>Ga0315273_10014490_pt1 | contig 10160 bp, 10 predicted proteins | sample YL17G02_0_MG_FD_205753 | JGI IMG/M metagenome (GOLD analysis project Ga0315273, IMG submission 205753) | Sediment microbial communities from Yellowstone Lake, YNP, Wyoming, USA - YL17G02_0 | ecosystem: Environmental > Aquatic > Freshwater > Lake > Sediment | place: USA: Wyoming | collected... | reverse complement strand
TCATGGTTGACGTGTACCAGCTGTTCGAGGCGCGGGCGGCCGGTGCTGACGCGGTGCTGCTCATCGTGACCGTGCTGGGTCGGGACGGCCTCCGGGCGCTGGCGGCGCGCGCCGCGGAACTCGACCTCGCCGTGGTCGTCGAGGTGCACTCGCGCGAGGAACTCGACGAGGCCGCGGCGTCAGGGGCCTCGATCATCGGCGTCAACAGCCGGAATCTCCGCACCCTGGACGTCGACCTCGGCGTGTGCGACACCCTCATCGATCGGGCGCCAGCGGGCGCCGTCATGGTGGCGGAAAGCGGCGTGCGGAGCCGGGACGAGATCCTGCGCTTGCGGGCGAACGGGTACCACGCGTTCCTGGTTGGCGAACGCCTGATGACCGCCGCCGATCCCCGCGCAGCTCTGGCGTCCCTGATTGAGCCGGCGCCGCTCCCGCGCGGCGAGAACAACGGGGGTGGAACGTGATGCGAACGAGAGTCAAGGTCTGCGGAATTACGCGGCAGGAGGATGCGTGGTTGGCCGTCGAGTTGGGCGCGGACGCCGTCGGCTTCGTGTTCTGGCCCGGGAGTCCCCGCTGTGTCGATCCCGCGAAGGCCGCCGCCATCGCTCGCGGGCTGCCGCCCTTTGTCACGTGCGTTGGCGTGTTCGTGAGGCAGCCCCTGGACGACATTCGCGGGGTCGCACGCGCGGCAGGGCTGGGTGCCATTCAACTGCACGGTGACGAACCCGCGGAGATGTGGGCGCAGGTGCCGGGCGCGTGCATCAAGGCCATTGGCGTCGGTGAGACATTCGACGTCGCGTCGCTCTCCGGGTGGCCGGCTTCAGTGCTGCCGCTGCTCGACGTGCACGATCCCGCAAGGCGTGGCGGCACGGGGCGGGTGGTTGATTGGACCGTGGCGGCCGCTGCCGCGCGCGTGCGTCCCGTTGTGCTGGCCGGGGGACTGAGGCCGGAGAATGTCGAGGACGCCATTCAGCGCGTGCATCCGTATGCCGTGGACGTCTCGTCAGGAGTCGAGCGGGAGCCGGGCATCAAGGACGCCGCCCGGCTCCGTGCATTCTTCGAAGGCGTCGCGCGTGCCGACGCGGTGACGGGCCGATGAGCGCCACGTTGCCGGTCGTAGATCCGCGGTTCGGAATGCGGGACCCTGATGCGCGCGGGTACTTCGGCACCTTTGGCGGGCAGTTCGTGCCCGAGACGCTCATGGCCCCCCTCGACGACCTCCGCCGCGCGTACGTCGCCGCTCGCGAGGACGTCGAGTTCCGGGCCGAGCTTCGCCGGCTGTTGTGCACCTATGCGGGGCGCCCGACACCGCTGTACGATGCGAAGCGGCTTGCCGCGGCGTACGGCGGCGCGAGAATCCTGCTGAAGCGGGAGGACCTGACGCATACGGGCGCGCACAAGATCAACAACGCGCTGGGGCAGGCGTTGCTCGCCGTGCGGATGGGGAAGTCGCGCGTCGTGGCGGAAACCGGTGCCGGCCAGCACGGCGTGGCGTCGGCCACCGCGTGCGCGCTGCTCGGGTTGCAGTGCGAGGTCTACATGGGGGCCGAGGACATGGGCCGGCAGGCGCTCAACGTGGTCCGCATGCGCCTGCTCGGGGCGACCGTGACCCGCGTGGAAGCTGGCAGCCGCACGCTGAAGGACGCGATCAACGAAGCGATGCGCGACTGGGTGACCAACGCGGAGACGACGCACTACCTGCTGGGATCGGTGCTGGGCCCGCACCCGTATCCGCTGATGGTGCGCGAGTTTCAATCCGTCATCGGGGCGGAGGCCAGGGAGCAGTGGGCGGCGGACGTCGGCGGACTGCCGGACGCGATTGTCGCGTCGGTCGGCGGCGGCAGCAACGCCATGGGCATCTTCGACGCCTTCATCGGCGCGCCGGGCGTCCGGTTGATCGGCGTCGAGGCCGGGGGGACAGGGCCGGGGCCGGGCCAGCATGCGGCGCGGTTTGCGGGCGGCGAGCCTGGCATCTTCCAGGGCACCCACACGGTCGTGCTCCAGGACCCGCACGGAAACATCGCCGGCACGCACTCCGTCTCCGCCGGGCTCGATTACGCCGCCATCGGGCCGGAGCACGCGTGGCTTCGCGAGAGTGGCCGCGCGCAGTACACGTCGGTGTCCGATGCCGAGGCCCTCGAGGCCTTTACCACCCTGGGCCGGCTCGAGGGGATTCTGCCGGCCCTCGAATCGGCACACGCGGTGGCCTACGCGTGCGAGCTCGCGGGACGTCTTGGCGCCGGACACGCCGTGCTGGTCAATCTATCGGGACGCGGCGACAAGGACGTGCAGACCGTTGCCGCGCGCCTCCACGTCGAGATGGAGTAGTACGCGATGTCGCGCATTGCAGAGGTGTTTCAACGCATCCGCGCGGAAGGCCGCGGCGGCCTCATCACCTACGTGACGGCAGGGGACCCGACCCTTCAGCGATCGGGCGAGATCCTGCGCGCTCTCGACCGTGCGGGGGCGGACCTCCTGGAGGTGGGTGTCCCCTTCTCCGATCCGCTGGCCGACGGGCCCGTGATTCAGCGCGCCAGCGAACGCGCGCTCTCAGCCGGAGCCACACTCGACGGGGTCCTTCGCATGGTGGCCAACGTCCGGACATTCGTGAGCGCCCCCATCGTGCTGTTCTCTTACGCGAATCCGATCCATCGGATGGGGTTTGCCACCTTTGCTTCCCGCGCGGCCGACGCGGGTGTCGATGGTGTCCTGACGCTGGACCTGCCCGTGGAGGAGTCCGACGACATCAGGCATGCGCTGCGAGGGGCCGGGCTCGACACGATCTTCCTGTTGAGCCCCACGACCACGCTCGCGCGCATGCGCCGTGCAGGCGAATGCGGCAGCGGGTTCCTCTACGCCATCTCGCGGATGGGTGTCACGGGTGCGCGGGAGACGATCGCGACAGGCGTTTCGGAACTGGTTCAGCGGATTCGCAGCGTCAGCGACCTGCCGGTGGCAGTGGGCTTCGGGCTCTCGCGGCCCGAGCACGTGCAGGCGGTCGGCGCCGTCGCCGACGCGGCTGTCGTTGGCAGCGCCCTCGTGTCCGTGATCGCCGAAACGGGCGACACCCCCGAGCTCGTGCCTCGCGTGGAGCGCTATGTCCGCTGGCTGAGAGGCGCCGGTCCGGGCGATGGGTTGCAGGGTGCGGCCGCGAGCGACGGGCCGCGCGGGTGATGCCGTTGCGCGGGTGATGCCGTTGCGCGGGTGATGCCGTTGCGTGGCCAGGTCGCCAGGTGTAGGCCGGGTCTTCAGACCCGGCAGATCCGGTTCGGAGACGGCGATCAGACCACCCCGGAGTCGTGGGATTCGCGGGCGGGGTGCGCCGGGTCTGAAGACCCGGCTTCCGTCTACAGGCCCGGCTTCCATCCTGACCGGCGAGCCGGGTTCACAGACTCCGCTGAACGCAGACGGGGCTTCAGCCCCGCCGATCCCTGTTGCTAGGCTGAACGACCAGAGATACGCTGCTAGAAAGGGGTTGCCGAATTGGTTGTGGTAATGCAGGAAGGCGCCTCGGCTGCCGAGGTCGACACGGTCGTAGAGCGACTGGAGTTCATGGGCTTCTCCGTGCACCGCTCGACGGGTGCCAACCGCACGATTCTGGGCGTGGTCGGAGCCGAGGTCCGCGGGGATCCCCGGCTGGTCGAGACCTTCGACGGCGTGCAGGAAGTCGTCAACATCTCCGAGCCGTACAAGCTCGCGAGCCGGGCATTCAGACCTCAAGGCACCGTCGTCCGGCTGGACGACGTCCGGATCGGCGGCGACGAAGTCATTGTGATGGCCGGGCCCTGCTCTGCGGAAAGCGACGAGCAGGTGCACGCGACCGCGGCCGCGGTGAAGCGGGCGGGCGCCAAGGTGCTGCGCGGCGGAGCCTTCAAGCCTCGCAGTTCGCCGTACAGCTTCCAGGGGCTTGGGGAGGATGGGCTGCGGATGCTGCGGGACGCGGCGACGGCGCACAACCTCAAACTGGTGTCCGAGGTGATGGACGCATCCCAGATCGACGTGGTCGCGCGTTACGCCGACATCCTGCAGGTGGGCGCGCGCAACATGCAGAACTTCTCGCTCCTGCGGGAGCTGGGACACGCGCACAAGCCCGTGTTGCTGAAGCGCGGCATCTCCGCGACGATCGAGGAGTGGCTGCTGTCGGCCGAGTACGTGCTCAGCGGCGGCAATATGGATGTCATCCTCTGCGAGCGCGGCATCCGCACCTTCGAGACCTACACGCGCAACACCCTGGACATCTCGGCGATTCCCATCGTCAAGAAGCTGAGCCACCTTCCGATCTTCGTGGATCCCAGTCACGGCACCGGGAGGAGGGACAAGGTGGCCCCAATGGCGAGGGCGGCCGTGGCGGCCGGCGCAGACGGCCTGATCATCGAGGTCCACGTGGATCCGGATCACGCGCTGAGCGACGGCGCCCAGACGATGTTCCCGTCGCAGTTCGACCGCCTGATGGCGGAGCTTCGTATCATCGCGCCGGCGATCGGCCGGACGATGTGTGTCGAACCGGTCGTGCGGCGCGGCTGGGGCGGCGGATGACGGACGTCGCCCGCCGCCTGCCCGTGGTGCAGACGGGCCAACCGCCAGCGTCCGCACCCATTTTCCAGCGCGTCGCTGTGGTCGGGCTGGGCGCGATCGGCGGCTCGCTGGCCATGGCCGCGCGCTGGTAGCGAGGATCCGCCGAGGGCCACGGACGACTCCTCGGCGGTTTAGGGCGGAGCGTCGCTACCCCCGACGCCGTATAATCCCCCTATGGGTAGAGTCATCACCGGCGCAGCCGAGGCCGTCGCGCTCATCCCGGATGGCGCGACCATCATGGTGGGCGGTTTCGGCCTGTGCGGCATTCCCGAGAATCTGATCCTGGCGCTGCGGGATCGCGGCACCCGCGATCTGACGATCATCAGCAACAACGCCGGTGTCGACGGCTACGGCCTCGGCATCCTGCTCGAGTCCCGGCAGGTGCGGAAGATGATCGCCACGTACGTCGGCGAGAACCAGGAGTTCGAGCGCCAGTTCCTGAGCGGCGAACTCGCGGTCGAGCTCGTGCCTCAGGGCACCTTCGCCGAACGCATTCGCGCCGGCGGGGCAGGCATCGGCGGCTTCTTCACGCCGACCGGGTTCGGCACCATCGTGGCCGACGGCAAGGAAACCCGTGTCATCGATGGCGTGCCCCACGTGCTGGAGCAGCCGCTGAAGGCGGACTTCGCGCTGGTGAAGGCCTTCCGGGGTGACCGCGAGGGCAACCTGATCTACCGCAAGACCGCACGCAACTTCAATCCGATGATGGCGACGGCGGCCCGGGTCACCATTGCCGAGGTGGAGCACCTGGTGGAGTCCGGCGCGATGGATCCCGATCACGTGCACACGCCGGGCGTGTTCGTGCGCCACATCTTCCAGGGATCCGGGTACGAGAAGCGAATCGAGCGGCGGACGACCCGCAAGGGCTGACCCCACCGGCAGGCGAGGAGCGAGACGTGGACAAGCGTGAACGAATCGTGCGGCGCGTCGCCCGGGAGCTGAAGGACGGAGATTACGTGAATCTCGGCATCGGGATGCCGACACTCGTGGCCAACTACGTTCCTTCGGACGTCCACATCACGCTGCACTCCGAGAACGGGATGCTGGGCGTCGGCCCGTACCCCCTCGAGGCAGACGTCGATCCGGACCTGATCAACGCCGGGAAGGAGACGGTGTCGGAGCTCGCGGGGAGTGCGTACTTCAGCAGCGCCGAGTCCTTCGCGATGGTGCGCGGCGGCCACATCGACCTTACGGTGCTCGGGGCGCTGCAGGTTGACGAGCAGGGCAACCTGGCCAACTGGATGATCCCGGGGAAGATGGTGAAGGGCATGGGCGGGGCGATGGACCTCGTCGCAGGGGCGCGCCGCGTCATCGTGGCGATGGAGCACGCGACGCGGGAGGGGCAAGCGAAGATTCTGCGCGCGTGTTCGCTGCCCCTCACCGGCCTCGGGGTCGTGGACATGATTATCACGGAGATGGCCGTCATCGTCGTCGCGCCCGATGGCCTGCACTTGACGGAGATCGCCGCGGACACGACGGTTGCCGCCGTCCTGGCAGCGACCGAAGCGGCGCTCGTCGTCGAGGACCCTCTACCGATCTTCTGAGGGCGAGGCGGCGTGGATCGCAGCAGCCTCGACGACTGGCCCGGGTAGAGCGGTGACATCCACCGACGCGCAGCTCGTCGCCCGGGCCCTCCACGGGTCGCAGGATGCCTATCGGGAACTCGTGGAGCGCCACGGGCGGGCGGTACTCAACCTCGTGGCCCGCATGGTCCGCGAAGACGGCGTCGCGGAAGAGCTGGCGCAGGACGCCTTCGTGAAGGCCTTTTCCGCGCTGCGGTCCTTCGACCCCTCCTACAAGTTCTCGAACTGGATCCTCCGCATCGCCCACAACACCGCGATCGACTACCTCAGGAGAGCCCGGCCGGACATGGTGTCCTTCGATGCCGGGGCCCCCGGACACGGCGTGGCCGACGCGCTCGTCGATGACCGGGAACGATCGCCGCTCGACCGGGCGGTGCATCAGGGACTTCGCGAAGACCTCGAAGCGGCATTGGGCCGGCTGCGCCCCGAATACCGGCGCCTCGTCATCATGCGCTACCTGGAAGATCTGTCCTACGAGGACATCGCCGATACCCTCGGCCTGCCGCTCGGCACGGTGAAGAGCCACCTGCACCGGGCCCGCGCGGCGCTCGCCGTGGTGATGACGGAGGCCGGCTGGGGGCCCGAAACGGACCTTCCGCCTGAGGGCCTGCAACCTGAGCAGGGCTCCGGCTCGTAGGAGAAGGTGAACGCCGATGGCGAGGAATCCGCACCCCCCCGTTCGGGAATGGCTTGACGCAGAACGCGCCGGGCATGCCGAGGAAGCCGACCGCCGATTTCGGGCGGTGGCCGCCGCCCTTCCCCGCCTGGAGCCGTCCGCCGGGTTCGCTGATGCGGTGATGGCCCGGGCGGGTCTCGCGCTGCCTCGGCCGGACCTCTGGGCCAGCTGGTGGATTCGTGGCGCCATCGCCACCGCCATGCTGTCGGTGGGCGCGCTCGCCGTGTCTCTTCCGGCGGCCGCCTGGTTCGACGCGCTCCTGGCCTCGGTACAGCGCGTGGCTTGGGGCGTCGGACAGCTCTCGGCTGGCGCCAGCGCGTGGGTCGGCGGCGTGCTGGCCTTGTGGGCCGGTCTTGCCCAGGCCGCCGCCGCGGTCGGCAGGCTGATGGCGGGCCCTGGCCCGCTGATGCTGCTGGCCCTCAATTTCGCCGTCGCCGTCGCCGCATTCTGCGCGCTGCGCCGGCTGATGCCGCTACAGGAGAATTGACATGGCCGGAAAGTTGCCCGCCCTCGCGCTCATCGTTCTTGCAGGGACGCTCGCCCTCTCCGTTCCGCCCGCTCTGGCGCAATCGGGAAGGGGCGCAACGGCACGTGTCGAACCCGGTCCCGAGTTCTGGCAGCTGAAAGAGCGTGCCGAACGCCTGTTCCAGGTCGTCGAGGTTCGCCGCGGCCTGATCCTGGTGCCCAGGACCGAATCGTCTCGCGCCAGAACCATCGAACTGAATGACGGTCAGGTGCTGGTCGATGGGGCGTCCGTCACCGGACGCGAACTGCGCGACCGGCTGGGCGACGAAGCTGGCATCGTCGTGCAGTTGTCGTTCCTCGACGCGGCCACCCGGCGCGCGTTGTTCGGCGCGCAGGCCGTCGCCGCGCCCGTGCCGCCCGCGCCGCCAACCCCTCCGGTCAGCCCCGAGGCTCCGCCCGCGGTCGCCGCGGGCGAGGACTGGAACGAAACGGCGCGGTATCGCCATGGTGGCGCCCGCGTGCGCTTCGGGGGGGATGTCACGGTCGCAGAGGACGAAGCGGTCGGCGACGACGTGGTGGTGATCCTCGGCTCGGCGCACATCCAGGGGCGGGTGGATGGCGCAGTCGTAGCCGTGGGCGGTTCGGTCCATCTGGGCCCGAAAGCCGACATTCGCGGCGACGTGACTGCGGTTGGGGGCGGTGTCGAGCGCTCCACTGGAGCGGTTGTCGCCGGGCAGATCAACGAAGTTCGCTTCTCGTCTCCGTCGTTCGGCCCGTTTGTCCGGGTCCGGCCGTGGAGGGACTGGTCGTGGTTTGGCCGTCCGTTCGGGAACCCGTTTGGTCCGTCGGTCGACCTCGTCGCGACCTTGATCCGCATGGGAGTGATTGGGCTCTTCGCGGCGCTGATCGTGGCCATGGTGCCGGGCCCCGTCAAGCGCGTGGCCGATCGGGCGACGGGCGAGCCTTGGCGCGCGGGCCTGATCGGGTTGGCGGCGCAACTGCTCTTCGTGCCGCTTCTTGTCCTGACCGTGGTGATACTGGCCGTGTCGATCATCGGGATCCCGTTGTTGCTGCTGGTGCCGTTCGGCCTCGTCGCGGTGCTGCTGGCGTTTCTGCTCGGTTTTGCCGGAACAGGGTGCGCGGTCGGCCAACTGATCGGCCGGCGCTCGGGCGGCAACGTGCCGACCCTCCTGGCGTCACTGGCCATTGGCCTCGCGGTCGTCTGGGCGCTGACCGTGTGTGCGCGGTTCGCCGGCCTCGCGGGCCTGCCCGTGCGCGTCATCCTGGGCGTGGTGCTCCTGGCGGGATTCCTGATCGAGTACCTGGCCTGGACGGTGGGGCTGGGCGCCGTGCTGCTGAGCCGCTTCGGACGGCGTGACAGCCGCGTCGGCGTACCGGAGATCCCGCTGTAGCCCCCGGTGGGGTCAGACTCGACCTGCGGGCCAAGGTCAGCACAGGTCGAGTCTGACCCCACCGGCGACCCCATTTTCGGTGTGACCCCACTCGCCTTCAGGCTTCCTCGTGCATAATCGAATGATGCGATATTCGGAACAGTCGTTTCCTGTCGGCATCGCGGTGTCACCGATTCAGGCACTGGACGTTGACGTACTCGTGGTCCCCGTCCTTGAGGGAGAGCCGCCTGCCAGCCTGCAGGCCCTGGACGAAGCGACGGCGGGGCGCGTCACGTTGGCGATTGAGAGCCGGGAATTCACGGGGAAGGCCAACGCCGTGTTTGTCTCGGCCGTGTCCGCAGCCGGCTGGCGGCCCTCCCGCATCCTGCTGGTGGGCGTCGGCGCCCGCACGGGTTTCGACCACGCGCGGGTGCGCCAGGCGGCGGCGACCGCAGCGCTGGTGGCCCGCGAGCGGCGATGGCGCCGCCTGGCCATGGCCATGTCTGCAGTGTTGTCCGCCCCCGAAGAAGCGCAGACGATATCGGAGGGGTTGACCCTCGCCGCTCATTACACCGGCATCTACAAGAGCGACGCCGACGCCCGGCCCGCGTCACTCTCATGCCTGCTGGCGGCACCGGAGACCACGTCCGCGGATGACCTGGCCGCGATCGAGCGCGGGGCAGGACGCGGGTACATCCTCGCGGCCTGCAGCAATCTCGCGCGGGCGCTCGTGAACGAGCCGGCAAACATCATGACGCCGCGCTTCTTCTCCGACGTCGCCAGTCAGGTCGGTTCGGATGCGGGCCTGACGGTCGACGTGCTGGACGAAGAGCGGCTGGCGGGGCTCAACATGGGCCTGCTGCTGGGCGTGGCCCGCGCCAGCGCGGAGCCGCCTCGGCTCGTCGTGCTCCGATACGAACCGCCTCGCGCCTCGAATCGCGCGGTGCTCGGCCTGGTCGGCAAGGGCGTGACGTTCGACACTGGAGGCATCTCGATCAAACCGTCCGATCGCATGCACCTCATGAAGACCGACATGTCCGGCGGCGCGGCCGTCCTCGCCGCCATGAAGGCCATCGCGGCGCTCAAACCGGACCTGCGGGTGATCGGCGTCGTGCCTCTCGTCGAGAACATGCCCGGTGGGCGCGCGATGCGCCCCGGCGACGTGGTGCGGAGCGCTGAGGGCAAGACGGTCGAAGTGCTCGACACCGATGCCGAAGGCCGCCTGATCCTGGGCGATGCGCTCTGGTACGCACGCCACCTCGGCGCCACGCACCTGGTCGATGTGGCGACTCTGACCGGGGCCATCGGGATCGCGCTGGGCCGCAGCACGACCGGGTTGTTTGGCACGCCGGACTGGTGGGTGCAACTCGTCGGACGGACGGCCAACCGTGCTGGCGACCGCGCGTGGAATCTCCCGCTCTTCGAGGACTACCGGGAGCAGCTCCGCAGCGACATCGCCGATCTCAGCAA
>Ga0315273_10014489_pt1 | contig 10161 bp, 8 predicted proteins | sample YL17G02_0_MG_FD_205753 | JGI IMG/M metagenome (GOLD analysis project Ga0315273, IMG submission 205753) | Sediment microbial communities from Yellowstone Lake, YNP, Wyoming, USA - YL17G02_0 | ecosystem: Environmental > Aquatic > Freshwater > Lake > Sediment | place: USA: Wyoming | collected... | reverse complement strand
GATATACTTAGGAGCTAATGCTCTCGCTTAAGAACAATCGACTCATCCTGCGGCCTGGCGCCGTGCCGAGCGATCCCAAGTATGATCCCAAGTATGATCCCAAGTATGATCCCAAGTATCATGGCGGGCCGTACGGGTGAGTGGATCAAGAAGTCCCTTCTCGACAATATGACCCATTCCGGACATAGCTCCGCTTTGGCAGTGGACTTGCCCACCTGTGCTTCAGGGTATAACAATGCTGTGTTGTTGGCTGAAGGGGCGCGCATGGCCGAGGAACAGGTTGAACGTCGGCTGGCGGCTATTTTGGCGGCAGATGTCGTAGGTTACAGCCGTCTCATGGAAGCCAATGAAGAACGCACAATGGGCGCGCTTCGCCTGCACCGCCGCGAGTTCTTCGATCCAACTGTCGCCAAGCATGGCGGGCGCATCTTCAAAGTGATGGGTGACGGCTTCCTAGTCGAATTCGGCAGTGTGCTCAACGCGGCGCGCTGTGCCGTCGAAATCTAACGAGGTATGGTCGACCGTAATGCAGGAGTTCCTGAAGACCGGCATATCAAGTTCCGTATCGGCATCAATCTGGGCGACATCATCGTTGACGGCGATGATTTCTATGGTGATGGCGTCAATATGGCAGCAAGGCTGGAGGGGCTAGCAGGACCGGGTGGCATCGCCTGTTCAGCAACTGTCCGCAATCACGTAGGCAACAAACTTGAAATGGAGTTCCTCGACCAAGGCGAGAAGACGGTCAAGAACATCGCCCAACCCGTGCACGTCTTTTTCATCAATATGACTGAGGCCATTCAGGGCAGCGCCCCACAGCCTGGGGCAAGCGCCCAGCCAGTTGCTCGCAGCGACAAACCGTCAGTGGCCATTCTGCCCTTTGCCAATATGAGCGGTGATCCTGAACAGGAGTACTTTGCCGACGGCATGACTGAAGACATAATCACCGATCTTTCGAAGGTTTCGGGACTATTTGTCCTCAACCGCAATACGGTCTTCACCTATAAGGGCAAGGCCTTGAACCTAGAGCAGGTTGCAAAACAATTGGGGGTTACCTACGTCGTCGAGGGTAGCGTGCGCAAGGCCGGAAACCGGGTAAGGATCAACGCCCAGCTGATCGAGGGGGCCGCTGGTGGCCATCTGTGGGCCGACCGCTACGACCGCGACCTCACAGATATCTTCGCCATCCAGGACGAGATTACCAAAACCATCGTCGAGCAACTCAAAGTCAAACTCTTGCCGGAAGAGAAGAAAGCCATCGAGCAGGCGACGACAGAAAATGTCGAGGCCTATACCTACTACCTTAAGGGGCGAGAGTTCTTCCACAGAGGTGCGAAATCAAACTACCTATTGGCGCGAAGGATGTTTGCGAAAGCCATAGAGCTCGATCCGCACTATGCACGTAGTTATGCCGGTATGGCCGATTGTGAATCCTTTCTGTACTTGGACTATGGCGAAGGCGCATCCCTTGATGGCATTCTCGCTAATTGTTCAAAAGCTCTTGAACTTGATAGCGGTCTCGCTGAAGCGCATGCATCGCGGGGTCTTGCCCTTTCGGCAAGTGAAAAATATTCGGAGGCTAAAAACGTATTCGAGCGCGCCATAGCAAGCAATCCAAATTTGTTCGAAGCTCAATACTTCTACGGTCGCTCTTGCTTTGTGCAGGGTAAGTTCGAACAGGCCGCAGTTCATTGGGAACGCGCTGCCGAAATCAAACCTGATGACTTCCAATCTGTCATTTTGCTTACATCTGTGTATCGCTCCCTCGGACAACCAGAGAAAGAAAAAGATGCCGCCCGTCGTGGAGCAGAGCGGGCAGAGCGGGAACTGGCACGCAATCCTGAAAACTCTCGTGCGGCCTGTCTTGCTGCCGGTGCTCTTGACCGCCTTGGGGAGAATGAGAAGGCAAAAAAATGGGCCTCACATGCTCTGGCCGTTGATCCCGATGATGTTATGAATAAATACAACATTGCATGTTTTTATAGCAATAGTGGTGAGATCGACCAGGCATTCGAATTGCTGGAACCCCTTTTAATGAACGCCCCTGCTGATATGAAGGCATGGACTTTGAATGATTCTGATTTCGCACCTTTGCACAATCACCCGAGATGGCAGAAAGTGCTGGAGCTTGCCAAATAGACGCCTTCTACCAATGGCCCTGGCGACAGTGACGAAGCGCTACTCTCGGCATGGCTTGGAGCAGGACGAGGCGGGCACGCTGGCAAAATTATCCCTCAAACGGTTCGAAGTTGACTCGACGGGTGACTGAGGTGAGGATGCAGCAGTAGGTTCAAAAATAGGTCCACTTTGAAGACTGGGGAGATGCCTAGATGAAGCGTCCAAAATACATTCGTGCAAGCCTTATTTTGCTGTCAATTGTTTCACCATTCTTTGTCGCAGGGGCAGCTCATGCTGGCGCGGTGCTCGATCATATCCGATCGACTGGTGTCATTCGCGCACCAGCACCAGACATTTGGCCGCCGCAGGCCATAAAGAATGCTAACGGAGAATTTGACGGTTTCGATGTGGCTGTGCTGCGCGAGATTGCAAAGCGGATCGGGGTCAAGCTCGAATACGTCCATGAAAAAGATGGTACAATAATTACTTGGGACGAGCAAACCTCGGGTAAATGGGATGGAAAATATGATGTCGTTGTAGGCAGCATGACACCAACAGCGAAACGGGCGGAACACCTAGCGTTCCCCGTGAATTATTATGATGGCATTGGCGTTTTGGCGGTGCACCGGGATAACACAACTATCAGAACACCTGCCGATGCGAGCGGAAAGAAGATCGGCGCCCTCGCCAAGTCGCAGTATGACCACTATCTGAGGCGAGAGCCTGTAGGCATCGTGGGGATTCCGGAGTTCACATACAAGATTGACAAGCCAATTGTTGTAAACTTCGCCCACGAGGAAGACGTTTTTAGTGCTCTCGCAAAGGGGGATGGGGTTGAACTTGACGGATTTGTCAATCTCTTGCCCGCTGTTCTTGCGCTGATCAAGGATGGAAAGCCGTTCAAGGTTGTTGGGCAGCCCCTATACCGTGTTCCGCACGCAATTGCCATTTTACCGGGCGATGAGGAGTATGCAGCCCTATTGAAGAAAACAGTGGACGAAATGCATGCCGACGGCACACTCAAGGCGCTCTCCATGAAGTGGTTTGAATACGATATGACCGCGCCCTGAGGAGAAGATGGCAATTGTCTGATCAGATTGTGCGCTGGGCTGGTTGGCGAAATTCCACTTCGACATCGCCTGCTAGATGCTTTGCCCCCACTCGTGCAAGACCAAGAATGATCAGCGCCAGTGCAAAAAGTGACCACATGTTCAAAGCCTTCACAGCACCAGCATGCTGTAAGCGATGCCCGCAATAGTGATCACGTAGGCGCATTGGCTGGTAAAGACGGCACCAGTTGAGGATATCGATATCTAAGTTAGACCAGCCGCCGCCAAAAGAAATCCGGCGAGCAGAATGAGTATGTACCCATGCGCATGGCTCATATCAGGAAGAAAGAATTGCCCACGCGCCAGCGCACAGACCAACTCACAGCTGTGTCCGGTACCTGCCGATCTTCATTTCCGCCTTCATCAGTGAGGAAGAGAATGGAGCGAAACGGAGGATTATGGGCAGCGTTCAATATACCCACTATACCCCGCCAGCCACCCCTATCCGGTGCTCATGGGCCATTCTCTGCTTTGCGTTGAGAAGGGAAGAGACAGTCAACCCTACTGCGCCGCCTTCATGCTCATGGGGTTGTTGGGGTGCGTGGTCCAATTGGCGTATTTTGAGTCGATCTTGCGGCCGGTGCGCGCGTCGGCGCCTTTCGTCTGCTGGACCATGGTGATACAGTTTTCGACCGGGCAGACTTCGACACAGAGATTGCAGGCTACACACTCATTGTCCAGCACTTCGAAGTGGCGCTTACCGTCCTTGCTCAGACTGATGGCTTGGTGGGAGGTGTCCTCGCAGGCGGCATAACAGCGGCCGCACTTGATACAGAGATCCTGGTCGATCTTCGCCTTGGCGATGTAATTGAGGTTGAGATATTGCCAGTCGGTGACGTTGCCGACGGCGCGTCCGCGGAATTCCTCTATGGTGTTGAATCCCTTTTCATCCATCCAGCGTGAAAGTCCGGTGGCCATCTCCTGGACAATGCGGAAGCCATAGGTCATGGCCGCAGTGCACACCTGAACGGAGTTGCAGGAGAGCGCGATATACTCCGCTGCATCCCTCCAGGTGGTAATGCCGCCGATGCCTGAAATGGGCAGGCCTTTGGTTTCCGCGTCGCGCGCAATCTCTGCCACCATGTTGAGGGCAATCGGCTTCACAGCCGGGCCGCAATAGCCGCCATGGCTTCCCTTACCATCAATGGAAGGCCGCGGTGAGAAACTGTCGAGATCAACTGAGATGATGGAGCTGATGGTGTTAATGAGCGAAACCGCATCTGCACCGCCGGCAAGTGCCGCCCGTGCGGGCTTGCGGATATCGGTGATGTTGGGCGTGAGCTTTACGATGACCGGCATGCGCGTGTGCTGCTTACACCAACGGGCCACCATCTCAATATATTCGGGAACCTGGCCCACGGATGAGCCCATGCCACGCTCACTCATGCCATGCGGACAGCCGAAGTTGAGTTCCACGCCGTCGGCTTCGGTTTCAGCAACGGCCGCGAGGATGTTTTTCCAAGGCGTTTCTTCGCAAGGCACCATGAGGGAAACCACCATGGCACGGTCTGGCCATTCGCGTTTGACCTTCTTGATTTCCTGCAGGTTCTTTTGCAGCGGGCGGTCGGTGATGAGTTCGATGTTGTTGAGGCCGAGCAGGCGTCGGTCCGGCCCGTGGATGGCACCGTAGCGCGGGCCGTTGACGTTGACGATGGGAGGCCCATCTTCACCCAGGGTTTTCCATACCACGCCTCCCCAGCCCGCCTTGAAGGCGCGCACGACATTGTATTCTTTGTCGGTGGGAGGAGCCGATGCGAGCCAGAAGGGATTGGGTGATTTGATGCCAACAAAATTGGTGCGAAGGTCAGCCATGGATTTTTTCCTCAAGCCAGCAGGAATGCATGAATGGATTCGGCGGCCCTGCGGCCGTCGTCTACAGCGCTCACCGTCAAGTCCTTGCCACCGGCTATACAGTCACCACCGGCCCAGATGCCCTTGACGCTGGTGCGCTTCTCGTCATCAACCTTAATGCGGCCGTCATGCAGTGCAAGGGCGCCGCCTGCCACGTCGATGGCGCTCTGGCCAATGGCCTTGAAAATCATGTCGGCGGCGAAATCCTCGCTTTCTCCGGTAGGCAAGAGTTTCCCTTTGACATCACGCATGTGTTCGCAGGCAAGGCCAACAGCATGGCCGTTTCGTGTGAGGACTTTTTTGGGCTGTACCCAATACATGATCTTCACGCCCCTGGTTTGCGCCAGTTCCTGTTCATAGTCTGACGCTTTCATGTGCATGGGCCCACGGCGGTACAGTATGGTCACATCCTCGGCCCCCAGTAGTTTAGACTGGATGGCGATGTCGATTGCGGTCATGCCGCCGCCTATTACCAATACTCTGCGGCCCACCGGCAACTTTCCCAGATCGCGGGCCTGGCGGAGTTCGGAAATGTAATGCACGGCGTCTTTCATGCCATCGGCATCCTCGTTTTTCGTTCCGAGGGCATTGACGCCTTGCAAGCCCATGCCAAGAAACACGGCATCGAAATTGTTCAGCAAATCGGCAAGCTTCAGATTCTTGCCGAAAGCCTTGCCGTTTTCGATGGTGATGCCTCCAATGGACAAGATGAATTCCACTTCCCTTGCAGCAAAATCATCCACCGTCTTGTAGGCGGCTATACCGAATTCATTAAGTCCGCCAGCCTTCTTGCGAGCCTCGAAAATGGTGACATCGTGGCCGTGCATGGAAAGCCTATGGGCGCAAGCCAGACCTGCGGGGCCTGCGCCCACTACAGCTATTTTCTTGCCGCTTGCCTTCGCACGCCTATAGGGATGGGTCTTTTTGGCAATCAGAACATCGGTTGCGTAGCGTTGCAGCCGGCCGATCTTCACAGGCTTGCCTTCAGCCGTCTGGCGCACGCAGACTTCCTCGCAGAGCGTTTCCGTGGGGCAGACCCTGGCACACATGCCACCGAGAATGTTCTGGTCGAAAATTGTCTTCGCGGCATTCTCGGGCTGGCCCGTCGAGATCTGCCGGATGAACATGGGAATGTCGATGCATGTGGGACAGGCCTGCAGGCAGGGAGCGTCATGGCAGAAGTAACAGCGGTCGGATTCGACTAACGCTTCGTGCGGCGAAAGGGGCGGATGCAGATCAGCGAAGTTTTCAGCATACTCCGCCGTGCTGAGGCGCTTTTTTGCAATACCTTCCGTCTTCAAAGCCATTGCACTTCCTCCTCAAGAAGCTATGTTTTTCTGATTTAGAGCAGGATGACAGAGTTTGTTCAAACGGTCAAATTTTTGGGAAATCGATGCAATGCGATGGACGCCACGGGCTAATCGATCTATTGTATGATAAATAATTGGAGGCGTGCGATGTCTGCAAACAACAAGAAGCTGAAACTACGCTCTCAATACTGGTTCGACAATCCCGCCAATGCGGACATGACGGCACTCTATCTCGAGCGCTATCTCAACTACGGCTTCACCCGCGGTGAACTGCAGGGCGGCAAGCCTATTATTGGCATCGCGCAAACGGGGTCTGATCTTTCACCCTGCAACCGTGCCCATATCGATCTGGTCAAACGTGTGCGCGACGGCATCATTGCAGCAGGCGGTGTTCCCCTGGAATTTCCCGTGCATCCCATCCAGGAAACGGGAAAGCGGCCCACCGCATCGCTCGACCGCAACCTTGCCTATCTTTCATTGGTTGAAGTGCTTTACGGCTATCCGTTGGACGGCGTGGTGCTCACCGTGGGCTGCGACAAGACAACTCCGGCCTGCCTGATGGCGGCTGCGACGGTTGATATCCCGGCCATCGCCCTCTCATCGGGTCCCATGCTCAATGGCTGGTACCAGGGCCAGCGTACCGGCTCCGGCACCATCGTGTGGATGGCGCGTGAAAAACTGGCTACTGGCGAGCTGGATTACGAGGGCTTTGTAGAACTGGTGGCGACCTCGGCACCGTCTGCAGGCTTCTGCAACACCATGGGTACTGCCACCTCGATGAATTCACTGGCTGAAGCACTCGGCATGACGCTGCCCGGCAACGCCGCGATCCCCGCTCCCTACCGTGAGCGTGGACAAATGGCCTTTGCCACGGGCAAGCGCATTGTCGACATGGTGCATGAGGACTTGACACCATCCAAGATCATGACGCGCGAGGCCTTCGAAAACGCCATTGCCGTCAACTCCGCGATCGGCGGTTCCACCAACTGCCCCAACCATCTCAATGCCATTGCCAGGCATATAGGTGTCCCCCTCGAAGTAAAGGACTGGGAAACCCTCGGGCTTGAAATTCCGCTGTTGGTCAACCTGCAGCCCGCCGGCGAATATCTCGGCGAAGACTTTCACCGGGCTGGCGGTGTTCCCTCCGTGCTGGCCGAACTTATTCAGGCGGGAAAGATTCATAAAGGCGCCATGACCGCCAATGGCAAGACCATAGCTGAGAACTGCGAAGGCAAGTTCTCGTGGGACCGGGCGGTGATCAAGGAATATGCCAAACCCCTCATGGCCAATGCGGGTTTCAAGATGTTTTCGGGTAACCTGTTTGACAGCGCCATCATGAAGACCAGCGTGATCTCAGACGAGTTCCGCAAGCGCTACCTCTCGAACCCCAAAGACCCCAATGCCTTCGAGGCCAAGGCCATCGTGTTCGACGGTCCTGAGGATTATCACGCCCATATCGATGATTCAAAACTGGCCATTGATGAGAACACCATTCTCTTCATGCGCGGTACCGGCCCCTTGGGATATCCAGGTGCGGCCGAAGTGGTGAACATGCGCTCACCTACCTATCTTCTGGAAAAGGGTGTGCGGTCCCTGCCTTGCGTCGGTGATGGTCGGCAATCTGGTACGTCGGGATCACCTTCCATCCTCAACGCCTCGCCGGAGGCTGCTGCAGGGGGTGGCCTCGCCATCCTGAAGAACGGAGACAAGGTTCGCATTGACGTGAGCAAGGGCACCATAAACGTGCTGTTACCGGAAGCTGAACTTGCTGCACGGCGGGCTGCCCTGAAGGCGGCGGGTGGATATAAGTTCCCTGAAAGCCAGACCCCCTGGCAGGAAATTTTCCGTGAGAATACCGAACAGCTAGCACAGGGCATGGTGCTCAAGGGTGCCGTCAAGTTCCAGCGCATTGCGAAGACCAAGGGCATTCCCCGGGATAACCATTGATGCTTGAACTGAAATCAAAGTTGTTCAAGGCCAGCTTCTCAAACCTTGGCGCCAAGCTCGTGTCGATGCATGTGAATGGTGTTGATGTGGTGGTGGGCCCCGGCAATGATGCCGAAGCACTTGCTCATGATGCCTATACAGGCTCAGTCACGGGGCGCTACGCAGGGCGCATCACCAAGGCGCGTTTTGAACTGGATGGTCGCGAAGTGAAGCTTGTCCCCAATGTGGATGAGGACCAGCTGCACGGAGGGCCGAAGAACTTCTGCAACAGCGTGTGGAACTCAACACCTGTCGACGACGGAATTCGCTTTACGCTTCATTCTCCTGACGGTGACCAGGGATTTCCAGGTGCCCTCGACGTGAGTGCCACCTATCATCTCGTAAACAATGTTCTCTCGCTGGATTTTGAGGCGACGACCAGCAAGCCCACTGTGATCAATCTCACCAATCATGCCTATTGGAACCTCGCAGGCTCCGGTTCCGGCCTCGACCAGGAAGTGGAAATGCCGGCCGATCATTACCTGCCGCTGCAGGGCCCCAAGCTTCCCACCGGCGAGATCAGGGAGGTGACAGGAACGCTATTCGATTTCCGCAAACTACGGAAAGTGGGCCAGCCCTATGATACTTGTTTCTGCTTGCCGGGAAAGCGCGGAACGCTACGCAAGGGCCTCACCCTGCGCGATCCCAAGTCAGGGCGCGTGATGGAGGTCTATACCACCGATACATCAATCCAATTCTACACCGCTGATCATTTCGGCCCCACTATGCCCGGCAAATATGGTCCGCAGGCGCAGCACAATTCCATTGCCATCGAGCCGCAGAACTATCCGGACGCACCAAACCACAAGAACTTTCCAAGTTCGGTGTTGCGTCCCGGCGAGGTTTATCGGCATCGCATTGAGTGGCGGTTCTTGTAAAAACGGCATTGACCCCAGTTTCGTCATTCTGGCGAAATTCGGGACCTGGCTGCTGTTTGTATATAATCCTGAACGAGGCTCCGGCTTTTGCCGGAATGACTGACCAACGGGCCTCACAGGAAATTATATGGATCAATATCGACGTTGAGTCGAACGGATCCCTTGGGCTTCATGTCCTTCAACCATGCGCGGAGGTATGCCTGGATATTCACCTCGCGCGGCGCCTTGACCAGCAGGCGCCAGCGGTGGCGTCCGCGGACGATGTGGATGGGTGCAGGGGCGGGGCCGAGTATAGTAACGGCTTCACCGCTAGGCGTGGCGCGCGCCACGTGGCGCACGAAGCGCTCAGTTTCGGCAGCGTCGGCACCAGAAATGATTACAGCGGCTAACCTGCCATAGGGCGGCAGCTCTGCATTTTCGCGAATGGCCTTTTCCTGCGCGAGGTAGCTGTCGCGATCTCCGTTCTTCAGGGCCTGCATGAGCGGGTGTTCGGGAACATGGGTTTGCACCAGGGCGTGGCCCGGTTTTTGTCCGCGGCCGGCGCGGCCCGCCACCTGTGCCATGAGTGCCCAGGTGCGCTCGCCGCCGCGTGGGTCGGAGGATTCAAGGGCGAGATCCGCATCCACCACGCCTACAAAGGTAAGGCCTGGAAAATGATGGCCCTTGGCCACTAGCTGGGTTCCAATGATCAGGTCATACTCACCGCGCGCCACGTCCCTGATCACGTCGCGCAGGACGACGCCGCGCGATAGGTCGCTGGATAGGATGGCTAAGCGCGCATCCGGAAAGCGGTGTGCCGCTTCTTCGGCAAGCCGCTCGATGCCGGGACCACATGGCACTAGCTTGTCTTCCACGCCGCAGGCCGGGCAGGCCTTGGGGATGGGTTCGTGGTGCCCGCAGTGATGGCAC
>Ga0315273_10014488_pt1 | contig 10161 bp, 5 predicted proteins | sample YL17G02_0_MG_FD_205753 | JGI IMG/M metagenome (GOLD analysis project Ga0315273, IMG submission 205753) | Sediment microbial communities from Yellowstone Lake, YNP, Wyoming, USA - YL17G02_0 | ecosystem: Environmental > Aquatic > Freshwater > Lake > Sediment | place: USA: Wyoming | collected... | reverse complement strand
GGATGGAAAAGGAATAGTTGACATCGCCCAGCGTGAGTGCCTGGTTGTCGGCCGTGACGATGGCGATGCCAAACAGTTTCGAGTCCACCTGGGCGAGGTAGGGGATGTAATCGGCGTTCTTCCCGTTCGTCTCGCCCTTGAATGTTTCGTAGGCCTCCCGAACGACCGACTCCACCAGTTCCCGTCTGGGAGCGACCGGACTGCGGGATGCTTGCGCTGATGCGGTGACAGGCACGAAACTCGCTGCCATCAGTGTCGCGGCAAGGATTATCGTGATCTGAAATCGATTCCTGAGCATAAGTCCCCTCCTGGTTACGCCTTTCTCTTTCGGTTAATATTCGAAACCCTTCGCCCAGTCATATCTGAACGAGAACTGCATGCGATAGTCGTTCACGTTGAAGCCGTCGGTGAAGTTCACCCGCCTGCCGAACTGGAACTCACTTCCGATCGTGACACTCTTGACCGGGTGGTAGAGCAGGTTCCCCAGTGCGTAGTGACCCTGGCGGAACGCCGAGGGGGCCTGGGCGTCGGAGTTCTGGATGTCCAGCATGGAGTAGCCGATCGAGGAGCTGAAGCGTTCATTCCAGTTGTGGTCGAGGAACGCCACGATGCCCAAAAGAGGCAAGGGGACGCCAAGGATCGGCTTAGCCGGGTTTCCGAAATTGTTTTTGATGCCGATGTCGACCGGAGCGTCATTCATATAGTTCTGGATGCCATCGCCGTAGACCAGCGAGAACTTCCCGGTGTTGTTCTTACTGAAGTACAGGTTCGAGGAGAAGTTCAGGCCCCATCCAAGAACGCTATCGCTGAGATTGGGCGCAACGTTGTCGGTGTCCTCCCACGCTATCTTCCGGAATATGCCTGCGGCCTGGACGTAGCCCCATTTCCTGCCCAGCCGGGCCTGCCACGACAAGTCCGGCATGTTGAAATGCGGCCGGATGCCTTCAAGCTCGATACGGTCGGAATAGATGCCCTGGTCGGCGCTGGCGCCCGGCCGCTCTAGGGCAATCGTTATTCTGCTGTCACCCTTGAGCGGCATCCAGCGAACCTGCACGTTCCGGAAAAAGACCATCGCGGTCGGTCCCCAGTACTCGAGCGAGTTCGGGAAGACATCGATGTCCATGAACGGGCTCCAGGTCTGGCCGGCGCCGAATTGTCCCAACTCGCCGTAGGCGTGACGCAGGCGGAAGGTTGTCTGGCCGGCGTCGACTCCTGTTCCGAACAATTCAAATTCGAAGATTGTCTTTAAGTCCCCGTATTTCGTCGGCGTGGACGATTTCACGCCGAAACGGGTTTGACGGACGCCGGCGTAGACCTTCCCGTCCGGGGCAAACTCCCCCGGGAACGACGGCAACTTCGTGGGACGGACAACGTCGTACCAGTCCGGATTGTTTGTTCTGAAATCGTATCCCGAGTCGAGCATGACGAAGCCATAAAAATCGAGCGTGCCGGCCGCCGCCGGCTTTTGAGCGGCTTCTGCAGGCTTCGGAGCCGCCGCTGGGGCGCTGACCACGGCGGGAGGCGGCGTGGTAGTCGGGGCAGCGGGTACTTTCTGCGCCTGTTCTGCGGCACTCAGCTGGCTTTTAAGGTCGCGTACCTCCTGCTCCAACTGCTCGAGCCTCTTCTGCAATTGCTCAAGGTCCGGCTTCTTTGTATCCTGGGATTGCGCTACAGCCGGCCTTATACAGAGTGCAGAAAGGGCGATGACAAGAAGAATGACGTGCGCAGCTCTTATCCAATCGGTCGGACGATTTGGCCTCATAGGCCCTCCGCTTTTCCTTCGCACCAGCAAGGCGCGTACCGGTTTGGTCGTTGACTTCATTGAGTGCTCTCCTTACTAAGCCTCCGGCTCATGGTCACTGATGACAACAAATATCGATGGTGCCACTTTTAGGCTGATGGAGCAACGACAGCAACTAGGGAAATCCCTAATTCTGCGGGTTTGAGCTCCAATGGCAAGCCTGCGCGCTGGGATACCTGCGACGCCAGCTGGCATGCGTGGAAGCTGTCACCGGATTGCGCACAGGCCGCGCGGAGCGAGTTCTGGAACTGCAGCGGGAGTTGAGGTAACCTGCATTTTTTCAATTGGGTTTTCACGGAGCAGATTCCTATGATGCCGTCCCGGACCGGGCTTAAGTATTTGGGTGTTTCTCTCGGGCTTTTCATTGCCGGAATGACCGCCGTGGCGTGCGGTTCGAAAGAAGCCGGAAAGACCGCCGGCCAGGCTGCACCAGCGCCTGCGGTTGGCGTTGCGGAAGTGGTCCAGCAGACAGTCCCGATTTACAGCGAATACGTCGGACAGACGGTGGCCGACGAAACCGTCGAAATCCGTGCCAGGGTCGAGGGAGTGCTGCAGGAGGCGGCTTTCCCGGATGGCTCCGCGGTACAAAAGGGGCAACGTCTTTTCCGGATCGAGAAGGATCGGTACGAGGCCAACCTTCAGAAGGCCACGGCTCAACTGGCCAAAGCGGATTCTGATGTGATCGTTGCGCGCCAGCAGGTCCAGCTGGTGAAGGCCCAGGCGGAACTGGCCCAGGCCGAAGCCAACCTGGCCAAGGCGAGTCAGGATGTCGCGCGCTATCGGCCGCTTGCCGCACAGCGGGCGGTTCCGCAGCAAGACCTTGACACCGCCGTAGCGGCGGAAAAGGTGGCGCAGGCTGCTGTTGGCGCCGCAAAAGCGACGGTGCGCAATACGGAGCTCACCACCGACGCCTACGTCAGGGAGGCGGAAGCCTCGGTGCAGACTGCCAAAGCTGCAGTGGCGGACGCGGAACTGGACCTGAGCTACACAACCATAGCCTCTCCGATCAGCGGAATGATCGGGAGGAGACAGGTTGACGTGGGGAATCTCGTGGGCAGGGGTGAGAGCACCTTGCTGGCCACTGTCTCCGATTCCGATCCGATCCGGGTACAGTTCAGCATCAGCGAGACGGATTACCTGATGCTGGCTAAACGCTACCTTGAAAGCGGACCGTCGGCCAGGCGCGGAAAAGCTCCGGCCGAGTTGATTCTGGTCGACGGCAGCATCCATCCTCAACGCGGGACGTTGCGGAGCATTGAAAGGGCAGTCGACCTTCAGACCGGGACTCTTCCGGTCGAATTCGACTTCCCCAATCCGGGGCAACTGCTCCGCCCCGGGATATTTGCGCGCATTCGAATCGTCATGGAAGAACGGGAGAACGCACTGCTGGTGCCCCAGATGGCGGTTCAGGAGATACAGGGCGCGAAGACCGTGCTCGTCGTGGACTCGGCAAACAAGGTGGTGCTCCGCACCATCGCAGCGGAGGAGCGGTCCGGCAAGTCATTCATAGTACGCACAGGGCTCCAGCCGGGAGAACGGGTGATCGTGGAAGGGATCCAGAAGGTGCGGCCGGGCATGACGGTCGCGCCGGCCGCCCGCCCCGCCAGCAACGAACCGTCCGGGGGATAACGCGCTATGGTCAGCTTCTTTGTTCCGCGTCCGGTCAGACCCGGCGTCGTTTCCTTCGATGTCGGCGCCGGAGCCGATATCGCCCAAGTCGATGGCGTAAGACCAGCTCTGCAGGAGGGGAGTTGCTGATGCAAAAGAGCTTATGGCTTTCGCTGATCCTGTTGCCCATGGTGGTATCTTGCGCGGTGGGGCCCAACTACAAGCGGCCCCAGGTTGCGGTGCCCGCCGTTAACCGGGCCGACCCTTCCCCCGATGCGTCGCGGACCGCTAAACCTGTCTTCGCCGACGTCCGCTGGTTCGACCTGTTTCAGGACGATCAGCTCAGAACGCTTATCCAGACGGCCCTGAAGAGCAACTACGACATCCAGATCGCCGCAGAGCGAGTGATTGAAGCCCGGGAGCGGTACCGGATCTCGAGAGCCGACCTGTACCCGACGGTGGACGCCACGGCGAACATCGGAACAGATCGTGCGAGCACCAGCGGCACGATTCTGGCGCCGGGAGGGGGGCTGCAGCGTGAAACCGGGTCCCTGGGTCTCCAGGTTTTTTGGGAGCTCGATTTCTGGGGCAGGATACGGAGGGCGAACGAAGCGGCCAGAGCGGAGATCCTGGCGACGGAAGAAGCGCGTCTGGCCGTTTATCAAAGCCTGGTGACGGGCATCGCTCAGGCCTATTTCGAACTGCGGGGGCTCGACCTGGAGCTGGAGATCGCCCAGCGGACTCTGGTATCGAGGCAGGAATCGCTTCGTCTGGTTGCCCTGCGCGAGGAGATGGGAGTTGCCTCGATAATAGACGTGCGCCAGGCCGAATCCCTGGTCTTCGGCGCGGCAACCAAGGTGCCCATCATCGAACGGGACATCGAGCGGAAGGAAAACGAGATCAACTACCTGTTGGGCAACAATCCCGGCCCTGTACCTCGCGGGAGGTCGTTGGCGGAACAGAAGCTTGCACCGCAGGTGCCGGCCGGCTTGCCTTCCAGCTTGATGGAACGCCGGCCGGATGTCCTGCTTGCCGAGCAGACGCTGGTGGCGGAGAACGCACGGATCGGCCAGGCCAAGGCGCTCCTGTTCCCTCAGATCTCGCTGAGCGGAGCTTTCGGGACTCAAAGCAACGCGCTTTCAGACCTGTTTACGAATCCGGCTACCTACTGGACCGCCGCGGCCGGGCTGGTTCAGCCGGTTTTCAACTCGGGACGACTGAGGGCAAATGTCCGGGCGCAGGAGGCCCGACAGCGGCAGGCGCTGCTGGACTACCAGAGGGTGGTGCAGCAGGCCTTTCGCGAAGTCGCCGACTCGCTCATCGGCTACAGCAAGATCCGTCAGTTCATACAGGAGCAGGAAAACCTGACCCGGACGCTTCAGGACGCCGCCCGGGTTTCACGGATCCGATATGACGGGGGCGTGACCAGCTATCTTGAAGTCCTCGACACCGAACGGCAGTTGTTCGACGCGGAACTCGCCCTGGCCCAGGCACAGCGAGACGAGCTCCTCGCCGTTGTGCTGCTCTACAAGGCCCTCGGTGGCGGTTGGGAGTCGTAAGGGCGCTGTTCACTTCGCCGCACGCTGCCCGAACGGTTCCAGTCCCTGTTTCATTCGCCGTCAAGGCGCGCCACCCGGTATGTCATCAGGAGCGCAACCATGAGCCAGCACTTCAAACCCTCGCTCAACTGGCTGTTTGTCTTCATCCGTTGGCAATAGAAAGGACTCCAAGCAATGGCGAACTTCTTCATCCGGCGGCCGATCGTCGCCATCGTCATCTCGATCCTGACCGTCATGCTCGGCGTGGTCACCATCGGAGGGCTCTCCGTCGAGCAGTATCCGTTCCTCGCCCCGCCCAACATCCGCGTGACCGCGAACTACCCCGGCGCGTCTGCGGAGGCCGTGGAGCAATCGGTGGCGACTCCCATCGAGCAAGAGGTCAACGGTGTGGACCGGCTGATCTACATGAAGTCCTTGAACACCAGCGACGGCCGCATGCAGCTGGACGTCAATTTCGAGGTCGGGACGAACCAGGACACCGCGAACGTCCTGACCCAGAACCGCGTCTCGGCGGCGCAGGCGCGCCTGCCGCAGGAGGTGACGCAGCAGGGGGTCACCGTCAAGAAGCAGAGCCCCAGCATCCTGATGGTCATCTCGGTCTACTCGCCCAGTGACGCGTACGACGCCAACTTCCTCATCAACTACTGCGGCATCAACCTGCGCGACCAAATGCTGCGGATTCCCGGGATCGCACAGTTGGATCTTTTCGGCGGGACGGACTACGGCATGCGGATCTGGATCCGGCCCGACAAGCTGGCCAAGCTCGGCCTGACCCCGGCGGACGTCATCTCGGCCGTCAAGGAGCAGAACCTCCAGGCGCCCGCCGGCAAGGTAGGCGCCGCGCCCACGCCGAAGGACCAGGAGTTTACAAACACAGTCAGCGCCCCGGGCCGCCTGGTCACGCCGGAGGAGTTCGAGAACATCATCGTGCGCCAGACGGCGACCGGCGCCGTGGTCCGGATCAAGGACATCGGGCGCGCCGAGCTCGGCTCGCAGGACTACAACTCGTTCGGGCGGCTGAACGGCAAGCCGGGCGGAGCCATGGCGGTCTATCTCCTGCCCGGTGCGAACCAGCTCAAGGCCGCCGAGACGATTTACGCAGCCATGGAGCGGGCGAAGGAACTCTTCCCGCCCGCCATGGACTACAAGATCGTGTACGACACCACGCCGGCGGTCGAGGCCTCGATCCACGAGATTCTGAAGACCTTTGTGGAGGCCCTGATCCTGGTGACGCTGGTGGTCTTCATCTTCCTGCAGAACTTCCGGGCGACGATCATCCCGCTGCTCACGATCCCGGTCTCCCTCGTCGGCACGTTCATCTTCTTCCCCGTCCTCGGCTTCTCGGTTAACACCCTCTCGATGTTCGGCCTCGTGCTCGCCATCGGCATCGTGGTCGACGACGCCATCGTCGTGGTTGAGGCGGTCATCCACCACCTCGAGCATGGGAAGAGTCCCAAGGAGGCGACCATCAAGGCCATGGAAGAGGTCACGGCCCCGGTCATCGGGATCGCCATGATCCTCTCGGCGGTGTTCGTCCCGGTTGCCCTTTTGGGCGGATTGGTCGGAAGCATGTACAAGCAGTTCGCCCTGACCATCGCCATCTCGGTGCTGCTCTCGGCCTTCAATGCGCTGTCGCTCACGCCTGCGCTCTGCGCCATGCTTCTCAAGCCGCCGCGCCCCATGCGAGGGCCGCTGGGGGTCTTTTTCCGGGGCTTCAACAAAGTGTTCGACGTCACGACGACCGGCTACGTGGGTGTGTCGCGCCTGCTGGTGCGCCGGGCGTTCCTCACGATCGTGATCGTCGGCGCGGTGGTGGTGGGGGCCGGCCTGTTCGCGCGCGCGCTTCCGGCGGGGTTCATCCCGGACGAGGACCAGGGGATCATGGGCATCAACGTTCAACTTCCGCCCGGGGCCTCGCTCGAGCGGACCAGCGAAGTGCTGAAGAAGGTGGAGGGAATCCTGGCGAAGACCGAAGGGCTTGACTCCTTCCAGGCTATCGGCGGCTTTGGGATGGTCACCAGCACGTATCAGCCGAACTATGGCTCGCTCTTCGTGCGCCTGAAGCCGTGGGAGGAGCGGAAGGGGGAAGCGCTGCACGTGAATGGCATCATGGCGGGGCTGCAGCGGCAGTTCGCGGCCATCCAGGAGGCGGTTATCTTCCCGTTCAACATCCCGACCCTGTCGGGGTTTGGCGCCGCATCGGGGTTCAACTTCCTGCTCCAGGACCGCAGCGGGTCCATGACAGTCGAGCAGCTCGGGGAGCAGACCCGAAAGTTCCTCGCGGCGGGGCGGCAGCGGCCGGAGCTGGGCAACCTGTTCACCTCCTTCGACCCCAACTACCCACAGGTAAAGGTGGACCTGGATCGCGAGAAGGCCCGCACGCTGGGCGTTCCGGTGAACGAGGTGTTCCAGACGATGTCGGCCGTCCTGGGAGGCGCCTATGTCAACGATTTCAACCGATTCGGGCGGCTGTATCGGGTTTACGTGCAGGCCGACGCGGAGGCCCGCCTGAAGTCGGAGGACATCGGCAGGGTCTACGTCCGATCGAAGACGACCAGCCAGATGATCCCCCTCTCTGCGCTGGTCACCGTCAAGGATATCTCGGGGACCGAGCTCACGACGCGGTTCAACTTGCAGCGTTCCGTGGAGATCCAGGGCTCGCCAGCCCGCGGTTACACTTCCGGACAGGCGCTCGCGGCGCTGGAACAGGTCTTTGCGGAGACGATGCCCAAGGAGATGGGCTCCGCCTACTCCTCGATATCCTACCAGGAAAAGGTGGCCCCGCCCGCCGGGCCGACCTTCATCATGGCTATCGTGTGCGTGTTCCTGCTGCTGGCCGCACTCTACGAGAGCTGGCGGCTCCCGTGGGCGGTGCTCCTGGGATCGCCACTGGTGGCCCTGGGGGCCTTCTTCGGCGTCTGGCTGATGGGCTACGACAACAACGTGTACGTGCAGATCGGCCTGGTGATGCTGATCGGCCTGGCGGCGAAAAACGCCATCCTGATCATTGAGTTCGCCAAGGCGAAGCACGAAGAGGGTGCGTCCCTCGAGGAGGCCGCCCTCGAATCGGCCCGCCTGCGTTTCCGGCCGATCCTGATGACGGCGTTTGCCTTCATCCTCGGCGTCGTGCCGCTGATGCTGGCGAGCGGGGCAGGAGCGGGGGCGCAGAACGTCATGGGCACCGGGGTATTCTGGGGCATGCTGATCGCGACGGCACTGGGCATATTCATCATTCCCGGCAACTTCACCTTCGTCGAGGGTCTCGGCCGCCGCCGGCAGTCCTCGAAACCGGCGGCCACCGCACCCCGGACCGAGTCAGCGCATTAACAAAGGAAGGGGAACGCCAGATCCCTCCCTTGACCCCTATAGTTGGCGAGCGGAGCGAGCTAGCTTGAGAATTCAGTAATGGATATCACTGTTCTCGGTGAACCGCGATTCCCCTCACCGATCCGACACATCGTCAGCGACAGCCTTCGCGTTCCCGAGCAGATCGTGCGCGACCCGCAGGCGCCGCCGGCGCCGGAGTTGCTCTTCGAACTGGCCGGCCCGCGCGGCTTTCTTGCCGCCCTCAAAGCGCGCATCCTCGAGCGGTCGCACGCGGTCGTCGTGGCGGCCGAAGGCGCTGGACAGGATCTGCCGGGCACCACGGAGGTCCAACGCGACGCCTCCGGCAATGTGAAGCTCAATGACATCGCCCTGTTCCTCCGCGAACGCATCGAGGCGTACTTCAAGTCAGAGAAGATCCCGATAGTCATGCGCTACTTCGATCCGAGCTACCTCGTTCGCAGCAGCCCGGCCAACTCCGAGGACTCGATCCTCTGCGACCTCTTCGCGCGCCAGGCCGCCCACGCCGCGATGGCCGGAAAGAGCGGCCTCGTGATCGGGTACCTGCACGAAAGGTTCATTCACGTGCCAGGCGAACTTCTAACCAGCCGGAAGAAGCGCCTGGACCCGGACAGCTTCGCCTGGCGAGCGGTCCTGGCCGCGACCGGCCAACCGGAAAGATTCGAATAGCCACACAGAACCGTATGAGCACCACCGCCGTCCTCTGCGAGGACCTGTCCGGTAAGGTGAATGAATCTATGCTGCCAAACCACAAGACCAAGATCGTCGCCACCATCGGGCCGGCCTCGGATTCGCCGGAGATGCTGGAGCGCCTCATCCGTGCGGGGATGAACGTCGCGCGGCTGAACTTCTCGCACGGTGACTTCACGGGCCACGCCGAGCGTATTGCCCGCATCCGTGCCGCCGAGCGCGCCACCGGGCAGCGCGTCGCCATCATGGCCGACCTGCCCGGCCCCAAGATGCGCGTCGGCAGGATCGAGCCGGAGCCGATCCAGTTGCGCTCCGGCGAGAGCTTCGCACTGACCACTGAGGACATCGTCGGCAACGCTCGGCGTGTTTCGATGAGCTTCGCGCGGCTGCCCGAGGTTGTGAAGCCGGGCGACCGTCTCTTCCTCAACGACGGGCTGGTGCAACTGGTCGTCGAGCGCGTGTCGGGCAACGACGTTCACTGCAAGGTCGCGGTCGGCGGCGAGTTGCGTTCCAGGAAGGGCCTCAATCTGCCGGGCATTGATCTCGGCATCGGCGCGTTTACCGGCCACGACCGCTCCTGCCTGGAGTTCGCGCTCACGAACGGCGTGGATGCCGTGAGCCAGTCGTTCGTGGAAACCGCAGCGGACATCGAAGCCGTGCGTGCTGCCGCCGGGGCCATGGGCAAGCAACCCTTCATCATCGCCAAGATCGAGCGCTCGGATGCCCTCAGACACTTTGACGAAATCCTGAAGGCGGCGGACGGCATTATGGTGGCGCGCGGCGACCTCGGGGTGGAGGTGCCGATCGAGGAAATGGCCATCCTGCAGAAGCAACTCATCGCGCAGGCCAGCCTCGCGGGCAAGCCGGTCATCACCGCCACGCAGATGCTTGAATCCATGGTGTCCAGCCGCCTGCCCACGCGCGCTGAGTCCACGGATGTGGCCAACGCCATCCTGGACGGCACCGACTGCATCATGCTCTCCGGCGAGTCAGCGATGGGCAAGTATCCCGAGGAAGCCGTGGCGATGCTGGCGAAGATCGCTGCCTTTACGGAAGCGCACCGGCCGCCCACACGGCTCAACGATCTCAAGGCGGTGTTCAGCCAGCGCCGGCCGGCGACGGCGGCCGAAGCGATTGCTTCGGTGGTGGAACACGCGC
>Ga0315273_10014486_pt1 | contig 10161 bp, 10 predicted proteins | sample YL17G02_0_MG_FD_205753 | JGI IMG/M metagenome (GOLD analysis project Ga0315273, IMG submission 205753) | Sediment microbial communities from Yellowstone Lake, YNP, Wyoming, USA - YL17G02_0 | ecosystem: Environmental > Aquatic > Freshwater > Lake > Sediment | place: USA: Wyoming | collected... | reverse complement strand
AGGAGTGGGCTGGAGACGTCAAACGCATGCGCAAGGCGGGTGTGCCCGAGGCGATCAGCTTCAAGACCAAGCCTGAGATCGCGCTCGACCAGATTCGTGCGGCATATCAGGCGGGCCTGCCTCGTGGGGTTGTGCTGATGGACGCCGGGTATGGCGCCAACACCCAACTACGCACGGACATCTCGACATTAGGACTGACTTACGTGGCGGGCATTCTGCCCAACACCACAGTGTGGGCTCCAGGCACGGCGCCGCTGCGTGCAAAGAATTGGTCTGGCCACGGCCGGCCACCGAAATTGATCCGGCGCGACGGCAAACACCGACCGGTTTTGGCCAAGGAACTGGCGCTGAGCCTGCCAGCAAGAGCCTGGCGTACCATCACATGGCGCGAAGGTTCGGCCGAGCCGCTTACCTCGCGCTTTGCACGCATTCGTGTGCGCGCTGCCCATCGCGATTACAAGCTCACCAAGCGCCGCCCCGAAGAATGGCTGCTGATTGAGTGGCCTGAAGGCGAGAACACGCCAACTAAATACTGGCTCTCGACGCTAGCGCAAAAGATTGCCTTCAACCGTCTGGTCGATCTGACCAAGCTGCGCTGGCGCATCGAGCGCGATTATCAGGAACTCAAGCAGGAGGTGGGACTCGGGCACTTTGAAGGGCGCGGCTGGCGTGGCTTCCATCATCACGCCACGTTGTGCATCGCAGCTTACGGATTTCTGATCTCGCAAAGGGAGACGATTCCCCCCTCAGGACCTCGTCCCGACAGGTTGTTCCCGCAACCTGCCATTCCCGCCAGTTATCAGCCCAGAGGCTCCGCCACTGCGTCCCGAACGCCACATTCCAAACTCGATCGCCACCATGCGCCGGCGGCTGGTCCTCGCCCTGGTCAGAAACCTGCCACGATGTCCGTGTTGCGCCGCTCCAACTGCACACCCAGCACAGCACAAACGTTTATGACGCAGTAAGACTAGTCGTTAACATTCTGGCCATTCGGGCAACGCGGGAAAGCGTAATGCGCAGTCGCCATGGGTAGAGCATCCATCGCTGGGGAACTGAAGGGCTTAGCCGTGTGCGGAGGCAAAAGCATGCGTTCTTGGCTGCTCCTTGCCCGACAGTTTGAGGAGTCCGCTGACGCCCTCGGAAGCCTTCAGGTGGTGACCTCGCGCCAAGGTCTTGATTGCCGCCCACGAAGCTCCCAGGAGCCTGTGGCGGCAACATTTGAGGGGGGAACACTACGCCGTCGACGTCAAGCTGTCGGGCGTCGAAAAGGGCGATCAGGCCGCCGCCGACTTGCGGGTTACATTGGCGGGTTTGGAGGTCACGTGGTTGATCCCCATGGAGCCTAAGACGGCGTCAGCTGAGGTGTTGTTGTTCAGGCCAAAGAGGGGAACTGGGACAGGCGGTGACTTCACCTTCGGCGGCGTTGAAGCCAGCTAAGTCACGGCGATCTGGCCTTGCCAAGGTGGGGCCGCAACCGAACAAATCGGCCGCTTCAGTGCCGCATTATCGCTCCGGCTTTTACAGTCAATCGCTGTGACCGTTGGTATTAATGATGCTTTCCATCTGAAATCGGCGTATGATCTATCCTGTGGGCCTGATTTCTCCCGCTCGAAATGTGACCAACATCATATATTTGAGTCAGTAACGGGTCCAAACTGAAGACTTGACGATTAACACTTATACAAGGAGTTATCGTATGAAAAAGTCTTTGCCCCTGAAAACGATACGCAGACTTGGAGCAACATGCCTCATGTTAGCCGCCTCTGCGCTCATCGCAACATCAGTTCTTGCAGCAGAAAAATCAAAACCACCCGCTGCTGTCGCAGACCAAAAGACCGAACCCATGCTTTCGGCGGATGAATTCCGCAAACAGGAAACTTGGAGAAATGAGATCGCCAAAGTTCCTCAACCGAAAAAGGGCTGCTTCACCGCCAAGTTCCCCGCAAAGGAATGGCAAGAGGTTCCCTGCGTGGCCACACCAGACTATCCGATGCCACCACGGTCGGGCATTGTCAGTCAAGTGATCGGCAGCAACAATGGTGATGTTTCCGCACGGGCGCCCAGCGGCTTCATCACCCAAGCTATTGGATCATTTGACAGTCTTACAAATGTAACCAGTGAAAGCGGCACAATTGGCAATGCCGGGCCAGCCGTCGCCAACGCCTATACATTGCAATTGAACACTGATTTCTTCACCAGCACAGCATGCTCAACGTCGCCCAACGCGGGCTGCCGGGGCTGGGCGCAATATGTCTTTGAAAACAACAATGTGTCCCATAGGGCCTTCATTCAATACTGGCTCGTCAACTATCAAGCCGTGTGCCCCGCCGGTTGGCAGACATTCCCGCCGGCGCCAGCAGCTCCAGTTCATTGTGTCATACTGTCAAATTCGTCTGGTGCTGTTTCGACCACGGGGTTCGTACCAGTCACCAATCTCGGTCAGGTCACTTTGACCGGAAACGCCACTGCCACTGGCGACAGCATCGTCCTGACAGTTGGCGGTTCAGCCTTTACAAGGAATGGAGACAACGCAGTCAACGCAGCAGCTGGTTGGACGATTGCTGAATTCAATGTCTTTGGTGATGGTGGTAACGCGACAGGCGCAAGCAGAGCCAACTTCAACACGGGTGCATCATTCGTTACAAGAACCCGGATCAACTATGGTGGCACGCAGGCCCCAATCTGTTCGGCACTAAGCTTCACCGCTGAAACCAACAACCTCAGCTTCGGGTCACCGCCAACGGCTTCTCAACCTGGACCGGCGATTATCTTCACAGAAAGCATTGCGGGCGGGTCACCGTCCAACTGTGCCGCTTCTGTAGCGGTGGGTGACACACATCTCACAACACTCAACGGACTCATGTATGACTTCCAGGCATCCGGTGATTTCGAACTGTTGCAAACCGCTTCCGGATTTCTGGTTCAGAATCGTCAAGTCTCTGGTGCCCCCAACTGGCCCAATGCTTCGGTCAATTCCGCCGTCGCGACCATTGTTGGAAAAAGCCAGGTGGCCGTATGTCTTGAGCCACAACGCGTTGTTGTTGATGGCAAACCCATGCGCATGCGCCAGGGTCGCGCCAGACTGCTTGCCGACGGCACGCAGATTGACCTGATCGGCAATGCCTATCTGATCCGTGGTCCAAACGGCGATTGGGTGCGCGCCGAAGTCAACACCAATTACATCGATGTCAAAGTTGGTGTGGGTCAATGGCCGATTGATGCGCAAGGTCTGCTTGCCAACGTCAAGGGCGATCCCAATCTGCTGTCAACACGTGATGGCAAAGTTCTCAAGAACCCCTTCTCGTTCGAAGAACTTTACCACCCCTATGCCGACAGCTGGCGGGTTTCGGGCAAGAAGTCGATGCTCAATGTTTGCCGCGAAGGCGGAAAACCAGGAGCACCTGACAGGCCTTTCATCTCGAAAGACCTTAGTCCCGAGGTTGCAAATCGGGCCAAAGCGGCCTGCACCAAGGCAGGCGTCAAGGAAGGCCCACAGTTTGAGGCTTGCCTGATCGACGTCGCCATGATCGGTCGTGCCCGGGCTGCTCGCATACACGCAACAATACCTGCACCGACCGTTGTTGGGCAATTCCAATAGGTCGGCGGTGTTTTAACAAGCGTCCTGATTGGTTGTCTTCGCTGGCAAGCCTGCTAGTGTCACAGTTCAATCAGTCAGGACGTTTTCATGCAGAATATTACGATGAACCTTGGTCGCACCGGCCTCTCCATCCCCACCATCTGCTTCGGCACATCTGCCCTCGGCGACATGCCCGACACCTATGGCTATGCCGTCGATGAAGCCCGCGCTCGCGCCACCCTTGATGCGATCTTTGACGGCCCCATCGCTTTCCTTGACACCTCGCGCAACTAGGGTGCAGGCCGCAGCGAAGCGCGCATTGGTGCTGCCATCAAGGCGCGCGGTGGTTTGCCGAAGGGTTTCGTCATCTCCTCGAAGCTTGATCGCAACATGGACACCAAACTGTTTGATGGCGACCGTGCAAAGCGTTCCCTCGAATAGAGTTTGAACGCGCTTTGCGTTTCATCCATTCCCCTGCTGCACTTGCACGACCCCGAATATGCATCAGACCTAAAAGATGTCACCAAGAAGGGCGGCGCGCTGGAGGCCTTGTTCCGCATGAAGGAACAAGGCTTGTGCCAAGCCGTGGGCCTCGCCGCTGGCCGCACCGATGTCATGATGCCGCTGATGCGCGACTTTGATTTCGACGCCATCATCAGCCACAACCGCTTCACGCTGTTGAATCGCCATGGCCGCGAGATGTTCGAACTCGCCAAGTCCCGCAAAATGGCTGTTCTAAATCGCGGAGCTAAAGTGTACCACTGAACCGGTTTATGTTGCTGCGCCTTGAATTTTAACAAGCGGAGGCGCACGGGCGCGTCGCATGGCCTGTGGTGGCCTTCAAATCACCGCCTTTGCCGCCTTCACCGCCTTTCACCCCCTCGGTTGAGAAAACTGTCACGGATTGGAGTGGCCGGATATGAGTGCTGCCACGGTCGTCATGGAGGTACGCGCCGCCGGCATCCAGCTTGGTGTCGACGGCAACGATCTCGTGCTGGAGGCAACAACAGCGCCACCATCCGAGATGCTCGACCTACTTCGTATCCACAAGGCGGAGATTTTGGCGTTTCTTCGGCTGGGCCATGATGGCTGACATGTAAATCGGCCCTGCCACAGCTCCAATCATATTGGCGCCAAGGGCACTCCAGGGTGAGGCATAGCCAATGGCTTCCGCCAAAATCGTGCAGATCATGAAGGCAAGACCAATTTGAACAGAACGCTTGTGATGGCCAAGATCAATCAGGCGGCCACCGACGAGACCCACAGCGGCCCCCGCCAAACCAGCCACGGCCAAAGCGCCACCATATTCTTTGAAACTATCGCCCAGGGTTTGAAACAACACAATGCGCCAACCAAAATTGACCGCCGATGCAACCACCCCATCTGAAAAGGCAAGGCCACCCGCAAAAATCTTGGCTTCGCGTGAAAGTTGGGCTTCACGCTCAACCGCCATGCGCGGTGCGCCCAACATAGGTACCGTCGCCAAGGCATAAACGAGTGCCGTGGAGGCAAAGGCATAAACCGGGCCAAAGATGGTCGGCATAAAACCACCAAAGAGGGGCGCGATGATGCCAGTAATTGCAAAAATCGCTTCTCGCGCACTCACCTGCGCGCCACGGTGTTCAACATCGCCCAACCTTGTGACACTGGCGTGATAGCGTGTCCAATAGAACGCCGTGCCGCAGGAAGACAAAAGCATTTAGGCAACCAAATCAGTTCTGTTGCAGGCTTCTTGTCTTGATTGCAAGAGCAGCCGCTGCGAGGAGAATCACTCCCCAGATGGCAAGTGTCAGGAAGGGCGAGAAGCCGAGCAAATTGAAGGCAGAGGAAATGAACTGCAGGATGGCAAGGGCGAGTACGAGACCAGCCACCTTGCCACTGCCGCCAAAGGGATCGATTCCACCAAGTACGGCTGCTAGGATCGTGATCAGCAAATAGCTCTCCGAATAATCGGCACGAGCGGAATTAAGCCAACCCATAAGGACGATGGCTCCTATCCACGCAAGCATACTCGATAGAAGATAAACCTTGAAAATCACCCATTTGGTATCGATACCGGAGTAGCGCGTAGCCTTTTCATTTGAGCCGATCATGTAGATGAACATGCCAGTTGGCGTGCGTGACAACCAAATGGCCAACGGAATAGCGCATCCAACGAAGACAAAGAGGCTGAAGGGAATGCCGAGAACAGCGCCATTGCCTATGTAAGTAATGGCTTCGGGGAAGCCTGAAAGGACATTGCCAGCTGTGAGCCCGACTGCGATGCCTTTGACCAGCGTCATCGTGCCAAGGGTGGCCAAAATGGGAGAAACGTTGAGATAGGCAATGATGTACCCGTTAAGTGCGCCAATAAATGCCGCAACAAACGCGCCGCAGGCCAGTGCAACGAGAATGCCGCCGATGAGTGCCAGTCCTTCTGCACCCGGCGTCAGCAGGTTTATCATATAAGCCATGGTGAGTGAGCAAAGGTTTGTTGTTGCGATGAGCGAGAGATTGATACCGCCCTTAAGCAGAGTGATCATCATCGCAAGCGATAATATGCCAAGGCCCGAGACCTGGATGGCCATTGACCAGGCAGATTCAATCGAGAAAAAGCGGTCTATACCTAGACTAAAAGCAATGAACAAAATGACCAGGAGAATGGAGAGCTGAGTATTGGTATGACGGAGCAGGATCATGCGGCGGCACCTGCTTCCTGGCCCTTGCGAGATGCACGGCGCATGTTCATCTGCCGGCTGCCTTCCAGCGCGCTTGCTGCAACAGCAATTAGGATCACAAGGCCCGTGACTGCCCCTTCCCATCGTGCTGGAAGGCCCAAGATGATCAAGCCGTTTTGCAGCACACACAAAAACGAAACGCCGAGAATGGTGCCTAATACTGTGCCAACTCCTCCCATCAAACTTGCGCCTCCGAGCACGACAGCGGCGAGAACAGTAAGTTCGCGGCCAACCAGAACCGTTGGCGTAACGTTCAATTGCAACTGCGCATGGGCAATGGACGCAATGCCTGCAATGAAACCCATGTAACCATAGACGAAGAGATTGAGCCGAAAGATGGAGAAGCCTAGCCGTCGTGCTGCATCGGGGTTACCGCCCATTGCATAGATCTGGCGGCCGATATTGGTGGCCTTCAATATAAACGCAGTGAGAATGAAGCTTCCAAACAACAGCACCATCTGCAAATTAATTCCGTACGAGCGTCGGCCTAGCTGAAACTCCAACCAGTTTATGCCATCATAGAAATAATCAGGAACTGTGGTGATGTAATTGCCGCTGGTAATAAAGATCAGAAGTCCGTAAAAAATATTGAGAGTTGCAATCGATACGATGATGGAATGGATCCTGAATTTCACGACAAAGAAAGCATTAATGGTGCCCATGATTGCGCCAAGGCCACCTGCGATCACTAGTAGAATAATCCAGTTCATTCCGTACATATTGGCCAGAGTGACGGCAGCGTATTGCACCACACTTGCGGTAGCCGTGAATGAAATGTCGATGCCCCCGGCGATCAAGACAACAATCAAGCCGGCACACAGGATGCCGGTAAAAGCATTTTGTGTGAGGAGATCATTGAGGTTGCCGATGGTGAAAAAGGCGGGCGCCGTGAAGCTGAAAAAAACCACCAGGCCGAGCAAAACGATGGCGAGCCAAAACTCGTTTTTGCTCCGTAGCCGTTTGAGCATCTCATGCATTGACGGCCGCCATCAGTCGATGTTCATCGGTTTCATGTGGCCTGTGCTCGCTTGACAGCCGGCCCTCGCGCATCACCAGAATTCGGTGGGAATGATAAAGCACCTCTGGGATTTCATCGGAGATCATCAGAATTGCCACACCTTCCGCTGCCAGACTTTTGACTATCTCGTAAATGCCATCCTTGGCCATGATGTCGACGCCAACCGTAGGACTATCCAGGATAAGTACGCGAGGTTTGCGTGCCAGCCACTTCGCCAGAACAACTCGCTGTTGATTTCCACCTGAAAGTGTACGCACAGCGCTTTCTATATTCGATACCTTGATTGACAGTTCCTTGACCCAGCGATCCACTGTATCTCTCCGGATCAACGATGGGACGAGGTTCAGGCGACCTGCCAAATGTTGTAATACCGTGACAATAGTATTGGAAGAAATGGGCTGATCCAACACCAAGCCCAATGTCAATCGATCCTCGGACACGTAGACAATGCCTGCATTAATTGCATCCTGATTGGAGCGAAGCGTGATGGGTGCCGCGTCGAGGAAAATTTTTCCCCGTTCAGGACGTGTAATGCCGAACAGCGTCAGCGCTAATTCCGTGCGCCCGGAACCCAACAAGCCCGTAAGGCCCAATATTTCGCCTTCGCGCAATTCGAAGTCAATGTTGTCATACTCGCCCTGACGTGTTAGGCCTTCGACAGAGAGCACGACTGGGCGGCATGATATATCTATCTCTCTCAAATCATAAGTGAACTGCTTTCCCGTCATGAGCACGGCGAGCTTTTTGTCATTCATCTCGCCTGCAGAATAGGTACCAACCTTGTTGCCGTCCCTCAGTACCGTGACCCGGTCTGCCACTTCAAGCACTTCATCAAGCCTGTGTGAAACAAACATAATGCAAATTCCCTGAGCCTTCAACGCGCGCACAAGATCAAGCAACCTGTTGACCTCTGTGCGGGTGAGTGAGGCTGTGGGTTCGTCCATAATCAGCAGCTTAGCATCTGCCGTGAGGGCGCGGCAAATTGCAACGAGTTGACGGTTGGCAATGGTCAAGTTGCCTACGACGGCATCAAGATCAAGCGTCACGCCTATCTTTCCCAAGGCCTCCTCGGCGCTTTTTCGAAGCTCAGCCCAGCGCACAAGGTGCGGCCTTCCGAAGTGGCTGTTGATAGCGATGTTTTCCGCCACTGTGAGATTTGGAAACAGGGACAGGTCCTGATAGATCACCTGGATTCCAAAGCGCGTAGATTCCTGAGGCGTCAGCCGGGCGACATCGCGGCCTGCAATGATAATTTGCGCACCAGGTTCGGGGGTCTGCACACCGGAGATAATTTTGATGAGAGTGGATTTACCTGAACCGTTCTCGCCCACGAGACAATGTACCTCACCTGCCTCCAATGTCATATCAACGTTGGAGAGTGCGGTTACACCGCCGAAGCGCCTTGAAATGGCGTAGAGTTTGAGGAAGGCAGTCATGAAAAACCTTCAAAGCCAAGCACGCATCACCACAGCGACACGCAATGGCCACGCCGGCCGTTTGGGCAGCCGGCGCGGGATATTACTGACGATCAGAGGCCGAGAGCAATCAAGCTGTCAACAGTGTCCTTGTTGATAGCCATGATCTTGTCGGCCTTAACCAGTTTTTTGGCGGCATCAACTTGCACCTTGCCAACACCTGGGATTTCCATGCCATCAGCGATCGTGCCCCCCTCAAGTACGAGTTTACCCAGCGATACCATGGCGTAACCAGCATCAACGGGGTTCCACAAGAAGGCTTCGCGGATAATACCAGCCTCAATCAGTGGCTTTGCTTGGGAGGGAAGTGCCGTTCCGACCACCGCGATGGCCTTTTCAAGCTTCTGCTGGCGAATGGCGTTACCCGCACCGATTGGTCCGTTCGATCCAAAGGCAATGACACCGCCGAGATTTGGATAGGCCTTGATAGCATCCAAGGTGGTCTTCTGGGCTGTATCAATTTCGTCTGCCCCGGGGAACCGATCAGCAACCAATTTCATATCCGGGTATTTCTTTTTCTGAAGCGCGATAGCAGCATCACACCACACGTTGTGGAGCGGGGTGGTCAAAGTGCCTACAAATGCGATATACTCTCCCTTGCCACCCATCTCGGAGGCAAGCTTTTCCATTTGGACTTCACCGAATTTCACGGAATCGATGAGGTCAATGTTCCAGTCGCGGCCCTCTTGCTCCGGCCCTTCATGGGCAATCACCTTAATGCCAGCTGCCTGCGCACGCTTTAGCACCGGTGCGAGCACGGCCACATCGAGCGGAACTATGCCGATGACTGCGACCTTCTTTGCAATCAGATCTTCCACAAGTTTCACTTGCTGAGCAGGATCGACGTTTGCCGGCCCAATCATTGAGGCATTTATGCCGAGATCGGCACCTGCTTTTTTCACGCCAGTTTCCAGGGCGTTGAACCAGGGGATGCCTGCAATTTTCACGACGACTACCATTTCTGGTGCCGCTGCTTTCACACTGGTAGGTAGTCCCGCCACACCGACAAGAGCGGTTGCACCTAGAAGCCCGATCGTTTCGCGTCTGTTCATGATAATCCTCCACTTTCCGCCGGTCCTGCGACCGCGTTTCTGACCGCGATATTTTTCATCTTGCGGTTCCCTTGCAGTAAAAGAGCAATAGTGAATGGAGTCAAGGTAGTTGCGCCGATGTTGGTGCAATTTAGGCGGAGCCGCAACGTTTGCGGGCCGGGTCACTCGGTTTTACGCTCTTGCGGAACTGAACCGCACCGGTTTTACCGGAGACCAATGGGTTCGTTTTAGGCTGCCATTTTGGTGGTGTCCATCATGGCGTAATAGTTGTCTTCTGCCTCTGCTGGCGTAATGTATCCGATGGGTTCAAGCAGCCGGCGAT
>Ga0315273_10014484_pt1 | contig 10162 bp, 9 predicted proteins | sample YL17G02_0_MG_FD_205753 | JGI IMG/M metagenome (GOLD analysis project Ga0315273, IMG submission 205753) | Sediment microbial communities from Yellowstone Lake, YNP, Wyoming, USA - YL17G02_0 | ecosystem: Environmental > Aquatic > Freshwater > Lake > Sediment | place: USA: Wyoming | collected... | reverse complement strand
GATCACCTCGGTGGTGAGCACGTAGTCGATGCCCAGCTCGGCGATGATGCCGGCCATCACCGCGTTGATGCCCACGCTGTCGGCGTCGGTGAGTTCCGTGAGGTTGCCGAGACCCATGAGCATCTCGGCCTCGGGATGCCGCCGGCGCGTCTCGCAGTACCTCTCCAGCGAGGCCGTGAAGCCGAAGCTGAGCGGGTCGAGGATAGGATCGATGATGTACGAGGCGCCCAGAGCGTCCACGCGAGCCACATTGCGCTCCAGAGACTCGAGGCCTTCTCCAAAATCGGGGATCACCACCACTTTGCAGCGCAGATGCGGCACAAGCTCCAGGTTCTGCGCGTTCACGCTGAGAAGGAGGTCGGCCCCCGCCTCGTCGGCCTCGCGGATGGTCTGCGGGTGAAAGGTGTCGATGCTCACCGTGAAGCCGCGCTCCTTGAGCCCCGCAACCACCTCGGCGACGCCCGGGAAGGCCTCCATCGGTGGGCAGCCGAGGTCGATGACATCGGCGCCGCTGGCGCGGAAATATTCGGCCTCCGCGAGGATGTCGGCGAATGGCATGCGGTACGCCTCGACGATCTCGGCGAGTATCTTGGCGTGATACTCGCCGTAGCCCTCGAGGACGCGCTCCTGCCCGAAGAACGCAGGCAGATCCTTGAGATCCTTGGGACCGCGGATCACCGGGACCCCGACCTTGGCCGCCAGGGCAGCGAGGTCGCCCCTGCACAGCCCGGGGATCATGACCTGACGAGCGGCGCAGTCTGCGGGTAGCCGCCGGGCGATCCATTCGGTGCGCATGAGGGCCGCCACGGAGCCGCCCAGGACCGCGACCTCGTACTCGAAGTCCAGCTCGAGCCTGGCGAGCGTCTTGCGCAGCGCTGCGGCGGCGAGCCTGCCGGTCACGAACAGTGTATCGGGCACGGCCGGCGCTTCCCTCTAGCTCGCAAGCCACTCGCCCAAGGCGGTGTGCCGTGCTGCGAAGGCCTCGCCGGTGAGCTCGGGGCGGATCTCCGCCATCGTGCCGTAGCGCTCGGCGAAGGCGTTGTGCTCGTGGATGCCCTCGTAGTTCTCCTGGCGGGCCAGGACGAAGGAGTCGTCCGAGAGGTCGGGGTAAGCCTGCGCGACGCGACGCAGCATCTCGCGCACGACATCCTCCACGAAGCGCGGATTGCGGTGCGCCTTGTCGACGACGTAGAGCTCGTCCGGGCGCTTGAGGAGCTCGTAGATCTCGGAGCTCATCGACTGCTCCGCGATGTCCACGAGGTCTTCGGCGCGCAGACGACTGTCCGAGCCGATCAGCAGCGTGCCCTTGCCGCGCTGGTTATGCGAGGCGATGGGCAACAGGCTGAGAATACGCTCGCCCTCCGCCTCGCTGTAGCCGTTCTCGCAGAGCCGGTCCAGAGACTGACCGCGGACCATGTCCTGTGCGCAGGGGCATACGGTCAAGCCGTTCACCTCCACGCCGACCACAAGGCGCGTGCGCGTGCGCGTGGCCGCGGCGATGCCCACCAGGGTGTAGAGCTGCTCGGTGGGCCGGTGCGTGACCGGGGTCTGCTTCGTGATCGGTGACTGCGCTTTGATGTGGACCTCGGCGCGCAGGGCCTCCTGGGTCTCGACCACTTCCTCCGCCATGCGCTTGGCCAGAGACTCGATGTCGGCGAACGGCTTGCGCGTAAGGCCCTCTGCAAGCCCCTCGACGACCTCGCTGAAGCGCGACATGTGGACGCCGGCGTGCTCGGGGCTGAGATCGGCGAACAGGTCAAGGGTCGCGTAGAACAGCTCCGACCTGCCACCGTCCTTCATCGCGATGATGCGACGCAGATTGGTCACGCCGGCGCGGCTCAACGCCACGGGCACGGCCGGCCTTTCGTGTTGCGTGTCGCGCGGCACGCGGCACCCTGGGTCCTCTGGCATGTGCAGGCCTCCTCAGCCGCAGGCGACGATCTCGGTGGGGGGGCCGCTACCGTTGAGCACGGAGTAGTTGTCGAACGACACGGTGTACGCCTGCTTGAAGTACTCGCGGAGCTCGTCCTCGATGCCCGCATCGTACGCCGGTGCAACCGAAAACGTGCGGCCGCTCACATCCCGGGCGACGGCGCCGTCGCGGGCCACGAGCTCGCCACCCTTGTACACGTACCGCGGGCGCGCGAACATCGCCTCCTTGTCGGCGCACTCCTCGTACACGGCGATGTCGCCGTCGGCGCCCACGCCCAGGTGGCCCTTGCGCTCGAGGCCGAGAGCGCGTGCGGGGCCGGCGCGAGTGATGACGGCGATCTCGCCGAGCGAGTATTCGCGGTCCAGCTCCGGGAGCAAGGCTTCGCTGCGCGCCCGCGGGCTCAGGCTCTCGAACACCTCCCGCCGGTAGTCGCGGTCCATGAGCAGCCTTATGACCTGCGGGTAGCTCGTGAAGGGGCCCGCGTTGGGATGATCGGTGCTCAGGAAGACTCGCCACGGATCGTCGATGAGCAGGAAGAGCTCCATGCCGGTGAGCCACATCGTCCCGTGGATGGGATTGCCGGGCTTGTAGACGATCGGCACGATCCCTCCGCCCGATTCGCCCTCCACGTCGTCGTTGATCCACTTGTTGCCGGTCGCCAGATGGAGGCCGTGCTGGAGAGGGCCGTCGCAGGTCATCGTGGTGGCGTTGCCGAAAACCAGCTGCCCGATATCCACGGTGACCCCGGGGTTGGCGTTGACCGCCGCCGCGACGGCGGCTGCCTCCGACTTGTGTACGTGGCTGCGCCCCGCCCCGTAGCTCAGAAACTGCAGATGGCACAGATGCGCGCGCCGGCCTTCGAGGGCGGTGATCATCTCGACGGTCGTGCGGGCGCTGGTGTGGCGGCCCAGATTGATGCCGTGGATGTGGACCGAATGTGGCAGGCCGAGGTCGTCGGCGATCGTGGCCAGGGTCTGTACGATCTGCCGCGGGGTGACCCCGTAGCCGATCACCTCGTCGTCGAGCTCGGCGACGTTCTTGCCCCACTTCCAGTTCTCCACGCCGCCGGGGTTCACGACCTTGATGGCATAACCCCTGCTTGCTCCCAGGAGCCAGGCCACGTAGTCGCGCGCCTTCTCGGGCTGCTTGTCGGCGATGCACTGCATGATGTAGTGGTTGTTGCCCATGACCATGAAGGCGCCCTTGTCGAGGTTGGGCACGTCCTCGAGCTCTTCGTGGGTATGCCGCGCCACCAGCGGCGCGGCAGACGCCTGCATCACCGTGGTGTAGCCGAGCTCGGAGTAGAGATAGCCCGTGAGATAGGTCGAGGGGACTGTGCCGCCCGCGCCCGCGCGCACGTTACCCGAGCGCGCGCGCTCGTGCCCGCGATGGTCCTCCGGCCGCATCTTCCGGCCCGCGTTCACCTCGCCGCCGGCGATGTGCGCGTGGATGTCCACGCCGCCGGGCATGACCACGAGCCCGGTGGCGTCGATGGTCTGCGCGCCATCCCGGTCCACGGCCTCGGGGGCGACCACGCGCCCGTCCTTGACCCAGATGTCGCCGACCTCGCCGTACTTGCCGTTCTGCGGGTCGAAGATACGCCCGCCGAGGATGCCCAGCATCATGCCACCGCCTCGATGATCCGGTCGAGGATCTCCTCGTCGGTGGGGCGCCCCGTCGAGATGACCTTCGCAAGAGGAATGGGAACGTTGTCCATGCGGTACGCGGTACCGGCGGCGTCGACGCCGTAGGCCGCCGTCGGGAACAGAACGTTGGCGTGTGACGCCACCACGCTCGGGCCGTGATCCAGGACGATCGTCGGGATGCGCCGGAGATGCGCGGCCGCGGCCGCGGGGAAGTGCGCCCCGGGGTCCGAGGCGATGATCACGGCCGCGTCCGCGGCGCGGCGCGCCAGCATGTCCACCGCCGTGAACTCGCCGGGGCCAAACTGCGGGTAGCCGCGCGCGAAGCTGACGGCGAACGGATAGCCGCTGGTCCACGTGAGCACCTGGTCGGCGCCGGTCACGTTGCCGTGCCCGCGCATGGGGATCACGGAGAACTTGGCGAACTCGTTGAGCTCCGCCACGAGGGAGAACAGTTCCGCCACGTTGAGCTGCCGTGCCGACCCCATCGTGAGGCCCATGCCCATGAAGGCCACGCCGTAGCGGCACGTCTTCATGCGCTCGACGAGCTCCTTGAGCTGCGTCACGGGCAGGCCGCCGACGGCGTCGACCGGCGGCTCCATGCCCTTCACGAGCAGCCGCAACGTGGTGAGTACCTCGAAGTCCGAGCCCATGTCCACCTGCAGGAAGTGGTCGGCCTTCTTCGAGCTGCCCGTGGGCCGCACGTCGACCACGTAGACGGTCCGGTCGGCGCGGCCATTGGGGGTGAGGGCGCCTTTCGCGGTCAGGGAGAAGCGCGGGAAATGGCGCAGGTGCGAGGCGTCGGGGTTACAGCCCCAGAACACCAGCAGGTCGGCGCGGTCGCGCACCTCGCCGAGCGTGCAGGTTGGCTCGCCCACGGCCTGCATGGCGAGGCCGGTGGGACCGTGGCACACCGATGATGTGGAGTCGATCACGGCGCCGATACGGTCGGCCAGCGCGACCGCCTTGCGCTGCGCCTCGCTGGCCGATGAGCTGAGCCCGTAGATCAACGGGCTGTCGGCCGCCGAGAGGATCTTCGCCGCCTCGGCCACCGCCGCGTCCCACTCCACCTCCCGGCCGTCGATCAGCGGCCGGCGTGGCCGCGGGTCGTAGTCCTTGAAGATGCCCTGCCCGCTCGAACAGGCAAGGCGCACCTTGAGGATCTCCGTGCCCTCGGCCTCGACCGTGAGATCGTCGCAAAGGCACCCGCAGAACGGGCAGGCGACGTTTTCGACCACCGTGCTCATGAGGTACCCTCTTTCTTGGCGACAGGTGCGATGTCCACCTTCTGCCCTTTGAACGAGGGCATACCCGTGCCCAGGGTCTCGGTCCCGATGAGCGTGTTGACAAGGGTGCCCATGGGTACGAACACGAGCCCGGCCGGCAGGGAGCCGGCGTGGGCGGTGAGCTCGATCTCCCCTTCCGCGGTGCGTAAGAGCGCCTGTCCTCCATCCTCGATGTTGAGGCGTGCCATGTCTTCTGGGTTCATCTCGACGAGTGCGATGGCTTCGCGGTACTCGGGCGAGTCCTTGCCTTTGTGCATGCCGATCGCCTGCTTACGCGTGCGTCCGGTGATCAAGGTGAGTGGGTCGTTCACAGCGCACCTCCTTTGTCTCCTCGCTGTCTCTGTAGACCGCACCGGCCGCCGAGAACAGACCGTCAAGGCACGCCTGACGGTCTCGTCCGCGCGCCAGCACCGTGCACACGGGATGCCCGGCGGCGATGCTCTGGCCGCGCGACGGTACGTCTCGCACACCGCGGACCAGCCACTGTTCTGTGTCAGGCACGACCAGCGCGCGCCTGGCGTACACGATCCCTTTGCCTACGCAGCCCTCGGGGGCGCGGCCGGCAACGGAGGCGCGCGGCAAGCGGCCGGCAAGGCCTTCGAGGTGGAGCGAGAACACGTTGACGCCGAAGGCGCGTTCGGCCAGCTCCATGGACCCGCTGAAGCGCGGGTTGACCTCGATGAGATACGGCCGCGCGACGCCTTCGGGGTCGCGGCCGATCACCACGTCCAACCCGTTGACGCCGACGAGGCCGAACCGCCGCGTAAGACTCGACGCCATGTGCTCGAGCTGAACGCGCATCCCTGCGGTGTGCGCGCCGGGGAGCTCGAGCGGCAGCAGGTTGCCGCACCAGGCAAAACCGGATCCGCCCAGGGCGGAACGCCCAACGAGCTGCTCGCTGACGCCGAAGACGCGGCTCTCTTTGCCGTCGCCAACAAATGCCACCGAGGCCGCGCGACCGTCCACCTCGGCCTGCAGCACATGGGCGTCGTCCAGCGCCCCGCCGTCCCACGCGGCGACGCCGTGGCCGCCGCCGCTGCGCAGGCGTTTTCGTAGCCAGCGGCCACGCCCGGCACGCCCTTCTTCCCCACGGAGCAGGGTGACCGGGTGGGCGATCCCGGCGTCGTCGCAGAAGCGCCGCAGCAGCGCCCAGTCACGAACCTCCCGAAGCACCTCGGCCGGGTTACCCAGCAACGTGCCTCGCAGCGCAAGCTCGGCGACCACCTCGGGGTGGTTCTCCAGGTTGGAGCCGTAGACGATCGCGTCGGCGTCGATGCCCCGCGCCGCCGCCGCCAATCCTTCTGCGGACGCCGGCAGGCCGAGATCGCGCTGCAGCGCGTAGCTCTCCGCCAGTCGCGCTTGATCGCGATCGCCGAAGAAGTCCACGGCCACGACATCGTGGCCGCCACGGACCGCAGACTCGACCATCGCCCGCGTGCTTACTCCAAGGACGAGGATACGCACTACCCTGCGAGCTCCTTGGCCAGCGCGAAGATCTCCTCCGCGTCCAGGACCAGGTCGTTCTGTTCGAAGAGCCGCACGATCGAGCGGCGATGGACCTTCATCTTGAGGTCGCCGATTGCCAGCGCCCCAAAGACGATCTTGCCGTCGACGTCCTTGCCGTCCCAGGTCGCCTTGGTACCTTCGAGGCCGAGCGGCGGCACGGCGTTGACGTCGCCCAGCACGCGCAGCGTCTGATGGCCGCGCCACACGGCCTCCGGGATCAAAGTCACCCCGGTGACACCGGTGCAGAGAACGGCGCTCGCGCCGTCGAGGATGCTCGTCGTAGCCTCCTCGTCCGCCGCCGCCGCGGCGCTGACCCGCACGCCGAAACGCTCTTCGATGGCCACGCATGCGGCCTCCGCCCGCGCGAGCGTGCGGGAGGTCAGCACGACCTCGGCGCCCTCCTTGGCGAAGAGGGCCGCAGCGCGCTGTCCGACCGGCCCTGTACCCGCGAGGACGACCACTTTGGCGCCACTCACCGGGACCGTGGAGACGATCTTGACCACGGCAGCGGTGGCGGTGGTGTTGCAGCCGTTCGCGTCGAGCATGACCGAGGTGCGCAACGGGCCGAAGAAGGAGCCGCAGACCTCCTTGAGCATGGCTTCGCCCTTAGCGACGTCGGTACCTCCGACGAAGACCGCCGAGTTCTTGAGGTCAGCAGGGCCGCGCGTGAACATCGCGCCGTACACGAGCGGCCTCACTTCCGCGACGTCGACGCCTCCGTATTGGAGCAGGATTTCGGCGCCGGCGTCGTAGGCGGTGACCGCATCGAACACGCTCGCCGTGCGATCGCTGTCGAGCTGTACCAGGATCTTCTTCATGGCACCATGACCTCCCTCGGTCGAAGGAGCCCGGGCTCGCCGGCGGACGTCCGCCGGCGAGCACCCGAGATATACTCCCTCTCCATCTTGGTTATTCTTACCCTTTGCGGCGTGAACAGCCTCACTGAACAGGATCGCGCATGGATCGACTCCACCTGCTCGGACTGAAGAAGCACTGGATCTACGAGGTCCTCGTCTCCACCTACTGCCACGGCACACCCCACGCGGCTCCGGTCGGCGTCTGGGCCGAGGGGCCCGATGAGCTGCATATGGACGTATACGACGGCTCGCGCACGCTGGCGACCATCCGGGAGGGCGGCGACTTCGTGGTCAACTTCCCTGCCGGCGCGGAGATGCTGTATGCGGCCCAGCGCGCCCCCGAACGGCTGGCGTTCGCCGCGGCGCGCTGCGTCCAGGCGCCCATCGTCGCCGGGTGCACGGCCACGGTGGAACTCGCGACGCGCAGCGTGACCCCCGACGGCGACAAAGTGCGCATCGTCGGTGAGGTCAAACACCTGCACCACGCGGAAGCGCCGCGCCTCATCAACCGCGCCGAAGGCCTCTTGCTCGAGAGCCTGGTCCTCGCCACGCGTCTGGAGCGAGGAGATCGTGGGGCTGCGCTGATGACGCTCACGGAGAACCATCGGGTCGTGAGCAAGGTGGCGCCGGGGTCGGTCTATGCGCGTGCCCTGACGGCGCTGCTCCAGGATCTCGACGCGACCTCATAGAGCCACCCGCGGCACTTCCACTCTCGCTTCCGTGTTGCGACCGTGACTCACGAAGACCTGCGCGGCCATGCCCTTCTGTGCCAGGGACTCCCGGACCGCCACTTCGACCCTCCCCACATCCCGCTCGTGCACCAGTCCATAGACAGCCGGCCCCCAGGAGCTCTGCCCCGCCCCGCACGCCCCGGCGCCCAGCAGGGTATCTATCGCCGCGTTGGCCTCGCCACCGCTGTAGACACCGCCCTGCACGTCCGAGAAGTACGCGCCCGTCTTGCGATCCACCGCGGTCAAAGCGCGACCGAACTCCTCGATGTCGTGCTCCACGAGCGCCGGCATGAGTCTGAGCTGGGTGATCCTGCAGACCTCCTCCGAGATGCGCACCGACGGCGCCAACGCTCCAAAGACCCCGTCTTCGCTGCGCCCGCTAAGGCCTCTGTCCGCGTCGGGAACGACCACTATGAAACGCCAGTCGGCAGGGAAATCGCGGCGCCATACCACGGTCGGCACCGCGTCCCGGCCGGTGCGCCCCTTCTTGTGCCCGGCGTCGAGGACGAAGCCGCCCGCCTGGAAAGCCGCCGTGCCTACTCCTGAGCGCCGGCCCCTGCCCATCGCCGTGGCGACATCCCTCACATCGGCGTCGATGCCGCAGACCATCGCCATGCCGAGCCCGATGGCCAGGGCGAGCTGAGTCCCCGAACCGAGGCCGACATGCTGCGGGATGCTCTCGCGGACCTCGATGCAGACCTTGGGGTCGACCTGAAAGTGATCGCAGAAACGCCGCAGACAGGCGCGGATCTGCTCCGGGTCGTCCCCGACGACGGCCACCTCCCGGCATTCCTCAACCACGACGGTGGTGCTGGGTCGGTCCAGTGCGACGCCGAGGCTCCCGTAACACCGGCCGACGTCGTCGCTCAGGTTGGTGAAACCCAAGTGCAGCCTGCAGCCGGTCGCAACGCAGACCCTCACGAGGCGGCGTCCCGCCGCTCCGCGCAGGCGCGAAGGATACCCTCGATCTCGGAGGGCGACTCGAACACGGTGATGCCCTCCATCGTGCGCAGCTTGTTGGTGTTCTCCACGTCGATCGCACGGATCTTGAGTTCAAGACGCTCGCCGCCGGGGCGCGTGGTCACTGTCGTCCCCGGGTGAAGGTCGACCGGCATGATGTAGATCGGCGTCGTCGACTTGGCGGTCTGCCCGACGGCGTTGGTCAACATGGTATCCTCGATGCCGTGCGCGATCTTGGCCACCGAGTTCGCGGTCACGGGCGCCACCAGCAGGCAGTCGTACTGACCGATCTGCAGAGGCCCGGTGATGAACGGCGAGTTGGCGTCCTTCTCGATCTTCACCGACTTCGCGATCTCGTCGATCGCCTCGCGCAGCTTGTACCAGCGCAGCACCCGCTCCCCGGCGATGGACACGGCCGCCGTGATCTCCAGGTCGAGCCGTTCCCGCAGGGCCGCCATAGCGGCGACGGTCTCGGGCATCTTGTCGCCGGAACCGGTGATGCCCCACACGACCTTCAACGTCATATGGTCCACCTCCTCACGGTTGTCGCCCGGTGACCAGGCGAGTCACTTCGATCAGACGATCCACGACGCGGTGCACCGCCGCCATACCCTCTTCGTCGGCCTTGACTCCCTCGGCGCCCTTGTCGCGTGACCACACCGCGGCGCCGAGATTGGCGCCGAATGAGCCGCCGCCCACCGGGATCATCTCGTTGATGAGGTAGAAATCGATCAGCGACTGCAGCGAGGGCTCCTGGCCACCACTCCGGTCGCCGCCGATGCAGATGCCCATCCCGCCCTTGTTGCGAAACGCATGCCGGTCACGCGCCACCACGGCCCGGCAGCGATCCAGGACAGTCTTCAGCTGGCCGCTCACTTGCCCCTGGTAGACGGGGCTGCCGAGGATCCAAGCATCTGCGTGCAACATCTTCTCGTAGAGCTCACCCATCGCATCATCCTGAATGCAGCCCAGTTTCTTCCTGATGCAGTAGTCGCAATGCGTGCAGAATCCGATGGACTTGGTGTGTACGCTGAAGTAGTCGGTCTCGACGTCGTGGCGTTCTCGCGCGTACTCGAGCGCCTCATTGACGGCATAGTGGGTGGACTTGAGGCGAGGACTCCCGGATATGCCCAGCAGTGTGATGCCGGTCTTGCCCACGTGGTCACCCGCCCGACTGCCGACAACGACCTTGTGGCTCCAATATACGCGTGGGCGGGGGCGATCGCGACTTGCTTCACGCCCCCGC
>Ga0315273_10014483_pt1 | contig 10162 bp, 7 predicted proteins | sample YL17G02_0_MG_FD_205753 | JGI IMG/M metagenome (GOLD analysis project Ga0315273, IMG submission 205753) | Sediment microbial communities from Yellowstone Lake, YNP, Wyoming, USA - YL17G02_0 | ecosystem: Environmental > Aquatic > Freshwater > Lake > Sediment | place: USA: Wyoming | collected... | reverse complement strand
GCATCGCGCGGTGGCTCCGCGAGCGCTACCCCGAGGGCGAGGCTCGTCCCGACGGCAGCTACGTGGTGCGGTTCGTGGTGGCCGACCCGCGCTGGCTGGCGCGTGAGGTGCTGCAGTACGGCGCCGAGGCGGAGGTGCTGGAGCCGGCAGGACTGCGGGAGTTCGTGCGGGGGGTGGTGGCATGACCACCCACCATCTCGTCGCCGTGTGGAATCCCGCCTACGCCGCCAACGCGATGGAGGCGCACCTGAGCGTGCTGCTCAGCCGGGTGCGTGACTGGCGCGACAAGCGTGGCGACGAAGACGGGATCTACGTCTGGTGGGGGAAAATCCGCTCCGAGAACCGCCAGCAGCGGCTCAAGGCGGTAGCGCTCGGCGAGGACAGCGGCGAGCTGCTCGAAGGCAGTGCTCACCGGTTTGCCTGGTCCACCGCGGCCTTCATCTGCGACACCCAGTTGGGCACCACGCGCAGGTACGGGGCGCTGGTCTGTTCCGGTCCCTGTTCATAGATGATGCCGCCGTCGTGGGAGAGGCGGTTGGACCATCCCGGGGTATCGGAGAAGCGCGGGTCACGGCCCCAGAAGGTCGCCGCGCCGACGGGTGCGCCGGTCGTGGGGTCGAGTCGGGCCAGGTACCACGACACCCCCTTGCGGTATAGCAGCTCGGTGGCCGAGAGCCAGAGGGGTTCGGCGCCATCCGAGGCAATCTGCGTGCGTCGTCCACCGTCGGGATACGAGGTGACCATGATCCGGTTGTCCTGTGGCGCCAGATAGGCGAGATGCCGGCCGTCCGGCGAGATCGACGTAAAGGCCGCCCCAGTGGCGACCGTGTCGAAGCGGACCGGGCGGGAGGTTAGGTCCATCCGCAGTACGCTTCTTTCGTTTGCCCAGTTCTGGACCAGTACGTTGCGGTCGTCGTGGAAATCGATCGGATCGAGGGCGGTGGCGGGTGCATCGGCGCCGTACAGGGTGTCCGGCCTGGCGCCGGAACTGGGCGTCCCGATCAGGATGGACGAGCGGGTCGAGTCCAGCATCCACACCACGAGTCGGTCGCCGCCGGGACTCCACAACGCGTGCCGGATCAGCTCGGCGCGAAGCCAGGTGAGCCGCTGGCCGTCGCGCAGATCGTAGACCCGGAGCTCCTGCCCTTCGATGGTCTGGACCACGGCTGCGAGCCATCGTCCATCCCTGCTCCGGTCGTAGCGCAGGAACGCCGCCGCCTCCAGCGGGAGAGGCTCGGGTGTACCGCCACGGCGGAGCTGCACGAGGCGACCGACTTCTGCGTTCGCCCCGGGCGCGTAAACCAGCACGCCGTCCCCGGCAAGATCATACTGGGCGTCGCCCAGGGCCTCGCGCCGCACACCGGGAACCAGCGTGACCGATCGGCCGGCGAGGTGGCTGCCGCGATCGTAGGGTGCGGCGCGCAGGTCGCCCTCCACCGAGACGTAGGCGAGGTAGTGTCCCTCCACCAGCCGGAACGCCGAACCCGATACCGGAGTCCCGGGCGAGCCATCGGGATTGCGGGCGCGGATCGTCCACTGTCCGCCTGATGCCGGGTCCACCACGCTTCCGGTTCCGTTGACAGTGCAGATCAGTTGGCGCGCTTCCGGCGTCCACTGCCCGAAGCGGCAGGCGGGAATTCCCTTCACTTGAGTCTGCCCCCCCTCGGGGTCGACCCAGCTCAGCCGGGCCCCATCGAAGTGCGTCACCAGCAGGAGCGTTGGGGAAATCCACTCCAGCGCGACCGGGACCTGACCTTCCAGCAACAGCCGTGGCTCACCACCGGCGACCGGGACCACCAGTACACGGTTGGAGACAATGAAGGCGACGCGCGATCCGTCAGGGGAGATCCGCGGGGCAGTGGCGCCGAGTGTACCGACGATCGGCCTGACGCTGGCGTCCCGGAGGCTCCGGAACCAGAGCAGCGTCGAGTCCCCCTGGCTGGCGGTGTAGACCACGAAGTCGCCGGCTGGTGACACGCCGAGATTCCTGATCGGTATGCCAAAGCCCGTCGTCGCGGTCGTCGCGGCGAAGGTCATGGGGGCGCTGTCGGGGAGCCCCGCATCGAACACCAGTGGCGCGCGTGAGGCGGCTCCCCGCATCAGCGCCCACCCCGCGATGCCGAGCGAGATGACGGTGATGGCGCCGAGCAGGGCGCTGAACCGGCGTGAGGGGCCCGGGGCGGCTGCCGGGCGGGCACTGGTGGCCGAGACGAAGTGCTCCGATCTGAGCGCCGAGGCGAACTCCGCCGCGGTGGCGAAGCGGTCGGCCGGCAGCTTCTCGATTGCCTGGTGCACCGCCGCAGCCACGTTGGGCGGTACCGTGCGCCGGAGGTTGGTTACCGGTTCCGGGGCGGCAGTCATCACCTTGGCCACGATCGCCTGGGCGGTGGGCCCGCTGAACGGTGGCTCGCCGGTGAGGCATTCATAGGTCATCGCCCCCAGCGCGTAGATATCGCTCCGGGCATCGAGTTCCCGTTGGCCCATCGCCTGTTCGGGCGACATGTACTGGGGCGTGCCGAGCGACATCCCGGTTTCGGTCATCCGGCTGCCGCCGGCCTTGCTCGCGGCCAGCGCGATGCCGAAGTCGGCTACCAGCGCCGCCCCCTCACGCAGCAGGATGTTCTCGGGCTTGATGTCGCGGTGGATCACGCCGTGCCGGTGGGCATGTTCGAGTGCGCCGGCGACTTCGGTGGCGAGGCGCACCGCATCGGGGATCGGGAGCTGTTTCTCGCGGTTCAAGCGGTCGCGCAGCGATTCCCCCTCGACGTAGGGCATGACGTAGAACAGGAAGTCCTGAGGTCCCTCGCTTTGCTCGGGATGATTCAGGCGCGCTGCGCCTGAGTCAAACAGCGGCAGGATGTGCGGGTGCTGCAGGTTGGCGGTGGTCTTGATCTCGGCCAGGAACCGCTCGGCCCCGATCACTGCCGCCAGCTCGGGACGCAGGACCTTGATCGCGACTTTGCGGTCGTGCTTGAGGTCCTGTGCCAGATAGACGGTGGCCATGCCGCCCTGACCCAGCTCCCGCTCAAGGCGGTAGCGGTCGGACAGGGCGGTCTGGAGCGTCGGGGGAACGTCGGGCAATTGGTCCAGGGGACGGAGAATGGACAAAGATGGGCTGCCGCGGATTGACTCGCCAGTGAACTCAATACCCGGCCACCTGCGGCAGCCAGGTCGTTGCCGGCCAATGACCTAGGCGGCCCGAGGCCGGAGCCTTATCTTCGAACCCGACTCATGGGAGAACGAATCGCGTGACAGTAACCTCGCCGCGGCTGGTCGTGGCCCCCCTCCTATTCCTTTTCCTTATAGTATCCGCCTGCGGAGGTTCGTCCCGCACCCCAGCGGCCACGACGGCAGCGCCCGCGCCCGAGATGACGGCCGGAAAGGTCACGCGCCCGATCACCAGGGCGGACGTGGACTTCATGACCGGGATGATCGCCCATCACGCGCAGGCGGTGCTGATCGCCGGCTGGGCGCCGACGCATGAGGCCAGTCCGGCCATCCAGCGGCTGTGTGAGCGGGTAGTGGTGGGCCAGCGGGACGAGATCGCCCGGATGCAGCGGTGGCTCCGGGACCAGGGTGAGCCCGTGCCCCCGGGCGAAGCGACCCCCGACATGATGCCCGGCATGGACCACTCCGCCCACATGCCCGGGATGCTGACCACCGAGCAGTTGACCCAACTGAACCACGCCACCGGCAGCGAGTTCGACCGGCTGTTCCTCACCTTCATGATCCAGCACCACCAGGGCGCCATCACGATGGTCCAGCAGCTCATCGACTCGCCGGGTGCCGCGCAGGACAACCTGGTCTTCAAGCTCGCCTCCGACATCCACGTGGATCAGGTCACCGAAATCGCGCGGATGCAGGGCATGCTGCTCGAGCTGTCGCTCGACCCGGCCGGGTCGTAGTCCCATCGATGACAGAGTATCTCTCTCACCGCTCCCTCCCCTCACTGGATTCTGCCATGGCACTCGCGTCAACGACTGTCGGTCCGCATCGGTCCCCCGTCCCCTTCCTTGCGATGGCACTCGGAGTCGGACTGCTGTCCGCCACGGGTTGCGCCTCCTCCACCGGCGGGGCCGGTACGGCGACGGCCGCACCCAACGCCGATCCGCGCATCGGACTCCGGGCTGGCATGATGGACGCCGAAGAGGCGGTCTGGAACCTGCGGGTGCTCTCCAGGACCCCGCCGTCGAAGGATTTCCTCGATGGGGTCAATTCTGATCTCTCCTTCAACGACCACTACGCCCTCCAGGGCAACTTCAACGGCTTCCAGGTCTGGGACCTCAGCAACCCGAAGGCGCCGAGCCTGACGAAGGCGTTCCTCTGCCCGGCATCGCAGAGCGATGTCTCGGTCTACCGGAACCTGCTCTTCGTATCGAGTGAGGACTTCGGCGCCCGTCTGGACTGCGGTACCGAGGGGGTGAAGGACCGGGTCAGCGCGGAACGGCTGCGCGGCATCCGGATCCTCGACATCAGCGACATCGCCAACCCCCGGGAATTGGCGCAGGTGCAGACCTGCCGCGGCTCCCACACCCATACCGTGGTGACCGATCCCAGGGACACGGGGAACATCTACATCTATGTCTCCGGCTCTGCCCCGATCCGGTCGGCGGAGGAGCTGCCCGGCTGTTCCGCGGCGCCCCCGGAGAAGGACCCCTACTCGGCACTGTTCCGGATCGAAGTCATCAGGGTGCCGCTGGCCCATCCGGAGCAGGCGGCGATCGTGAGCTCCCCCCGGATCTTCAACGACCTGGCGGCGCCCCCCGAGCATGGGCCTGCGCCCGAGGACTCGGCCGCGGCGACCAGAGCGGTGGCCGAGGCGCGTGCCAAGGGGGGATTCACCGGGATGGTCTTCGGGCAGGAGCGCGTTCTCGGGCCGAGGATCATCGCGCCGCTGTTGGACAGCGTGGTCAAGGCTCGAGGAGGGACGTCGGCGACGGCGGCGGACAGCGCCGCGCTCAGGGAGGCGCTACCGGGCATCGTCGCGGCGCGATTCGGCTCGGGCGGCGAGAGGACCGGCCCCACCCAGTGCCATGACATCACCGTCTACCCCGCGATCGGCTTGGCCGGCGGGGCCTGCGAGGGGTACGGGCTGCTGCTCGACATCAGCGACGTGGCCAACCCGAAGCGGATCGGTGCGGTCTCCGACTCCAACTTCTCCTACTGGCACTCGGCGACCTTCAACAACGACGGCAGCAAGATCCTCTTCAGCGACGAGTGGGGCGGGGGCGGGGCCGCGCGCTGCCGCGTGACCGACAAGAAGGAGTGGGGCGCGGACGCGATCTTCACGCTGAAGGACCAGCAGATGACGTTCCAGAGCTACTACAAGCTGCCGGTGCCGCAGACCTCGCTCGAGGTGTGCGTGGCCCACAACGGTTCGCTCATCCCGGTTCCGGGCCGCGACATCATGATCCAGTCCTGGTATGAGGGCGGGATCTCGATGTTCGACTGGACCGATGCGGCGCACCCGAAGGAGATCGGCTTCTTCGACCGCGGCCCGTCGGACTCGACCAGGCTGGGCAACGCTGGCTCCTGGTCGGTGTACTGGTACAACGGCCTGATCGTGAGCTCCGAGATCTCCCGCGGGCTCGACATCCTCGAGCTGGTGCCGAGCAACTACATCTCGCAGAACGAGATCGACGCCGCGAAGCTGGTCCGGTTCGACCACCTCAACGTCCAGGGGCAGCAGCAGTTCGTCTGGCCCGCGACCTTCGTGCTGGCGCGTGCCTATCTCGACCAGCTGGAACGGTCGAACGGGCTCGCGGCCGGCAAGATCTCCTCGGTGCGGAAGGCTCTCGCCAGTGCCGAGAAGGTCTCGGGACAGGCGCGGCGTGATGCGCTGGCCAGACTGGCGGCGGATCTGAGGCTCGACGCGACCGCCGCCGCCGATGAGGCCACCCTGCAGAAGCTGGCCGGGACGGTGGACGAGATGGCGAAGGCAGACAGTTGATCGGATGGGTGGGGGCCGGAGCCGAAGCTCCGGCCCTGCACCCGGCCTCTCCCTCCAGGCCGGCGGTCGCCCCCCGCAATTCCAGCAATCCGGCACAATTCCGATGACGCAGGTCGCCTTTCGGCCGCAGCGCCTCATGGCTTCTTCAGCCCAGACGGCACACATTGGAATGGGGATCAGTTCGGTACGCCACCCAAGGGGGATCTAGGGGGCAGCACCCCAAGCCTCGGGGGGGAGCATGAGCTTCCTGTCCAACATGCCCCGTCGGCTCCGCCAGTTGATGGGCGAAGGCGGGGAGGCGGCGGAGCCCTCAGGTTCCGTCAGCTCCGGTACCGTGCCGTCGCCTCCGGGCGCTGGCCCGGCAAAGCACCTCGTGCCAGCCGCCGGCTCGAGCCTGCCTGAAGCGCGCTACCAGTTCTTCGACCATCTCGAGATCGGGCGCAAGGAAGAGGGGCGAGTTCCCGCCCCGGACCAGCTGCTGGTCGACGGACCGAACATCTCCTGGCGCCACTGCATCATCACCCAGACTCCCGAGGGCCGGTGTTTCGTCCGCGACCTGAGCCGCAACGGGACGCGACTCGATGGCCGTCGCCTGGTACCCAACGTGGAAGCCGAGATCCGGGTGGGGCAGTCCCTGGAGCTGGCTTCCGGTGCGGCTTTCGTCCTGCAGGGCGAGCCCGTGAACGACGCACCCCGGTCGTCGGCCTCGCGGAGGCGAACCGACGCCGCGCCCAACCTGACCTTGGCCACGGTGCTGGTGGGGGACATTCGCGGCTACACCGTGATGGTGCGCGAGGCGCCATCGGCGGAACTGCAGCAATCGGTGAACCGGGTTTTCGAGCGACTGACGGCGGCGGTGCTGGAGCTGGGGGGGACGGTGAAGGAATTCCCGGGCGATGCGATCCTCGCCTTCTGGGAGGGGAACTTCAAGGGTGACCAGGCGGTGACCGCCTGCCGTGCGGCGATCGAACTCGATCGGCTGGCCCGCCAGATCGCCCTCGATTCGTCGGTGTGGAGCCTGGAGAACTTCCCGCTCGCCATGGACTGGGCGCTCGCGACCGGCGACGTGGTCATCGACTCCTTCGGCGGGGATACCCCGATCGGCCTCTCGATGGTCGGGGAGCCGGTGGTGCTGGCCTGCCGGCTCGAGAAGTTCGCCACTGACCAGACCGGCCGGATCCTCACCTGCCGCACGACCCGTCAGATGGTCGCCAAGGCGTCCCGCTTCCTGACCGAAGCGCCTCCCGGCTTCGTCGATCTCGGCCTCATGCAGGCCAAGGGCTTCGACCGTCCCGATCAGGTCTTCGCCCTGCAGCCGCCGGACGAATGAGGAGTGCCCGATGAGGTTGGTTCCGTCCCTCGCCCGCCACCTGCGCACGGGTCGCTCGCCACCCGCGCATGGCGCCGGCGACCTGGAGCTGCGCGACGGGTCAAGGGTTGGCGTCATCGGCGGCGGGCCGGCGGGCTCCTTCTTCAGCTTCTTCCTCCTCACCATGGCCGAGTCGATCGGTCTCGACGTGGCCGTGGACATCTACGAACCCCGGTTCTTCACCCACCGGGGCCCGGCCGGCTGCAATCACTGCGGCGGGATCATCTCCGAGTCGCTGGTGCAGATGCTGGCGGCCGAAGGGATCAACCTGCCCTCCACGGTGGTGCAGCAGGGGATCGACTCCTATGTGCTGCACACCGACCTGGGCGATGTCCGCATCCAGGCGCCGCGTGACGAGAAGCGGATCGCCGCGGTGTATCGCGGCAATGGCCCGCGGGAGTCGGAGCCGGTCGACGTGGCCGGCTTCGACCGGCACCTGCTGGAGCTGACCGCCTCGTCCGGCGCCAGGGTAGTCAGGAAGCTGGCGCGCGAGGTCAGCTGGCACGACGGCCGGCCGCGGATCACGAGCGTCGACGGGACATCGAGCGACTACGACCTGCTGGTGGTGGCCACCGGCATCAACAGTCAGGCGGTGAAGCTGTTCCGCGATGTGGTGCCCGGGTTCAGCGCGCCCGAGACCCAGCGCACCTTCATCTGCGAATTCCGCCTCGGCGCCGACACCGTCCGCCAGTGGTTTGGAACCTCGATGCACGTCTTTCTGCTCGACGTGCCCCGTCTGGGTTTCGCTGCGATGATCCCCAAGGGGGAGTTCGTGACGCTCTGCCTGCTGGGTGACGACCTCGATGACCAGCTGGTGGAGTCGGTGCTCAACGCCCCCGAGGTCCAGCGGTGCTTCCCCGGGCTGTTGGTGCCGGCGATGGCATGCCACTGCTACCCCCACATCAACGTCAAGGCCGCGGTCCGGCCGTTCGCGGACCGGATGGTCTGGGTGGGAGACTGTGGCGTGGCGCGGCTCTACAAGGATGGCATCGGGTCGGCGTATCGCACCGCCAAGGCGGCGGCCAGGGCGGCGGTGTTCCACGGTGTCTCCGCTGACGACTTCAAGCGGCATTTCTGGCCGGCCTGCCGTGCGCTCGACGTGGACAATTCGATTGCCCGGGTCGTCTTCGCCGTGACCCACCTCATTCAGCGCTCGCGCGTGCTGCGGCGGGGGGTGGTGCGTATGACCGCGCGGGAGCAGGCGGGGGAGGGCGGATCCAGGCCGATGAGCAGCGTCCTGTGGGACACCTTCACCGGAAGCGCTCCCTACCGTGACATCCTCCAGCGAACGCTGAAACCAGGATTCCCGCTAGCGCTGGCCTGGAATGTCATCGCGGGCGCCCTGCCGCTCGGCGGGTCGAAGGGGGAGGAGGCGTGGAGTGGACAGTAACGCGCTGGGCCACGTCTATGCGGATGGCGAGGTCATCGTCCGGCAGGGGGAAGTCGGTGACTGCATGTTCACGCTCCAGGAGGGACGGCTCGAGGTGCTGGCCCACCACGTGGGCCGCGGCGAGATGCGGATTGGCATCATGGAGAAGGGGGCCATTTTCGGGGAGATGGCGCTCTTCGAGCGGGAGCTGCGTTCGGCTACGGTGCGTGCGCTGGGCGAAGCCCGGGTGCTCACCCTCGACAAGAAGACCTTTCTGCGGCGGGTTCAGGAGGATCCGTCGCTGGCGTTCAACCTGCTGCGCACCATGTCCCAGCGGATCAGGCGGCTGACGGATCAGGCGGGGGAGCGGCGCAAAGGCATCGAACAGCGCGTGGCTGGAGACCGGCAGCAGATCGACCGGCGTGCCAGGCCATGACCGGGACTTCGCGCGACGTGACGTTGGTCGATTCCTCGCTCGCGGCCTCGATGATCCGTCCCCAGCGGCGGGAGCAGCTCCCGCCCTGCTCCGGGGGGTGCCTGAGCGGCGGTGATGTGCGCGACTGGATCGGTGTCGTGGCCCAGCGGAGGAAGCTGGGGCTCTCCGAGGAAGAGGCCTTCAGGCAGGCGTGGATCATCCTGTCGGCGGTGAACCCGTTCCCCGCCACGATGGGACGGGTCTGTCCCCATCCCTGCGAGGCGGCCTGCAACCGCACCCAGAAGGACGGTTCGGTCGCGATCAACGCGCTGGAGCGATTCCTGGGTGACTGGGCCATCGCGAACCAGGCTTCGCTGCCGAGGATGGAGGAGACCGGGAGCAGGCCGGAATCGATCGGGGTGATCGGCGCGGGACCGGCAGGGCTGTCGTTCGCCTACCAGATGGCCCGCCGCGGCTACCGGGTGACGGTATACGAGAAGGAACCGAAGCCGGGCGGGATGCTGTACTACGGGATTCCCCAGTACCGGCTGCCCGAGGCAGTGCTCGAATCCGAGGTCGAGCGCATCCTGGATCTCGGCGTCCAGCTCCGCCTGAACACCGCCGTCGGCCACGACGTCACCGTGAGCGAGTTGCGAAATAGACACGCGATCCTCTTCCTTGGCATCGGGGCGGGCCGCGGCTTGAGGCTGGGGATTCCCGGCGAGGACGGCGCCGGCACCTGGACCGGGACGGCGTATCTCTCGCAGATCAACCAGGGGATTCCGGTCGAGCTTGGCGCGCGGGTTGTCGTTGTAGGTGGCGGGAACACCGCGGTTGACGCCGCCCGGACCGCGCGCCGGAGTTGTCCCGATGTCACTCTGCTCTATCGTCGCACCCGCGAAGAAATGCCCGCCATCGATGCCGAGGTCGAGGACGCGATGGAGGAGGGCGCTCGGATGGAGTTCCTCGCGGCGCCGGTCGAGATCCGGCGCGAGAACGGCGCGGTCCGGGCAGTGGTCGTCCGGCGAATGGTGCTGGGTGACCCGGACGCCTCAGGCC
>Ga0315273_10014482_pt1 | contig 10162 bp, 5 predicted proteins | sample YL17G02_0_MG_FD_205753 | JGI IMG/M metagenome (GOLD analysis project Ga0315273, IMG submission 205753) | Sediment microbial communities from Yellowstone Lake, YNP, Wyoming, USA - YL17G02_0 | ecosystem: Environmental > Aquatic > Freshwater > Lake > Sediment | place: USA: Wyoming | collected... | reverse complement strand
TGGCCACGACCCACGTCGACCAGGCCTTCCGCAACAGCACGGGACGCGACCTTGAGGGCCAGTACCTCTTCCCGCTTCCTCCGGGCGCGGTCGTCTCGAGCTTCACGATGTGGGTCGACGGACAGGTCCTCGAGGGCCGGATCCTCGACGCAGGCGAGGCGCGCGCGATCTACGAGGACTACGTCCGCCGCGCGATCGACCCGGCGCTCCTCGAGTACGTCGGCCGCAACACCCTCTCGGCGCGGATATTCCCCGTCCCAGCCGGCGGCGAGCGGCGCATCGAGATCACCTATAGCGAGATCCTCACTCCCGAGTTTGGCCTGTATCGCTACCACTACCCGCTCGACACGGAGCGCTTCTCCGCGCAGCCTCTCGAGCGGGTCTCGATCCGGGTCGACCTTGCGACGAGCGCCCCGCTCGCGGCCGTGTACTCGCCGACGCACGACCTCGCGGTCGAGCGGTCGGGGACCAATGCCGCCACCGCGAGCTACGCCGCCTCCAGGATCCTGCCGACGCAAGACTTCGTCCTCTACTACTCCGTCCAGGCGGCCGAGGTCGGGATGACGCTCCTCTCCTACCGCGCGCCGGGGGAGGACGGGTTCTTCCTGCTCCTCGTGAACCCGCCGGACCTCCCGGCCGCCGCGGTCGCGATGCCCAAGGACCTCGTCTTGGTCCTCGACCGATCGGGGAGTATGACCGGGGAGAAGATCGCGCAGGCCAAGGAGGCCCTCCGGTTCATCCTTTCGAACCTGAACCCAAGCGATCGCTTCGCCGTGATCGCGTTCAACGACTCCCGCGAGGCGCTCGCGACGAACCTCGAACCCGTCACGCCCGAGGCCATTTCCCGGGCCTCAAGCTGGGCGGCGGGGATCGAGGCGACCAGCGGCACGGACATCGACGCCGCGCTCAGGCTCGCCCTGTCGCTCTTTGAGACGAACGAGCGGCCGCGCTTCCTCATCTTCCTCACCGACGGCGAGCCGACCGTCGGCGAGATGAACCCCGCGACGATCGCTAAGAACGCGAAGGCGTCCAACGGCACAAGCGCCCGCATGTTCGTGTTCGGGGTCGGCTACGACGTGAACACCGTGCTCCTCGACCAGCTCGCAGAGGAGAACCGCGGGACGACGAACTACGTCCTCCCCGGCGAGAACCTCGAGGCGACCCTGTCCGCGTTCTACCGCAAGATCGCCTCGCCCGTCCTCGCGAATACGACGCTCGCGTTCGAGGGCGTCGCGACCTACGACCTCTTCCCGAACGTGCTTCCCGACCTCTTCCGCGGCACGCAGCTCCTCGTGCTCGGACGCTACCGCGAAGGCGGCGAGTGCCGCGTCACCGTCTCCGGGACGGCCGCCGGCGTCGCGACGGCGTACACGACCGTCCAGACCTTCTCCGACGCCGACCTTCGCACGTCGTTCCTCCCGCGCCTGTGGGCCGGCCGGAAGATCGCCTACCTCCTCGACCAGATCCGCCTGTACGGGGAGAAGGATGAGCTCGTGAACGAGGTCGTCTCGCTCAGCAAGCGCTACGGGATCATCACTCCGTACACGTCGTTCCTCGTCGACGAGTCGGTGCAGGGAAAGGACGCGATGGCGGACGCCGTGCGAGCCGCGACGAGCGCGCCGGCGAGCGGAGCCCAGGCCGTCCAGGGCGCCTCCGCGCTGCGCTCGCTTTCCCAGGCCGAGCAGTCGCCCACGAACCTCGAGGCGGTCCGAGTCGTCGACGACCGCGTCTACTTCCTGCGCCAAGGCGTCTGGACAGACAGCACCTACACCGACGAGGCGACTCTGGACATCGTGGCCTACAGCGACGCCTACTTCGCGCTCATCGAGAGGATCCCATGGATCGCGCCGCACCTCGCGATCGGGCCGAAGGTGATTCTCCGCGTGGGCGACACCTACGTCCGCATCGGCGAAGAAGGCAAGACTGTGCTCACCGAGGAGGAGCTGAACCACCTCGCCAAGTAGGCTCGGATATCGGTGCGCGCCGGGTCGAGTCCTCTCCGCGGCCGGCCCGGCGTCGATGCGGACGAGTCACTGCAGAATCGGAGCTGTGGGAACACCAAAACACAAGATGTGACCCCATGTGTCCAGCGCAGGGCCCACCGTCGCCGTGGCACTCGGTGAAACGTTCAGGATACGTCACTGCTGCGCGGCTCCATCAACGCATCCACCTCATTGAGCAGGGCCGTCGCCCAATCACGGTCGCCTGGGCTCGTCGCGCCAAGCTCTGCTCTAACCAGATCAGCGCGAATCCGATCACAAACCTCCCTATTCGGACTGGGACCGGGAGCCGCCCGCATGCTTTCAAGCTTCAGGGCTCCGCGAAGCAGGAACACTTCTGGATACCACTTCCCTTCCGGGTGGGCCAGCTCGATCCGTTCCATCGTGGACCGTGCGCGCTGTAAGTCGGTGATGACTCGCGTGCGTTTGTACTCTTCCAAGCAGAAGTAGACCAGGTTGGCTAGAACCTGCACGGCAAGGCACGGATCTCTGCCGAGCTCGCTTGCAGCAGCAGCCGTCGATGTGAACTGCAGGGCTGCCCTCCTGTGCGACGATGAGAGCTCGTGGTTCCCACAATCCATTGCTTTCGCTGCTAGATGCCACCGGATGACCGCCGCCTCCTTGCAGAATCGCGGGTCCTTCGGCCGCACCGCAAGGGCGGCTTCGGAGTCTGGCAGTGCGTCTTCGTACTGGCCGCGGAGACGCAGCGTGATACAACGCAGGAACCGACACTCTGCGTTGAAGGCACGATCGTTGGCCGCCCTGGACGCAGAGAGAGACTTCGACAGCATTCGATCGAGTTCGGTCGTCTCGCCAGGCTCGGTGAGGAAGGAGAGATACGCGACAAACAGCAGCTGCTCCTCGGGTGGAGCCTCCGCGGCTTCGCGGAGGGCGTCCGCCAGGCTACGCCCCACAGCTGCCCTGGCTGCGTCCCAGTTGGGCTCATCGCCAACGAGTTGAAGGGCCACACTGTCTAGACTCGGCGACGCGAAGCGAACGAACTGGTACGGATAGAGATCCTCCTCCGATGACGCAATACGAAGACTCCTTTGTGTCGGCCCCACAAGCACACCGAGGGTCCGCCAACTGTCCGCTTCGCCCAGTTTCATAGGAATACTATCAATGGCAGAAAGTTGCGCCTCCTGCCACTTCCGGACTAGCGATGTCGCGGTCTCCTCGAGTCTCTTTAGCACCCTCGACCGCATCTCGGGCGCCTGGAGAACTTGCAGGACGTCAAGCGCCAGGTGGGTCATTTGACCTGCAGCGCCCCGGAACGTCCCGAGGGGGGCCGCAAGGCCACGGTCCCTTGCGGCAGCAACGCTCAGGTTCGCGAGCGTCCGCATTCTGGGCAGCAATTCCAGGCGCGCTTCGGCTGCAAGCTCTTTGAGCGACACGTCAAGGCGCTCTGCGAGCCCCTCATCGAGCCCAGGTACCACCTCAGCAAGTAGGACCGAACTCTTAAGTGCCGAGAGCCACTTTGCGCTTGCTTCCAGATTATCTCTGAGATTGCCATCCCAACTGTGCAGCGCCTTAGTCGGCAGGCACACCGGATGCCGCAGGAGTGAAAGCGACACCGACCCTGAATCGAAGGTCCGGGTGAGGTCCCCTCCCAGCTCATTGTGCATGACCTGCGCGTGGGTGTACAGCACCAGCACACGGTTGTTCCGACGGCCATCTCTATTCAGCTCAGCGAGGAGTGTCCCCGCAACCGCGTCTATCTTGTTCGCATAGCTATTGCCCCGGCGCGCGTCTAGTCTGTTTAGGAAGACATGCGTCAGGTGTGAGTTACAGAGGTGCTCTAGTGTCTTCTTATCTACCAGCTCCCGCCAACCGTTGGGGACCGACACCAGTCTCTGGTTTAGTAGCCGCTCCAAACGCTTATTCACTGTGTCAGGCTCTCCAAGCGCCTCGATGACAAGCAGGAGAAACAGCCGTCTGGCGTTGGAACTCACATAGTCTAGCACCAGTTGCGCATGCGTGGCATTCGGAAAGGTGAAGTACTCACTGGGGTCGACAGCCTGGAGCGCTCTCGCAGCCTTTTCAACCGCCGGAAGCTGCGGATCGGATTTCAGTATCGCAGCATCTGCAGCCAGCGTCTCCCGCGCTATTGCGACGGACGCGAGTGCCACGTCATACAGGCTGCGCTTCAATCCCTGCATGTGGTTCTCGAGCTCTAACTGGTAGGGAGGCAGGAGCACAAGCGGCTCTTGGAGGTTCTCGAACAGATGGCAGACAGCCAGGTAAGTCGCCAACGCATCTTCTATCGGCAGCTTCCTCGCCACCGCATTGGCGAATGGGTGCAAATACTCGTAGATCTCCAGGAAGTCCACTGCGTAGAAAAACTGTACTCCACGATCCTGAAGACTAACCTCATCCCGCAGAACGCCTATTTCGTGATCTAGGTTGTCGAGCTCAGCCGTCCACGTGCTTCTCGCCTTGGGCTGCTCATTCATGCCGACGACGCACCTCCAGGTCCCAGGCTGCTTGGATACGGAACCAAGCTCACTCGAAGCATTGACAAGCCGGACTTAACCAAGGACCACGCGCCCTCGGAACCGGGCAGGCACACGAGTTGACGTGTTGTGCCCACGCTGAGCCAAAGCGCCTGCTCCAATTGCCCATCGCTGCTGTCTGACGTGTCGTAGACAGGAATCGGATGGAGTGTTTCCAGGATCCAAGGTACAATCACCTGTGTCAGTTTAGCCGACATCTTAGGCATCGCTCCCAGTAGCGCTTCTGCGAAGGTCGTCTCTGTGTACCACTGTGATTCTGTGAGCGCCGTGTACAGATCGAAATAGGTGACGTCGGACAGCCCCATTCTTCCAAGAGCTTCTACGATCTGGTCCGCCCCCACCGTCTCGAGCCCCGCAGCCTGAGCGGCGATGAGATCAGGGATTCGAGTCGCCGCAAGACCGCGACTCTTCTCCGCGAGGGCCTCGAAGCACAACAGGCTCCACTCGGGATCCCGCATGTCCCGCGCGCAGATCTCCGTTGCCTCTGCGGTCTTCAGGCCGACCGCCCTCAGACCCTCCAACAGCCTGAAGTGAACACTTCGCTCCAGCAGAGGTCTGCCCCCAGGGTTCGCAAGCCGAACCAACTCGCCGTAGCAGTCGGCTGGCTGCAATGCGATCACGAGGTCAAGCAGACTTGCGACGTATCGGGGGTTTGACCCGTCCAGCGGAAGTTCCGCTAGCAAGCTCGTTAGCGCCGCTCGAATGGCCGCGCAGAACTGCCTGCCTCGCTGTCTCGGCCGGGCTTCCCAATAGGGAGCGGCAACCACCCAAGCCGAACCCTCATCGGTGCGACCATCACCCGTGCTCGCAAGCGCGGCGCGGACTGCGTCTATCAGGGCATTCTGGCTACTCTGATGGGCCAGGGTCTTGTCCCATGCAGTCCAGAGCACGTCTAGCACACGCTGGGTAGGCTCCTCCGTTCCGGCACCGAGGCCTGCCTCCATCCGTGGCAGACTAGCGTTACCAAGCCCCTTGCCCTCCAGCATGTTCGCGAGAGCGCCGAGGAAAACCGCAAGCCAGCGCACCGGGGCCGGCAAGCCGCCATCCTGCATCATCGGTGTACCCGTCATGGTCTCGGCTGCAGCTTCTCGGTCACTGGTTTCTTTGGTCTCGGTTGTTCCCCCGTGCGCTCCAGCCGCTTGGGCTAGGGCTACTCCCGCAGCAGCAGCAGCCCCTTGTTCCAGAAGGAGGTTGCCTATGTCGGACCACGCTCGCGCTACGATGTCCATCTCGCCGACCGCACGGTAGCTGCGAGCGGCTCGTGCACACCAGAGGACAGCCGATACTGGGCGGTTTCCTTCCGCCGCGCGCGTGGCCTTCCCTTCAGTCGTAAGCCCACGGGCGAAGCGGCGCGCAACGCTGGCTTGAGTGGCCTCGATAATATCCGCAGCGGCATCCGCGAGAATCAGATCGCGCACTCGGAGAACGAACCGGAACTCCCCGAGCTCACTAGCAGTTCCGCCCAGCTTGATACGTACTCGCCCAGCCCTGTGGGAAACGCGCCTCGATACTACCACATTGCCACCAGGGTCAATGACATCAAGCCACGCAGTCTGGTCCGCTAGGAACTCGCCCGCGATCGTGTAACGCACGACAAGTGTGTCACCGTGCGCTGCTAGCTCAGAGACCAGTCCTACGGTACTCGTGTCGCCGTACTTGCGTCTCGTGCAGGATCTTATCATGTCATATAGGCGCGTAAAATCTCCCACACACGTGGATTCCCACATAGCTCGACGTGGCGTGTTTGCTTCCCTTCCTGTCGAAGAGATATATCGTTGGATGCACTGCAACCACATGCACTCCGCCATATCACAGTAGCATCCCCAACCTTGAACTCCTGCCATGCCCGGACCTGCCCTGTGCCATCGACGTGGTGCAGGCAGAGCGTACTGTGCGCGTCGGCGTAGATTCTGACGGTCCTCACGTTGGGAATCGGTCGCGCAAGCATAGCGTGTGTTCGTTCCGCAGTTTCAAGATGGGGATGACTGGTGGAAGGCCAGTACTGCCTGCTAAGCGGCGAATGAGTACACCCGTCCGATACATCGACAAGCGTGCGTTCGCCAGCAGGAAGCAGCTCATATAGAGAAGCAAATGACATCACAATCTCACGGAGGTCCGCCGCCTTGGATGGGGCAATCCTATGGACGAGTTGAAGGATAGCGTCAAGCCCGGAAGAGAACCTTTGCTCGTGCCTCAGATAGTCGTATGCCTTCTGCGTCCCGGTAACAGGTGACGCAATCTGGAACAGCAACTGTGTGCGCCTGGCAAGCTCGCCGAACCTCGCCAGCAGAACCCGAACGACCAGTCCACCAAGGCTGTGCGCTATGAAACGAATGGGGCGTCTCCCGGAAGGATCAACATCCTGGATGAATCCCTGTAGCAGACTTGCCGTGTCCGCGACGCTAGCCCTCCAGTCGTACGGAAACTCGAAGAAGCAGCCGGGTCGCAGACCAAGACCTCCAGGTTCTGTGCAGAAGTCGAGCAGGGACCCGTATACGTCATGGACTCTGAACTTGCCCAGGCTGAAATGCCTTATCACCCTCCTGGGCTCCATTTCGGAGGACTCGAGTTGCCTTATTGATTTCACAAGAGTGCGAGCGCTCATCCAAGCATTCTCACCCCAGACTTCTTCCCATTTCCCAGGCTCCGGTCTTGCGGTACCCCCGCACCAAAGAGAAGATCCAAGGAATCCTGGGACGAAAACTACCAACGGCTCCCAGAATGGTTCCTTTGCCGGGACCTTCTGCATCTCGCCCGTCAACGAGCGAGAACCCATCTCGTACACAATGCGAATAGTGTCACAGAGTGTGTCCTCAGTCAAGTGCTTCAGTACCCCCGTCCACTACACTGTCAGAGTTCCTCATCACCACAGCTTTCGACTGAGCCAAGCCGCGCTCAGAGAAGAGGGGGAACCGCAGAGCTCCCAGAGCGACGCGGCCCTCCAGCGCGCGAGGTCTGCGCAGCCTGTGGGCCGCGCGACTCGCTCTCCTTGGGAGGAAGCAGTGGCCAGCCGTCCATCGCGGAGGGTATCGCGTCATTTGCACGTGAGGAGCACTACGACGACCTCTGCAAGCCGACTGGAAGGATGGGCGCAGGCGATCAGGTGTTCGCGTTGCCTGTCATAGACGAGACTCGCTGGATGGCAGAAGAGGACGGCCGCAGTCCGCACCAACCCCTGTACTGGAGAGAGAATCTCGAGGCACTGCGGCGGTAGGTTCGTGTAGAGAGGATCTTCGCCTGACCAGCGAGCTGCCGCGCGACGCAAGGGTCGACCTGCTCAGGGAGCCACGGGACGCTGGAGTTCGCATATCTGCAGTCTGGCACCGTGCGGCGCTTCCGAGCTAGCCAACGACCCCATGGACATCGCCCGCTCCGTGCTGGCGCGTGCATGGAGGGAGGATCTGCGTCGCCCGACAATGAGAAGCCCCGACAGGGCCGTCGCCCTGCCGGGGCATCCCAGACGGAGACCCCACTGGGGTCGTTTCCCCCTCTACCCCACCTTCTCCGGCGCCTTGGGGACGTCGTAGAGGATGTCGTTGAGCGGGTGCCGGTAGAGGTCCTGCTCGAGCCCCGGATCTGGTCGAAGTAGTGGCCGATGAGCCCGATCGAGCGGCCCAGGACGAAGAAGGCGTTGAAGAGCCCGGCCTTGGTCATCTCGTCGATCTCGGAGTCGGAGAACCGAAGCTCCTTCAGAGAATCTGAAATAGATCGGTTCGGGTTGCGTTTGTCTGGCCGCGTCTGCTACCCTCTTCACTGAGCAAGGAGGCGCAGGGATGACCAGGAGACCACGACCTCTTCTAGGGATGATGCCTCTTGCGGCGTGCCTCGCCCGGGTCACCGGCTCCGGACCGCTGCGGCCCGCGCGCTCACTTTGGTTCGGCATGGTTGACTCGGCGCTCTTCTCCCCGCGGCCGACGGAAGGAAAGCCTTCACCATGCATCGACATCGTGTGGTGGTGACGGGTATCGGGGTCGTCACCCCGATCGGCATAGGACGGAAGGATTTCTGGGAAGGATTGCTCGCCGGGCGGAACGGCATCTCCCGCATCACCTTGTTCGACCCGTCGGAATTCCGCTCTCACATGGCCGGAGAGGTAAAGGGTTTCCGCGCCGAGGAATGGATCGAGGGCAAGCTCGCGAGACGGATGGACCGGTTCACCCATTTCGCCCTTGTCGCCGCGGACCTGGCCATGCAGGATGCCCGCCTGGATGCGTTTCCCTTCGACGGCTGCCGGGCGGGCGTCATCATCGGTTCCGGCATCGGGGGAGCGCAGACGATCGAAAGCGCGTATGCCGAGCTCCTGGCGAAAGGGCCAAAATCCGTGGGGCCGTTCGTCGTGTCCAAGGTTCTCATCAACACGGCGGCCTGCATGGTGTCGATCACCCATGGCCTCAAGGGACCTCTGTCTGCCCCTTCCGTCGCCTGTTCCACCGGGGCCAACGCCATCGGCGACGCCTATCGCATCCTGGAAAGAGGAGACGCCGACATCATGTTGGCGGGAGGAACCGAGGCCAGCGTGAGCCCGTTGCCGTTCGCCAGCTTCTGCGCGACACGGTCGATGTCCAGCCGCAACGACGATGTGGAACGAGCGAGTCGTCCTTTTGATAAGAACCGCGACGGTTTCGTCATGGGCGAGGGGGCCGGTGTCGTCGTGCTGGAAAGGCTGGACCATGCGCTCGGGCGAAACGCGCCCATCTACGCGGAATTGGCCGGATACGGTAACACGGCCGATGCCTTCCATCTCACGGCGCCACAACCTGAGGGCGACGGGATGGTCCGGGTCATGAGGGAAGCGCTTCGCGACGCCGGCGTCGCCGCGCCGGACATCGGCTACATCAACGCCCACGGAACCTCCACGGTCCTCAACGACAAGATCGAAAGCGTAGCCGTGATCAAGGTCTTCGGCGACCACGCCCGGCGGCTCAAGATCAGTTCCATCAAGTCCATGATTGGCCACCTCCTGGCCGCGGCCGGTGCCGTGGAGTTCGCGGCCACCGTGCTGAGCGTCTCGACCGGCCGCATTCCCCCGACCATCAACTATGAGCAGCCCGATCCGGATTGCCCGCTGGATTACGTCACCCGGGGAGCCGAGTCGATCGAACTCGACGCGGCCATGAGCCAGTCCTTCGGCTTCGGGGGAGGAAACGCCTGCCTGGTCGTCAAGAGGTACGAGAAGGGGAGGTAACGATGAACATCCCCAAGCTTCATATCGGACACCTCACCGCAGAGTTCCCGATCGTCCAGGGAGGGATGGGCGTGAGGGTGTCGCTCGCATCCCTGGCGGCGGCGGTGGCCGAGGAGGGCGGAATCGGCACCATCTCGAGCATCGGCCTGGGGAATTTCGAAGCGGCCCGGCATGAGTACGAACGGATCTCCCGGGAAGCCTTGCAGGAAGAGATCCGCAAGGCCCGCACCATGACCCAGGGGATTCTCGCCGTCAATTTCATGGGCGCGCTCAGCAATGTCGAAGACCTGGTCCAGACCGCCATCCGGGAAGGCATCCAGATGATCGTCTTTGGGGCCGGACTGCCGATGAGGCTCCCGGAACTCGTTCCGGAGCGAGCGGTGAACCTCGTGCCCATCGTCAGCTCGGCCCGGGCCGCGGAACTGATCCTGCGTGGCTGGGCCAAGCGTTACCAGAGATCGGCC
>Ga0315273_10014480_pt1 | contig 10162 bp, 10 predicted proteins | sample YL17G02_0_MG_FD_205753 | JGI IMG/M metagenome (GOLD analysis project Ga0315273, IMG submission 205753) | Sediment microbial communities from Yellowstone Lake, YNP, Wyoming, USA - YL17G02_0 | ecosystem: Environmental > Aquatic > Freshwater > Lake > Sediment | place: USA: Wyoming | collected... | reverse complement strand
GCCGCACAAGGCAAGGCTCTATGCGCTGGTCTGCACCATCGCCTCGGTCGCCGGCGGTATGCTCGGCTATGCCATCGGCGCGCTGCTCTTCGACACGCTCGGGCAGTGGCTGATCTCGGCTTACGGCTATGGTGAGGGGATGGAGGCTTTCCGCGCCGCCTACGATCAATGGGGCGCTTGGATCATTCTCATCAAGGGACTGACGCCGATCCCCTTTAAGATCGTGACGATCGCGTCGGGATTCGCCGGTTATAATTTCTTCTATTTCGTGGTGTTGTCGCTGATCACGCGAGGCGCGCGGTTCTTCCTCGAGGCGGAGCTGCTGCGCATCTATGGCGAGCCGATCAAGGGCTTCATCGAGAAACGGCTGACGCTGGTGACCACGGCTTTTGTCGGCGTCATTATCGGCGGCTTCATCATCGCAAAGTATGCACTCTGATATGGTGGCGGATTTCGACAGAGCGGCGGGGCGGCTGATGCTGATCAGCTCGTTACTGTTTACCGGCGCAGCCGGAACGGTGTTGACCGCGCACGCCTTCGAGATGCTCGGCGGCTATCTGCCGTGCCATCTCTGCCTGATCGAGCGTTACGCCTATTACTTCGCGGTGCTCGCAAGTATTACCGCGTTTTTTGCCGCGCGTGCGGAGAAGGACGATGTTGCCCGCATCATTTTTGCTCTCATCGCGCTCGCCTTCCTCGCCAATACCGTGCTCGGGTTTTATCATTCCGGCGTCGAGTGGAAATGGTGGCCCGGTCCGACGGAATGTTCGGGCGGTTCGACCATTCAATGGGGCGAGGGTGGTCTCGCGGGATCGCTCGAGAACAACAAGGTCGTGGCTTGCGACGAGGCGGCGTGGCGGCTGCTCGGTCTGTCCTTCGCGGGATGGAGCGCGGTGCTGTCGTTCTTGCTTGCCGGACTTGCCGCTTACGGCGCGGCGCGGAAGCGCTGATAGGCAGCCTTCCAGCCTTACGGTTCCAGCTCGGTATCCCAGTAGAGATAATCGAGCCAGCTCTCATGCAAATAGTTCGGCGGGAACAGCCGGCCGTTGCGGTGCAGCTCGAACACGGTCGGGCGATAGGGCTTCTGCTCGGGCCACATCTTGGCCTCGGCGGGCAGCTTGCCGCCCTTCATCAGATTGCAGGGCGCGCAAGCCGTGACCACGTTGTCCCAGCGCGTGAGGCCGCCGCGGGAACGCGGTACTAGATGGTCGAAGGTCAGGTCATCCGGGTCGCCGCAATATTGGCAAGAGAAACGGTCGCGCAGGAACACATTGAATCGGGTGAAGGCTGGGTAGCGCGCCGGCCTGATATAGGTCTTGAGCGAGACTACGCTCGGCAGCTTCATTTCGAAAGACGGCGAACGTACCGCGCGGTCATATTCGGAGACGATGTTGACGCGATCGAGGAACACGGCCTTGACCGCGTCCTGCCAGCCCCATAGCGATAGCGGATAATACGAGAGCGGCCGAAAGTCGGCATTCAAAACTAAGGCCGGGAAGGATCCCGGCGAGGCCGATGCAGTTGCGACGTTCAAGGCGGTCAAATCCCTTAAGCTCGCCCGTCGCACCCGGGTACTGGCGCGGAATACTATAGGGGCGTGTCACGAATGTGAAGCACCCAAGATGCTGTGGAAGTTGAGGCTCCTGGGCGGTTCAGCGGGCTCCATCCCTCCCCTTGATGGGGAGGTCGGCGCGCGACTGGCGCGCCGGGTGGGGAGATAGGACATCGTGCCGGGGACGGCTGCCCCCCACCCGGCTCGCTTTGCTCGCCACCCTCCCCACGTTGGGGGAGGGATGGAGTTCGTGGTGCCGTTACGGTGCTGAATGCGAGCTACGAACGGATGGCGCCGGCAAAGGCCTGTTTGAGGAACGCCCCGCCGAGGCGCAAGCCTTCACCGTCAATGCCGTGGCCGACGCCTTCGGCAATGTGCCACTCGACAGGGAGCCCGGCTGAGGCAAGTTGCTCGCGCGCAATCAGCATGGCATCGACGGGGATCACCTCATCCATGTCGCCGTGGACCAAAAGGATCGCCGGACGGTCGCTTGGTTCCTCGATCGCCTCGACGCCGGCAAGAGCGCCGGAGTAGCCGACGATCGCGGCCGGCGCGGGTTTTCGGGCAAGCCCGACGGCAAGCGCGAGCATGGCGCCTTGGCTAAAGCCGACCAGGGCGAGCGCGCGCGAGGAAAGCTGCATGCGCTCAAGCTCGGCATCGAGAAAGGCATTCACCAACGGGCCTGCCTTGGCGACGCCGTTCGAGAGCTCGTTTGGATCGCGGAAGGTGAGATCGAACCATTGCCTTCCCGTCGGCGCCATGCCGCAAGGCTCCGGCGCATGCGGCGAGACAAACGCGGCATGCGGCAGCGCCCGCGCCCATTCGCGCCCCAAGTCAATCAGGTCGTTGCCGTCGGCGCCATAGCCGTGAAGAAAGACAACGAGCTGCTTGGCTTGGCCGCCGGCAGAAGGAGCAAGCCGCGGTCCGTCGAGACGTGACGCCAAGCCTATTTCTCCTCAGGCACGTCGTCGGCGGAATGTGCGTTAAGCTGACCGTAGTTTTGGATGCCGATGTCGTTCAGAAGGTTCAGCTGCGACTCGAGATAATTGATGTGGCCTTCCTCGTCGCCAAGCAGCTCCTCGAACAGATCCATGGTCACGTAGTCCTCTTCTTTGCGGCAACAGGCGCGGGCCTCCATGTAAAGGGCGCGCGCGCTGTACTCGGCCTTGAGATCGCACTCAAGAATCTCCTTGATGTTCTGGCCGATCATCAGAGGGTCGAGGCGTTGCATGTTGGGAAAGCCCTCAAGGAAAATGATGCGCGTCACGAGCTTGTCGGCGTGATGCATCTCCTCGATGGATTCCTCGCGCTCCTTTTTTGCGAGCTTGGTAAAGCCCCAATCGTCCAGAAGCCGGTAATGCAGCCAATATTGGTTGACGGCGGTAAGCTCGCTGGTCAGCGCCTTGTTGAGATATTCGATGACCTTCGGATTGCCCTTCATGCCTCATCTCCCCTCAAACTCGCGCCAATCATGACCTGTTCCAGGCTTCATGGCTAGCGGTGCTCAATCGGCGAGCGATGTCCGCCGGCACCGGGCGTCGCCGGTCCCTCCTCGTCAAAGGAAAGCATCAACTTGGTGATTAGGGGAAGGCAACTGCCGCAAGATGGCCGCTTGCCTAATTGGCGGTAGATCAGGCCCGGGGTGAGCACGACGAATGGGTCGCCGGTGCGGAGCGCCGCGATGGCCTCGGCCACGTCCTTCGAGGTAATTTCGCTGCAGGAACAGACGATCATGGATCGGGTCTTAGCCTTGGGCCGTCTTCAATTAAATCAATTTCAATCGAATGGCTTAGCCGAGCCTTAAGCGATCTGTTTCATGATGTTCCCAAGGCTTGCCGGGGGGGCATTTGGGGGTTGTCATGCGTCCAGAGGATTTCCGTCCCGACGATCTGTTTGGGCAAATTCAAGGGCTAGTCGATTGCTTGGCGCAACAGCGGCAAGCGAAAGAGGCTGCCGAGGCGGCCGACAAGGCTAAGTCGGAGCTGCTAGCAACGGTCAGCCATGAGTTGCGCACTCCAATGGGCGCCATCCTGTCGATGGCCGAGCTGTTGCAGCAGACGAAACTCGACGATACCCAGAACAAATATGCCGCGACCTTGCATCAATCGGCGCGGAGCCTGCTCACCGTCCTCAACGACATTCTCGATTTCTCCAAGCTCGATGCCGGCCGCTTCGAGCTCGACACTGCGCCTTTCGACCTGCACGATCTGGTGCAAAGCATTGGACAGGGGCTTCAGGCGAGAGCCAACGAGAAGGGCGTTGCCAGCGGGCTCGATATCGGCGCGACTTGCCCGCGCTTCGTCAAGGGCGATGCCACGCGGATTCGTCAGATCCTGACCAATCTCATCGACAACGCGCTGAAATTTACCTCCGAAGGCTCGGTCCGCTTACATGTGAGCGCGCGGGAGACGAGCAACAGCTTCATGCTTCGGTTCGATGTGAGCGATACCGGTATTGGCCTTAATCGGGGCGATCAGGAGCGCCTGTTCGAGCCCTACACGCAAGGCGACAGCGCCACCGCCAGCCATTATGGCGGGACCGGACTTGGGCTTTCGATTGCACGGCGCCTGGTTCAGCTCATGGGCGGCGAGATCAGCTGCGAGAGCGAGGTCGGTCAGGGTAGCATGTTTTGGTTCGCGATTTCCGCGGAGCGCGTCGAGGCTGGCGGTCAAGCAACCGCCAAGAACGTTAAAGAGGTGGAAAGCCCGCGGCGGCTGCAGGGACATATCCTCGTCGTCGAGGATAATGCCGTGAATCGGATGTTGATCGGCGCCTATCTCGACGAGTTCGGCCTCACCTACGAGATGGTGGAGGCGGGCGCCTCAGCCATCATGGCATTGGCCTCCAATACCTACGATCTCGTGCTGATGGACATCATGATGCCGGAGCTCGACGGCGTGCAGACGACGCAACGCGTTCGCTTGTTGCACGGGCCGGCGGCAGAAGTTCCCATCATCGCGCTTACGGCCAAGGCCATGAAGGGCGATCGCGAGAAGTTCCTCGCATCCGGCATGAACGGCTACGTCTCGAAGCCGATTCGCGGCCGCGAGCTGCACGGCGCGCTGGCTCCCTTCCTCGCGCTCGACGAGGACGCGATGTATCACGACGTGGTGCCGTTCCTGCCGCGCCGCAAGAAGATGGGTCAGGCGTCCTAAGAGCGAAATCGACTGGTGCCTAGAGATTTTCCATCAAGACACCGGCGACTAGAATCAAATAAGCGATCAAAAGCAGCCCGAGGCCGTAGCCGGTGAAGAACGGCAGCGCCACGATCTGGCCGAGCACGACCAGAATGGCGATGACGCCTGCGCGAAGTTCGGCGCCAGTGCGATTGCGGCGGCCAGCGCGAGTTGAGCCACGATCAATTTCATAGCGGCACCTTCTCCCTGGCGCGAAGTGGCGGGACAGGAATGCTCGCGCCAGCCAACTCTTGCGCCTTGGCATCGACGAGTTTCACGATGCCGGCCATGATGTCGTTGAGCTGAAAGTCCTTCGGCGTGTAGATGGCGGATGCGCCGCATTGCTTCAGGATGTTGACGTCGTCGGCGGGAATGATGCCGCCGACCACGATGGGAACGTCGCCGAGGCCGGCCTCGCGCATGCGCTGCGCCACGTCGCGGACGAGCGCCACATGCGAGCCTGACAGAATGGAGAGGCCGACCACATGAGCGTTATTTGCTGTTGCTTGTTCGACAATCTCAGCAGGTGTTAACCGAATGCCTTCATACACTACGTTCATACCAACATCACCGGCGCGGACCGCGATCTGCTCGGCGCCGTTGGAATGGCCATCGAGACCCGGCTTGCCGACGACGAAGGTCAATCGCCGTCCGAGTTTCTCGGAGAGCTCGTCCACGCTCTTCCTCACCTGTTCCAGTCGCGCCTCGTCCTTGTCGCGCTTGGCATGAATACCAGTGGGCGCGCGATACTCGCCGAACACCTCGCGCAAGACCTGGCCCCATTCGCCGGTGGTGACGCCGGCCTTGGCTGCCGCGATCGAGGGTTCCATGATGTTGCGGCCTTCGCTCGCGGCGGATTTCAGCGCGACCAGAGCGGCGGTCACCGCTTTGTCGTCGCGGCGCTGACGCCAAGCGTTGAGGTTGGCGATCTGCTCGATCTCGACCGCTTCCGACACGGTCAGAATGCCGTCGCCGCTCGCGGACAATGGCGAAGGCTCGGTCTCGGTATAGGCGTTGACGCCGACCAAGATCTGCTCGCCCTTCTCGATGGCTTCGAGGCGTGTGGCATTCGATCTGATCAAAGCCTCTTTCATGTAGTCGATGGCGGCGACGGCGCCGCCCATGGATTGGATGCGGGCGAGCTCGGCACGCGCCTCTTCCTTCAACTCTTCAACTTTGCGGTCGATGACCTCGGAACCGTCGAAAATGTCGGCATATTCCAGCAGGTCAGTCTCGTAGGCCACGATCTGCTGAAGCCTGAGCGACCATTGCTGGTCGAAAGGACGCGGCAGGCCGAGCGCCTCGTTCCAGGCCGGCAGCTGCACGGCGCGGGCGCGGGCCTTTTTCGACAGCGTCACGGCGAGCATCGAAAGCAAGATGCGATAGGGGTTGTTCTCGGGCTGCTGCTCGGTGAGGCCTAACGAGTTCACCTGCACGCCATAGCGGAAGCGACGCAGCGCCGGATCGTCGACGCCGTAGCGCTTCTCACCAATCTCATCCCAGAGATCGACGAAAGCGCGCATCTTGCAGATCTCGGTGATGAAGCGCACGCCGGCATTGACGAAAAACGAGATGCGGCCGAACAGCTGCGGGAACTCCGCGTCGGAGACTTCGTCGGACTTCTTCACCTCATCGAGCACGGCTTCGGCATGGGCGAGCGCGAAGGCGAGCTCTTGCACCGGCGTGGCCCCGGCCTCCTGCAAATGATAGGAGCAGATATTGGTCGGGTTCCATTTCGGCATCTCGCGCGAGGTGTAGACGATGGTGTCCTTGATCAGCCGAAGCGATGGCGCGGGCGGGAAGACATAAGTCCCGCGCGAGAGATATTCCTTCAAGATGTCGTTCTGCACCGTGCCGGTGAGCGTCGCACGCGGGATGCCTTGCTCATCGGCAAGCGCGATGTAGAGCGCCAGTAACCACGCGGCCGTGGCGTTGATGGTCATCGAGGTGTTCATCTCGCCGAGCGGGATGCCGTCCAGCAGCGCGCGCATGTCGCCGAGATGCGAGATGGGCACGCCGACTTTGCCGACCTCGCCGCGGGCGAGAATGTGGTCGGAATCGTAGCCGGTCTGAGTGGGGAGGTCGAAGGCGATCGAAAGCCCGGTCTGACCCTTGGAGAGATTCTTCCGGTACAGCTCGTTCGAGGCCTTCGCCGTGGAATGGCCGGCATAGGTGCGGAACAGCCAGGGCTTGTCCCGCTTTGCAGATTTTCCGCTCATCGTCGTGCTCGATAAACTGATCCTGCCAGCAGGGAAGCATGACGGATCAGATAGGGCAATATGGCGAGAAGTCCTGCGGCAGGCCGAGCAAAAGTGACGACTAGTCGTCCGTGCCGCTTGAAGCTTCGGGCATGCCGAGAGGAGAGGGACCGGCGTCGCCCAAGGCAGGATCAGGATTGTCGTCCTCGGCGTCCACGGCCTCTTCGGCGTCGAGCTTCACCGCCGGACCCCGCTTCGGGGCGGCAACGGTGCCGGCGTCGACAGGGAGCGCATTGAAGTGCTCGCCCTCGATGCCGAAGCCGAGCGCGTCGGAGTCGACCTCCATGCCGTGTTGCTTCTCCTCGCGTTCGCCGGCAATGGCGAAAGTGGCGCCTGCCAAGAGCAGGGTCAAAGCGATAAGCAAGCGAGTGGACATGGGTCGTCTCCTTTAGGCGAAGAGAAGCCGATCTTGACCTCAAGGGCCTGATTTTACCCTAACGCGCTCATCACAAATGGCGCGATTCCGCTTCCTTGTTAAGGGGCAACTGCGCCCAAGCGGCGGAAATCCGCCTTTTTGTGCGGAGGGGTCGATCTGCCTGCGATTCTCTCCCTGGGCAGGGCTTCCCGTTTTTGCTAACGCTCCGCGCCGGAGGCTGGCTCTATTTGCCACAATGAAGGATCGGAGGCGCTTTTCGCGCGTTAAACCTGCTCTGCGTAAAATTGTTGCAGTCGCGAGATGGATGACAGACAATTGCCGCAACGCAAAAAACCGGGTAAAGGCGTCGGCGGGGGGACAAACGGATGAATGAAATGTCGCTAGCAGCAGTGCCTCTCACGCAGAGCGCGCCCGAACTGAAAGATCTTTACGCGATCGGCGAGATTCCGCCGCTCGGTCATGTGCCGAAGACCATGTACGCCTGGGCGATCCGCAAAGAGCGCCACGGTCCGCCGGACGAAGCGATGCAAGTCGAGGTGCTGCCGACATGGGAGCTCGACAGCCACGAAGTGCTCGTGCTGGTGATGGCGGCCGGCGTCAATTACAACGGCGTCTGGGCCTCGCTCGGGATTCCGATCTCGCCGCCCGACGGCCACAAGAACCCCTATCACATCGCCGGCTCCGATGCCTCGGGCATCGTCTGGAAGGTCGGCTCCAAGGTGAAACGGTGGAAGGTCGGCGATGAAGTCGTCATTCACTGCAATCAAGATGACGGCGACGACGAGGAATGTAACGGCGGCGACCCGATGTTCTCGACCTCGCAGCGCATCTGGGGTTACGAGACGCCGGACGGATCGTTCGCGCAGTTCGCGCGCGTGCAGGATCGTCAGCTGCTGCCGCGGCCGAAACATCTCACCTGGGAAGAGGCAGCCTGCTACACACTCACCCTCGCCACCTCCTACCGCATGTTGTTCGGCCATCGGCCGCACACGCTGAAGCCGGGCCATAACGTTCTGGTGTGGGGCGCCTCGGGCGGTCTCGGCTCGATGGCGGTGCAGCTCTGCGCAACCGCCGGCGCCAATGCCATCGGCGTCGTCTCCGATGACGACAAGAAAGACTTCGTCATGTCGCTCGGCGCCAAGGGCGTGATCAACCGCAACAATTTCAAATGCTGGGGTCCGCTGCCCAAAGTCGGCACGCCCGAATACGACGTCTGGCTGAAAGAGGCGCGCAATTTCGGCAAGGCGATCTGGGAGATCACCGGCAAGGGCGTCAACGTCGATAGCGTGTTCGAGCACCCCGGCGAGGCGACCTTCCCGGTCTCGACGCTGGTCGTGAAGCGCGGCGGCATGGTCGTGTTCTGCGCCGGCACCACCGGTTACAATCTCACCATGGACGCCCGCTATGTGTGGATGCATCAGAAGCGCATCCAGGGCTCGCATTTCGCGCATCTGTTGCAGGCAAGCCAGGCCAACGCGCTCGTCATCGAGCGGCGCATCGATCCTTGCATGTCCGAAGTGTTCCCCTGGGAGCAAATCCCCAAGGCGCATATGCGGATGTGGAAGAACGAGCACCGGCCGGGCAACATGGCGGTCTTGGTCAGCGCGCCATGCACGGGCCTCAGGACCTTCGAGGACGTGATCGAGACCAGCAAGAAGATGCACGGCGGTTAGGGCTCGCGGTCTCCAGGACAGACACGCCGAATGGGTGATCGACTAGGCGACTATCGCATCGAGAGAATGTCGCTCCCGGATGTCGAAATCGCCATCGACTGGGCGTCGCGCGATGGAATCCCGGCCTCAACGACGCCGCCTGCTTCCATGCCATCGATCCCAAGGGATTCTTCTCGGGCGTGATCGACGGGCAGACGATCGCGACTGGTTCGGCCCCGATTTACGACGGGCAGTTTGCCTTCATTGGCCTCTATATCGTCGAGCCGGCTTATCGTGGCAAAGGCTATGGACTCTCGCTGACGCAAGCCATGCTCGCTCATGGGGGCGATCTCAACGCCGGGCTGGACGGCGTCGAGGCCATGGCCGAGCGGTATGCAAGGCTCGGCTTTCGCACCGCGCATCGCAGCGTCCGCCATGGCTTCATTCCGACGAGCAGACGGAACGTTACCGCCGAGATCGTTCCGCTCGCGCAAGTGCCGTTCGCCGAACTTGCAGACTACGATCGCCGCCATTTCTTAGCGCCGCGCGCCAATTTTCTTGAGGCTTGGATCACGCAGCCGCATGCGGTCGCCCTAGGTTTCGTCGATGGGGACCGGCTGCAAGGCTATGGCGTGCTGCGCCAATGCTGCAGCGGCTACAAGATCGGCCCCCTCTTCGCGGAGCAGCCAGAGATCGCGGAGGCGCTGTTCAATGCGCTCTGCAACAACGCCATCGGCCAACCGGTCTTCATCGACATGCCGGAGCCGAACCAAGCCGCAAGTAAGCTCGCCGCGAAATATGAGATGAAGCCGTTTTTTGCCTGTCAGCGCATGTATCTGCGCGGCGATCCAGGCTTGCCGCTTGATGCGATCTTCGGAATCACGAGCTTCGAGGCCGGCTGAGGTCGAGGCGCATTGACTTTAGCCGCCGCGCGGGTTTCCTTCCTCGCGCGACACCCGTTTTTTGAAGGACAAGACCACAAGTGACTGCCGCCGAAACCCTGGGCCGGCCGAAATCCGGCCTTCTGCCCAACCTCATTTCGACGCTCGATGCGACTGCCGCCGCTACGGGCAAGCTCCGCGACCAGGCCATTGCAGCCGTCAGCGCCAAGGTTACATCCGGCGGCAAGATCGATGGCGAGGCGCTCG
>Ga0315273_10014479_pt1 | contig 10163 bp, 7 predicted proteins | sample YL17G02_0_MG_FD_205753 | JGI IMG/M metagenome (GOLD analysis project Ga0315273, IMG submission 205753) | Sediment microbial communities from Yellowstone Lake, YNP, Wyoming, USA - YL17G02_0 | ecosystem: Environmental > Aquatic > Freshwater > Lake > Sediment | place: USA: Wyoming | collected... | reverse complement strand
GAAGTGACCAGCAAAGATATCGTCGCAACCGACCAACGCAGCCAATGTTTCACGGGAACCTCCTTCGGTGGTGAGACGCTGCGCCTTGACTCGCCTCTCACCCATATTCGAAACGGTGAAACGTTAACACCGGAACAGCGATTCTATTCCTGCCGGGTGCAATGGGCAGGGGTGGCGTCCGCAAGACCAAGGCTGTCGGTTTCCAAATGCCGGCACAACAAGCTACACTTTGCGCCTGCGCCGATTTGAGCCAGCTTGCTGGCGCAGGGGGCTCGCGAATTCAGCCCCCCGAAAAAATTCGGCTAAAGCGGAGCGGCAAGGGGGTTCCCCGACACCCACCCGGTTAGCAAGCAGGCGGGCAGGTTTATGGGAGGCTGACGAACCTGCCTTCGCGTCAAGGTCGTTGCGTGGCCGGCGAATATTCGCGCTTTTCGCGGCGCCTCGCGCCCGGCAGCCATCGTTTTTGGCCCAGCAACGCATATGTGAAGGCAAGTCCGACAGGCTCCTGGTTGCGGCGGAATCCCGATGCCTTCCTTTTCTGCGACGACCGGCGGCAGCGCCGATGCCCCTTTGCGTGGCCGGTCGGTCGGGCCCGTTGTCGCGCAACGTGCCCGGTTCGACTCGCCGCTCTCTCTCTCCTGCGGCAAGGCATTGCCCCAGTACGAGCTTGCGTACGAAACGTATGGGACGCTCGACGCCGATGCCTCCAACGCGGTGCTCGTCTGCCATGCGCTGAATGCTTCGCACCACGTGGCCGGGTTCTACGCCGACGAGCCGGGTAACGTCGGCTGGTGGGACAACATGGTGGGGCCGGGCAAGCCGCTCGACACCGACCGCTTTTTCGTCGTCGGCGTCAACAACCTCGGAAGCTGCTTCGGCTCGACCGGCCCGTTGTCGCCGAACCCCGCAACCGGCAAGACTTGGGGCGCCGACTTTCCGCTCGTCACCGTCGAGGATTGGGTGGACGCGCAGGCGCGGCTCGCCGATCTGCTGGGCGTTCGCCGTTGGGCCGCCGTGATGGGCGGCAGCCTGGGCGGCATGCAGGCGCTCGCCTGGGCGACCCGTTACCCGGAGCGCATTCGCAATGCGCTGGTGATCGCCGCCGCGCCGAACCTGTCCGCGCAGAACATCGCGTTCAACGAAGTCGCGCGACAGGCGATTCTTACCGACCCCGATTTCCACGACGGCCACTTCGACGCGCACGGCACGAAGCCGCGGCGCGGCCTCGTCGTCGCGCGGATGATCGGCCACATCACCTATCTCTCCGACGAGGAGATGGAGGAGAAGTTCGGCCGCGCGCTGCGCGAGGGACTCAAGTTCTCGTTCGCGCCGGAATTCCAGATCGAGTCGTACCTTCGCTACCAGGGCCGGAAATTCGCCGAGTACTACGACGCGAACACGTACCTGCGCATCACCAAGGCGCTCGACTATTTCGATCCGGCGATCGCGACCGGCGGCGATCTCTCGCGCGCGCTTGCCCCGGCGACGTGCCGGTTCCTCGTCGTTTCCTTCACGACCGACTGGAGGTTCGCGCCGGCGCGCTCGCGCGAGATCGTCAAGGCACTCGTCGACAACCGGCGCGACGCGTCGTACGCCGAGATCGGCGCGGCGCACGGCCATGACGCGTTTCTGCTCGACAACCCGCAGTACATGGCGGTCCTGCGTGCGTACTACGAGCGCATCGCTCTGGAAGGCAGGGCCGGACGCGATTTTTCGCGACGGGCGGATTTGCCCGACTCGGAGGCGGGCAAAGTCGTGGCTGACCCTGATTTCGGCACGACCGATCGGATCGCGGGAGAGACTGCTTCTGGTTCCGGTACGGCGGCGTACGTTCCCTCCGCCGCGGCTGCCGCCGGCCGCGCCGACTTCGCGACCATTGCCGCGTGGATTGCGCGGGGCTCGCGCGTGCTCGACCTCGGCTGCGGCGACGGCAGCCTGCTCGCGTACCTCGCGCGCGAGCGCGACGCGACCGGCTACGGCATCGAGATCGACGATGCGGGCGTGCTGGCCAGCGTGAACAGCGGCATCAACGTCCTGCAGAGCGACCTCGAATCGGGACTCGCGGGATTCGATGACGCGTCGTTCGATTGCGTGATCCTGTCGCAGACGCTTCAGGCGATGCGGCACACCGAGGACATCGTCGTCGAGATGCTGCGCGTCGGCCGCGAGGCGATCGTCACGTTTCCGAACTTCGGTCACTGGACGCATCGCTGGCAGATCCTGAAGGGACGGATGCCGGTGTCGACGGCGCTGCCCTACCAGTGGTACGACACGCCGAACATACACCTGTGCACGGTCGCCGACTTCGATTCATTCCTGGCCGAGCGGCATTTTCACGTCGAGAACCGGGTCGTGCTCGCCCGGGGCCGGTCCGTGGCAGCGCTGCCGAACCTGCTGGGCGAACTCGCGATCTACCGGTTCCGGCGCGCCTGACCCAGGACTCGTGGTCCGGCTGCGGCGGGAAGACGCCGCGCCGCCTGAAAGCGGGCCCACGATAGAATCCCCGGATGACTGACGCCCCGGCTGCCGCTCCGCCCGCCCCGCGCGCGTGGCGACACATCTTCAACCGGCGGATGCTGATCTGCATCTTCACCGGGTTCTCGTCGGGACTCCCGCTCTACTTGCTCATCAATCTGCTGCCCGCGTGGATGCGCTCGGAGCACGTGGACTTGAAGTCGATCGGGCTTTTCGCGCTGATCGGCCTGCCGTACACCTGGAAGTTCCTGTGGTCGCCCTTGCTCGACCGCTACGCATTTCCGGCACTCGGCCGCCGCCGCGGCTGGATGCTGGTGACGCAATTTCTGCTGATCGCCTCGATCCCGCTGTTCGGTGAACTCAACCCCCGGCAGGATCTCTGGGCGATCGCCTACCTCGCTGCGGCGGTCGCCTTTTTCAGCGCGAGCCAGGACATCGTGCTCGACGCGTATCGCCGCGAGATCCTCCCCGACGTCGAGCTCGGTCTCGGCAACGCGATCCATGTCACCGCCTACCGGATTTCGGGCCTGGTTCCGGGCGCGCTGGCGCTGATCCTCGCGGACCATGTGCCGTGGTCGAGCGTGTACTGGATCACGGCCGCGTTCATGCTGCCCGGCATCGCGATGACCTTGGCCGTCGACGAACCGAAGTTGCGCCGGCCCGGCCCGCAGACGCTCGCCGAGGCAGTCATCGAGCCATTCCGGGAATTCATCCGCCGCGACGGCTGGCGTCAGGCGTTGCAGGTGTTGCTTTTCATTTTTCTCTACAAGCTCGGCGACAGCATGGCGACGGCGCTCGCCACGCCGTTCTACCTCGACATGGGCTTTACCAAGTCGGATATCGGTCTGATCGCAAAGAATGCCGGCCTGTGGCCACTCCTGATTGGCGGGATGCTGGGCGGACTCTGGATGCTGCGGATCGGGATCAATCGCGGCCTGTGGCTTTTCGGCGTCGTGCAGCTCGTCTCGATTCTCGGATTCGCGTGGCTTGCGTTCGAGAACCGACCCGACAAGCTGCTGCTCGCGGGGGTGATCGCGTTCGAGGCGCTCGGCGTCGGCCTGGGCACGGCGGCCTTTGTCGCCTTCATTGCCCGGGAGACCGACCCCCGCTATACGGCGACCCAGTTCGCGCTGTTCACGAGCCTTGCTGCCGTCCCGCGCACCATCGTCAACGCGTCGACCGGATGGGTCGTCGAGCAGACGGGCTGGTTCGTCTTTTTCCTGATCTGCACGGTGCTGGCCCTGCCCGGCATGGCATTACTCTTGCGTGTCGCCCCCTGGAACGGCCGCATTGGGGACGAGGGCTCGAGATGAACCACCAGAAATTCAGCAGCATCGCGCACCGCGATCACGACTACTGCAATCCGATCTCGACGCGCAAGATCGAACAGGTGCTCGATCTGCTCCCGCTGGACGGCGCATCGCGCGTGCTCGATCTCGGCTGCGGTCGCGCGGAGCTCGCGTTGCGGATCATCGAACGCTTCGGTTCGACGGTCATTGCGGTCGACCACTCGGCGCTGATGCTCGACGCCGCCCGCGAGCGCGCCGAGTGGACCGGTGCGCTGCACAAGTTGCACCTCGACGACAGCGACATCCGGAATTTCAAGGCCGATCCGGAAACCTTTCACCTGTCCGTGATGCTCGGCGCGGGCGGCATCGCCGGCGGCATGCCCGGGATCTGCCACCAGCTCAAGGTGTGGACCAGGGAAGGCGGCTACATCCTGGTCGGCGAAGGCTACTGGCAACGCAAGCCGCACGCGGATTACGTTGCGTTCCTCGGCGGATCCGACACCCAGTATCTCGACCACCGCGGCAACGTGCAGGCGGGCATCGACGCCGGGCTCATCCCGATGCATGCGGCAACCGCTTCGCCGGACGAGTGGGACGAGTACGAATGGAAATACTCCCGATCGATCGAACGGTACGCCGGCGAGCAGCCGGAAGATCCGGACGTGCCGGCAATGGTCGAGCGGATCCGGCGCTGGCGCGACGCGTACTTGCGCTGGGGCCGCGATACGCTCGGCTTCGCGCTATATCTCTTCTATCGACCGGGCACCCGTCCGGTAACATCCTCGCGCCGCTGATCTCCGGGGCCGACTGCGTCCAGCTTCTCGATGGCTTCGGAAAGTTCGAGCCATTCCGCTTCGAGCCGCGCCAGCTGCCAGGTGAGGTCCCCTTGCCGGAGAAGCCGCTCCTTCAGCGCATTCTTGGCGGAATCGGCGTAGGCGTCGGAGGATGCGAGCCAGTCCTCGATCGTCTTCTTCTCCGCGTTGTGCGCGGCCATCTCGCGCTCGAGCTTCGCGAGCTTGTGGGCGTACGGTTTGCGTTTCGCGTACTCGCGCTGTCGCAATTCGGCCTCGGCGCGTTTCTGCGCCTTGCGATTGCTGACCGCGCCCGCGTCGCTGTTTTCCGCCGCGCCCCGGCTCCGCGCGAGCACCCAGTCGCGATAGTCGTCGAGGTCGCCGTCGAAGGGAAGGACGGCGCCGTCAGCGACGATCCACAACGCATCGGTCGTCGCGCGCAATAGATGTCGATCGTGCGCGACGACCACCAGCGCGCCGTCGTAGTCCTGCAGCGCTTCGGCCAGCGCCTCGCGCATCTCGATGTCGAGGTGATTGGTCGGTTCGTCGAGAAGCAGCAGGTTCGGTTTCTGCCGCACGAGAAGCGCCAGCGTCAGCCGCGCCTTTTCACCGCCGGAAAAGCGACCGACCGGATGCGTCACCATGTCGCCGCGGAAGTCGAATCCTCCGAGAAAGTCACGCAGCTCCTGTTCGCGGGCGGTGGGGTCGATCCTTGACAGGTGCCAAAGCGGCGATTCGTCGTCGCGCAGCTGCTCGACCTGATGCTGAGCGAAATAGCCGATCGCCAGCGTCTGCGCCGTATGCCGCTCACCTGCCTGCGGGGCGAGTGTCCCGGCGACGGCCTTCAACAGTGTCGACTTGCCGGCGCCATTGGGACCGAGCAGGCCGATGCGGTCGCCGTTGAGGATTCCCCAATCGAGGTCCGCGAGTATAGGGGCGGACCCGACGTACCCGAGCGTGACGTGCTCGAGCCTGAGGAGCTGCTGCGCAGCGATAGTCACCGGCGCGAATGCGAATTCGAACGGGCTGTCGACATGCGCTGCCGCGATCCGCTCCATCCGTTCCAGCGCCTTGATCCGGCTTTGCGCCTGCTTCGCCTTCGTCGCCTTGGCGCGGAAGCGGTCGACGAATGCCTGCAGATGCGCTATCTGCCGCTGCTGCTTCACGTAGGTCGCCTGCTGGAGTGCCAGCTGCTGTGCGCGCTCGCGCTCGAACTGGGAGTAGTTGCCCGTGTACGCCTTCAGCTTTTGCTGATCGACATGGACGATTCCGGTGACGACGGCGTCGAGGAAATCGCGGTCGTGGGTGATGAGCAGCAGCGTCCCCGGGTAACGGGCGAGCCAGTCCTCGAGCCAGAGCACGGCGTCGAGGTCCAGGTGATTGGTCGGCTCGTCGAGGAGCAGCAGGTCCGACCGGCACATCAGCGCTTGCGCCAGGTTGAGCCGCATCCGCCAGCCGCCGGAGAATCGCGCGACCGGATCGTCGTGGCGCGCAACCGGAAATCCCAGGCCGGAGAGCAGGGTCGCGGCGCGGGCGCGTGCCGCGTAGCCGCCGATGTCATCAAAGCGGTGATGCAGCAGCGCAAGCGCCTCGCCTTCGCGTTCGGGAGCGACGGTGGCCGCGGCTTCCGCCGCTTCGAGTGCTCGCTCGACCTCGCGCAGTTCGGAATCGCCGTCCAGCACGAATTCGATTGCCGGCGCTTCGACCGCCGGCGATTCCTGCGCGACGTGCGCGATCGTCCACGCGGGAGGCAGCTCGGCGCTGCCGGCGTCCTGGTGCAATTCGCCGAGGATCAGCGCAAACAGGCTCGACTTGCCGCAACCGTTCGGCCCGATCAATCCGACCTTGTGGCTGGCGTGCACAGTGAGATTCGCCCCGTCGAGCAGGCGCTTCGCGCCGCGGGCGAGAACGAGGTTGGTTAGACGGAGCATCGCGCGGTCAGGTTCCTGCGTCCTTTGCGTGCAACGGGTCGGTTGCGGCCTGCGGGTTCACCGCAGCTCGTAGTCGTAGTCGATGATGAGCGGCGCGTGGTCGGAAAACCGCCGATTTGTATAGATCGCGGCGGCCGTGGCCGTGGCCGCGACGCCGGCGGTGGCGATCTGGTAGTCGATACGCCAGCCGACGTTCTTTGCCCACGCCTCCCCACGGTTCGACCACCACGTGTACCGGTCCGGCCGCGGATCGACGCGACGGAACACGTCGACGAAACCCATCTCGTCGAACACCCGCGTGAGCCAGGCTCGCTCCTCGGGCAGGAAGCCCGAGTTCTTCCGGTTGCTGCGCCAGTTCCTGAGGTCGATCTCCTTGTGCGCGATGTTCCAGTCACCGCAGAGGATGATCTCGCGGTTCCCTTTCCGCAATTTCGCGAGGTGCGGCAGAAACTCGTCCAGGAACCGGAACTTCGACGCCTGCCGGTGCGGCCCGCTTGAGCCCGACGGCAGGTAGACGCTGATGACTGTCAACTCCGCGAAGTGGGCTTCGAGGTAGCGCCCCTCGGTGTCGAATTCGCGGCTGCCGAACCCTGCGACGATCCGCGGCGGAATCTTCGCGTAGACGGCGACGCCGCTGTACCCTTTTCGCTCGGCCGGCAGAAACGCCGCGTGCGACCGGCGGGGCGCCTTGAGCGCGCGCGGAACATCGTCCTGGGTGGCCTTGATCTCCTGCAGGCATACGATGTCCCACGGCTCGGCGCGGGCGAGCCAACGCGAGAAGCCGCGCCGCTCGGACGAGCGGATGCCGTTGACGTTGAGGTTGATGACACGCACGCTGGTAAGGAGGCGCCGTGAGCGCCCCACGGTCGTGAAAAGCGGCGAGTTTACACGCCCGCCCCGCGAACTCCCGCGGCGTGCGTCGGATAGGGGGCGCGGCGGGCATGCGCGAGTCCCCGTCCTTCCGGCACGCCAGCGTATAATCGTCGCCGGCCCCGGGAACAAGAGTTTGTCTTGATTGATTTTCGCCAGGATTTTCTTGCGTTTGCACTGGCACGTGACGTGCTGCGTTTCGGTGAATTTGTCACCAAGGCGGGACGCCGGACGCCGTACTTCTTCAACGCGGGATTGTTCAACGACGGTGAAAGTCTCGAGCGGCTGGGCCGGTTTTATGCGGAAGCGCTGCTTGCCACGGGCCTCACCTGCGATCAGCTGTTCGGACCGGCGTATAAAGGGATAATCCTCGCCGCGGCGGCCGCGATCGCCCTTGCTCAAAAAGGGCACAATTTGCCGTTCAGCTTCAATCGCAAGGAAGCCAAGGACCACGGCGAGGGCGGGACCATCGTCGGCGCGACCCTCGCCGGACGCGTGCTGATCGTCGACGACGTGATCACCGCCGGGACGTCCGTGCGCGAATCGGTGGAGCTGATCCGCGCGAACGGCGCGGAGCCGGCAGGCGTGCTAATTGCCTTGGATAGAATGGAGCGAGGGCTGGGCGGGAAGTCCGCGGTACAGGAAGTACGCGAAATCTACGGGATCCCGGTGATCGCAATCGCAACGCTCGATGATCTGATGCGGTTCATCGCAGGACAGCCGGCGTTGGCGACGTACGGGCCGGCGGTAGCGGCGTATCGGGCGCAGTACGGCGTCGGCTGAAAGCCGGCGCCCGGCCGGGTGGCGCGGGCCAGCCCGCGGGAACCCGGCGCAGATATTCGAATCGAAGCAGCGGGAGATCGTTGTGTCGAAGTTCACACGAGGTCGGGCAGTGACAGCGCAGTGCGATGACAGGGGCAATGGGCTCCGCGGGGCCATTGCGCTCGCAGTCATGCTGCTCGCGGCGGCGAGTGTCCTTGCCGGTACGAGTCCCGCGCGAGCGGCGATGTACAAATGGGTCGACGAAAAGGGCGTCGTCCACTACACCGACAAGATGCCCCCCGAGGCCGTTGACAAAGCGAGCGTCGAACTCAACCAGCAGGGCATCCCGGTCAAGAAGACCGAGAAAGCGCTGACCGTCGAGCAACGCCGCGCCATGGCCGCGGACGAGGAGCGCCAGCGCCAGGCCGGGAGACAGCAGGAAGAGGTCGCTCGCCGGGATCGCGCGCTTTTGTCCTCGTATACGAGCGAAGCCGAAATCGATCTCTCGCGGAACCGGGCGCTCCAGACCATCAACAGCGTGATCTCGTCGACGCAGGCCTTCAGCGAGCAGCTCTACAAGCGCAAGGCCGAGGTCGAGGCCAAGAAGGTCGAGTTCAAAGGCAAGTCGGAGAATGCGTCGCTCGACCGTGAGCTCGAGAGCATCGATGCCGAGTTGGCGCGGCAAGCGGATCTGATCGCGCAGAAGAAGCGCGAGACGACGGTGATCGTCGCGAAATACGACGCCGACAAGCAGCGCTGGCGCGAACTCGTCAACGCCCAGGTCATCACCGACCCCGCCAAATCCGCGAGCGCGGCAGGCGGCAGTGGTTCCCCCGCCGTCCCCGCCAAGAAATGATCGTTCACGGCCGGCCGGCTTGCGCCTAGTGTCAGCCAGCCACGCGCTTCGCCGCCCTTGGTTCATCCCGTCGCGCCGGAGCATAACGAATCACGCGATTTTTTGACTCAGTGCACTCGGCCGCCCTTTCTGTTTGCGGGCCGCGCATTCGCCACTTTTCCGATTCGTCGCCGGATCCGCGCCGCGCCTGCGATAATTGCGGCCCCTGACTCGTTCCGGCATCACGCGCACCCGATGGCTCAATACGTTTATACGATGAATCGCGTGGGCAAGGTCGTTCCGCCCAAGCGCGTCATCCTCAAGGACATCTCGCTGTCGTTTTTCCCCGGCGCCAAGATCGGCGTGCTGGGTTTGAACGGTTCGGGCAAGTCCAGCCTCCTGCGCATCATGGCCGGCGAGGACCGTGAGTTCGAAGGCGAAGCGGTGCCGATGCCGAACATGCGTATCGGTTTCCTGCCGCAGGAGCCGCAGCTCGACCTCGACAAGACCGTGCGTGAGACGGTTGAGCAGGGCTTGTCCGAGATCCTCGACGCGAAGACGAAGCTCGACGCGATCTACGCGGCGTATGCCGAACCCGATGCCGATTTCGACCGGCTCGCCGCCGAGCAGGCGAAGTACGAGGCGATCATCGCAACCGCGGGCGGCGGCACCGACGTGCAAATGGAGATCGCGGCCGACGCGCTTCGCCTCCCGCCGTGGGACGCCAAGGTCGCCAAGCTCTCGGGCGGGGAGAAGCGCCGCGTGGCGCTGTGCCGCTTGCTGCTGTCGAAGCCCGACATGCTGCTCCTGGACGAGCCCACCAATCACCTCGATGCCGAAAGCGTCGATTGGCTCGAGCAGTTCCTGCTGCGTTTTCCCGGCACGGTGATCGCGGTGACGCACGACCGCTACTTTCTCGACAACGCGGCCGAGTGGATTCTCGAGCTCGACCGCGGCTATGGCATCCCGTGGAAGGGCAATTACAGCTCGTGGCTGGAACAGAAGGAAGCGCGGCTGCAAACGGAAGCGAAGCAGGAGGTGGCGCGCATCAAGGCGATGCAGAAGGAATTGGAGTGGGTGCGGCAGAACGCCAAGGGCCGGCAGGCGAAGGGCAAGGCGCGGATTGCGCGCTTCGAGGAACTCTCGTCGTACGAGCACCAGCAAAGGAACGAGACGCAGGAGATCTTCATACCCGTCGCGGAGCGCCTTG
>Ga0315273_10014478_pt1 | contig 10164 bp, 10 predicted proteins | sample YL17G02_0_MG_FD_205753 | JGI IMG/M metagenome (GOLD analysis project Ga0315273, IMG submission 205753) | Sediment microbial communities from Yellowstone Lake, YNP, Wyoming, USA - YL17G02_0 | ecosystem: Environmental > Aquatic > Freshwater > Lake > Sediment | place: USA: Wyoming | collected... | reverse complement strand
ACCTGATGATTCGCAAAATCCGCAAAATACCTTAAACATGTAACGGGTTGCTCTTAACCAGATAAAACCTAACCGGATTTTAATGTATTTCTAAATGCGCTTAGCTGTTTTACGAGTTCGTGGGCATCTGTCTCAATTTTCTCATTGATTTCCTCACTTATTAACTCATAAAGCAAGGCCAAATCAAACCCTGCAACCGATTCATAGGTTGAACGAATCGAAATCCCCAAAAACCTGGCAAATTCAACATCGGAATTATCGGCGGACCCTTCTGCAATATTAAGGACAAGGGAATGGAGTGCCCTTTTGATTTGTGAGGCTAAATCCTTGTCTTTGGGTTCAATATACTCTCCGACGATTTCCCGACAATATTTACAGAACTTCTTCGCATCCTGATAGACTTTAAAGTTTTTAAAACGAAATCTGACTTCTTTCACTTTCAAGCTCTTTAAATAATTGGTCAATGGTTAAAGGCCAAAGGTTAAAAGGTTTAAGGCTAAAGGTAAAAGGTAAAAATTTGTGAAACAAATTTTTCTGGCGGAGAGGGTGGGATTTGAACCCATTTCTCCCCCTGTAATTTCATGACATCATAACACTATTTTTTTATAAATTCTACCGGATAGCGTTTGGATAGCGTATCATTTCTCCCTTAGCCCCTTCCTTAACCTTTCAGGATTTTGTCTTACATACCGTTTCGTCATAGCTCGATTGGAGTGTCCCAAAAACTCTTGGGTCAAATCAAGACCTTCCCTATCCGCCAATTCGGTTGCTGATGAATGTTTTGTCCCTTGATACAATCCAATCTCAACTCCCATCTGCTTACAAACCCGTTTCCAAAGTTTCCTTGCCCAACTTTCCGAAAAAGGATGTCCATTCCTTTTCCAAAACACGAACGGAGAAGTTAAATGCCTTGGGAGAGCAAGTAGAGCTTGTTCAAGCTCCCCATCTAAGGGTAATACCTTGATGTTTTTCGACTTAGTGGCAGGTCGAATCTCATTTAAAGAGTAATGTCTCCTTATTTTTACCCGATGATGTTTGAAATCTAAGTCTTCCCAGTAGAGGGCACGAGGTTCACAAGGTCGAAGCATCAAACGAGCCAAAAAGAGGATAAACGTCCGGTCCATTGGGCCAGGAATGCTATTAATGATGGAATCCTGCAAATCAAGGTCTATGGTCTCAATATCTGTCTCTGGAACGTCTACCTTTGGAAACTTGGGCATCTGCTTAATGTCGCCCCAGTCAAAGGCATCTTGAAGCATTTTCTGAAATCCGTCAAGAATATTTTTGAGGTACTTAGGTGAAGCATCCACGGTAAGATAAAAATCGTTGATTGCCTTGGTCCCTATGTCCCGAATGTCTTTCTCCCCGAAATACTTCTGAAACTTTCGGACGTAAACCCTAACTGCTTTCACGTAGGATGGGGATTTCAAACCCTTCTTGGCCTCAGTGTCTTTTTTCTGTAGCCATGATTCCGACCAGTTGCTGAATAGGAGGGGCTTTAACTTCTCTGCGACATACCGGGTAGGGTCAAAGGTTTTTTCGTCTATCTCTGACCGAATCTTGTTTAGGATTCGTGCAGCTTGTTCGTAAGAAGTGAATGGATAACCTTGACGGTCAGTAAATATGTTGATGTGTTTATGGAGTTCAGAAGCATAGAGCTGAACATAAAATCTCTTGGGCCTTGTTTGATGACCGGGACATAACAAATCATTCTCTAATCTTTGAAATCTTTCTCCGCAGATAGGACACTTTTCTTTTGTGTAAACTCCGCCCTTCATACAAAGGTCGCTCCGTTCCTTTCTCGGGCGGGCTAGGTTATCGCTGCTGTCTGAAGAAGTCAAGCGAAATTCATTATGCATACCTCTACTAAACACTTAAGTGAAAAATCGCAATGTTTCGTAAGGGAGTGCCTTTATCCGAGTGGTTACGAACCTTCAGGGAATTTTTCCTGAGGGTTTAGGATGGGATTTTAATGTCGTCATCTAGGATGGGGGAAATACTGCGAGAAGAGACCATGTTATTTTGTGAGAAATGAGAATATTTACGAAGGTGTTCTTGCTGTCATAGCCCCAACTGAGTGCCTGTCGGTTGGGATTTAATGCGGGCGACCCGCCTAGCCAATCGCTCAGCGGAAGTCTCACCTTACCTTACCTTAACTGCAAACCGTCTACGCGTTGACGGGATTGGATTTTGTGACTCATTAATAAGGTCTTTTAATCGCCCGCATTTTCCAACTCCACTCCTACACAGATTGCTCCGTTCCCTTTTCGGGGGAGGAGCCTATCGCCAATTTGGGCGGATGTCAAATCAATCATTATTTAATTTTCGGCAAGCGCGTACTCCGGTCCATCAGTACAAGTCCCCTGCCTGTCTTGGGCAACTTCTTTAACTAAATCAATGGTCAAAGGCTCTTTCAGGTTATGAATGCTCCGGAGTAGGGCAAGGCACTCTCTTGGAGATCGGTTAGCCTCTATCGCAATCTGCCTCAATGCATCGGGGCCCTTTATGATGATTCCCCTTGAATCGCATATATGGTTGAGCCAAGGGATGAGCTCATCAATCTCCGGTGGACTGGTTCTCAGAATCTCAACCCTCTGGCGAAAAACGTCTATGATCTTCTGGAAATCAATAAGGCAAAAAATTAGCAATATATCTTTTTTGAACTCCAAGATGTCAAGAAGCTTCTGTTGCAAAGGTTCTCTCGTTCGATGAAATTCATCAAAGAGGTGGATATGCCGACCCACACCATACCATGGAACGTAACGCCAATACTCAATGATTCCCTCCAAGTCTTTTCCATCCATCCTTGCGCAATTATGGTAGAAGTAAACTATTGAGGATCCCGTAAAATCATCCTTCAGGGATAAGCAACTTTTACACTTTCCACAAACATCCCCATCAAAATTTTTACAGTAAAGTCCTTTTATCAACAAATTGGCTAGAGTGTTCTTCCCAGTCCCCGCCGGGCCATACAAAAGTATTCCCTTGGGGGGGGCACCTGATGTGATAAAATTGATTAATCTTTGTTTTGTCCTTGCATTCCCAATAACTTCGGAAAAACTCCTTGGCCGATACATTTGATTGAGATCGTAATCGTTCATGTTTATTACCTCCTTAAAAATAGTCTCTGGTGAGTTCGGTAAGCCGCTCCCTGTCAAGCTGGTAACATGACTTCTGGATCACTTTACTGGAACCATTCTCTCTGATATTCAAACGAAGACGTTGAATATCTCTGATGATGTTATGACTATTGAGGGCTCGAGAAACATGTTCGGTTTTCAAACCCAGAATGTCCCATTGATCCCTTATGAAATCGCATAACTGTTCCCCAACATAAAAATCTCTACCATCTTTAGTTACGGGTGTTGTCTGTTCTATGAATGTTCGAGTCGCCTCAAGAATTTGGGCATCCCTGTTTTCAATCAGTTGCCTTCTTCTCCTTTGAAGAATTATTCTTCTAGCCAGTTCCAGCATCTGACTCCTAATGGATGATTCAGGTATGGCGGAGTCGAGGATCTCTGCAATAATGATGATTGGGGTCCAGACTTCTCCGTCCCTGTTTGTGATGCCATCGACTCCCTGATAAGAAATGTACCTTTGAAAAATGACATCTCTATAGCCCTGCACAAATAGCGCGATGAGATCCTTTACCTCCTTGAATTCTGCTTCGACCCTTACAAATCGGAACTTCTCGAGGTGATTCTGAGATTTGATCATGAGAATGGGTATGGTTCGGCTTTCTAAAGCAGCATCAATGAGTCCTCCTTGATTTATGATGATTTTGGGACAAAACGTGGGGAACCCTCTGGGTTCGCCATTATCGCAACGGACTACCTTCCCGTTCCTCCGATACCCGCTACGAAGTATGTTCAGGAGAACATCTCGTTTTAAGTGGGAGAGGTCCTCAGCTTCATCGATAACAAGAGTCATCTCTCCTTTATCGATCATCCTGTAAAGTGAGGCAGGGGTACAATCACTCGAATTGGTCGGATTGAAGGATGTGCCTTCAAAGATTTCCCCGAGGCGACTCTTCCCGCTGTTCAACAGGCCCGTTATTGAAATATAAGGAATCTCGTCGAAAATGGGGTAGAGGTGGGTCAGGAGCACATAAATTGATGAAACGGGATAATAGGAGCGATCTTCAAAATAGATGTACCTTTCAAGAAGCCCGTTTAACCTGTTAAATAACTGGGTGCACAACCCGTTTAACCATCCGGGATCTAAACCAATCAATTTAAATTCTTCATTTTTAATTTCCATTATGTGATTTCCTCCTTTTAAAATTTTTCACTTTCACTTCTAAGCTGCACAGCCTAATCTCTTGAAAATTCAACTGAACTGAGCCCCTGTGCAGCTGTGTAGCCAATTCTAACTAGCACAATGACCCTGCAAGTTCTTATTCTTTTCACCTCCTTCTCCATGGTTCTGTCCTTTCCCATGAGTGTTCCCCTGTGCCTTCGGTCGAAGTTGCTGCACAGGTGCACAAGCTGTTCTAACCATTTGAAATATCAATAGGCTTTTGTGTGCAGCACTCATGGTACAACGTCTCCTTTTTAGATTTAGCTTGGAGCTGGACTTTCTCACCTGCAAGAAGTTCAAGAACGTCCAGACCCGTCTCGCCGTTTACAACGGAAGTCAAGCGATTTTCATTTTGCATACCCCTACTGAACACATTGGTGAAAAATCGCAATGTTCCGTAAGGGAGTGCCTTTATCCTAGTTGTTACGAACCTTCAGAAAAAATTCCCTGGAGGTCTCGGGTGGGATTTTAATGTCGTCATCTAGGATGTGGGAAATACTGCGAGAAGAGACCATGTTATTTTGTGAGAAATGAGAATATTTACGAAGGTGTTCTTGCTGTCATCGCCCCAACTGAGTGCCTGTCGGTTGGGATTTAATGCGGGCGACCCGCCTAACCAATCGCTCAGCGGAAGTCTCACCTTACCTTACCTTAACTGCAAACCGTCTACGCGTTGACGGGATTGGATTTTGTGACTCATTAATAAGGTCTTTTAATCGCCCGCATTTTCCAACTCACTCATAGACTGCTCCATTCCCTTTCTGGGGGGCTGGAGCCTACCGCCAATTTGGGCAAAAGTCAACGATATCGATTCCGTTCCTTATCGTGTTGGATAGCCCACTTCAGATTTCTTCGTTTTAGCATCTCAATTTCTTCAAAGGCTGTTCTAAAAAATTCAAATAATTCAATTTTTTTATAGGGCTGATATTTTTTGTACCATATCTTCAAATCCCGGAAGGCTGCTTTCGCTGCGGTATATCTATCCAAATTTTCCTTCACATCCTTCAACACTTTGTTGGGATGTTCTCCTGAGATGATATGGCTGATTGCTATGGACCTTCTTTCACTCGGCAACTTGAGAATTCTCAAGGTGACATAGAGGTTAATATAGCCCTCCTTCACATTTTTTAACAATTCTGGGGCTTCATTTTCAATCTTTCTGGCATAACCAATATACCTTCCGCTTACACCTAAGAATTCACCCAGAACATCACGAGCCCTCCCTTTATGACCCTGTGGCAAATTTGCCCCAAGGTTACGGAATGCCTCCGTTTTATCGAGTTCTTCATTAAAGATTTCTTGATCTATTGCTTGGCCTAAAGTGAATTCTATGTCTGATATCTGAAATAAAACGTCAGGGTATTTGATTCCCGCTTTCATTCTTTGCTGAGCTTCGACCTCGAAGTATGGCAGATATTCCAGAGCAATGACGGCTTTCTGCGAGATTGTAAGATGCCGGCGATTGCCGTTCTTACTTATAAGGTAAGCGATTGGTGATATATTAGGTGGCAATTCTTGAAATTCAGGCTCCCTCCAAGCCTTAAGGCAGGCTTTATACCTGGCTCTGCCGTCTAGTATCTCCCCTTCATATAGGGTTATGGGCTCGATAAGTCCATTAACCCGAATGCTTTTCACCAGACCTTCAAATTCTTCATCCCGCAATTCTGGGAAGAGGTTCAGCGGATGGGGCTGAAGGTCACCTTCCCAATCATCGGGGAGAGGTTGGGTATTTTCTTCGGGCAGTTTCTTTTCAACTTCCCGTTCCGCCATAATCCTTTCCTGCCTGAGAGAATCCAGCTTTTCAGGGTCCCCGTATCCCATCGCTATCGAGAGCTGTTTCATCCTTTCCCTTGTTTCGGGTTCCCGCCTTCCTAACACCCTATCCAATCGCTCCTTGTGGTCCTCTGCAACCACTATCCCTGTTGCCAATGTTTGAAATTGTTCTTCCACGGTTTCGCTCCTTCCTTTTATTTAGTCTCTTATATATTACTTAACACTTCTCCAATATTTCTTACTTACTCGTAGTTTGAGTTAACGAGTTCCCTCGACTTGCAAGTTTTGATTGGCTGGGCAAGCTCTGCAACTAATAATGGCATCATTCAAAACAGCGGAATGGCATCTCATCATCATTTCATCTCATCTAATCAGTTTTTTTTGACCCGGAGGGCATCGAGGACTTCCTGTATCTTGAACCTTAGTACCCTTTGGCCTCTGCCTGCCCTCCGGCTTATTCGTTATACTGACCTTAAGTTAATATAGATACTTTTTTACACTTTGGAGATTCTTTATAGCCCTATAGTCAGCGGCGGAATCCCGTTGTGCTCAACCCCGTCAAGAAGTCGGCCTGGGTGTCTTTTTCGACCGGCGGTGTGCGAAAAGTAAAAAGGGATTCCCCTGCTCGAACACATGTCACGAACATTTTTAGCCCATTGTTCGTTAAATGACCTGGGTTCAACAACGTTGCAACCCGTTTCTCCCGCTGCATTCACCCATCCGAAGCCGTCGATATGCTCGGCAAGTTCAGGCATCAAATCTTCAAGCATCGGGGCTAAGTCGAGCCAACGGAGCACACAAGGTATATTTCTCAATTCGTCGAGTCGTGACAGATACTTATTCAATTCGGCACTAGTTCCCAGCCAGACATTTTTGTAACCGTTGCCCCAGTCCGCTGGAAGTCGATCTGCAATCAAGTTTGTTCTTTTGCTTGCCAGCTGCCAGATGAGATTGGGTGTTTCACGAATGAGTGCCCATGCGTCGTTTCGCCATGCGTCGGCTTCGGGCAAGAAGAAATCGGAATAGGAACACGCAAAAACGCTCCTGTACTCCCCCGCCCGCTCCGCATCCCTCTGCTCTTTGCGCGGATTTCCCCAGGTTGTAGTGCATAGCCTCACGTTTTCGGGGTCTATGGTTCTTATTTTTTGGTTAATGAACATATAGCAGTTTTGACAACCCTCGCTAAACTTGTGACAGCCGATCCAGAAATTGAAAGAATAGTCATGTTGCCTATTAGGAGCCGTAAATCTTTTCATTTTAAACCTCCTCTAATTTTTTTGATCTAATAATTTGAAACGGGTGTCCAATTCTATGAAAAACTCTTTTGCTACTTTGATAAATTTTTGATTCATTTCCTCATCTTTTTATTCATCTCGTTTCACCCCCTCTCTCTTTGTTTCATGGCAGGCTATCTTATGCCTGCACCTGGGTTTCTTGCATCCCTAAGAAATGATTAAAGGATGCATTCTGGTTGTTAAAGTGGAACCATTCCCTGTCTATGGCGTATTCAATCACCTGTTCAATAATTTTTTCACTTATAGCGAACACTTTAGGCTGCCAGTTTAGCAAGTTCAGTAGGTTCTTCAACACTTTCGATATCTTCAGCCGGTTCTTCATCAGGAGGATCAGGCGGAAGATCATTACCTGTGATAGCTTTGTAAGTATCAGCCACATCCTGTCTTTTTGTTGTTCTAAAGATCAAGCAATAATAGGGATTTTGTTTATCTTTAGAATCTTTAGAAACTTCAATGTCACTAAAAGGTAGCGTGACACGCCCGATCAGCTTATTTGTGGGTTTTTTACCGCTTTTACTTTTTTGACTAATTTGACTAATCAGTCTTAAAGCACTTTTGATCGACGAAACGACACCGGTGTTGATCTGGTCAGCTATCAGATCCCTGTTTCGATCTAAGCGTTGGTATATGCGACGTTGGGTATCATTGACGGAGCAGTTGATGCGACACCATTTGCCGAATTCGCCTATTTGATCTTTTTTCAGGGCTTTGGCTTCGTTAAAACAGGATCCCATAATCAAGGCGTTATCAAAAATTTTTGTGTCGTGATCTTGGGATGCACGGGATCTTTCATTGATAGTTTGAGCCAAGGCTTTGAGTCTAGGTAGGTCGTGGTTTGTCGCCGCGATGGCAAGCAGGGTTATCGTTTCTTGATTACTGGGTAATAAGTGATACTGTGTTGCACTTGATAAAATCTTTTGTTTTTCCATTTTTCATTCTCCTTTTTTTAACTATTTTTAATTCCTTAAATAAAAAAGCCATGTGGGTTATTTCCCATCATGGCTAATAGTAACAAATCCGTTTGTTCTTGAATCTGTAATTGATTCCGGGTGGCTAATATTCCACCCCTGCCTTTATATCTCCCTCCATCCTCCATTAATCATCTTGATAGCCTGCCTATAATAATGCCTAACCTTGCCTTTGGCTTCCTGTGTGGCTAACTGCTTGGTAAATTTTTTATTCGGATAATCCTCTCCCGGAAAAATTTGTTTGGCAACCTCATCCCATGTTATTTGGGGATTCTGTTTCTTGAGGTCATAGACCTTAATATACTTTTCAATCTCATCCCAATGAAGTTTTACCTTTCTCTCCATATCTATCCCCAAAATCTTGGCCTCCTTCTTTAGAAGAGTAAGCAGTCGCTCTATATCTTCGAGTATGTCTTCCCTTGTCCGGTCAAGCCGAATCTTCACCATAATAGTCTTGTTCTTCTTGTTTACAGCATCAATTGCAAGGAGTCCCGGTTTTTTAGGATTCTCTGAAGTTTTCCCTCTTCGAGACTTCCTTTTCTCAAGGATGTGATTCAACATTACCGGGAATCTTTCAAAGTAAAATCTGGAGTAAACCGGGATCTTTTTCTCCGTCTTGTCGTCACAAAAGAGAACCAAGATTGAAGGAAGGTAATATGCGGGGACTGTCCATTCGCCTTTAAATTGAGCTTTCATCAGTTCCGTCAGGTCATCTAAATCAAAAGGATAAAATTTATCTAACTTCTTTGAAAATTCTTTGTATAGAGATTTAGCTCTGGCTATAAGTCTTTTGTCTTTTGTGATTTTCTTTAATTCACCATGCTCGTCGGGAATAAGGAGGTTTCTAAGCCCTTCGTAACACTTTTGGTAGTCCTCATTTCTTCGGATAAATTGAACTTTATAATATATACGGTCCCTATCACTTTTCTTGATTTTTTCCATTTCCGCCCCTCACTTTCCCAACCAGATAAGGTTATGCATCGCCCTTACCGGTTGGACAATCTTGATGTGGTATTCTGAGCCCTCTTTGACTTACAAAATCTTCTCAAATCCAAATAAATAGGTCAAGGGATTAGACAGCGACGAAAGCTCGAATGCGGATTTGGGTCAATTTTAATTTTCAGAAGTGCGAGTATTACGAAAGCCTTCCGCATCATTCCCTGACACATCAAAACGTACATATCCATTTGAAATATCAACGAAAAACGAAAAGATAAAAATTTTGGTCTAAAAGCCGATAAAACTCTCTCAAAACTTTATATATATCTACTACGAAGGTTAAAGAACTATGTTCAAACTACGGATTAAGGGGGTTTCAATGGTAGAAGATAGGTTCTTAACGATGGAAGAGGTCGGTAACCTAATGGGATTAGACCGAAGCACCATCTACAATTGGAAGAGAAAGGGGTTGCTCCCACATTACAAAATCGGCAAGCGGGCTGTGAGGTTCAAATTGGCGGAGATCCTTCAATGGTTGGGGACCCAGAAAAGAGACGCGAGCAGAGATGATAAAGGAGGTGGTGTGGAAAGCCAATAACCGATGCAATGACGCTCTATGATAGGAACCGATATGAACATCAGATGAGATGAAATTAATGAAATTAAGATTGGAGGTGATAAAAATGTAAAATTCCAAACAGAAGGAGTGATAACGATGCCAAAAAAGTTATACCGAACGACAGATTTAGGCTTCATCGCCTACCTTACCCTCAAGGGATTCAAACCAACAAACCCACCCCAATTTGATACGGGTATCTTAACATTCACATTTGAACAAACTGAAGAGCTCGAGCAGGAGCGGATAGACTATTTTAGTGGTAACGCTCTGG
>Ga0315273_10014477_pt1 | contig 10164 bp, 7 predicted proteins | sample YL17G02_0_MG_FD_205753 | JGI IMG/M metagenome (GOLD analysis project Ga0315273, IMG submission 205753) | Sediment microbial communities from Yellowstone Lake, YNP, Wyoming, USA - YL17G02_0 | ecosystem: Environmental > Aquatic > Freshwater > Lake > Sediment | place: USA: Wyoming | collected... | reverse complement strand
AAAGGAGAACGAGACGATGACCAGTAAAGAGCGTCTGATGACGGCGATCAACAAGGGGAAGCCGGACAGACTTCCCGTGACCATCCATCAGTGGCAGGGGTATCATCTGGACGAATACATGGGGGGTCTTACCGACCTGGAAGCATGCAAGAAGGTGGGGTTTGACGCTCAAATCCAGTACTTCCAGGATATGGCGCAATTCTGGTTGGTGGATGCTGACATAACCAAGCTCAATACCTCTGCCTGGAAGGACGTCCCTGATGTCATCCGCAACGAACCGGACGATCGTATCGTTCACCACACGATCCACACACCGGAAGGAATTCTTACATATAAGACCGCCGGCGACAGAAAGACAACCTGGATTACCGAATACCTCATCAAACGGGATGAAGATATTAACCTCATCAAGAAATACATGCCTGTCCCCCGTTTGAATCTCGAGCCTATTGCGAGAAAATATGATGAGGTCGGTGATGCCGGGATCTTGCGCGGTTTTGTCTGGGGCGATCAAGCCGGGTGCTGGCAGCACGCTGCGTGTCTCATGGATGTCACTCGATTGATCGAGGCCACCTTTGACAAACCGGATTGGGTTCACGCGCTTCTGCAAATTCTCCTGGAGAAGAAGCTGCAGTTCATCGAAACCATGAGAGGTGCGAAGTTCGATTTGATCGAGACAGGCGGTGGCGCTGCATCCTCAACGCTGATCTCCCCCGACATTCACAGAACATATTGTTTGCCGTATGATCGACAGTTGCATGATGCTCTCCATCATTGGGGGTTCAAGATCACCTACCACACGTGTGGAGGGACGTTGGGGATAGAAGAGTGCATTGTCGAGAACCACACAGATGTGTCAGAGACGCTGGCACCGTCGGGGGTGGGCGGGAATCAGGAGCCCTGGGACCTCAAGAGAAAGCTCGGCAACCGGATTGCCTTCATTGGCGGAGTTGACCAGTTCAATACTCTGACGCGGGGATCGTTGACAGAAATTCGGAACGCCGTCTTTGAACTCTTCGAGAGAGTTGGTTATGACGGCGGGTATATTTGTTCGGCATCGGATCATTTCTTCGATACCCCAGTCGAGAAGCTGATTGCGTTCGCGAATGCAGCAAAAGAATGCAGGTATTGAAATGGGGAAAGGTAGCATAACTGAAGTTGCCGTTGTCTCTGGCAATCGCCCGCGCCGCTGGCTGTCCTTTGGGATCTTTGCTTTTGAACCAAAGATGGCTTGTTTGGACATGAAACGCTTTTCTGCTGAGCAGAGCACAGGGGGAAGCATCGTGAAGCAAAGGACCTGCAAGGCAAGGGGATGCCAATGGAGGAGGTAGTGCGGCAGCTTGGCATAAGCGACGCGACGCACTCCACGTGGCGCTGACCTCCCGCCATAGACCGAATCAATTCGTGATACACTTGTGCTATCAAGTCTCGTTCAAGGAGAGCAAGGCGGTGGCTACCACGACGTCCGCTTCGACGGCAGCAATCTGGCCAGTGGCGTCTACTTCTATCGGCTCCAGGCGGGACCGTACGGGACGACGAATGAACATTTGTTGATCCGCTAGGTTCTGGTCCGCGGACATTGACACAACCACTGGGGGCGGGCCGGCTTCAAGAGGCAGAAGATTGACGGGGGTTGGATTCAGGAAGTGAGCTGGAAGAGAAATGACGAAGGCCTCGAGAGAGGCCTTTTTCGCTATCTTGCTGACAGGACTATGTAAAGATTTGGTGAGGTTTCGCCCTCCGCACCTCTGGCAAAAAATGAGCGCTCCCCAATGTCCTTATGCAATCTACACTTACGAGTGCACCCGGAGGGAGTCGAACCCCCAACCCTCAGATCCGTAGTCTGATGCTCTATCCAATTGAGCTACGGGTGCATTGAAATTCAATCTATTTTGGCCAATTCCGGACCCAGCTTCCACGCCCAGATCTGGTTTATCTCTGCCCAAGAACATCTGCCAGCAGGTTTTTGCAGGCTGAATCGGCCACCTTCTTTCAAACTAACAAAAATAGAGGAAAATTTCAAGGAGTAGTTCGCTGCGAATCGTCAGGCAATTCAACAGACCTATTTTCAGAATCGGTTCGCGCGTCGGATTCTTCTGTATCTCTTCGCACCCCGAAGGTCGGAGATGCGGCACCGGGCTCTGAGCCGCTACGACAGAACTCTGATCCGCTTTCGACGATATTCCCGGATCAGCCCGACAGACAAAAAAGAACGGGATCCTGTGCTCTGTGATGCAGGTCAACCCAGAAGATCAAGGAATGGGGCGAAAACGTGCTTAGAGGCATGCAATCTTTGCCTGCTATAGCTCACATGATCTTGTTATTGGTGGAAAGGCTGTAGATATTGAGTCGAAGTTGTCAATCGAATTCAACTTAACCCCCTCCCAAAGCATTAGAGGACAGATCTTGCCCTTGACGATAGACGTTATTCAAGAACTGGACGGGCTCTCCGGGCTCGCGGATGAGTGGAACAGACTGGCATCCCGGTTTAAGACACCGCTACTCAGGCACGAATGGTTCACTTCATGTGCGGAGGCCTTCTGTCCGCCAGGGAAACTCTCCATCATGGTTGGGAGGGAGGAGGGAGAGATTGTTGTCATCGCCCCGCTTGTTTCGAACCCGAGCTTCGGCGTCAGGAGGCTTGAAATCCTGGGAACCGCGGTGCTGGGCGAACTGAGCGGCTTTCTCTATAAAGATGACCGATCGCTCGCTGATCTCATGAACGTCATTCTTGCTTCCCGGCGGCCACTCCTTTTCCGTGGTCTGCTCTCGGACTCCCCCGAGATCAGGTGTCTGAAAGAGGTGCGACATTCGCGTCTGAGTTACGGTGAATCCGCGGAATTCGCCTCACCCTGGGTTCCGGTGTCGACAAGCTGGGAGAAGTTCTATCCCACGATATCATCCTCGTGGCGATCAACACTCCGACGTGCCCAGCGCAGGGCGGAAGAAATCGGCCCCGTTCAGTATGAATTTGTCACGCCCACGCCCGAGACTCTTGGCCAGTATCTTCCGGAAATGTTCCGCGTCGAGTCGGCCGGCTGGAAATCGAGAACGGGGACTGCCCTGCAGGCCAGCGCTGTGCTGAGTCGCTTTTTTCATGGCTACGCAACATCGGCGGCGCGTTTGGGAATGCTCCAATTTGCGTTCCTCCGGATAGGAGGGAAACCGGTTGCGGCGCAATTCCTGATCGTGTACGGGGGGCGTCTCTGGGTCCTGAAAGTCGGGTACGATGAAGCCTACTCCCGATGCTCTCCCGGCATTCTGCTCATGCACAGAGTTGTTCAGTACGCATTCGAGCAGTCCTTTGAAGCGTTCGAGTTTCTGGGAGCCAACGAACCGTGGACGGGTATCTGGAAACCGGAGCTGCATCGCCATGAAATGTATCGCCGGTATCCCCTTTCCCCATTACCGATCGTCGGCCACGGCCTCGAGGCCTCGAATGCCGTCCTTGCGCGCATACGCACTATCATGAAGAAGGAACGGGACGGAACTCCCTGGCGGTTGCTGGTCAAAAAGGCCGCCAGCAGGTTCCGGCGCCGACGTGTTGGAGTTCTCCCATAATTCGATAAGGAAATTTCCATGCCCAGTTTCTTCCATGCTCTCAAGAGCCGGATGATTGAACGAATGACCTCGAGCCATCTTGCGGGTCCGTCTGTGGCCGACGCCGTACGCATTTACGACCAGGCGCTCCGCAATGGCTGGTCGTGCACATTCGGTTACTGGAGCGGCCCCGACGATACACCGGCGACCAACGGACGCATGTATAGCACCGCGCTGCAGGCGATTCTCGAAAAATCCCTCAACTGCTATCTTTCTATCAAAGTGACGGCTCTGAAGTACGATATCGGCATCGTACGTGAGCTCCTCGAGCTCGCGAAGGGACGCGACGTCCGGATCCACTTCGACGCGATGGATCCTGAATCGGCAGACCCCACATTCGAATTGCTGGAACGTGCGCTGAGGACGCACCGGAATCTGGGCTGTACGCTCCCCTCGCGCTGGCGACGCAGCATCGAGGACACGGCCCGGGTGATCGACTATGGCATTCCGGTCCGGATCGTGAAAGGTCAATGGGCGGACCCGCACGCACCTGGGCAGGACGCACACCGGAACTACCGGGAGATTGTCCGACGCCTTTCGGGCCGGGCCGCACAGGTTGCCGTCGCAACGCACGATCATGGGGTGGCGCGGGAAGCGCTTCACCAATTACGAAAGACGGAAACGCCCTGTGAAATGGAACAACTGTCCAGCCTGCCGCAAAATTGTGCCCGCCTCGCGCAGTCGTTGGGGGTTCCGCTTCGCATTTATGTGCCGTTTGGTTTTGCATCGCTTCCGTATGACATCTGGCAAGTGCGGACCCGACCCCAGATCGTAGGATGGGTCTTGCGAGATGCGCTAGTGGGGAAACACAGACCTCTCGCCGCAGTCCGCACGACGCATGCGTTGGGCACGCCGGGCATGGAGAATGCCTCTCCCTGATTCTCTTGGACAGCTGGATGACGTTATCGGAGGGCTCAGGGGGGGGGCGCAGTTTCCCGGGTGAGATTGACCGGCGGCCTCAGAAGGGAGCATCTCCGTTGAACCCGGATCAGTCGGACCCGGGCAATCCCTTACCGGTCGAGCGATATACGCGGAACCTTATCGACGGAACACGTCCATGAAAAAGGGGCCGATGATGGATGAGACGAACTCAGCGCACGTCAAGGGTGACGTCGTCGGGGCTTCCCGCCGCATTCGTGTGTTGATGTATCACCGCATCGTCCCGGACGGGGCGGCAAGGGATCCCAACCAGTACTGGCTCCCGGAAAATGAATTTCGCCGCCAGATCGAATTCCTTCATCGATGGGGCTATAAGGGGATCACGTTTAATGACTATCGAGCATGCAGGCAGGGGGAACGTGATCTCCCCCGGAGACCGGTCATTATCACTTTTGATGATGCATATGAAGACGTATACACAACAGCAATTCCCATCCTGCAGGAATTCGGGATGAAAGCCGTCATTTTCGCTGTCGCGGATCTCCGCATCCGTGCGAGCGTCTGGGACCATGCGCACCCTCAAGCAGTCATGCCATTGATGACCGGCCCCCAACTTCTTGAGCTTCATGAAGCGGGATTTGAGATCGGGTCCCATACGCTTCACCACAAGGATCTTCTCCATATATCACATGAGGAGGCCGCCGAGGAAATCCTGCAATCTCGCGTAGTTCTGGAGACCTTGCTGAGCGCGCCGGTCCGGAGTTTTTCATATCCCTTCGGTCAGGTCAACGACGTGGTGAAAAATATGGTTCGCGAGGCTGGTTACGAAGCTGCGGTCTCCGCCTGGAGCGGTCCCGCCCGGTTCGGGGAGGATGACTTCGAAATACGACGGATCACTGTCATTAACAGGCAGTGGTCTGCCATGGTGAAATTTGCCTTCAGTCTCACGTATCCCTACCTGATTATGCGATGGTTATGGTGGGGCCTCAAGAGAACCTACAAACTGAACGGAGCTAAGCGGATAAACCGCGGGGAGAAGATGCAATGAAAACCCTTGCCTTGGTGACCGCGGGATTCGGACGTCCCGATCCAGCGGAGATTGCGAAGCAGGAGGCTGCGGGCAATCACCCACGGGTCCTTTTGTTCGAGCGCACCGTGAATGCCGATCTCCTCGACCGGCGCTATTTGCAGGGGGCCCCGCTCTGGCGGCGTGCGGTGTACAGGTTCCTCCCCGTTGCGGTGGCACAGGTTCTGGAGGCATTCATGGTCAGGGGGAAGTACGATGCAGTCATTTCATGGGCGGAGCATCTGGGCATCCCGTTCGCACTCCTTCTTCGTCTGACCGGAGGGCGGACACCGCATGTTGCTATCTACTCATGGATTTCGAGAGGCAAAAAGGCCGCTCTCCTGCGAATTGCGCATCCATGCATTGACAGGCTATTGCTGATGTCCTCGGTGCAACACAGGTTCGCCATTGAAACGCTCAAGATACCGGAGAAACGGGTACCCCGACTGGGGTGGCCTGTCGACACGCGCTTCTGGCACCCGGTGGACCGTCAGGCTGATATGATCTGCAGCGTCGGTAGAGAGATGCGCGACTACGCCACGATGATTGAATCACTGCGGGGCCTGAATATCCCCTGCCATATTGCGGCCTGGGCGGTGCCATGGAAGAAGGACCCGTGGGTGAAAGACCTTGAGAGGACAGGTCCGCTTCCGGAAGGGCTGACGATTGGCAAGAAACTCTTTCTCGAGCTCCGCGAGCTCTATGCCCGCTCCCTCTTCCTGGTGATGCCTCTTTTCCCCACGGACACCGATAACGGGTCGACGAGCATCCTGGAGGCAATGGCGATGGGAAAGCCTGTCATCTGTTCCCGGACAACGGGGCAGGTCGATAACATCCGCGAGGGGGAGACCGGGCTCTATGTTCCCCCCGGCGATGTGCTCGCGCTGCGTGAGGCGATGCTTTCACTCTGGAACAACCCGGCCCGCGCGAAAGCGATGGGGGAGAGGGCACGCGCGTACGTGGAAGAGCACCACCGGCTCGAGGACTGGCTCGTCGCGGTGAAACAAAATGTCGAGGAAGCGATCACCGATCGGAAAAGCGGAAGGCGGCAATAACGAGCGACGAGCAAAGAGGGCAGGCACCTCCGGCACCACCGGAACGGTGACCCCGGGCACGGATCAGAGTCGCCGAATTGTCTATCTTTAATCATACCGAAAATTGCCAACACATGAACGATCGCATGGAAGACATAAGAGAACACAACGGTGCGGACGCTGCAACACGGGGAGGAGGCGAACACACCCCGCGCGTCAGTATCGGCCTTGCCGTGTACAACGGCGAACGATATCTCGAAGAAGCGCTCCGCGTGTTTCTCATCCAAACGTACGCCGATTTTGAACTGATCATTTCTGACAATGCTTCGACGGATCGGACGGAAGAGATCTGCCGGTCGTACGCCGCGCGTGATGCTCGTATCCGCTACTTCAGAAGCCCGCGGAACATGGGTGTGGCCTACAACTATAACATCACCGTCGAGCTTGCGCGCGGCGAGTACTTCCGATGGGCGACCTATGATGATCTGGTTGCACCAGAGCTCCTCGAGCGCTGCGTCGAGGTGCTCGACCGCTGCCCGGATGTGATTCTGGCATATCCGCAGACCGTCGATATTGATGATGACGGGAATGTCCGTGGGAATTACGATGACAATTTTGCGTTTCTGGACCCGGAACCTCATCACCGGTTCCGTGACCTCATGGTGGCGGTGCGCAACTACGCGTGCAACGCGGAATATGGTGTGATGAGGAGGGAGGTCCTCCGTAAGACTGCGATGGAGGCCGACTATCACTCCGCAGACCGGGTCCTGCTCAGTGAACTCGTCCTGCACGGCAAGTTCTACGAGGTGCCGGAACGACTCTACTTTCACCGCCTCCACTCGAACATGTCCCTGCAGGCAGGAATGTCTCTCGCAGAGCTAGCAGCATGGTTCAATCCCAATCTGGCGGGGAAGCGGACGTTCCCCCGGCTACGGAGGGTCGCGGAGTTCTTCAAGGCAGTGAATCGCGCGCCTCTCTCCCGCTATCAGCGCCTCTACTGTTATGTGCAGATCGGGCGCTTCTACCTTTCCGCGGACAAATGGCAGCGGCTTGCCCGTCGCATCAAATCGAGGAAGGCAGGCCGGCTTGAATAGAAGCGGAAGAGGACCCTTGATGTCAAAGCCGGACGTGGGGGGCGCTGTGGGAGGAGCAGAGCCACGGGGCATGAAGATTGCCCTGATGGGACCATTCGGTTTCGGTAATCTTGGCGATGCCGCCATACAGGACGCGGTTATCCAGAACATCCGACGGCTGAGCTCCGGGGCCAGGATCTACGGGATCTCCCAGAATCCGGCGGACACTGAACAACGCCACGGTATTCCGGCCTTTCCGTTGAACCGGATGCCCAAGGTGGGCGCCGAATGGGATTCGCGGCCGCGCGAAGACATCTTCGGCTGGCTGAGTGCGCGCCTGCTCCGGACGCGCCTGGGCCGGATCGTGGAGCGGGTTGCGATCCGAATGCCACTGGAACTCTTCTATCTCCTCCGGTCCTTCAAGAATCTCCTGGGGTTCGACCTTTTGGTCGTGTCAGGAGGAGGACAGCTGGATGACTACTGGGGAGGCGCGTGGGCGCATCCGTACACGCTGGCAAAGTGGGGCACTCTCGCCAGGATTGTCGGCGCCCGTTTTGTGTTCATGAGTGTGGGGGCCGGGCCGATCGATTCCCCCGTCAGCCGGCGCTTCATCCGCTATGCGCTTTCACGGGCAGAGTATCGCTCCTTCCGCGACGAACGATCGCGCGCTCTGATCGAGTCAATCGGTTTTCGCCATGCGGATACCGTCTGTCCGGATCTCGCCTACAGTCTTCTGACCGACGCTGGTATCCCGCGGAAACGAACCGGAGCAGAAATGCTCGTCGGCGTGGGGCCTATGCCCTATTTACACCCCGAACTCTGGCCTGAGAGCGACCGGAATGTCTACGACGGATATCTCCGGAAACTGGCGTCCTTTGTCAGACGACGGGCGGAGGAGGGATACCGGATCGTTCTGTTCCCGGGGGAAGTGGGGTCGGACCGGGTTGCCACCGCCGATCTCCTGGAGATCCTCGCAGAACAAGGAATAAAGGAGTCCGATGGACGAATCACACGGCCCGAGGTCCATACGGTGCCGGAACTGATGCGAGAGCTTGCGCTGACCGACATCGTCGTCGCATCCCGTTTCCACGGAGTGCTGCTCGCCCATGTCGCGTTCACGCCGGTCATCGCGCTCTCTTACCACATGAAGATTGATGCCCTGATGGACGACATGGGGCACGGACGGTACTGCCTTGATATCAAGACCTTCGACCCGGGAGTGCTCGAGGAAAGATTCGCGAGTCTCCGAGCCGAACTTCCGGCGGCACGGGAATGCATCGTGCGGAAGGTAGCGGAGTACCGGGGGGTGCTGGATCGACAGTATAAGCACGTGTTCACCTAGTCCATGACGATCACGGCACCCACAGACGCTGAAATTGTTGCAGAGGTTTCTCCCTGCCAGGTCCTCGTGATCTCCAGGGAAAGGGATCTGCCTTCGATCGAGCCCGAGTGGAACATTCTTCTGCAGGCGTCAAACGCCACGGTCTTCCAGTCGTTCGAATGGGTCACCTCCTGCTGGAAGCATTACCGCGGCGCCAGTCAGCTTTACTGCATGGCCTTCCGGGTGGACGGGCAACTCGTCGGGCTTGCACCGCTCAGCCGGAGAACGATCCGCTTCCCGATCCGTCTCTGCACCGTTCTGGAGTTCATCGGACGGCCTCACGGCGACTACAACGATCTTCTCGTCCGCCCGGGGTTTGAACAGCCGGTCGTCAGGACGCTTGTCGCCCACTTCGCCTCGGGCGCGGCGCGGGCCGAGGTTTTCGACCTGGACGAGGTCCCCCCGTCATCCAGCCTGATGCAGTATCTCGTGCCAGAGGCACAACGAGCTGGCATCGAGCCACTCGTTCAGACCGGCGTGGTGTGCCCTTTCACGCCTCTCCCCGCGAGCTTTGAAGAATTCCTGACCTCCCTGGGTCCCAATACCCGGTACAACTTCAAACGCAAATGGGCAAAACTGTCGGAGAATCACAAGGTTGTCGAGCGGACGCTGCGACGTGACGATGAGGATCTGTCCGGGGGGCTCGAATCCTTCATGCGGATCCACACTGCCCGCTGGACGGGACTGGGATTTCCGAGCGCGTTTGACAGTCCTGTCCATCGCAGTTTCATCAGCGAGGTCAGCCACCGATTTGCCCTCAGAGACTGGCTCCGTTTATACCTGCTGGGGGTCGACGGAGTGGATGTCGCGGCGAGTCTGGAGTTCGCGCATCGCGGCCGTGTCTATATGTACAACTCCAATGCTTCCGGGCCACCGGAGGTGATGAAGCAGAGTCCGGGGCTGCTGGTCAAGCTCTCCGCAATTCGTCAGGGGATCAACGAGCACATGCGGGAATACGATATGTTGCGGGGGGAGGAGAGCTACAAATCGGACCACTTGAAGGCACTGGAGCGATTCAACACAACCATCCGCCTGACGCTGCCGACGGCGACCGGCAGGGTGCGGTTCCGGCTTTATCTGATGTGGTTGTTTTGGAAGAAGGTCATCGGGCGGACTCGTCTCGAGTATCAT
>Ga0315273_10014476_pt1 | contig 10164 bp, 15 predicted proteins | sample YL17G02_0_MG_FD_205753 | JGI IMG/M metagenome (GOLD analysis project Ga0315273, IMG submission 205753) | Sediment microbial communities from Yellowstone Lake, YNP, Wyoming, USA - YL17G02_0 | ecosystem: Environmental > Aquatic > Freshwater > Lake > Sediment | place: USA: Wyoming | collected... | reverse complement strand
GAGTTTGGGCTTGTGGCTTTGCGGCGGCGCCGCCGCGCGGCGGCGGCGCCGTGCGGCCACGCGCGCGCGGGGCGGAAGTTTTTGCCCGGTTTAGAAAATGGCCATCTTCCGGCAACCCCGGAGGTAAGCGAACGGGCGTGGACCGGCATAATCTTCCGGGCGCCGTCGTTCCGGGTCCGTCGTCGCGTCGTCTCTGTGTACTCTCTTCAGTCAATCCGGGATAAAACGTCACCTTGTATCGTCGTCGTGTGGCGCGCGCGGGTGCTCCGGCGTCGTCGTGTGGGGCGGGCGGGTGCTCCGGAAAATTTTCGGGGCCGGGACAGGAAATCTTTACCAAATCTTCATCATTCCCTTACCCAATCTACATACTGCGGTGGTAAAATAGAGGCATGAGACTAACACCTGAACAGTACGAGCTGATTCGCCATTCCGGGTCCTATCTGATGGATCAGTGTGGCTATCGCTACACTCACAGGGGGAAACGATGGCCTAAAGTCACGGATAGATTCGATATTCCGCCTGAAATACAGGCTGAATTAGAGGCAAAACGACGAGCCTGGAATCAAGAAGCAATGCGCCCGACGATGGGCGTATTGGGTGCGCGCCTTCCGATTGACGATGCGCCCGAAAAGGCATTTCCGACGCCGGGCGAAGCCGGCCTCATCTTTGGTATTGCGGCTCCGTTCGTCGGCGTCGTGTTCTTCTACGCCTGCGCGATGTACGGATTCATTCTGTGGTGCATTCTGAAGTGGCTAGGGCTCGATTGATCGGGCTCCGGAAACCCGGCGCAGGCCAGCAGCCGGGGCGCGCGACGCCGCCGCTCCCTCTTGCCGGGCCGTCGTCGAGCCCGCCGCTCCCCCGGGCCGGTCCGTCGTCGCGCCCGCCGCTCCCCCGGGCCGGTCCGTCGTCGTCGCAGCCGCGCCCCCGGGCCGGTCCGTCGTCGCAGCCGCCGCTCCCTCGGGCCGGTCCGCCGACGCCGCTGCCGCTCCGGATTCTTCATTCCGGGTCCGGCACCCGCGCGCGCCACTCCTACGTCGTCTCCGTGTCCTCTCGTCGTCGTCTCCGGACGTCGTCCGTTCGTCGTCATCGTCGGACCGGGCACCCGCCCGCCCCACTCCGGAGCGTCGTGTCTCCTCTCCTCTTGCGGCGGCGGCGTCGTGCGGACCGGCCTCTTCGTGCGGCGGCTGCGACGACGGACCGGCCTCTTCATGCGGCTGCGACGACGACGGACCGGCCTCTTCGTGCGGCGGGCGCGACGACGGACCGGCCTCTTCCAGCGGCGGGCTCGACGACGGCCCGGCCTCTTCCTGCGGCGGCGTCGCGCGCCCCGGCTGCTGGCCTGCGGCCCGACTTGTGCACCGCGTCTTGTGCTGACTGCCCTGCGAGTGGCAACAAATGGGCAGCCCAAGACCTCGGCCTACGCGCTGCTATCTTGCGAGCCGCCCCGGCGAGCTTCACACCAGCCTGTGCAGACTATCCTGCGCCCTTCAGCCCTTGCGCACCCTTCAACCTCGGCCTGCGCGTGCCTTCTTTGCGAGCCGCCCCGGCGAGCTTTTCAACCCGCCTTTGTTCATATGGCTCGTCTTTGCGTCTTGTATTGGTCACCCCCTACACGCCCCACCTTGCATGTTTAGCGGTATTTTTGGGCTGGTTTCAAGTTTTCATTATATGGTTGCCTCTCTATTTATGTGTAGGGGGGGATTTACGCTGCGTGTGGTTTTTGTTGGCAAAAACGAGAGAAAGCCGGCCCGGGGGGCCAGGAGGTGCATCGGTGATTGATTCGCGGGTAGAGCAGCAAGGCTCGTTCGACTATGAGAAGAACGTGCGGATCGCGACTTGGCTGTTGCGCGACTTCGGAACGCGCGACGGCGCCTACGGCGCGTTCAGTGGCGGCAAAGATTCCTGCGTGATTAAGCACTTGGCGGTTGCGGCCGGTTTGGTTGATCTGCCGTGGGTGTACAGTGTGACGACGATAGATCCGCCAGAGCTGGTGCGGTTTATTCACGAGGCGCATCCGGGCGTTATCTGGCGGCGTCCACCCGTTCGGTTCTTCCGGCTGGTCGAACGGTACGGCCCGCCGACGCGGAAATACCGGTGGTGCTGTCGGCTCCTGAAAGAGTCGTTTTCCCCACCGGCAACCGGCGTGCTCTTCACCGGCGTTCGGGCCGCAGAGAGTCCGCGCCGGGCGGCCCTGTGCAAACAGATCATGTTTCACCGCGGGAAGAAGTACCCCATTGTGAGTCCGATTTTCGATTGGTCAACCGCGGACGTCTGGCGGTACCTGCACGAGAACCGCGTGCCATACTGCCGACTCTACGACGAGGGCTTTTCGCGGCTGGGCTGCGTGGGCTGCCCCATGGCGCATCGGCGGCGGGCGGAGATCGCGCGCTGGCCGTTCATCGAGGAACAATGGCGGACGTCCTTGGACACCTGGTGGCGGACGGACGGGTGTTTGGCTGACGGTCGGATGGCGCGCACATTCGGATCGTTCGAGGCGTTTTGGTCGTGGTATTGGAGCAACGAGGCTATGCCAGACGAGCCGGGCGCGGACGGCGAGGCGGGGTGCCAGATCATGATGAGCTTTTGAGGGGGGGACGCCGGGGGGCTTGCGGGCCCCCCCCGGCGTCCGTATCGGTCAACCGGTTACGCTACAACGAGCGTCCGGACCTGGCGGGGCGGCGAGATCGCTCCGGTTTCCCGGTCCATTGTGTGCATCCAAAAGACGCACGTTTCGCCAATCGATAACGTGCCCAGGATGGTGTCGAGGTTGAGGAAGGCCATTGTGCTGGTGTGGTTTTTCGCGCTACAGCCGATGTAGCGCATGAGGTTCTTCACGTAGTTGATGGTCGGCACGGCCATCTTGCAGCCGCGTCCGAACAGGGCGTTGTCCGTGCCGATGGGGGTCGGGGTGAACGTGACGACTGCGCTTTGGGCGGCGGCGCTCACCACGATGGTGCACGAGTCGAGGGCGGAGGGCGCCGGGACGGCGGGCGGCGTGTCGCTCGTGGGCTCGCCGACCAGGTTGAGCCGACAATTGTTGCCGACATAGGCGGCGGACGCGGTGAGAACGCGCTTGTCCCCGAGGACGTCCACGATCGGGTTGTTTTGCGCCCACACTTTCCACGCGATGCGGTTGGCGAGAATGAGCGTTGCCCAGTGGCTCGACAGCGCGCCGAAGCGCGTTCGGGCGTTCATCTGGATGAGGGTGTCGGGTTGGACCGGGATGCTGCGCTGACGGCCGTAATTGCCGTAGCGGTTATGGCTCATCGTGAGCGCACCGACGCTCCCGGAAGCCTGGCCTACGAGTGGTCCGAGTTTGACTTTCATGAGGTGAGTCTCCTTGTCTTTGTCTGTTCAAAACACCGATTGCGTGAGTGAGGCCGGGATAGACGCAAGAGATGAATCGCCCAAGTAGCGCCACGCGAGCCAGTACATTTCGCCCGAAAACATTGGTCCAAGGATGTCGGTCCACGGAGTGTAGAGGTCGACCGCCAGCGCGCCCGTGACGTGTTCGGCGTGCACGAGCCGCGGATAGAGCTTGCCGATAGCGTTGGTTTTGCCGCCGTGCGCGCCGTAGATTGCAAAGTACCCGTTCGGGTCGTTTGCGGGCGAGTAGACCTCGAGCGCGTACGGGCCGCCGAAATAGAATATCAGCCCGGCAAACGAGCCGACGCCTTGTTGCCCTTTGGTGGGCGGATTGGAGCGGAGGGGCGCGCCAATCTGCGCGCGCAGGACATTTTCCTTGAGGTAGAATTGGTAGGGGGACAGCTGGCGTGTGACGCCGAGTCGATTTTGCCGCACGTTTTTCGCGGCAAACAATTTCCAGTTGAACTGCGCGCCGAACGACAGGTTTGCCCATGCTTTGGCCGCGCGTGACATCGCGGCCTGGTGCTCGAGCTGCGATTCCGTTTTGCGGTTGAGCGGCGACGACTTCATTGCGGCGACTGCGTTTCCCTTGCGGTTGCTGAACGTCACCGCGCCCATCGTACCCGACGCCGCGCCGATTATGGCTCCGTACCGCACCAGCATTACGGTGTCCAATCTGCGGACGCGGCCCAGGCCGCGGACCGCAGGCCCTGGTTATCCATGGTGTGGATTCGCACGAACCCGCGCCATCCCACCTGGGGGGCGCCGAAGAACGCGTTGACGAGGAGAACGGCGTTGAACTGGTCGTAAGGCGGTTCGTAACCGCCGCCGATGGTGCGGTAGCCCGAGGGGCACGACATATTACCGGAGTACGGGATGGGGCGAAACAGGAACACGATCCAAAGGCCGGTGAAGTCGGCGGAGTCGAATCGGACCGTGCAATTGCCGAAGAGGCCGGTGTGGTCGTACACGAACTCGGAGCACTGGACGGCGGCGGGCGCGGGCACGGTGGGCGCGGTGGCGGGCGCGGCGCCGCCAACAACGCTCATGTTCTGGCCGCAATGGACAAACCACTGCCAGCCGGTGCGTTTGTAGGTTTCGCCCAGCTTGTTGGTGAGTGGATTGGCTACGCCGTATGCGTTCCAGTCCGCGCGGTCGCCGCTGGACAGGTCGCGCCACGCGGACGGGAGAAGGGATACGGACAGGCGGTTGATGGTTTGGTAGAGCGTCTTGGGATTGTGGACGCGAGACCAGGGCCGGACATACGCGCCGTTGCCGTTCGCGGTGTAGACGTTTCCGGCGAGCGTGCCGCGGATGCCGGCCACGCCGCCGCCGAATTTCACGATGGCCATGGCAGGGGGGCCATCCTGTAGATTGCGGTTGCTATGACGCGGGCGAGCTGCGGGTTGGACGCTAGCGTCTTCCACGATGGGTTTTCGACAACGCGTTCTGCGGAGATTGTTATGGGCGGCGCGTTACGGGAGAGATCGCGCACAGCAGGCGTGTCGGGTCCGGCTGCGTCGGGGTGGGTGGGTGGGTTATCCGGGCGGTTGGTGATACGCACGTGGAACAGCCGGTGGCTCGGGATGTTGACGCGCACCTGCCACTGCTTGTTTCGGGAGAGTCCGACTTGGACGTGGTCTCCGAGGGCGGAAAGCCACAGTTCCGGTTTGAGGTCGGCGGGGGTCGGCGTTGGATAATCAGGGTGCGGCACGGCGATGCCGTTTCGGCTTGCGCGGCGCTTGCGCGATGCGCCGCGTGATGGCGGCGATAAGGGCGATGAGCGCGGGGGCGATGAGGTAGGCGACGTCGGGCCAGGTGGCGGTACCTGCGCCGACGGCCGCGCCAGCGAGCCCGCCGACGAGAAACGAGGGGACGGTTAGAGCGAGGCCGGGGATGGCGGCCCGGGCGAGGGAGACTCGAGGTCGATGCGGTCGGGCATCGCTTTGTCGGGCCAGGTCAATTTCCATATGGTGCGGAAATCCAACGGGTTACTGCCTATCTTACCCCAGCGGGCGGGGTGCGGTCGAATGTCCAGGTGGATTGAACCAAGGGCGGGGTAGAGTCCGATACCGCCCGCCTCGAAACATGGCGTGGTGAGTGCCGCGGAGATGAGGCGGTACAAGTTGACTCCGCGGGGTTTGAGGTCGACCGCGAGGCCGTATAAGTGGCGGCTGTCGGGCCTGCCGCCGACCTCGGCGTTGTGGTGTGAACAGCGGGTGAGGCTGGTTACGATGTAGCGGGACGGGAGCAACTCATCCAGGACGGTGAGCGCGGCGTGAAGGCGGACGTCGAGGATGCCGAAGCCGCAACACGGGCAGCTGATTTCGGCCCACGTGAGTGGATAGGCGAGTTCGGTTAAGTCGGTGTCGATTGTCATAGGGTCAGTCTCCTGATGGTTGGGGAGTTGAAGTACGGGACGTGAAGGACGGACACGGCTTCAGCTTTTGCTGGGCGTCGGCTCCGGGGTACGCGCCGCATCGGAGGCGGAGGCCGAACACGATAAAATGGGCACAATCGACGCACAGTGCGCCGGGGGGATACCATATGGGCTCGTGTGACACGCAGGCCGCGGTACCGGGTGTGGTGATGGCGTCGGGGCGGAGCTCGCAATAAGCGACGTGCGCGCGGAAGAACAGGTGTGTGCAGGTGCGACACTCTAGGGTCGGGCCGGGGCGGGCGGGCGGGGTCACCGGGACGGCTCCGGCGTGTGGGGCACGGACGGATCGAGGGCCGCGATGTAGCGGTTCCACGCATCGAGGATGGCGCGGGCTCGGCGTCTGTGGCTGGCTTCGTGTTTTTTCTCGGTGAGGTAGCCGGCGGTGATGCAGAATGATTGGACGGCGATGGGGTGAACGGTGTAGGACCGGACGAGGGCCGCGGCCCATGCGCGTTCGGCGTCGCGGACGGTTTTCGGTGCGCGTGGCGTTTTCATGCCCAGGGCTCCCGTGTTGCGGGTTCGGAAAAGCGGTCGTGGATGGCGGCGAGCCGATTGGGGGCGACGTGCTGGTAGACGAGCGTGCTGTCGAGCGACGCGTGGCCCAGCAGTCGCGCGAGGTCGGGCATGTCGATGCCGTTGTCCGTGAGGTGCGTGGCCATCGAGTGGCGCAACATGTGGGGGTGCACGTGCGTCCAAGGTCCCAGCGCGGCGGCGCCGCGGCCCGCGACGACGAGCCGCAACACGCGGTCGGTCAGCGGCGCGCCCGAGGGTAGGTTGCAGTAGAGGTAATCGTGATTGTCGGCAAACCGGGCTCGGTGGTCAATCCAGATCGAGACTGCCCGGTGCGCCTGCGGCGACAAGAACGCGTAGCGTTCGCGTCGGTACTTGCCTTGGATCAGGATACGCGAGCTCGGGAGATCGCAACGGGTCAGGACCATCGAGCACAGTTCGGCGGAGCGGCAGCCGGTCGAGTAGAGCGTGTGCAGGATAGCGGAGTCGCGGACCGCGTACTGGTCGCGGGCTGCGTCAGTTGTTGCGAGGAGCATTGTTACCTCGCCGGGCGACAGGACCTTCGGGAGCGCGGTCGGGGGATGCGGGTTGTGGTAATTGGGCATGTGGGTCTCCGGTGTGGGTTTCGGGGTCAAAGTCGAATCGGTGCACGAAAAGGGAACAAGCGAGTCCAGCGGCGGCGACGGTGTATCCGGGCAGGCCGGGGCACTTTGCACACAGCCCGCGCCATCGGTCGAGCCGTCCGAAGTGTCGGCAAAAGTCGCAAGTCCAGAGCGTCATTTGGGCTCCCTGCGCACGAACTGCTTACACTTCGAGCATGAGGCGAAAACGAAAAGCTCGGCCTGGCCGGGCGCGGCGCAAGCGCGCTCGCCCGCCTTGGTCTGCCGGTAGTGTAGGCACGAGGTCCAAAAAGCGCGGACGTCGTGTGCCGCGGCGGGCGGGGGCGGATAGTGCGCGTCGAGGAGGGTGTCCATGAGGTGCTCCTTTACTGGTTGTGGGGCCGGGGCGTTGGCGTGGACGAGAGGAGGGACAACAGGTGGCCACAGATAGGGATGCCGGCTGCGTGAAGTCGGGCGACTTCCGCGAGCACTTCGGGCGTCATGGCGTCGTGGAGAGTATACGCGCCCCAGATCTGAGTGGGGCCGACGCCTAAACAGACTCCGGCTGCGGCGTGCTCGTAGTCGTAACCGGAGCCCGGGACGCGGACGTAACCGAGGTGTTTGAGGCGGGACACGTAATGCGGTTGGTGCATGGCGGTAAATTCCTTATGTTTGCTGGTTGTGGGATTGGATATAGGCCGGGCCGGCCAGGCGACTTGACGGGTAGGTCAGTGGTAGTCGCCTGGCCGGTTAACCGGCTAGCTCGCCGTGCAAGCGAGGTCAGCGGCGGGTTTGCGGGTGCGGAGATCGGGTTGCGGGACCGCGGGGATCGTCGCGGTCTCGTCGCCGTCACACCACGCCAATATTTCGTCCTCGTACATCTGACACCAGGACACGAGATACGCGCGGGCTTGCTTGGATAGGTGGATCGCGTTGTAGACAGAGTACTTCCAGTTTCCGTCGGACGATCCGGCGTGCTGGAGATGGTCGTCTTGCTCGACGTGCCATGGCTCGCAGACGATGCGCTCAACGGGGGTGTTGTTGCCGGCGTAGTAGAGTCCAACGCCGTGGGAGCCGTCGCCCCATTCGGACAATTCGACAGTCATACGGCCAGAGTGGAGGGCTTCGAGGAGTTCGCGTTTGGTTATCATGTGGCATTCCTTTCGATTTGCTTGCACGGACTTTAGGGTTCGGATGCACGGCTCAACTGTATTCTGTAGGTAGTATACCTCATAAGTGTAAGGTTTGGGTAAAGAGCAAGTATCGATTCGGTAAAGACTTCAACTGCCAAAACGGCAGTCGCTTACCAGAGCGTAATAGGTATATACTGTTTGCGTGCGGTAGTTAAGGCGGCCAGAATGAGCGGGTCTATGTTTCCGGCCGCTCCTCGGGCCTGGATGATGGCGTAGCGGGACACGCGGACGGTGATGGTCCCCTTCGTGTATTCGCGGGGGGTAACGGAGGTCTTAGTATACCCCTGTTTGAGGAGCCAGTTTTCCAGGTGTGTCTTCTTTGGCACTGATGGCATGGGCGGGATGGTACCAGGGGCCATGGCGCCGTTTCAAGAAAGTGGAATGGCCGGCGCGTCCCCGCGGCGGACACCTCCATCATGGCGTCAAACCGGACCGGCGCGTCCGCGCGCCGGGTTCCGAGCAGAATGAACGCCTCAGCGTTCGTGCGCCCGGTTCGTAATCCGGGCGTCGTCCCCAGATCGGGGCGGAGGGGGGGTGAAGGGGGGAACCGCCGCAGGGGTTCCCCCCTGGAGGGGGTGCGGGGGAACCATCGAGGAAATCCGGCAGCGCGCGTGTGCGCGCGTGGGCGCCGTTGTTATTCCTCTTCATCTCCTCCGGATACGACGCGGGCGCGCGTAATAGATCGCGCGCGCGCGCCCGACCTGGTCGGCCCCTGGGTTATCAACAAGTTATCAACAGCCCCTCCACAGGTCAAATAGGGGACAACTCCGTCGATATTTGCCAGCAATTATAAGCCTCGGGGCCGATTTGGAGGCGTTTTTGGAGCCGGAGTCGGAACCGGAGTTATCAACAGGTTATCAACAGGGGAAACTATTGACAAGAGGTAGGCGGTATGAGGCATAGCAACGTCAAAATGGGTTTAGCACTTTTGTCGGCGGATTTCCGGCAGTGGGAAGCCTGCCAAAATGGCATAATTGCACGGTAATGCGCGAATTTCGCACTTTGACGTTTTGGGCGGGGCGAAATGGCCCGGGAAGGGGCCTAGAATGCCCCAGGTCGATTTCCGGAGTGGTGGCTATCGACGAGGGGGGTAGATCGTGGCGTGGCGGGCAACGTGGAAAGGCGCGGGTAGGGACCGGACTCCGTAAAACCTGGCAGCCGGCCAGGTTTTTGGAGTCCGGTTGTCTTCTGAAGGCAAGAGGTGATAGAATTTTCAGTGTGGGTGATGCGGACCTGTGGTTCGCGTCGGGTTCCCGGAACCGGGCCGAAGCACGCGGCCCGGTTTCGTCGTTTCCGGGCGTGTGCGGCCCCCACTCCGCACGCGGCAAAATGTGGGCGAGTCTATTGGGGGCCGCTAAAGACTTACTGAGAACTCGGCGCATGAGGTCCGGTTCTCCTCCGGGGCGCGGGACAGGCTGCGCGTGCCACCTTGTAGGGTCCGTCTCCGGACCTCGGTGGCACTCAGCAGCCGTAGCACGTCGCCGCTCTCGTACACATTGGCGGCGACGGGCGGAAGGGAGTGGGCTGTTCCACACGAGGCCCAGAGCGTGGCCACTCCCGGTCCCGCGCTATCATTCCGGATGTCTCGATCCTGCCGCAAACCCCAAACGCCGGCATCCCCGATCCCACTGACGGCTTTGCTGGTTTGCGGCACCCATCCTTGAGAGTGGAGCGCGCGTCTCGGGGCTGCACAGCGCGCGGAACGAGAATCCGAATAGCTATGGGTTTGTCGTGTCCCGAGTCTTCGAGGGACGTGCAAACCCGTTCCAGCGTCGACGCCGCCGTTTTATGGCGGGCTGCGGCGGGCAAGACGAGGTCAAGACGGGGAGTCAACGCGTGATCGCTTAGGGGGCGCGGAAATTTTCGTGAAAGACAATCGAGCCCTTTTCGCGAAAACAAAACGACGGCGGCGGAGTTTGGGCTTTTGGCATTGCGGCGGCGCCGCCGCGCGGCGGCGGCGCCGTGCGGCCACGCGCGCGCGGGGCGGAAGTTTTTGCCCGGTTTAGAAAATGGCCATCTTCCGGCAACCCCGGAGGTAAGCGAACGGGCGTGGACC
>Ga0315273_10014474_pt1 | contig 10165 bp, 12 predicted proteins | sample YL17G02_0_MG_FD_205753 | JGI IMG/M metagenome (GOLD analysis project Ga0315273, IMG submission 205753) | Sediment microbial communities from Yellowstone Lake, YNP, Wyoming, USA - YL17G02_0 | ecosystem: Environmental > Aquatic > Freshwater > Lake > Sediment | place: USA: Wyoming | collected... | reverse complement strand
TACATCCTAATCTAACCTTAGTAAAATGAACACTTAAAATAATGGTGGGCCTTCGGGTCCACCATTTTTTTTATGTCTTATTTTTCTTTCTAAAAAACAATGTTTTGTAATGAGGGTTTTTTTGAATTGATATCGTATATATAGGTTAATGACTATGATGTCATTGTCATATAAGTATTTATAAAGGAGAAAAAATGTTTGAATGTCAACTATGTAAACAAAATGGGATCAAAATTGAAAGAGAAAATTTAGTTCCACATATTAAAAAACGACATCCAGAGATAAATGGAGATACCAAGAAATATATGGAGATGTTTCCTGGTTTAAAATTAAGGGTTCCTCCAAGCACTTCTTATGCAAACAAAGAGCATATGGAAAAATGTGTTAAGAAAAGTGTTGAATCTAGAATTGGAAAATCTCTTTCAGAAGAGCATAAAAATAAAATTGGAAATGGGGTAAGGATTAGTGAAAAATATAAAAAAGGTAGAAAAACTCTTTCTGAACAATACAAAACTGGAGAGAAGATCAATTGTAGAAAAATAATTATTCCAGAAACAGATTTAAGAACAGATTATTTTAAAAGTAATATGTCTTTGAACGAAATATCAGAAAAATATTTAACTGATCGTCATATTATAACAAGACTTTTTAAAAAATATGATATAAAACAAAGAAGCAGAAGTGAATCAGTTTTTCTTGCTTGTAATAATAGAGTAGAAAATCGTCCATTATCGATAATGGAAAAAAATATAATTTATGGAGAAATATTGGGAGATGGATGTTTAAGTACACAACATGGAATAACTCCGTTTTATAGGCATAGCTGCAAATACTATGATTATCTTTTTTGGCTAAAATCCATATTACCAAATATATACTGGATTGATCCAGATATTACTGCGTATACAAATAAAAAAACAAATAAAACATATTTTTCTATCAATTCAAAAATTCACTCTGATTTCCAAAGCATTTATGAGGACTTTTATGAAATCCGTGGAGACAGAAAAAAGAAAAGAATTCCTCCTAATATTATTTTAGATAATACCATATTATTACATTGGTTTCTTGGAGATGGAACATCAAATAAGTATACTGATAAAAACGGGAAAATCTGTAGAAACGTTTCGATTGCTGCACAAGGATTTAAAGAAGATGATCTTTTCCAGATTATTGTTCCTCAGTTAAACAAAATGGAGATTACCTGCAAAATAAAGAAAAGAAAGAATGGTTGCAGTATTGATATTTATGCAGAATCTTATCGTCGTTTCTATGAAGTAATTGGAGCGAGGTCTCCAGTTCCATGTTATGACTATAAGTTTGATATTGTCATAGAGAAGTTCCCAGAATTATTAAAGGGAAAATGGCAATCACGATCTGTAGAAGAATCTTTTCATCATTATAGACATTTTGGGTTTCCTTTAATAAGAATGGAACCAGATGAAAGACTTAAAAATTTTACAGCTTTAAAGAATGCAGATTCCTTTAGTATTGTTACGGATGGAAATATTTTAAAAAACAATAAAATTGGGTTGAAGCTTGTAAATTATTATCATCCACAAAGATTTAATATGAGATCTTCAGGTAGTAAAAAATCTGCAATAGATGTATTTAATAACTATGAAATTCTTAATAAAATTCTTTCTCAGCAATTAGAAACACACGGAGAGATAAACGATACAGATATCAGAAACCGTTGCTCTTTATGGGCAAATGGATCTCCGTACAATTTCAAACCCCTTGTTTCCAAGTATATTGTTGAGAAATATTCCCAACCAGGAGATACATATTTAGATCCATGTGCGGGATTTGGTGGAAGGTTCCTTGGTTGTATGTCCACGAAAAACAGATTTTATATTGGAGTAGAACCTGAAAAAATTGCAGTTGAACAATATCATAGAATGGCGAACGATCTCAATTTTACCAATTATCACATATATAATAACTGTTATGAAGACTTCAATTATGATTTAAATAGAGAAGTTAATTTAATATTTACTTCACCGCCATATTACAATAAGGAAATATACAATCAAAATAATCAATTACAAAGCAATGTTCGTTATAAATCTTACGATGAATGGAAGAGTGGGTTTCTTAATTCTCTTATTAGAAAATCGTATAAAATATTGAAAACTGGTGGTTATTTTGCGATAGCAATTGACGATATTCCGGGTTATCCACTTTCTCAAGACTTCCTAGAAATGGCAAAATTAATTTGGACCTTAGAAGAAACCTACAAAATTCAATATAACAAAAATCCTTTTCAGAAAAATAACCTGGAAAATACTGAGTCTTTATTTGTATTTTCTAAAAAATAAAACGGATTAAAATATGGAAAACAAATACAAAATAAACAACTATGAATCTGTCATTTTAACTGAAACGACTATTGAAAAAGAGGGATATAATCCAAACAATCTTGCCCAAAAGTCAAACAAATATATATGGGTTACATGCAGATATTGTGGAGAACCTAACAGAACAAAAAAAAGTAAATATACAATGTCTGGTAATTCTAATTGCCATATAAAATGTCGGTGCAAAGAGCTAAAAGAAACGGATAGCACATGGTCAAGACCCGATGTTAAAGAAAAGATAAAGAATACTTTAATGAAGAAATATGGAGTTGATCACAGCTCCAAAATAGAGGGTATTTTAGATAAACGTAAAAAAACATTTATGAATCGCTTTGGGGTAGACAACCCTTCAAAAGCGGAAGAAATAAAGCAAAAGAAGAGAGATACTTGTCTAAAAAATCATGGGACAGAATATCCTCTACAAAACAGGGAAATTTTTGAAAAATCTAAAAAAACAGTTCAAGAAAGGTATGGAGTTGATCGTCCAGCTCAAAATGAAGATATAAAAGAAAAAATGATAAATTCTTTCTTGGAGATATATTCTTATGATAATCCAATGAAAGACGAAAATGTAAGGAATCTTTCAAGAGAAAATCTTTTAAAACATATAGATAATGATGAAGATGAAAAGTTTGCTTTGTTGAATTTTTTAAGGAAAGGTAATTCTTGTATATGGAAGGATTTTGAAGAAAAAAGTTTATCTGAAATTGCAAAAGAAAATAAAGTTTCATATAATAAATTAAGAGCGGCATTATATGATAATAAAGATTTAAGAGAAAAATTTATAAAGGTATATTGTTATCCCAAAAGACAAATGCAAAATGAGGTTTATAATAATATAAAGCAATTTGTTAATTGTTATATAGAAAAAGATAATAGGAGCATCTTGGAAGGATTAGAATTAGACATTTACATTCCATCTAAAAAGTTTGCTTTAGAATTCAACGGGAATTTATGGCACTCTGAAAAATTTGTAGACAAAAATATAGCAACAAAAAAGCACAAGATAAAACTTAATTTATGTCGAGAAAATGGTATTCGTTTATTTCAAATCTTTGAGCATCAATGGGCTGAGCATAAAGATCAGATTTTAAACTTCCTCAAGACTATTTTGGGAGCCAACACAGTCAAAATACCTGCCAGGAAGTGCCTTGTAACAAATTCTAAGACAAAAGAATTCATAAACCGCCACCACATTCAAGGGAGCACAAATTCAGTATTACAATACTTTAATTTAGAATATAATGGGGAAATCGTAGCTTCGATGACGGCTTCTATTCATCATCGCCAGATATCAGACGATAACTCCGTGGTTTTAAGTCGTTTATGTTTTAAAGATGGGGTAAATGTACAAGGTGGATCTTCTAAATTATTCAAGGCGTTTGTGAAATGGGCAAAGGATTCTGGATATTCCCGTATTATATCGTGGAGCGATAATTGTTGGACAGAAGGTAAAGTTTATGAAGTATTGGGATTCTCTTTTGATAAGGAATATCCTCCAGATTATTTTTATTGGGATGTGAATAAACATCAATATCATTCGAAACAAAGTCAAAAGAAAAGTTCTGTAAATTGTCCTAGTGGGATGACGGAACGGGAATATTGTATAGAGAGAGGACTTTACAGGGTGTGGGACTGTGGGAAGAAGAAATGGGTGTATGATTTATAGAAAAAAAGGCGTTTTACCCCTTGACTTTTTTGTTCTCGTATAATCTACTAGAGTTGAGTTGGAAGGAGACTAAAAGAAGATAAAAAATGAAATTTAAAAATGTAAAAGAAATTAGAAAATATGTTAAAGAATTTGAAAATGAAATTAGTTGGTCTTGGTTTTCTCAACATCGAAAGCTATCTGAAAAATTTATCAGAGAATTTCAAGATAAAGTTGATTGGGGACTTATTTCAATATATCAAAAACTTTCTGAAAAATTTATTAGAGAATTTCAAGATAAAATTAATTGGTATTTTCTTATACGAAATAGAGAATTATCTGAAAAATTTATTAGAAATTTTAAAGATAAAGTTGATTGGAACCTAATTTCATGTTTTCAAGAACTTTCAGAAAAATTTATTCGAGAATTTCAAGATAAAGTTAATTGGGGTTTTGTTTCAAAACATCAAAAACTTTCTGAAAAATTTATTATAGAATTTAAAGATAAGGTTTGTTGGAATTGTATTTTAGAACATCAAAAATTTTCAGAAAATATTAAAGAAAAGATTATTAAAGAATTTCGTGGAGATATATAATGAAAATTAGACTTGGTTTTGTAAGCAACAGTTCGAGTTCAAGTTTTCTTGTTTCATTTGAAAACGAGCCAAAGAATAAAGATGAAATGGCTAAACTTCTTTTTGGAAAAGATTATTTGGATCAATTATATGTAGATCCATATAACGAAGAATCTTGGCCATGTTGTGATGTTGCTAGTATTGTTTGGAACGATTTTAAGGACAAGAAGCCTCTTTCTATGGGGGAGATGGTGGAAGTTGTTGTTTGTGGATATTTTGATGGAAAGCCAGATTATCCACACGGAATAGGTTTTGATAATGATAAGATTGAAGAATATCGTAAAGAATGTGATTTGGCAGCAAAAGGTTTTTTAAATAATTTTATTAAAAGATTGCCGAATAAATATAATATTTATAGTTTTAATTATTCGGATAATGATAGTTCTCTTGGTTCTGCAATGGAACATGGGTATTTGTTTCGTAGACTTAAACATTTGGGTATAAGTTACCACTGATTCAATGGAGGATTGAAGTAAACAACCACGGGGCAAGCCCCGTGGCTTTCCAGCGGAGGAAAGTCACATGTTTACCAGATCACTAACAGGAGATCAAAGATGTTAGTAAACGATAGGAAAGAAATTAGTAACATTGGAATGTCGCCTCAGTTCCATTCTCTTAGGATACAGATTAAACAATCTCGTGTGGTAGAGATAGTGTCTGCATCGTTAAACCTTTCCATATCAGATCGAGAGGAAGTCGGATTCCTAAACTACTCCGAGGTTTAGGATACGCATAACTCCAGCAAACAGGAGACTTTCTAAAAGTATTATGTTTGCAGTAGGCATGAGGGAGGAAACTCCCTCATGTCTATAAAACATTAATTAAAAGGAGATATGTCAAGGTTTGATATTTGGGTAGGTTTCGAGGTCAATTCACCCTCGGGTCAAGCCCTTCCCTCAGTCGCTTCGCTTCTTCGGCGAGGTTCCCTTGACCTAACTATTATGGATTGAACCCATTCCTCATAAAGGATTTCAGGGTTTTCGATATTGTGATTTTGATTTTAAAATTGTTGGTGATTGGAAAGATCTAATGCCTAATGGTTAGATAGATGTGTTTTAATAATATAGGAGATTAAATAAAATGGATAAAAAACACTCTTTTGCGTTGAAATTAGTTTCAAAAAATGGATTGAATTTAGAATATCTTTCCAAAGAATTAAGAAATGATAAGACAATTGTTTTAGAGTCGGTAAAACAAGACGGTTGTGCTTTGAAATTTGCTTCAAAAAAATTAAAAAAGAATAAACAGATTGTTTTAGAAGCAATTAAACGAAATATTTGGGTGTTGCAGTATGCTTCAAAATTATTAATAAATAGAAAAGACTTTATTTCAAAAGCAGTAAAAATTAATTTTTTAGCATTACGGTTTTGTTCAAATAAAATAAAAAACAACAAGAAAATTGTATTGAAAGCTTTAAACCAACATGCGTCTGTATTAAAATATATTTCTCCAAATTTTCAAAGAGATAGAGATATTGTTTTAAAAATTGTCAAGAATAATATATACTCTTTAGAATATGTTATTGATAAATTTAGAAATGATAAAAAGGTGGTTTTAGAAGCAGTGAAAAAATTTGGATTGAATTTATTTTATGCTTCTAAAAAATTAAGAAATAACAGACAAATTGTTTTAGAAGCTGTGAAAAAAAATGGTTATGCTTTGCAATACGCATCAAAAAGATTAAAAAATGACAAAGAGGTGGTTCTAACCGCAGTTAAAGAAAATGGCCGTGCTTTACGATATGTCCCAAAATCTTTATGTAATTATAGTGATGTGGTTGATATTGCAAAAAATAATATAAGATATCAACCATTTTAAATTAAAAGGTGAACGAATTTTGATAAAAAGTATTAGTTTTGATCAACAAGAAATTATTAACAATATATTATCTTTACATTGTCCATCTGGTATTGATTTAGACCCAACATATAGCAAGGGTAATTTTTATAAAAACGGTACTGTTAAAGAACCTAAATACAAGTTTGATATTGCTCCACAATCTTCCGATGTTTTAGAATCTAGTGCCGATAATCTTCCATTGGATAATTCCAGTGTTCATTGTATAATGTTCGACCCTCCATTTTTAGCGACAAAAGGTAAAAGTTTATCAGTTGATAATGGAAGCAATAAGATAAATAAAAGATTTGGTGTTTTTGAGGATGAGATATCTTTGCATGAATTTTATAATCGAGCATTAAGCGAGTTTTATCGTTTGTTAGATAGTAATGGAATATTAATTTTTAAGTGTCAGGATAAGGTGAGTAGTGGGAAGCAGTATTTTTCTCATTGTATGATAATGAATTGGGCTGTAGAGATAGGTTTTTATCCAAAAGATTTATTTGTACTTTTGGCTAAAAATAGAATTGTTGCTGATTGGCAGAAGAATCAAAAGCATGCTAGAAAGTTTCACTCATATTTCTGGGTTTTTGAGAAGAGTGAGAAACATATTGTATATATTGGAGATAGGAGATCATATGGATTGGTATAAAACAGCACAACAAGAAAAAGAGATGGAAGATTTTTTTAAAAAGCGAACAGAGAAACACATATCTCTTGTCCAAAAATATTGTAAGAGGATCGAGGATTACGATGAAGAGCGTTTTTCTGGGCTTATAGAGCGTGGAGAAAAACACGATCAAAGCAAATACGAGAGTCCTGAAAAAGAACCTTATGTTTATATTACATGGGGTTACAAGTGTAAGGAAGAAGGAATTGAGTGGGAACCTCCTGAAGGCATGGATGAAAAGATGAATAGGGCAACGGAGCATCATGTTAAAAGTAAAAGGAACCGTCATCATCCTGAGGCACATTCTGATAAAGAGGTTGATTTAATAAATAGAAAAGATAGAGACAAACCTCCTAAAGATATGATTGATGCCACAAAGATGAAAGACCTAGATGTGGCGGAAATGTTGGCTGATTGGCTATCGATGTCGGAAGAAAAGGGAGGAGACCCCAAAGACTGGGCAAAGAAAAACATTAATGTCCGTTGGAAATTCACAGATGAGCAAGAAGATTTGATATATGAATTAATTGAAGCAGTTTGGAAATAGATAACCAGGAGGAATAAAAAAAATGATAAAATTTAGTAAAGAGAAGAGAGAGGTAGATCGGGCGGTTTATAGGATAAGAAAACTAATTGAGTCTCTTCCTCTTAATAGAAGATTGGAAGCGATTAGAAATATTAATTTTGCTTTGAAACATGAAGAGAGATTTCAGGAGATAGTGTCTCCGAATAGATAACAAGATCGGGAATGGTTAATTTGTGACTACTCCCCGTACTAAAGTAACGGGGCTTCTATCGCTAGGCAGGCGTTAGCCTGCCCTCGAAGAGACTCTAATCCGAGTCTCAATATATTTATAGATGCATTTTTATCTCTGTCCATTTTTAAACCGCATTTAGGACAGATATGCCAGCGGTCTTTTAGTTCCTTCGGAACTAATTTACCGCATGCACTACACATCTTTGATGTGTTCTCGGGATTTATCTTTATCAATTGTCTAATGGAATATAGATATGGATATGGATAGATACATATTACAAGGATATACAGACAAAAAAGCGTATGATATAGATGGAAAGGAAATATTTCCAGTTGCTACATTAAGAAATAAATATGGTATGGTTTTACATATTATTGTTGACAACCATTGTTTTGTTTTAATGAGTGGATCTGAGTATGTTGGATTTGAGCCGGTAAATTATTGGAACATAGAGGCAAAGGAAGTAATGAAAAATCTTTCGTTGGATTTGTTGAGGTTTTGAACTACCCCACCCACAAGGGGCTTTGCCCCTGCTGCCGCAGGGGTGGGGTTTTCTCGACCCACCCTATAAAAAATCGTATAAAATGTTTAAAGGAGAAATAAAATGGATAATAATAAGGTTGAGTGGATGAAAGTTAGTAATAAGAAAAAGAGGGTTTTCCTTGGAGGAACATGTAATAAATCTACTTGGAGGGACAAGCTTATTCCAAAACTTGAAATTGAGTATTATAATCCGGTTGTGGAGAACTGGGATGAGGCTGCACAAAAGAGGGAAATCAAAGAACGAGAAATTTGCGACTTCTGTCTTTATGTTATCACTCCCAAAATGACTGGTGTCTATTCAATTGCGGAAGTGATTGATGATTCTAACAAACGCCCTGAAAAGACTGTCTTTTGTTTTTTGGAGAGTGATGATTCTGAAAAATTCAACAAAGCACAAAAGAAGTCTTTAGATCAGGTTGTGGAAATGGTCGAGGATAATGGAGCAACTGTTTGTGATAGTTTGGATGAAGTAGCTAAATATCTAAACAAACAGAAGGAGTAGATATAAGAAAATAAACAAATAAAACACAATCAGGTTCTAATCTAAATCCGGATTAAAATAAATAAACGACCTAGATCCGGTGGGTCGATACAAGGAGATTGAATATGATGTACAAAAACAGTTTTGTTGTGTCTATTCATGACACAAAGAAAAATGTTCTCAGAGAGAACAAAGAAAAAGAAGTTTTCCTACCTTTTGATTCTGAATATGGAATCAAACTCAAAAACAATAATTCAAGAAAAGCAGTTGCCGAAGTTACAATTGATGGAACCAATGTTTTAGGTTCCAATAAATTGGTTATTGATGTAGATTCTTTTGTTGATTTAGAAAGATTTTGTATTGATGGTGATGTTAAAAAGGGCAACAAATTCAAATTTGTAAAAGCTGGGGTGGAAGATCCCCATCCGGATATTCAAGACCCCACTTCTCCTGAAAATGGAAACATTAAAGTTCGATTTTGGTTAGAGAAAGAAGATCCAATTGGATATTTTGGAGATGATATTTCTATTAACATATTTGACGGATATATTTTTAAAAAACATAGCCCTTTTGGTTGGATCGATCAAAATGATAATTCTTATCCAGGTGGATCTATTACTTATTTTGATGGTTTCCCTAAACCATACTGTTATTCTAATTTACCTATTGGATGTGTAGGTATTTCTGGTTATTTTGAAACTTCTGGAGTTTCTGGTTATTCTGGAACTTCTGGAACTCCTCGTTGGTATTCTCCAATACATCCCGCTGCAAATTGGCAAATGGCAAGTTTGCATATATTGGATTTTATTGAGTCTCAATACGAAGATGTTGAAGAAAAAGGAGCCACAGTTGAAGGGGCTCAATCTTCACAGATTTTTTCCTATCAGAGTATTGGAGAATTAGAGGAAGAGTTTACAGAAATATGCCTCACAATTAAACCGTTCAAAAAACCAATAATGGTCAAGGATACAAAGAATAAGTTTTGTTCACAATGCGGTCTTAAGAATAAATTTTATGCAAGATTCTGCATACGCTGCGGAACAAAAATCGACGAAACATTAAAAGGAGAAGTAAAATGAATAAATCAATAAAAGTAGATAAAAGAAAAATGCATATCGCAATTATTTTAGACAGATCTAGCTCAATGTCTTCTATTCGAGATGCCACCGTATGTGCTCTTAATAAACAAATTGAGACTTTACACAAAGAAGCTAGTAATGAGATAGAAACCTTT
>Ga0315273_10014473_pt1 | contig 10165 bp, 10 predicted proteins | sample YL17G02_0_MG_FD_205753 | JGI IMG/M metagenome (GOLD analysis project Ga0315273, IMG submission 205753) | Sediment microbial communities from Yellowstone Lake, YNP, Wyoming, USA - YL17G02_0 | ecosystem: Environmental > Aquatic > Freshwater > Lake > Sediment | place: USA: Wyoming | collected... | reverse complement strand
GTCGTCTGACGCGCGCCCGCCTCAGGCCGGCCAGAACGCCTCGTAGCCGGGCGCCACGCGCGGCCACGGCCGCGCCTGCTCCCATGCCGCACCGAGCGCGAGGACGAGGCCGTCGCCGAAACGCGGCCCGGTGATCTGCAGGCCGAAGGGCACCCCGTTCGGGCAGACGCCCGCCGGCACGCTGAGCGCGGGATGCCCGGTGACGTTCTGCGTCTGGGTGTTGTAGACCGAGAACGGCGTGCCGGCACGGTCCTCCCCGGGCAGCACCCCGTCGGCGGGAAAGCCCTCGGTGGCCATCGTCGGCGTGACGATCACGGCATCGTCGCCGAGAAGGAGGTCGAGCTCGCGCACGTAGGCAAAGCGGCGGCGGCGGGCCGCGAGGTAGTCCTCGATGCTGACGCCGAGCCCGTACCGCATAGCGGCGGAGAAGGCCGGATGAAGCCGGGCGTCGTTGGCCTCGATCCAATCGCGACCCATCTCGTGCGCCTGCTCCGCAGAGGCAGTCTGCGCCCAGTCCTCGTCGACGTTGCCTGACCGAACGACCGCACTCGGCTCGAGCGGCTCGACGGCCAGCCCCAGATCGGCCTCGAGCACCTGGAGCGCGTCGGCGAACAGGTCAGCGACGGCGGCCGGCAGCGGGCCCCAGTCGGCGAAGCGCGGTGCCGCGAAGACCCGCCGCGGAAGGGCCTTTCCGGGCCCGAGGTCGACGGCGCCGGCGGGCAGGGCGGCCGGGTCGCCCGGCGCCGGGCCGGCCTCGACCGAGAGCAACAGGCGCAGATCGTCGATGGTCGTCGCCAGGGGTCCGTCGGTCGTGAAGTCCATCCACGACGGAGCGCCGTCGCGCGCCACGAGCCCGTGAGTCGGCTTGATGCCGGCGAGACCGCAGAAGGCGGCCGGGATGCGGATCGACCCGCCCCCGTCGCCGGCCGTGGCGATGGGCGCGAAGCCGGCGGCAATGGCGGCGGCGGAGCCGCCGCTGGAGCCGCCGGGTGACCACTCGGGCGCCCAGGGATTGCGGGTCACGCCGAAGAGCAGGTTGGCCGTGAAACCCTGGAAGCAGAACTCCGGGATGTTGGTCTTGCCGACGACGATCGCGCCGGCTCGCCGCAGGCGGGCGACGTGCAGGCAGTCGCGCGCCGCCGGGGGCGCTTCGGCGAGCACGAGCGATCCCTGTGTGGTCGGCAGGCCCTCGACGTCGTGGGCCTCCTTGACCAGAAGGGGCAAGCCGGCGAGCGCACCGACGCGCTCGCCGCGGGCGACGGCGGCGTCGACGGCGTCCGCCTCGGCGAGCGCCTCGTCGGCGCGCGTGCGGATGACGGCGTTGAGCGCCTCGTCGTGACGCTCTATGGCGCGCAGCGAGCGTTCGACCAGCTCGCGCGCCGACACCTCTCGCGACCGCACCAGCTCGGCGAGCCTCTGCAGCATGTCGACCCCCTCCTCGACGGGACCCGTGCCGGACGCCGCGGAGCGCCCGCCGTCACCCTATCGCGTCGGAGCGCAAGCCGGTAGCCTTAGGGGCGAACGCGCGGCGGCGACACGACCGCCGCGCCCACGACGCAGAAGGAGGGCTCATGGCGGAGTTGCGCTCGGCGCTCGAGGAGCGGGTCGTCGCCACCGCGCAGGACTCGCGCGAGGGACTCGTGGAGCTGCTCGGCGACCTCGTCGCCTGCGACACCACCGCGCGTGCCGGCAACGAGCCGGCGCGCGACGAAAAGAAGCTGCAGCGCATCCTCGCGCGACGGCTGGAGGCGCTCGGCGCCGAGACCGATCTGTGGGAGCCGGCCTCGACCGGGACGGGCGATCGGCACATGCCCGACGACCTGGGCTTCGCGGGGCGCCCGCAGCTCGCCGCGCGCCTGCGCGGCGCCGGCGGCGGGCGCAGCCTGCTGCTCAACGGCCACATCGACGCCGTGTCCGCCGAGCCCCGCGAGCAGTGGGCGAGCGACCCCTTTCGCCTGGCCGAGCGCGACGGACGCTTGTACGGCCGCGGCATCGCCGACATGAAGGGCGGGCTGGCGACCATGCTCGCCGCCCTCGAGGCGCTGCGCCGCGCGGACGTGCGCCTCGCCGGCGACGTCGTCTACTGCAGCGTGACCGACGAGGAATCGTCGGGCGCCGGCGGCTTCGCCGCCGTCGCCCACGGCGTCCGAGCCGACGCCGGCATCTGCGCCGAGCCGACGGACTTCGACGTCTGGGTCGCCTGCCGCGGTTCGCTCACCCCCGTCATCACGATTCCCGGCCGCCCGGGGCACGCCGAGATGCGCCAGCCGCACTGGCGCGCCGGCGGCGCCGTGAATGCGATCGACAAGCTGCGCCTCGTCCTCGACGCGGTCGCGCGCCTCAACGCCGAGTGGCGCGACCGGCCCGACCACCAGCACCCGTACGTGAGCCCGGGCACGATCGTCCCCACGGTCGTCAAGGGTGGCGAGTGGGAGGTCACCTACCCGGCGAGCTGCACGCTCACCTGTGAGGCCATGTACCTGCCCAACCACCTCGACGCCGACGGCACCGGCCGCACGGTCGAGGCCGAGATCAAGGACTGGATCGAGCGCGCCGTCGCCGCGGACCCGTGGTTCGAGGAGCACCCGCTGCAGTGGTTCTGGGACTGCGACGTCGCGCCTGCGGAGGTCCCGGCCGACCACCCGATCGTCGTCGAGAGTCGCGCGGCCGGCGCGGCCGTCGGCCGCGCCGGCCGCGTCACGGGCTTTGACTCGTGGCACGACGGCGCCACGTTCACCCGTCATGGCGGCACGCCCACGGTCTGTTTCGGCGCCGGGGTGACCGGCACGGCGCACACCATCGATGAGTGGGTGACGGCCGACGACCTCGTCGACCACGCCGCCGCCACGGCGCTGCTCGCCATGCGCTGGTGCGGGGTCGCGGACTGATCATGGAGCGGGCGCAGAGCAACACCCAGAACGTCCTGCGCCCGGGGTTCGTCGAGCTCGCGTACGGCGAGCCGGACCCCGGGCTCCTCCCCGTAGCCGCCGTCCGCCGCGCCGCCCTCGCCGCCCTCGACCAGCTCGGGCCTGGAGCGATCGCCTACGGGACGGCCGAGGGCCCGCACGCCCTGCGCGCCGCACTCGCGACGCGCATCGCGGCGCGGGAGGGCTTGCCCATCGGCGCCGACGACGTGGTGATCACCGGCGGCAACTCCCAGGCCCTGGACCAGGCGCTGACCGTCTTCGCGATGCCGGGGGACGTCGTCCTCGTCGAGTCGCCGACCTACAATCTGGCCCTCGGGAGCCTGCGCGACCATCCGGTGGAGGTCGTCGGCCTGCGTAACGACGGGCGGGGCCTCGACGTCGAGCACCTCGAGACCACCCTCTCGTGTCTGCACGCCACCGGGCGGCGCGTCCGGCTGCTCTACGCCATCCCGACCTTCCACAACCCCACGGGCAGGTGCCTGGCGCCCGAGCGCCGCGCCGCGCTCGTGGCGCTGGCGCGACGCGAGGACCTCCTCACCGTCGAGGACGACGTGTACCGGGAGCTCGCCTACGACGGCGAGGCGCCGCCGTCGCTGTGCAGCCTCGACCCCGAGGCGCCGATGCTGCGCCTGGGCACCTTCTCGAAGTCGCTCACGCCGGGGCTTCGCGTCGGCTGGGCGACCGGGCGGCCGGACCTGCTCCGCCGCTTCTCCGCCGCCGGCATGATCGAGAGCGGCGGGTGTCCGAGTCAGTTCGCGGCGACCGTGGCGGCGGCGCTCCTTGACGGCGATGCGTACGACGCCCACATCACCGCCCTGCGCGCCGCCTACACGAGCCGTCGTGACGCGCTCGCCGCCGCCCTCCGCGAGCACCTGCCGGCCGGCTGCGGCTTCACCCTGCCGGCCGGCGGCTACTTCATCTGGCTTCGCCTCCCCGACGGCCTCACTGCGACGCGCCTCCTCGCGCACGCCGAACGCCGGGGCGTGTCGTTCGTCCCGGGCTCGAGCTTCTCGACCGACGGCGAGGACGCCTGCGTCCGCCTCGCCTTCAGTCTGTACGACGAGGCGGCGCTGGCCGAAGGCGCTCGCCGCCTGGCGGCGGCGATCGAGTCGGCGTCGGCTCGGGCGGGTTGAGCGTCCTCCCAACGGGCCACCCCCCTCACCCTCGCCGCCGCCTCGCATCTTGCCGCGGGTGGTAAGCCGCGACTTGGCTTTCCGCCGGCTCTCAGGAGGGACGGGGCATGACTGACTCGACGTCGACCGACCAGACCGCAGGCCCACCGACAGGCACGCCGGGACGCCTCAGGTTCGCCGTCTGGAGGCTGGCCGAGCTTGGCGGCCCGCCGCCCGCCTCGGCCTGACGTCCGCCGCGGGGCGCCGGCTCGGCGCAGGGCGACGGCTCAGACGTCGCCCGCGCCCGGGCGCGGCGACTCGTGCTCGTGGCGGCGCAGGTGCTGCTCGAGCTGATGCGGCAGGCGGATGTGAGGCCTTCCGCCGATCAGGTCCCAGAGCCGGTGCCTTCGCCGCGTCCATACCTGATGGAACGTCGCGTCGCGACGCTGCGCGCGCTCCAGCTTGCCCGGGTCGTCCGCGTATCTGCCGTGGGCCCAGGGCGAGTTCGGCTTGGCGAGTCGGTACGCCCCGACCATGGCGACGAACGGCACGAAGACGCCGAGCGTCCCCAGCCAGAGCTTGCTCTTCAGGTAACAGATCACCACGAACACCACATTGAAGGCAACGACCACGAACACGACCCAGCGCGACAGGAAGGCGAGGTCGTCGACCTGCCCGATGCCGAGCGGCACGATGTTGGTTAGGAAGAGGGCCGCGAAGGTGACGCCGAGGATGACCGCGTCGATGGACTTGCGCCCGGCCTCCTCCCAGTACACATCCTCGAGGTGCAGGATCAGGGCGAACTCGTCGAGCATGAGCGCGGCCCCGGCGCCGAAGGCGAAGGCGAGGAACTCGAACCACGCGCCGCCCGGCTCCAGAGCGAAGATGACGATCCCGACGACGAACATCGCCACGATCCCGAACACCGAATGGTGGATGTGGAGCCCCGACGGGCGGATGTCACCGCGGAACCACCAGCGCTTCTGGGCCCTGATCATCCTTGTGTTGAAGCGGATGAAGACGAACATGCAGATGAAGCCGACGAGCAGGAAGACGAGGGGACGCTTGCCCTCGGCGAGGAGCGCGGCGGCGATGAGCGGCGAGGCGGGCATCTCACCCCTGAGTATCGGCGGGTGAGAAGGAACGCAACCCTTCGCCCCGGCGTCAGCCCTCCGCCTCGATCGAGGCGCTCTCGCCGGGCGCGACCACGCGGACCTCGACCTCCGGAGCGAGCTTGGCGGCGTAGCGCGCGAAGGCGCGCGGCGGCTGCACGTCGCGCCCGCGCCACACGGTGAGCATGCCCGGCGGGTAGTAGACACCCCAATGGACGGGGACCGCGATGCGCGGGCGCAACAGCGGGAGCGCCTTCGCCGCCGTCAGCGGATTGAGGTGGTCGTCGGGAAGGGTCACCCCCCAACCTGAGATCGGGAGCAAGGCGACGTCGATGCGCCCCGCCAGCTCGGCCATGCCCGGGAAGAGCCCCGTATCGCCGGCGAAGTAGAACGTCGGGCCGGCGCCGACGAGGTACCCGACGGCGTCACCCGCGCGGGTCACCGGATACCGCTTGCCGCCATGGTAGGCGGCGGTCGCCTCGATCCTGACGCCCGCCATCTCCATGACCTCGTCTGGCGCCAGCGAGCGGACGTCGGCGAACCCCTGCCGACGCACCAGCGCCGCGCCGTGCTCCGGTATCAGCACCGTGGTCGCAGGATCCAGGCGGCGCAGCGACCGGATGTCGAGATGGTCGACGTGCAGATGCGAGATCAGGATGACGTCGAGGTCGCCGAGCAGGCCCGGTTCGGGCAGGGGACCACGCCGCAGGAGAGGACCCATGTGGCGCCGCAGCAGTGGGTCGGTCAGGATGCGGGCGCCGGCGACCTCGATGAGCACGGTGCCGTGCCCGACGTAGGTCAGCCGGGCTGGGCCGCCGGACACGGCGCCCTCACGCTCCGCCGTCGGGCGACGCCGCGCGGCCCACGCGCAGGTCGTCGACCGGTTCGCCCCGCGCGCCCGAGTCCGGCTCGCCGCGCTCGTCCAGATCGTCGGACCCGAGGCGGGCGAGACGCCGCGCCGGACGCTCGCGGCCGAGATTGCTGACCAGCAGCGCGACGATGGTCACCAGGTAGATCTGCCCCAGAAGCGCCTCGGTGATCGCGAGCATGCGCCCGAGGTCCGTCGCCGCGCTGAGGTCGCCGTAGCCGACGGTCGAGAGCGTCACGTAACTGAAGTAGATGAACTCGACCTGCGTCGGGTCGTCGGTCTGGGCGAAGAACGCGGCGTCGTCGAAGGCCGACAGGCCGCCGTAGGCCGCGGCAAAGAACAGCCCGACGAACAGGTAGATGCAGAGAGCGCCCATCACCGTGCGCATCGTGATCTCGACATGCCGGCGGAGGCGATGGAGGATGGCGACAGGCGCGCCGACGACCAGCGCGACCGCGAGTGCCGACGTCAGCGAGTCACCGCGCCCTTCGACGCCGGTGGCAGTGGCGACGACCGCGACCACCACGCTGACGCCGGCCAAGAGCGCGACGATCCGCACCGTCCGCGGCCGCACCTCGGAGGCCGACAACGTCACGATCAGGGTGACCGCCAGAACGACGACCGTGAGCGCCCTGCCCCACGCGAAGTCGCCGGCGACGGCAGTGACGAAGAGCACCAGCAGAATGAGGATGAAGACGAGGCCGTAGCCGTCGTTGAACCGCCTGACGGCCCGCACTCCCTTGTCGAGGGACCACGTCTCACCGTGCACGTCCGCCCCGGGCCCGTCCCGGCCGGGATCCTGCCTGCCCGGGGCCTCGCTCATGACATCCTCTCGCTCATATGGGCCTCACTCTCACGGCACCCTCATTCTCGCGCTCATGACGCCTCCATCCTATCGCGCGCGCGCCCGCGGCGGCGGCGCGCGGGCATGGCGGAGGCTCGCGCGTGAACGAGCGAGATGAAGACACCCGCGCGCAGGGTACCCGGTCCTGTGGCGGGATGTCTCCATACAGCCGCACTGCTCATCTACTCGCCCAGCACCTTGATGATCAGGCGCTTGCTGCGCCGTCCGTCGAACTCGCAGTAGAACACCGCCTGCCACGGCCCCAGGTCGAGACGGCCGTCGGTCACCGGGACGATCACCTGATGGTGAACGAGCAGGTTCTTGAGGTGGGCGTCGCCGTTGTCCTCGCCGCCGCGGTGGTGGCGGTAGTCGCCGCCGTCGGGCAGCAGCGCCCGGGCGACGTCGTTCGTCGGGCGCCGCCACGACGGCGGCGCCAGCTTGTCGAGCCACTCCAGGGCGTCCTGCTGGATGCCGGGCTCGTCGTCGTTCACCCAGACCCCGGCGGTGATGTACATCGCCGACACGAGGACCATGCCCTCGGCGATACCCGCCTCATCCACAGCCTGCTGCACGTCGCCCGTGATGCGCAGGAACTCGCGCCGCTCGCGTGTCCTGATCGTCTTGTAGACGGTGTGCGACTTCATGCTCCCTCCCTTCGCTCGCCGCAGAGGATACCCCTGTCGATACGGGTTAGGCCCCCCCTCCGAGGGGTAGATTTCGGACAGCGCTTGTCCTATCTCCCTTGAGAGGGGGCACGATGGCCACGATCAGCAAGTCGATCGACGTCCCCGGGGTACGCAGTGAGGTCGCCGACGCCTGGACCCGGTTCATCGAGTCGGTGCTCGTCGGCAGTCGCAGGCTAGCCTGCGACGAACTCGCCTGCGTCGATCCGCTCAACACCGAGCTGGTCGGGTTCGAGGACCTTGGAGGGGGTCGCACTCGGGTGAACGTGACGCTCCCGATCCCGGGCGACACTTCCGACGGCGTCGCCGATCTCCTCAGCCACAAGGCGTCGCACGACCTCGTGCTCTTCTGGGACTACATCGAGACGGGCGACTACCGGCGCGACCACGTCGCGGACGCGGTCGCGGGCACAGAGATCAAGGAGGAGATGCGCAGCGGCCGCCTGGCGGCGTACGACACCCACATGGACGGCGGGTCCCTTTCGGTGGGCCGCCAAGGCTGAGCGCCGCCGGCCGACGCGGCGACGGCGGCCTTCCTTCAGGCCGTCTGCCCCTGCCGCGCGTGATCCCAGTCCGGGTCGTCGCGCCACACGAACTCGTCGGCGCGCAGGTCGCGCAACGCCTGCTCGATCTCGGTCCGCGTCGTCATGACGAAGGGGCCGTACCGGGCGATGGGCTCGCCCAGCGGCTTGCCCGAGACCAGTAGGAAGCGGACCGGCCGGTCGTCCGCCTCGACCCGTACCTCGTCGCCGTCGGCGAAAAGCAGTAGGCGCGGCGCGGCGGCGAGCTCGCCGGCGCCCTCGGCGCGGTAGCCGCCGTTGCCGGTCACGCCGAAGCGGCCCTCGCCCTCGAACACGTAGGCGAAGGCGGAGTGGCCGTGGGAGACGGGCTGAGCGAAGCGGCCGTGGGCCGGCAGGGAGACGTCGAGGTACTCGGGCTCGGCGTAGATCTCGCGCACCGGGCCTTCGACGCCGTCGACGGCGCCCGCGACGACACGCACGATCGTCCCGTCGTCACGGCGTACGTGGGGGATGTCCGCCGCCGCGACGTCCTGGTAGCGGGGTTTCGTCATCTTGAGGGCCGAGGGCAGGTTCACCCAGAGCTGGAAGCCGGCCATGAGGCCCTCTCGCGGTCGCGGCATCTCCTCGTGCATGATGCCGCCGCCGGCCGTCATCCACTGGACGTCGCCGGGACCGATACTGCCGGCGTTGCCGATGCTGTCGCGGTGGTCGACCTCGCCCGAGAGCATATAGGTGACCGTCTCGATGCCGCGGTGCGGATGCCATGGGAAACCGGCGAGGTAGTCGTCTGGATCGTCCGAGCCGAAGTGGTCGAGCAGCAGGAACGGGTCGAGGTAGTCCAGCTGGAAGCCGCCCAAGCTCCGCTTGAGACGGACCCCAGCCCCCTCGAGGACCGGCTGTGGGATGATGATGTCGTAGACGCGCCGCGCGTCGGCAGCCATGACCGACCTCCTGAGTCGCAGTGAGAGAGGGCTACCCGCGGCGCCACAGGGGGAAACCGGACGCCGATGAGATTGCGCGTCGCCTCGTTCAACATCCGCAACGGCCGCGCCTGGGACGGGCCTCACTCGTGGCCCCTGCGCCGCGACGCCGCGGCGGAGGCCGTGAGGCGCCTGCGGGCCGACGTGGTCGGACTGCAGGAGGTCCACGGCTTTCAGCAGCGGGACCTCCTGGCCCGCCTGCCCGCCTGCGCGGCGTGCGGGGTGGGTCGCGACGACGGTCGAGAGCACGGCGAGCGCTGTGCGATCCTCTACGACGCGCGGCGCCTCGTCCTGGAGCGCTGCGTCACCCGCTGGTTCTCGGACACGCCCGACGTGCCCGGGTCGCGGAGCTGGGGCGCCCCGCCGCCGCGCATCGCCACGCTGGCCTGGTTCGCTGAGCGGGCGGCCGGCGGCTCGGTCTCAGCGCCGGCCCGCTTCGCGGTCGCGAACGCGCACTGGGACGGGGCCTCGGCCCACGCGCGCGAGCGCAGCGCCGAAGCGCTCCTCCGCTGGCTCGACCCCGCCCTGCCGTGGATCTTGGTCGGCGACCTGAACGCGACCGCCGACGACCCGGCGGTCCGGCGCCTTCTCGCCGCCGGCCTGCGCGACCCGCTGGGTCGCCTCGGCACCGGCGGCCCCGGCGGCGGCACGCACCATCACTGGGACGGCCGCACCGCCTGGACGCGCATCGACTACGTGCTCGTCTCGCGCGAGTGGCGCGTGCGCGCCGCGGCCGTCATCCAGGACCGCGTCGGCGGCAGCATGCCCTCCGACCACTGGCCTGTCCTCGCCGCCCTCGAGCTGCCCGAGTAGGATGACGCCCATGGCGGCGACGGCGATGCGCAAGTCGAGCGGATGAGGGGAGCGCGCCTGCTTGCGGACCGCTCTCCCTGGCCGCGACTCGCGGTCGTCGCGCTTTTCGCCCTCGCCTTCGCCCTCATCGAGGCGATGGTCGTGTACTACCTGCGCAAGCTGTTCGCCCTCGAGTACGCGGCGGTCTTCAGCGAGACCAGCTTCCGCTTCCCCAAGGACTACCTCGCCCACGAGCAGGCGCGGGAGGCGGCGACCATGGTCGTCCTCGTCGCCGTGGGCCTCCTGGCGGGACGCACCCCCTGGCA
>Ga0315273_10014472_pt1 | contig 10166 bp, 15 predicted proteins | sample YL17G02_0_MG_FD_205753 | JGI IMG/M metagenome (GOLD analysis project Ga0315273, IMG submission 205753) | Sediment microbial communities from Yellowstone Lake, YNP, Wyoming, USA - YL17G02_0 | ecosystem: Environmental > Aquatic > Freshwater > Lake > Sediment | place: USA: Wyoming | collected... | reverse complement strand
TGAATGAAGAAATTATTGAACAAAATTTAACAACTAAAAGGAAAAAATTAACAAAAAAACAAAAAATTTTTCTTGCTGCGCTGGACAAAAATCTTGGAAACGTTAGTGACGCAACGTTAAAAACGGGAATTTCGAGAGGAATACATTATCACTGGAGGCATAATTGTCCGAAATACGAAGAAGAGTTTAGATCAATTAGCGAGAAAATTTTAGACTTTACCGAAAGTAGCCTGCACAAACAAATTCAGGACGGCAATACTGCCGCGACAATTTTTAAACTGAAATGTTTAGGAAAGGAACGCGGCTATATTGAAAAGCAGTATGTGGAGATAGACGATGTTAGCAAACTATCAGATGAACAGCTCAACCAACTTGCAGCTATCTCTAGCAACAAGGGCTAAAATAGAACTAGAAAAAAGGAGGCGAAAAAAAGAAAAGGAGCAGAAGCTAGGGGTCGTTCAGCCGTTTAACGAGTGGTTAAAAGAAACTTCGCCCGAATATGAATGGGATTATCAACATTTGCTTTTGATTCAAAAACATTTGCAAGAAATAGTTGACGGAAAACAGAAGCGAATAATTATTCTAATGCCGCCGCAGCACGGGAAATCTTTACATACAACAATTCATTTTCCAGCATATTTTTTAGAAAAATTTCCCGAAAAAAGAATAATAGTTGGCGCGTACAATCGAGAGTATGCGTGTAAATTTTCAATGGCTTCAAAACGTTTGCTTCAGCGCAGAAATTTTGTATTTGGCGATATGAATCATGCAAACGAATGGAATACTGGGCGCGGCGGTTTTCTCAAATCATTTGGTTTTCAATCAGGTATTACGGGCACATCTTCAGATTTGACAATAATAGACGATCCGATCAAAAACATTACAGACGCAAGAAGCATTGTTATGCGCGATAAAGTCTGGGACGAGTTTGAATATTCGATAGAAAGCCGCGAACAAAAAAATACATCTTTTATCATAATTTTAACACGCTGGCATCATGACGATTTGGTTGGTCGGTTACTAAAAAGAGATGGGCGCGAAGCGTGGGACATTATCAGTCTTCCAGCAATCGCAGAGGAAAACGACTTAATTGGACGCGCCCCCGGAGAGCCTCTTTGTGAAGATAGAAAAACCTTGGAAAAATTACTCAAGGAAAGACACGACAATCCGGCAAAATTTGCAGCTCTATTTCAACAAAACCCCTCAATAGACGGCGGAAATATAATCAAAGAGGAATATTTTCAAGATCAATATTATGATACTCTTCCGCGATTGGACTATGTTGTTGAATCAATTGATACTAATCAAAAGCCAAGTACAAACAAAAAAGGAAGCTACACGGCAATAACAACGTGGGGAGTTAGAGACGACAAAATATTTATGTTGGATTGTTGGCGCGGAAAATGCGGATATCTTGAACTTAAAGAAATGGCTTTGCGAAAAAATGATCAATACAGCCCATCATATTTGCTCATAGAAGATACTGTCAATGGGTGTGCCCTTATCCAAGAATTGACGTCTACGACAATGTTGCCAATAAAACCAATCGATCCACATGGCGACAAACAAATCAGGTTAGAAGCGTGTACACCGCTATTTGCCAACAAAAAGATATTCTTTCCAAAAAACGCGTCTTGGTTGTATGATTATATTCAAGAAATGATATCGTTTCCGACCGGAACTAACAACGACCAAGTGGACAGTACGTCGCAAGCGTTAAATTTTATTCAAAACAGATTTCAAAATTATTATAGCAGTCTCTGCAACTAGGAGAATTTATGCCACAGCAATTTTTTAAAAAATTCAAAAAATTATTTTCAAATAACAAAAGCAAAACTAGCATTAAAAGAAAACCAAACAAAACAAAATCATCTAATGCAATCATAATTGACGATTCGTTGACAGAAGACGAAAAAAGAAATGCTCTTGCAAAATCTTATGAAACAGGATCGTATCTTGTTGACTATCCTGCCGGAGAAAATGCCACAAATAATAAAGCTGTGTTTGGCGATAGTATGTATAATTTGATTTCGTCAATGGGTGTTCAAGGTGTTGCCAAAACCCCGGCAACAAGTTTTCAAGCTCCAAGAATTTACACGCCGCGAGACCTAGAGTATTTTTATGCCGGCAACGGAATAATGCGAAAAATTATTGACACGCAGGCAGACGAAATGACGCGCGAATGGATTAATTTAGAGGGAGACGACGAAGAGGAACATCTTAAAAAATATTTAGAAAAACTTAGCGCACAAAAACAATATGCTGATTTAATCAGATGGTCGTCTTTATTCGGCGGCTCGCTAATTATTATGTTGATTGACGACGGAAGATCTTTAATTGAAGAAGTAGACTTGAACAACATTAGAAAAATAGAAAAACTTTGGGTAGTTGATTTAGGGCAAATATATCTCTATCCGACAGATTATTATTCCGATCCGGCAGATCCAAAATTTAATGAACCGGAATGGTTTACTATACGCCCGATATTTTACGGTGTACCAAGCAAAAATTTGATGTTCAAAGTTCACGAAACGCGCGTCTTAAAGATGGATGGAGCTCCTGTTACTCAGTTTTTGAAAAGTTTAAACAGGGGGTGGATGGCTCCGATTACTCAATCCTATATGTGGGACATTATCAATCTGGAACAATCGTATACTTACGCCGTGGAAGCCGTGCACGAAATGGTCGTTACGGTTTTTGGAATTAAAGATTTGGCGATGAAACTATCGACAGACAAAGGAGTGGAAGAAATTAAAAAAAGAATGGACGTTGTGCTTTACGCTAAATCTGTTATTAACGCCGTAATAATGGACGCCGACGGTGAAAAATTTGAAAAGGTAATGACAAACATCAGCCAAATCGCTGACCTATTAACAAAACTTGAACGAAAATTGTGCGCTACGTGCGGCATTCCTTATTCTGTTTTATTTGGCGAGCAACGCGGCGGACTTAATCAGGGCGAGAGTAGCGATGTTAGAATGTGGTACGATACGATAAAAAGAAACCAAGCTCAAAACGTCACTCCTCTTTTGAAAAAACTTATACATTATATTAGCCTTTGTGATGATTGCGATTTTGAAGGCGACATGGAAGAGATAAGCATTTCTTACAATAATTTGTGGCAATATGAAGAGAAAGATTTGGTTGGAATGAAACTACAGCAAGCGCAGGCGGACGCGATTTATATCGACAGGGGTGTTGTCACGCCGGAGGAAATAAGGGAGCGTTTTCTTGACGACGTTTTTGATTTTGAATTGCAAATTAAAAGCGAAGAGACTGTGACGAAAGATTTTGATGAAAAAACCAAGGACGAAATAAACAAAAAGACCGAGGAAATTTCAATAAGTAAAGACATGAATACAAACACTCTCGGTAAGTAAACAATGGAATTAAAACATATACAAAACATCAAGGGGGCGAACAAAAGGATTAAATTAAAAAAGCCTTTAAAGCCCCTTCACCCCATAAATCAAGAAAAATCTTATCAAAAAGATTTACGGCACGTTGTCTCTCAAATAAAAAAAGCGATCGATAAATATTTAATGCCAGAATTACCGTCGCTTGTTGTCGAGGCAAATAAAAATAAAAACAAGCCTATTCTTGACGATGTAAATAGCGACATGAATAGAATTTTTAAAAATATAAAAGCGTCGCTAGATAATAGTGTTGACGAAAAACACATTGCAAAACTTCACGCCGCAGAGGTTAATAAATTTCAGTCGAACGAGTGGCGCAAGCAAATAATGCACATATTTGACATAAATATTTTTACAAATGAACCATGGCTAAAAGACCATCTCGACGCATGGGTACAGGCAAATGTAGGGTTAATAACGTCTTTGCAAGACAACGCATTGTCGCAAATACAATATCAAGTACAGCAAGGTTTTGTGCAAGGATTACGGCATGAGAGCATTTCAAAAAATATACAAGAAAGACTTGACGTTGCTGAAAGCAGGGCAGATTTGATCGGGCGAGATCAGGTGTCAAAATTAAACGGACAATTGAACGAATTACGTCAAACTGATTTAGGGATTGAAGAATACATTTGGAACACAGCGCACGATGAACGCGTGCGCGAAAGTCATGCTGAAAAAGATGGCGAAACATTTAGTTGGGACGACCCTCCAGAAGATACAGGACATCCGGGAGAAGATATAAATTGCAGGTGCATTGCCCTTCCGAAGTTCAGCGAGGATTTATTTAGCGAGTGATTGTTTTTGTAAAGTATGTTTTTTATTAAAAAATAATTCTTCAATTTCTGTTAATTGTCTAATAAAATAACTAGTAGAATCATCAACTGGCTTATTTCCGTTAATTATCCAGATAAAATTTGGGAGTTTAATAATTAAATAAGTGACAATTGAGCTGCATATAAAACAACTCATAAATATAAATATTAACATATTCATCTCATTATTTTTTATTACAATCTAATTATCAGTCCGTCAAGATACATTTCGTGCGGAACAATTCTTACACCGCTTTCGAGTTCTTCATAAGTTGGTGTAAAAAGTTTCCATGTGATTTGTGTTTTTAAAAACGAATGATCGCCATATTTCTCGCTGTTGTAGATAAGTTTATATCCTTTTCCAATAGATTTTTTAATCAATAAAATTCTACTATTTGATTCTTCGCGAAAAAAAGTAATGTGTTCTCCAACTGAAAGATCAAGTATTTTTGTTATATCTGTGCCTATATAAATATTTGCGTTATACTTATTGTCGCCGTATTTTTTTTGGTTCAATTTATTAAAAGAAATTCTTATTACGTCTTTTAATTTTTCATTTGTTCGCCGTGGTTTTGAACCCTTTACCATTTCAATGAATTTCATACGTACCTCTCTATTTTATTTTTAATAATCTGGTGGAGCGAGAAGGATTCGAACCTTCGAAGGATTAACCGCCAGATTTACAGTCTGACCCCGTTGACCGCTTGGTAATCGCTCCTTGTTTCATAAATTCGATCAACATTTTTTTATTATATCCAGTCTTGACTCTAATTTTTCTAAAATAATCCTCGACGGTTTTTTGCTTCAAATTAAGTTTCAAGGCAATTTCTTTTGCTTTATTTTTTTTTGCGGGAAGAAGTTTTAGACAATCCATTTCTCTGTCAGTGAAAGATATTCCTTTGTATTCGACGCGTCTTGTTTTCTTAACTTTAACAGGGGTTTTTAATTTATTATTTTTAATATTAGAGGCGTCTTTTTTCTTGATTGAACTGATCAATATTTTGCTCCAATAATTATTAAGCATTTCTCGGCTTCTGCGGTTGAATTCCTCCATATACAATTATTCCTCCAGTTTTAGTTGTTTTTTCATTTTCTCTTATCAATTTTGTTTTTAACTCGCGATATTGATTTTTCTTCATTTAGAGAAATAATATCTATTTTGTCATTTACAGATCTAACATAATTGCTGGCGCATATTATGGCTTTTCTAATACGTTCACTCGGATCTTTCACAATTCCCTCGGTTGAATATAAACTTGCTTCAGCGTGATAATTTCCCGAACCCTCTTTTATTAATTAATAATTTCTCTACAAGCAATAGACAATTGACATTTTTCTGCTATTTCAAAGGCTTTTTCTTTATTAGAAAAAATGCCATATATTCTATTGTTATCGTATATGATATAAACAAGCATTCTTGCACTCATTATTTTCTCGACATTTTTCTTTGCTCACACCACGCTAAAACTTCCTCATAATCCCAGCCTATAACTTTATCGGTGATTTTAATATGTTGAGGAAATTTTCCATCCATTTCAAGAATGCGAATGGTTGAGCGGCTTAATCCGCAGATGTTTATTACTTCGTGTAAGCGGATTAATCGTTTTGGATTGTTGAATGTTTTAGTTATCATAAATTTCAGCCGCAATCTTTAGAAATTTCCTTAAAAAAATTATCGCTTAGATATTCAGCCAAACATTCATCAATTAAATCATCAAAATCGCGCCGCTCTTTAATTGTCAATTTTAGATTTTCGTATTTCGAAGTAATATCCAACAATTCAAGCTGAACTTTTTCAATTCGCTCCGCCAATTCAGCTAGCGTTTTTTTATTAGAAGATTGTTTTTTTGAAGGAATTTGCTTGATAGAAGAACTTTTTGCCGGAGAGCATTTCACTTCTTTTTTATCTACGTAAATTTTGATTTTATTTTTATCAAAAGTTAAAGGTTTTTTAGGCATTTTTATCTCCAATTTAAGTGTGTGTTTTAAATATGATGCGCGTTAACGTGGTTGGAGGGATGTGCGCCCACGCTTCCCGTGCGACTTACGGGTGTTCTAACTAACTAAACTACAGCCACTTATGGACGTCCTACAGTTCGTCGATTAACTTTCGGTATCTATTAAAAACTTCAACCTTTGATCGTAAGGTTTTGGTTATCAAAAGATAATCTAATTCAAACGCGCAAAAAATATCTTACTTAACATTTTAAACGATGTCAACAGGTATAAACGTGTTTTAACCTTTACAACATCGCGTTAAGCAATATTAACTAATACCAGCAAAATGCCTTATTTTTTAAAGATTTTTTGCTAAAAATAGTTTCTTTTTGTTAAAAAAATAAGATATATTGCAAACATAAAGATTTATTTAAGGATTAATTTATGGCATCGACACTTAAAAATCTAATTTTTCATGATTCTTCTAGAATTTCAAAAACCACTTTCACAGATGAAGGTTTTTTGAAAACTGATGCCATTATTACGCGCGCAGGAGTTTATCAATACAAACTTAACGATGGGCGTGTTGTAAATCAGTTTAGACCGCCTTCTGAAGTTTTCAGCGACGCGACAATAACATCAATGAAAATGCTGCCTATCACAAACGAACATCCTCCGCAAAAATTAGTTAATAGTCGCACGGCTAAAGCTTTGTCAGTTGGACATCTTGGCGAAACAATCGTTAATGAAAACAATCGTAACATGTGGATAACAATGCTCGTTACAGATTCGCAATCAATTGAAGAAGTAAAAGGAGGCAAAAGACAATTATCCGCTGGATATACTGCCGATTTGGTCGAGGAAAATGGAGTATTTGAAGGACAATCATATACGCATGTTCAGAAAAATATTCGTGGTAACCACGTGGCTATTGTGCAAAACGGTCGCATGGGCGATATAGCCTCGATAACGTTAGATGGCAGCGATGCCGTACAAATTTTAATTAACAATCTGGAGCAAATAAACATGTCTGAAAATCTAAAAACAGTTTTGCTCGATGGCATTGAGTATCAGGCATCGCCAGAAGTTGCCAATGCACTCGAGAAAACAAAAACAGAAGTCTCTACTTTGCAAGAAGAAATTTCTAAACAAAAAGTTTTGCTTGATGAAAAATCTGCAAAATGCGACGCCTTGGAAAAGGCAAATAACGATCTTTCAACAAAAGATATCAAAGGCGAAATAATGGAAGCCGCAAAGGCGCGAGTTTCTTTGCTTAACACAGTTAAAAGCGTTTTTGGTGATGAGGCAATGAAAAAAGTTGAAACTTTTAACGATAGCGATATTAAGCGCGAAACTTTACAACCCTTTTATAAAGAAAAAGATTTGAAAACGCAAAGCGGCGAATATATTGACGCTCTTTTTGACGCCACTATAGAAGCAAAAAGAAACGCTAATTTTGCTAATCAAAGAAAAACCATCGCGATTGGCGATACAAAAGACGAAGAAAGCAAAAGCACTTCTGTTGTGAACGAATTTAACAAAAGACTTAACGGAGGCAAATAATGAACGCAACAATTCAAACAGATTTTAGTCTGTATTTCAACGCCGCAAAACTTGGCGAATTATATGATAGACGCGAGGCTTTAACCGAAGCGTTTGTCGCTGAGACGGCTTTAAGATTTGGGCAGGCTTGCGTAGTTGGGACAGATAAAGATAGACAAGTTAAAGCTCCTAGCACTACGGGTCAAGTTTTCAGAGGCATTTCGATTGCAACTTGGCAGCTTGAACAGCAGATCACTGGTTACCCAACCGATTCATCTGGCAGCTATCCGATCAAAATGCCGTTGCCGGTTCTTCGACGCGGTTCGATTTGGGTGAAAGTATCTCAAGATGTAAGCGTTGATGATCCTGTATATTTTGTCCACACAGACGCAAGTCCTGCAATTGTCGGGACTTTTAGGAAAGACGCAAATACCGACAAAGCCGATTTAGTGCCTACTGGAGTTTTCAGGAAAGCCGCAAAATCTGGCGAATTGGCTGTTGTAGAAATTAACTTACCAAAGTAATTGAGGATTAAAAAATGACAACTTTTACAGAATTGAGTAATCACGCCCCAGTCGTTAAAGGGCTATTTACCGACGAAAAAGATTCGCGCGTACAGGGAGTTTCTGAAATGATTCGCGCAACAATGAGAACATATTATAATGACGCGCTTAGTGATGACGCGACTGGTTTTTTTATTCGCCAATTAGCAGAATTAGAAGCCCAGTTTTATGAAGTACTTTACAAGCCTTTGAAGGGCATGATTTTGTTTCCTTCTTCTAGCGCGTATAATATCGCCGCCGAAAATATTATTTTCCAAGTGTGGGACTACAGGGGCGAAGCTCGCACAATTGCTAACTACGGCACAGATGACTTCCCAGAAGCCGATGTGTTAGTAAAACAATTGAGCGTTCCTGTCCGTGGCGAAGGCGCGAGTTTTTCATATACGATTCAGGATTTACGAGCGGCTGCTATGGCAAGACCACAGCAACCTCTGGATCAAGCAAAAGCTACAGCAGCGCGTAAAACAATTGAACAAAGAATAAACAAAGTTATTTGGAACGGCGATGTTATGACCTCACGCGTTGGAGCATTAACCGATCCAGATGTTCCTTACGGCTCAGTACCAAACGACGGGACTGGAAGTGCGACAACTTTTGTTAGCAAAACAGGTCAACAAATTTACCGCGATCTGTGTACAATTGTGCGTGAAATTGATGAAGCCTCAGGTGGTTTATTTAAAGCTGATACTTTGGTAATGCCAATCAAACAATATAAATACATCGAACAAAAACCGTTTGCCGAATCATTCATGGGAACAAGCGTTTTAACTTATTTCAAGCAAAATAATCCGGGCGTAAATGTTGAGTACGCAGAGGAGTTAAATGGCGCAAGTTCTGTCACTCCAAACAACGATGTAATGATTGCTTACGAAAAAAATCCTATGTACGCAACAATTGCAATTCCAATTCCTTTCGAAATGTTTCCTCCACAATTAGAAGGAATGAAATACAGCATACTTTGTCATGCGCGTACAGCAGGAATGATAATTCGTCAACCAATTTCAATGAATATTAAAGAGGGTATCTAATGTCTCAAGTAGCAATTCAAAACTATATAGGTCGTGATTATTCAGTACCGTTTGTTGTTGGTGATGATGTTTTAAATGTTCAAACTGTTATTTTAAAGAAAGGTTTAAATCTTTTGAATGGGGAAGTTTGGGACAAGATTAAAAGTAATCCGATGATAAAAAGATTGTTAGATACTTCGCACGAATTTTGCTTAATGAGAACAAAGCAAATTGATGGCGATCCAAAAGACACTCAATATTTAACTCTTAGAAAGACGTATAATCTTGACAACGAAAAACACAAAATGATTGAAGTACGTGATTTTCGTAGCGCAGAAGTTGCACCAAAAACAAAAATTAAAGAATAAAAAAATGACAACGCTTGAGATATTCAGAGACATAGCACCTGAATTTGTCGCAATGTCTGACGCTCAGGTGAATCGTTTTATAGGTTACGTAACTCCTCAAGTGTCGCAATCATATTTTGGCGATGACTATGGATTGGCTCTTGCCTATCTAGCCGCCGATATGATTGCGATTGCGGCTAGGAAAGGCGGCACGGCTGGTATTATAAGCGCAAAAAGAGAAGGGGAGTTGTCAATAAATTACGCCGTGCCGACAGATATGACTTATGTGACGACATATGGGCAAAGATTTTCCGTGCTAATGAGAAAGCACGTTTTGTCCGTTTTGGTTGGAAATAATATTGGCGCGACTTCGATATAAAAACATGCTCGGAATAATCGACAAAAATGATAAATGGTTAAAATTGACCAAAGACATGATTAATGTTAAGGGTTCTTATACTGAAGTCGGTTATCAGAATATTGAAAAAAAAGAAAAGAATTCTCAGGTGAAGGTTGTTGATGTAGCAATCTATAATGA
>Ga0315273_10014469_pt1 | contig 10166 bp, 7 predicted proteins | sample YL17G02_0_MG_FD_205753 | JGI IMG/M metagenome (GOLD analysis project Ga0315273, IMG submission 205753) | Sediment microbial communities from Yellowstone Lake, YNP, Wyoming, USA - YL17G02_0 | ecosystem: Environmental > Aquatic > Freshwater > Lake > Sediment | place: USA: Wyoming | collected... | reverse complement strand
CAGCGTCAGATTGTTGAGCAGCCGGGTCGACAGCTGGGTGATCGCGAACACGAACACCAGGTCGAAGAACAGCTCGATATAGGTGACGATGCTGTGGCTGTGCGCCGATCGGTCACGGAACAGTCGGTCGCGGTTGGTGGTCATCGGGGGATAGTAGGGCGCGAAGCTGCAAATGGCGACGGGCCTGATAATTCGCCGACATGAACCGGTCCGTCGGCAGGCTACCCACTTGCACCTGTGTTGTCAGGTCAAGTGGTCCAAGGCGCAGTGAGCGGGGAGGGAGCAATCGCTCAAGCAGCCGCGGTCGCCGCTGCCCAGGTGCGAGTTCTCCGCGCGTTTGTCTGTTGCGAAACTCTCAGGATGAATGCCGTAACTTAGGATCTCCTCGACATCCTGGAAGCTGAGGGTGAAGCGAAAGTAGAGCCAAACGGCCAGCCGGGCAGGTGGGTGTGGGCGTTGAGCGCGGAGCCGAAGCGCTGTACGAACGTCACGGCGCCGCAGCGTGAGATGCGCGGCGCATCGGCCGATACCGTCCTGCCGTCCATCAACTCCTCAATCCGCTTTCGCGTCTGCCTCGACGCGGGTACTCTCTTGCTCACGGGATGCTCCTTTCGTGTTCGATCCAAACGTCGCCAAACGTTCGAATCGAGAGGATGCATCCCGTCTTCGATTTACAGCAACTTCAGGACATCACCGGCGTCGGCCCGCGCCCGCGAGTTAACTTGTCAATACCCGGAGGATCCATGAGCGACCGCCTCCCCAGCCACGCCCGCGTCGTCATCGTCGGAGGCGGCGTCATCGGCGCGAGCATCGCCTACCACCTGACCAAGCTCGGCTGGTCAGACGTCGTGCTGCTGGAGCGCGACCAGTTGACCTCGGGCACCACCTGGCACGCGGCCGGGCTCATCACCTCGGCCGGCATGTCAACCGAGACGCTGCTCTGGTCCGTGAAGTACTCGCGCGAGCTCTACCAGCGGCTCGAGGCCGAGACGGGGCTCTCCACCGGGTTCATGCCCATCGGCCACATTGGGCTCGCCACCAACGATACCCGGCGCAGCATCCAGCGCCGCGAGCAGAACTTCGCGCGCCTCCACGGCGTGGAGAAGCACGAGCTGTCGCCGGCCGAGGTCAAGGCGCTCTTCCCGCTCGTCGAGATGGAGGGACTGGTCTCGGGGATGTACACGCCCGGCGACGGGCGCGCCAACCCGGTGGACGTCACCATGTCGCTCGCCAAGGGGGCCCGCCTGGGCGGCGCCATGGTCCTGGAGGGCGTGCGGGTCACCGACTTCCTCGTGAAGGACCGGCGCATCGCCGGCGTGCGCACCACCGAGGGCGACATCGCGGCGGAGGCGGTGGTGCTCGCGGCTGGCATGTGGTCGCGGCAGCTGGCGGCCCGCATCGGCGTCTCGGTGCCGCTGCAGGCCACGGAGCACTATTACCTCCTCACCGAGCCCATGCCGGAGGTGCGCCGGGAGTGGCCGATCGTGGAGGACCCCGACGGCTACTCCTACGTGCGCGAGGAGGGGGGCGGGCTCCTCTTCGGCCTCTTCGAGCCCAAGGGCGCGGTGTGGCGCCCCGAGGGCATCCCGGACGACGGCAGCTTCCTGACGCTGCCCCCCGACTGGGAGCGGATGACGCCGTTCATGGAGCACGCCTTCCGGCGCTACCCGGTCATGAATGACACCGGCATCAAGACGTTCTTCTGCGGGCCGGAGAGCTTCACGCCGGATGGTGTCTTCCTGATGGGCGAGACCCCCGAGGTCGACGGCCTCTACGTCGCCACCGGCATGAACTCCCTGGGCATCCTCCTGGGCGGGGGCATCGGGTCGATGCTGGCCGAGCAGATCGTCCATGGGAACGCCTCCCAGGACACCACCGGGCTGGCCCTCTCGCGCACCCAGCCCTACCAGTCGACCCGAACCTTCCTGGCGGCGCGCATCCCGGAGATGCTGGGCTACACCTTCAACCACGCTGCCCTGCCGAACTACAAGCTCAAGAGCGCGCGCAACGTGCGCCGCCTGGCGCTCCACGACCGCTACGCCGGCCGGGGCGCCTACTTCGTTGGGCTGAGCGGCTGGGAGCAGCCGTCCTGGTTCTCCCAGGACGGCGCCATGCCGAAGGTGGAGTACCGCTACGGCCGCCAGGCCTGGTTCGACTACGCCGCCATCGAGCACCGGGCCACGCGCGAGTGCCTCGGCCTGTTCGACAAGACGTTCATGGGCAAGTTCGTCGTGCAGGGGCGCGACGCCGAGCGGGTCCTGAACCGGGTCAGCGCCAACTCGGTGTCGGTCCCGCCCGGCCGCAACGTCTACACGCAGTGGCTCAACCGCCAGGGCGGGATCATCTCGGATCTGACCATCACCCGACTGGGCGAGCAGGAGTTCCTGCTCGTCACCGGCGATGTCCTGGAGCGCTTCACGCCGGCCTGGCTGCGGCAGCACACCCACGCCGAGGAGCACTGCTGCGTCACCGATGTGACCTCCGCCTACACGCTGCTGAGCGTCCAGGGGCCGCGGTCCCGGGAGGTCCTGGCGGCCATCTCCGGGGCGGACCTCTCCACCGAGCGCGTGCCCTACCGGGCCACCTGCAGCCTCGAGGTCGGCCACGCCCGGGTGCTCGCAGTGCGCGTGACCTACATGGGAGAGCTCGGCTACGAGCTCTACGTACCGACCGAGTACAGCCACACCGTCTACGACGCGCTGGTGCAGGGGTGCGAGGCACAGGGAATCCCGCCGGTCCACTGCGGGCTCCTGGCGCTCGAGAGCCTGCGCCTCGAGAAGGGTTACCGCGACTTCGCCGTGGACATCGACAACACCGACACGCCGCTCGAGGCTGGGCTGGGCTTCGTGGTGGACCTCGAAAAGGGCGACTTCGTCGGCCGCGAGGCGCTGCTTCGGCAGAAGGCGCTGGGCCCGCCGAAGAAGCGGCTGGTGCTGTTCCTGCTGGAAGACCCCGGACCCCTGCTGGTGGGCCGGGAGCCCATCCGCTGCGACGGCCGTCCGTGCGGCTATGTCCGCGCCGGCGCCTTCGGCCACACCCTCGGCGCCTCGGTCGGGCTCGGCATCATCGAGCTCGAGGAGGGGATCACCGGCGATCTGCTCCGGAGCAGGCGTTTCGAGATCGAGGTGGACGCCCAGGTGGTGGGCGCCCGTGCCTCGCTGGCGCCCCTCTACGATCCCAAGAGCGAGCGGGTCCGGGGCTGACACCGGCCCCCGCGCGTCGCCTCGGGCGCAAGGGAAGTGCGCTCCCTGGACGCGTCGGCGTGAGTTCGGCATCGCGTGTCGCGCGTCAATCGGGGTGACAACGCGCGACAATCAGGATGACAAGATTCTGGTGGGTCGATTTTCGGGGCGAGAGCCTGTGGTCGAGATCGTTCAGCGCGCGATGAAGGGATTGACGACGCGCAACTGGCGATCGATAAGCTGGCCGTGCTGCAGGTCCTCGCAGTACAGACGCTTGCTGCCGGCGATCAACGCCGCGGCGATCAGCAGTGAGTCGTACAGCGAGAAGCCGTAGCGCTCGACGATGGCCAGTGCCCGGTCGTGGGTCTCGACGGTCACCGGCACCACGTCGCAGACAGCCCGCACGGTGTCGAGGATCTCTTTCACGTCGGGCAACGGCATCTTGAGCTTGCGGGTCGCGACGGCCGCAAATTCGTTCAGGACCTGGACGCTGATCGTGCCTCGTTCGGCGAGCAGCGCTTCGACGCGGTCGGCCTTTGCCGCGTCCTTCGACAGCAGATACAGCAGGACGCTGGTATCGAAGAATGCGTCAACGGCGCTCATTGGCCTCGAGTCGGTCGAACTTGAACGAGGCGGGGAGGCGGCCGCGGAACTTGCGCAGCCGAGAGAGAAGCTCGCGGGCACTGGGCGCCCTGGTCACCTCGAAGGCCTTCCTGCCCGCGACCTGGATCTCGACCTGGTCGCCCTCTTTCAACCCGAGTGCGTCGACGACTGCGGCGGGGAGCCGAACGGCGAGGCTGTTACCCCATTTCGAGACCTGCATGGCATTGCTCACGTAGATATACAATGAACAACAGTATATCCGCGTTGTCCGGCGCGCACAATGTTGGAGTTATCCGGGCCTTGGTACTGCCTGGGCGACTGAAGCCCCGGTTCTCGCTCCGCGTCCGAAGGTCCCGTGTTTCCTGTGGGCAGCAAAAAGAATTGCCGGGTACCGAAGGCAGGTCCAACATCGGCAACAGCCTTTGACCAAGCAGGGGAGACGGGCACGGAAACGAGCGTCGCGCAGACGACACGTATCACGACCGAATACGTGATGACCCTTTTGGCGCCACTCGATGCGCCCATCGCCGTCGACGGCTCATTGCAGATATTCAACGTGAAGCCCGGGGGTTGGGTGAAGGGCCCGAAGATCAATGGTGCGATGGTCTCGCCAGCAGGGGGCTGGCCGCGAACGATGCCGTCCGGTGTGTTTCGGCTGGATGTGAGGGGGCTCATCCGTACGGACGACGGTGCGGACATTTTCGTCTCCTACAACGGCGTCATTCAGTACTCCAAGGAGAGCGCGGAGCGTCTGATGAAGGGCGGGGTGCTGACCGACAAGGACGTGCCGTACGTCGTCACCGCGCCGACTTTCCAGACGTCTTCCGGGAAGTACGCATGGCTGAATGGCGTACAGGCCGTCGGCAAGATGGTGGAACTCAAGGCCGGCGATGGCGCGTACGCGAAATACGACGTATTCGTCGTGCGTTGAGGGGTCAGCAGAAGGGGCTGACGTTTGGTTTGTGAGAAGCGGCGTCCCGGCGAAGAGCCAGCCGAGCCGGCTCGCGCTGCAGTGGCAGCGCCGAGGAGTGGTTTGGCGAGGGGGAGGGCGCGGCGGAGCCGCTGGACGTCCGCCCGGTAGCGACTTCTCCGAATTGCCATTGCCGACAGGCTGGAGTCAGATCGCCGGGAACGGCAGGCCTGGTCGCCATTTCGGCAGACACCTGACCAGAAGGTCGGGGGGTGAACCATGGGACACATGGTCGCGAAGGACATCTACGGGGCACTCGGCGAGAAGATCGACAATCTGCACGTTCGTACGCCGCAGAACGAGGCGTTCTACGCCATGCTGCGGGAGCTGTACTCCACGGACGAGGCCGAACTGATCGCCAGGATGCCGTTCGGGCTGTCCACGCTCGATCGGGTCGCGAAGGTCACGGGTCGCGATCGAAAGGAACTCGAACCGATGCTGGCGGCACTGTGCGACAAGGGGCTGGTGGTGGATATCCGCCTGGGCGAACGCTACCACTACATGCCGGCGCCGTTCGTCATCGGCATCTTTGAGTTCACGATGATGCGGATGCAGAGCTCCGACCCGGACATCGGCAAAGTCTCGAGACTGTTCGTTGACTATCTCGAGAGCGGCGATTTCTACGCCGCAAATTTCAAGGACGGACAGCAGGTCTCGATAGCGCGGGCGCTCCCGCATCTAGAGCATCTCGGGGATCACGTTGAGATCCTCGACTATGAGAAGGTCGAGCGGATCGTCGACGAAGCCGATCATTTCTCATTGTCGAACTGCTCCTGCCGGCACAAGAAGCACCACGCCGGCGGCCAGGCGTGCAAGGCACCTCTCGAGACCTGCACCTCCTTCGGCAGCGCAGCGGACTACCTCGTGCGTCACGGCATGGGGCGCGAGATCTCAAAGTCCGAGATGAAGGACGTGGTGCAGCGGTCGAAGCAACTGAAGCTGGTCTTTTCCGTGGACAACGTGCGGAATCAGCCGGCGTTTCTGTGTCACTGCTGCGGGTGCTGCTGCGGAATCCTCGAGGGCATCAACAAGCACGGGTACCCGAATGCGATCGTCTCCTCGACACTCGTGCCGCACGTGAACATGGATGGCTGTAACGGCTGCCAGAAGTGCGCGAGAGCCTGCCATGTATCGGCGATCACGCTGGTTCCGGAGCCCAAAACGGCGAGCAGCAAGAGGATGTTCATGCCGGAGATCGACGAGACGGCCTGCATTGGCTGCGGCGTCTGCAGCCTGGTCTGCGACCCGGACGCCATCGACATGCACAAACGCGAGCAGCACGTGATTCATCCGGAGACGACCTTCGAGCGCGTGATCCTGCAGTGCCTCGAACGGGGAACCCTGCAGAATCAGCTGTTCGACGATCCCGGGCGCCTGACACACAAGGCGATGCGCGGCATCGTGGGAGGATTCCTGCGGCTACCGCCGGTGAAAAAGGCGCTGATGTCGGACACGCTGCGCTCGAGGTTCCTGTCGGCCATGGCCGCGGGTCATCCAGGCGGCGGGCGTGCCGATCAGGGGCTCTTGGAGTCGATCGCGGGCGATTCGGGGGCGTCCGGTCGACGCGGCTTGAGGGCGCCGCTCTGGTAGGCCAGTTGCAGCGCGGACTGCAGCCACGCGAGGCTTGCCATTCATCCCGAAGCTCGGGATTGGCCAGCGACGTCGGGTCAACCGGCACCATCGCGCGATAGCCGCCTTGGGTCAGCGCACGCACGGCATCCAGCGTGGCGTCAGTCGAGAGGTCGATGGCGAGGTCTACATCCGCGGTCAGCCGATCGAGGCCATGCAGAAGAAGCGCAAGGCCGCCCACGACGACGAATCGGATTCGCGTCGTGGCGAGATGGATCTTCGCCTCACCGAGCCGAATCCAGGGCCTTCGCCTTCTCGAACTGGACCGCAGCCTCGTCCGTCTTGCCAAGCCTGCGCAGGACGACGCCGAGAGCGTTGTACACGGCCGCGCTCGGCTTCTCCGCGAGCGAGAGCTCGTAGTAATGCGCCGCTTCTTCGAGCTTCCCCTGCTTCGCCAGCGTCTCTGCGAGGTTGTTGCAGGCGGGCGTGAATTTCGGGTCGGCGTCAATCGCCTTGCGAAATTCTGCCACCGCCTCATCCGTGCGGCCTTGTCGGGCGAGAACGTATCCCAGGCCGTTGTGGGTCTCGGCGGTGGGTCTTCCAGGGAGCGCCTGGCGGTAGTGGGACTCGGCCTCGCCGAATGCACCCGCCTGCACGTACGTCACGGCCAGGTTGAAGTGCGCCGAGGCGCAGTTCGGGTCCAGTGCTAGCGCCTTCTGGTAATCGGCGCGCGCCTCGTCCGGGTGGCCCAGGCGCGCCATGACGAATCCGAGGTCGCTGTAGATCTCCGCCTTGGGCTCGAGCTCGAGTGACGCCTTGAAGTGACCGGCGGCCTCCTCGAGCCGCCCGAGTTCCACCAGCGCGAGCGCCATGTTGTTGTGCGACTTCACGAGCTTGGGATTCGCTTTCAGGGCTTGCTCGTACTCCGCCACGGCCTCCGCCGACCGCCCCTCCTGGAATAACGTCCACCCGAGCGCATTGTGCAGCTCTGCGTCATCGGGAGCGATCTCCAGCCCACGCCGATACGCGCGTTCGGCGCCCTTGTGGTCCCCTGTGTTCTCGTTGGCCATCCCGGCCCGCAGGAACGAGTACGGATCGAGGAACTGCTCGCGAATGTCCGCGATGGCGTCGCCGGGTAGTCTGACGAACTCCGGAATGTTCGCGGCCCGGTCCGGCGACGTGAATCGCTCGAGCAGCACCGGCGGGCTGTCGTTTCCGTTCTCGTCGATGTGCGTGAGGAACAGCTGCGTGTACGGACCGTTCACCTTCGAGGAGAAGACGAGCCAGCGGCTGTTCGACGACCAGCTGTGCCAGGAGTTCATGCGCGCGGTGTTGTAGCGAAGTCGTCTCGCGAGCCCACCCGCGGCTGGGACGATGTACAGCTCGCTGTCGGGCTGCAGCAGCATGTAGCTCCTGGCCTTGCAGAAGACGATCCACTTGCCGTCCGGCGAGTACTTCGGGAAGAAGTTGCTCATCCCGTCGTTCGAGGCGCCCAGCAGCGGCTGCGGCGTGCCGCCTTTCCCGTCGTTGAACGGGATGCGGTACAGGTCGTAGCGGAAGGGCTTCCTGTCTACGGTGAATTCGGGGACGTCCTTGTTGTCGACCAGGGCGCTGTTCTTCTGCTCGAGGCGCTCCGCGTGGTAGGCGGTTGCCCGGGCGAACGCGATTTCCTTGCCGTCGGGGCTCCAGGCCGCATTGGTCTGCACGTACTGCGGGTCGTCGGCGCCCGGCAACGCCGAAAATGCCTTCGTCTCCCGATCGTAGACGACCAGAATGCCTTTGATGGGAAAGAAGAGTTGCGAGAACATGAGGTCCGGCATGGCGACGAACACGGATCGGTCCTTGACCGTGCTCACCACGTACCGCCCGGTCGGAGAGACCCGCGACAGCAGCCCGAAGGTGAGCTCGCCGTCCTCACGCTTGAAGTCGGCCCACGTGATGATCTTCGCGTCGTCCAGCACCATGTGCTTCGACACGGGCATGACGGCGTAGGCGCCCTTGTCGTTGCCGTAGTCGACGTCGAGCCCGAGCGTGCTGCCGTTGTCTGCGAAGGAGTGGCAGTTCCCGCACACCGGCAGGTTCTGCAGCACGATCGGCGGGCCAGCCTGCTCGTCGATGGTTCCGAAGCGCCAGCGGATGCGGGACGGATCCTGGACGGCCGTCAGGAACGGCAGCGGAACCTCTCGATAGAAGAGTGAATCGCCGACCTGGTCCTTCGACGTTCGAATCTGCACGCTCGCCGATGACGAGACGCGCTTCGCCTGGCTGACGCCCGCGACGATCACCTCGGCATCGCGCTCCAGGCTTCGCTGCTTGATCCGCTTCCAGTCCTCTTCCGAAGGTCGCCAGCGCGGCGCGTCGACCGAAGCTCGCGCGACCTCGCCGCCGTTTTGATCGCGAACCACTACGTCCCAGCGATCGGTGCTTTCCGTCTTGTCCTCCCACACGAAGGTCGGGGCGACACTCTCCGGGGGGAATAATGTTCCTTCCAGCGGATAGGTGATCTGCAGTTGTGCTTCGGCCGCATCGGCCACGGTGGCGATGAACAGGCCCGCAGCGAGAGCAACCGTAATGACTGCGGCGACAACGGCTGAACGACGCGCCTGCGGCATCTTCGCTGCCTACGCTCGTGCCGTTGCGACAGGAAGCATCGCGACGGCTTCCGTTTCACAGAGCAGCTCGGGCCGGCACAGCGGAGCCTCCACGAGCGCGCACGGGAAGTTCTCGAATCCGCGCTCCCGGCACATCGCACGCAGAACCGGCGCATCGCCCGGACTCTTCAGGTACGTGATCCCGGAGACCAGGTTCTCGAAGCCGGCACCCTGCTGGGCCAGAAGCGATTCAATGTTCTCCAGCATGCGATCAACCTGGGCCTTCAAGTCGCCCACGTGGACCGTCCGGCCCGCTTCGTCGATGCTCGCAGTCCCGGAGATGTAGAGCATCACCTTGTTCGCCTCGGTGAGCCGGAGGCCGCGCGAGAAGTCCGCGCCGTAGTCCCACGCCTCGTTGAGGGTCGGCGTGGACATCCGGGTGACGTCAAGCGCCCGCGGGGACTGCACGGCCTGGAGACTCAGGGAGAAGTCGTGCACGTCGGTGAAGGGCAGGCCCTGGACACCGGTGCTGGCGGGCCGCAGGCCGATGCCGCGCTGTCGGAAGAACTCCCGTCGGGCCCTGTTCAGGGCGTCGTAGTCCCGGTCGATGTCGCGCAGGTGGATCCAGGCGCGGGCGACGTCGCGGAAGTCCATGCCACACTGCTGTAGCAGGCGCTCCGCGGCGCAGAACATGTCCAGGGCCTGTTCGAACGCATCGCCACCGACGCCATAGACGTTTGTCGTGTGCAGCGAACCCTGGTCGCCGAGTCGAACCAGCCGCGCACCGGATCGGGCGCATCCTTCGCACACACACGACGGCACCGCCCGGACGTCGCGCACCGACCATGCGTCGCGATGGCGAGGGACCACGGCCCACGCCGAGAGTTCGAAGCTCGCGCCCGGGTCGATGGGCGCCTGCTGGATGAATGAGGGCAGGGGCGCGTAGGCGCTCTGGCCCAGGTCGGCGAGGACCCGCGTCCGGATGTCGAGAACCAGCGGGAGATCTTTCCGGACGTCGCGCAGCAAGAGTGTCTCGCTGGTGACATCCCGGAACGCCGATTGATGGGCGGCAAGCTGCTTCGCCAACGCCCGGTAGGCCGCCTCGGCCTGGTGGGCCGTATCCGGCGATTGGCCCTCTGGTCGACAGAGAATCGGGAGCGCGGGCGCCACCCGGGCGGCGCACCCGGGGAGGGCCGTAGGGCTCGCGCCGGGCGGTTAGACGTCAGGTACCCCGCGCCGTTCCAAAAGCAC
>Ga0315273_10014468_pt1 | contig 10166 bp, 18 predicted proteins | sample YL17G02_0_MG_FD_205753 | JGI IMG/M metagenome (GOLD analysis project Ga0315273, IMG submission 205753) | Sediment microbial communities from Yellowstone Lake, YNP, Wyoming, USA - YL17G02_0 | ecosystem: Environmental > Aquatic > Freshwater > Lake > Sediment | place: USA: Wyoming | collected... | reverse complement strand
TATTTCATCGTAGGCCGAAGGCGGCCAACGCGGGGCGGTCGGCGTCTCCGTATGTCGGTGTCGGGTGTCGCGGCGTCGCGTTCAACACGGATCACCCATAGCTGGTTCGAGGCCGAGACCGCGCCGGTGCCGGTGCGGTTTCCTTGTACCTGTTCCGCCATGACACCAGGAGCGAGCGTGACGTCATCGGTGTCGGCGAGGAACATCCGCAGCGCATCCGCGCGGCTGCTCGCTTCGTACTCGCCGAGGTCTGTTCCGTCGATCGTGTTGTAGATCCGCCAGGTCGTCATGTGGCACTCCTCGCGAGCGCGACGCCGGCCTCGGTCGGTCGATAGCGGTAGTGAAGCGCGTAAATCGGTGGGTTCCGCGTGGCCTCGGTGAAGACATCCTCGCGCGTCGCGAGTCCGCGCTCGACGAGCCGGTCGAAAATGTGCAGCTCCGTCTCCCGCATGTTGTACGCCCATACGCCGCGCGCGACGAGCTTCGCGAGTCGGTTCCGTTCGGCGATGGTGAGGCTGGCGCTCGCGCGACCCGCGTGGTTCGAGACTCTCGTCGTTCGCGACCATTGTTGTCGCGATTCTTCCTTCGCCCTCTTCACTTCGGCATGAAACTCTTGCAGTTTCGCGTTGACGATCTTGGCCGCTTCCTTCGCGTTCTCCAGTGAGACGCGGCGATCCTGATATGAGCAATAGTCTGCGATGTTTTTTGCGGTCACGCGCCGCGGAGGATTCGTCATGTCATCCAAGGCTAGATGCTCCATGCCGGAGGCTAGGCCGAACTCGCGGAGCATGGTTTGAGCGGCGGTTGACGCGCTCGTTTCGTCCATCTGATCGCCGAGCGCGAGCCGCCTCTTGTACGTCTCTCGCTCCTCGGCAGCACGTCCGCTCATGGCTCGATTCGGTGCAGACTCGGCGCCTCCTAGCGTAGCGACGTAGACAGGCAGCCTCATGTTTGTCGCGTTCGCGAAGTTGACGCGGCCGCGGCCGTCCCCGACGATCGTGCCGTAGTTCGGGATCGTCGTGAGGATGATCGGTGGGATCGCGTTGCGGCTCGCGAGGTCGTGCATCATCTGAAGCCACGCCTCGCCGCGGTAGCCGACTCGATCGTCGTCGCCTGGATCTAGCTCCATCCAGCTAGAGAAATCGTCACCGTTCGCCTTCTTCCTGATCTGCTCGACCGTCAGGCGGCCGAGGTAGCGGAGGACGATCGGTCGTTCGCCGGGCCACGATCCGTAGTCCTCCGCCATCTGGCTCGTGTGTTCGACCGCGTCGCTGAGGTCTTCGGGAAGGTACGGAGGCGCGATCTTCGACGAGGTTCCTCTCGCTTGGTTCTTCGCCGCGAGGCGCTCGTCGATCGCGCGCAGCTCGGCGAGGCCCGCCTCCGTCGGTTGGAGCGCTGATCCTCGGAAGTACGCCTGCGACTCGTCGCTCGCGCGCTGAACGAGTCCGGGGTGGAGGAGCCACCTCGACGCGCGCTCGGCGATCGTCACAGGGAACGCTCCGCGACCGCGGTGCTTTCCGGGCTGGTAGTGCGGCACGTAGTCGCCGAGGTGCCTTCCTTGAGCGATCAGTCGGAGCACGTCGATCTGCGTGTCGGTGAGCTTCATGATCATTCTCCGAACGTGAACCGTACCGGGATCGATGCTAACTGTGCCTTCCTTGCGTCGACGAGACGGTGGTTGCCGTCGACGATCCATCCTGATCCGTTCTGGTAGACGGCGATCTCGATCGGTGGCAGCGGCACGCCGCGCAGCCGTGCGTTTCGTATCGAGGTGAGCCGGCTCTTCGATTGCGCCATCGCGCGCAGCGACGACAGGTCGATGAGCGGCACGTTTACCGGTACCGTCCAGTATTCGCCCAGCGACGCCGCGTGTACTTGGCCGTACTGGGCGAGTGGAGATCCGGCGTACGGGTCGAGCGGAAGGTCTCTGTAGCGATTGAACGTGACGGCCGAGGCCGCAGCCCTGTTCCTCGCCGCGAAGCGCGCTCCGGACTCCGAGAGGTGTCTGGAGTGCCGGACCGGTCCCAGGACGCGCCTGGCGAGCGCGTAGAGGTCGCCGGCGGCCCCTCGGCCCCTCCACCTCGGGTCCGTCCACACGTTCGCGACCACCGTGAGCGGCGCGCCCTCGGCGTCCATCACCGCGTCGTTGACCATGACCTGCAGGCCGGAGACGGGGACCTCGGCCACGAATCCGACGAACCGGTGGCTCCCGTAGGGGTCGCGGTAGAGTCGGACTCGCTGGAGCTTCGTCGACGCCGGGAACCTCACGCCGCGGAGCGACTTGATCTCGCGCTCTACGCCGAGGCCCATACGTGTCTCGTTTGGCGGCGCGAGCAGCCAGGCGAGATCGGGTTCTTCGATCGCTGGCATGACGCGCTCTCAGGAGTGCCTAACGACGGCCCCAGGGCCCTTCGCGAGGACGACTGAGATCGGAGTAGCGTCTCCGGGGGAGTCGACGATGACGGGCTCCTCGCGTCCGGGATGCGCGGGGATGAAGCGGATCGGACCGAAGAAGCCGCTCGGGTGGGGGAGGGCGTCCATTCTACCCGTCCTTGCGATCGCGGCGATGACGTCGTCGATCGAGTCTGGCAGGGTGCGCGCGTACACGTCGAAGCGGCCGTCGTCCCTGCGCACGAGCAGCCAGAGGACCGGCGTGTCCTCGCCGCCGAACGTGTCGAGCTGCATGTGCGTAACCTCGGTCCCCTCCTCGGGGAACAGATTGCGGATGTCTACGCCGTCGACCGTGACCTTGCCGACGCCGTCGTCGCTCACCGCGTAGTGCTCGCCGAAGCCGCGACCGATCTCCGGGTGTCGACCCACCCACTTCTGCGCAAACTTCCGCGCGCCATCGAGCGTCTTGAACACGCCGCGCTTGCTGCCTCCGTCGATCGATCGGTAGCGGACGACGATGTCCATGTGGTCCTCCGAAACGGCTGAGCCAGTCCAGAGACTAGCGCGTCGGTCGCCGGCTGGCAGTAGGCGGGGGCTCGCGCTTTTTTACGGCTTCTCCAGCGCCGCCAGTGCCTCGCGGCCGGCGTCGGTGAGCCAGTCGCGGTGCTCGCCGCGTCGGATGAGGCCGCGCGTGAGGAGTGGTCGGGCTGCGTTCTCGTGGAGCTTCGTCCCGTCGCTCACGAGGCGCAGCGATCGGATCAGCGCGGGGGACGGCGGCAGCGGCTCGCGCACGCCGCTCCTCCTCCACGCGCGCACGTTCTCGTTCCTCGTCGTCACCTGTCTTTTCCTTCCTCGCGCGGCATCGCGTGGGCCAGGTACTCGCCCCCGGACAGTCCGCACGTCCAGGTGTTGCCACACTTGTCGCATGTGAACCTCGGACGTCCGCTGTCGGCCATAGACAGGCGGAAGCCAGGGTGACGGCACCGACCGCAGACGGGCCGTGGAGCGATGATCTTCTTGGTCACGTCTTCTCCATTCCGTCGAGTCGACGGATCAGGATCGAGAGGCACGGGACGCAGTACGCCGTCTGCATGTGCTGGAAGCGCTTGTCGACCGCGACTACGCGGAGCGTCTTGTCGCAGAGGTGGCAGATGCCCACGTACACGTCGAGGTCCGCTGCGTCCTCGTCGGTGAAGCCTGGATTGCGGTCACTCATGGCTCCTCCGGCTGCCAGTCTTCGAGGAATGAGACGGTGTCTTCCCGGAGCTTCGACGCGACCATCAGGCCGCCGAGCTTCATCAGCAGCTCACATGGGATTCGGTACTCTCGGCCGTCGTACTCGAAGCGCGCCTCGCCGCTGAAGTCGCTGTTGTGGTGCACCGCGACCTCTCGGCCGTCGAACATCGCCCTCGTCGTGTGGCTCATGATGCTTTTCCCTTCCTCGACGTGACCGTCTCCCAGTTCGAGGGTGCGAGTGCGGCATGCTTCTTCGCGTTGCGTCGCTGCGACGCGCGCTTCTCCGCCGCACGACTGCGGCACACCGCCGCCTGCTCTTCGTGCCTCCGCGCCTGCGCGATCTCGCTGCACGCCCCGCAGCGCGGCCATGCACCGAAGCGCGAGACCTTCGTCCGTTCCTTTTTGGCGCAGTATTCCTTCGTCGTGGTGTATCTCACGCGTCGGACGAACTTCTCGTCGCACGCGTTGCAGATGAGAAGCTCGGGAAGCGTTTCACTCTTCGTCTCGCCGCCGCTCCAGCAGGGGAACTCGCCGCACTTCGGACACTCCTTTACGACGGAGTGCCATGCCATCTTCGACACGCCGGAGAGGTCGAAGCCGCAGTTCTGGCAGTGCCCCTCCGGGTACTCGTCCTCGGCTCCCGCAACGACGACCGAGTCCTCGATGCTCACGGTGCGCCTCCCTTGCGGGCCTCGATCTTCATCGACCGCTCCTCGCGATACCTCGCGCCGTCGCGCCGAGGAGTCCTCCGCCCCTGGGGAACCTGTCTGGCTCGGGCTCGACGCCCGACCCGCAGCAGCGCGTGCACGCGCCGCCCGCGAGCACGAGGTCGACCACGTCGATGTCCTGACCGAGCGCCTTCGCGACCACGCCGAGCATCTCGCCGGTGAAGCGACGCTCGCCGAGTTCGCACTGGGAGAGCAGCTGCAGCGAGACGCCCGCGCGCTCGGAGACCGTCAGGAGCGACAGATCTCGCTCGGTGCGGATGCGTCTGACCTCGGCGCCGATCCGCTTCATCACGCTCGCGTCGTGGATCGTGAACCCGAGGTGGGTGATCGGCCGCGGCTGGGGGACCTGCTTCGTGGTCTTCTTCTTCTTCGCGCTCATGGCGTCGAGTCCTTTCCTTCGTTCACTTCTTCATCGACCGCGTTGTCGATCCATGCGAGCGCGCGGCGCGCGAGGAGCATCCAGGCGAAGTCGACCGATGTCTGCGCCTCACGCTTGGCTCGGTCGAGTGCTCGTACCATGCCATTTGAGGCGCTATCCTCGCCGCGCACCTCCTCGTAGCCAGGCCCTTCCCAGGATCCGTGCTCCATATGGAAGACCGTGTAGAGGACGCGCGAGAGTCGCTCGACGCGCGGTCGATGCTCGGGGGGGATCGCGGCAAGCTCGGCTACGTCGAGCGCGGTCCTGTCGACGCTGCCGTCGGGGAAGATCGCCGAGCAGAGCGCCACGACGCGCGCGCGCTCGCAGCGATCTCCGCTGACGCAGACCGTATGCGACGTTGGCCTACCACACGCGATCGGCGCGTCGAAAGGTCTCGGCGTCTCGAAGACGCACGCTGGACGATTCGTAGAGTAGTCGTCCAGTCTGAAGATCTGTGCCGTGGTCGCGAGCGTCACAGCGACCCGCACGATCTCGTCGAAGTGCTCGTGACAGAGGTAGAGACGGGTGTTCACGACGACGCTCCTGACTTTCCTGCGACGTAGCCGTGGTACGTAAAGAAGCTCGGGTCGATGAGCGCGAGGTCGAAGGCCTTCGCCGCGAGTCGGCCGACCTCGTTGCTGAACTCTCGCGTGAGGTGGTCGGACACCTCGTCGTGCGCCAGCTCGTGGAAGATCAGCTCCAAGTGGTGACGACCGATCGGTCCCTCGAACCACGAGCGTCCGAGCCGGCCGAGGTTGTACGTCAGTCGACCGTCGCCGTACCAGGCGCGTTGCGGTCGCGCGCTCGGCGGCTCGTTGACGATCCTCGCCTCAATGCGCTTGCCGATCAGCTTCCACGCGAGGTCCCGCGTGAACTCGACGAGGCCGCGCTGCCCCGTTGTGTAGCTCGCGGGGTCGACCACTCGCTCGGGGCGCCCGTCTGCGGAGTACTTCACCCCGCTTGGCGCGATTTGACCGGAGGGCGCCGCGATGCCGTCACGTCGCACGTTCTCCCAGCGTTCGGCCGAGAGAGAGCCGCCCGAGATGAGGGTGTAGCCGCGGTTGAGTAGCTCCTTGTTCGCCTCAGGGTCGCTCGGGTCGTAGACCGCGCGCTTCTCGGTAAACTGCAGCGTGAGCACGCGTTCGTTCGCCTCAGCCGAGACGAGCGGGCTCGACGCGCCCTCCTGCACCCACGGACTCGCCGCGTCCCGCTTCGACAGGCGATCGGCAGTCGCGTTGAGCGCGAGCGCGCGCAGCGTGCGGAGGTAGCTAGGCGGGACGTTGTCGCGGTCCGCGTTGAGCGGGATCTTCTGTCGGACGTCGTAATCGAACCGGTCGGAAGTCTCGACGACGGGGACGCCCAGCTCGAAGAGGTAGCCGACGCGACCGCTCGGCGGTTCGTAGACGTCGACGACGGTCTCGCGGACGGAGCGGCGGAGGTAGCCTTCCGCGTCGGCAAGCGGGATCGGCAGTTTCGCTCGGAAGCTCGCGACGCGCTCGGGCCGACGCAGCGGCGCGCCGTTGAACAGCACCTCGACGCCCTCCGGCGGGATGACGCGCAGGAACTCCTCGGCCGCCTGACGGTGCTCCTCGCGCGTCATACGGACGGTCGCGTCGAAGACCGAGCCAGCTTCGGTCCGTCGACGGAGCGGGTGGCGACCGTCAGCGTCGAAGCGGACGCCGCCCCTCGTCGAGACGATCTCCGCACTGTCGCAGCGCGCGAGGACGAGCTTTTCGCCCAGGTTGAACCGGCCGCGCTTCTCCGCGTCGACCTTGCGAGACGACTCGGCGAAGAGCGTCCATGCATGGGAGAGATCGGCGAATCCGTTTTCGTCGTCGTCGTGCACCACGAGCGTCGAGAGCGGTCGTCCCTCGACGGGGACGAACTCGATCTCGATCCGGGTGGCCTCGGTGTCGGCGCAGTTCGAGTAGACCTCGGTCAGTACGAACGCCGGGCTGCGGTCGGCGAGCAGCTTCGCGAGCCCCTCGCGGTCGACGTCGAACCAGTTCTTTGCGGTGGCGCTCATGGTCCTACTTCTCTCCTCGGGCCGCAGCTCGGCCCGCTTCGGTGATCTCGAAGGCCTGTCCGCCGGGGAAGCTCCGGTAGCGGCGCCCGCTCCGGTGTCCGCCCTGCATCGTGACGACGCAGCGACCGGTCTGGGGGTTCTCGACGACGCGGAAGAACGGCAGGGAGGCGCCCTGGGCGACCGGACGGCCGGTCTGGGTGTCGAGCGCGAGGTCGGGTCGGAGCAGCCGGCCGACCCAGCGGTGGCCACTGTCGGACTCGACGAAGACGATCTGGGCGGGGTAGGTGGTCACGTGCGCACTCCCATCCCGCCGAACGTGCAGCGGCTCTTCGGTCGTTCGTGGCACATGCAGTGCGGCTCGCCCGTGACGGCCTCGGCGCGGAGCGTTCGCGCGCAACGCTCGTACGTCTCGGCGCGATAGTCACCGGCCGACGTCCCCGGCGTAGATAGGTCGAGTCCGTGCTCGCGATCCCACGCCGCCTGCGCGCGCGCCTCCACAGCGAGGCGATCCCAGTGCGCAGCGGCGTCCTGGCATTCCTGAGCGTGGGCATCGTTCATGGTGGTCACGGGCACACCTCGCAGATCTCGATCGTGCCGTCGTCGAGGTTCGCGATCACGGCCTCGCGGAGCGTCTCGATCGACTCGTGGTCGTAGACCTGGATGCCCGCGTCTTCCAGCAGCCGCGCGCACTCCTCGCGCGTGAGGTCGCGCGCGCGCTCGTAGGCCGCCTCGTCGCGCGCTTCCTCCATCTCCGCCTCGCACACGCGCTCCTCGAACCGGCTCGCGTGTCTGCACTCGTGGGCGCACAGCTCGGCGTATCGCTCCTGCGCTGACTTGGTCGTGGTGGTGATCATCGGATTTACTCCTCCTCGTTCGGGATCGGGTCTTCCTCGCATCGTCGATCGAAGTCGCGGCTGATCTTCAGCTCGTCGTCGGAGTCCTCTCCCCACCGCGCGTCCAGCATCCGATCGAGCCACGCGCGCTCGCTCTTCCGAGCCCAGCGGACCGCCGAGGCGGGCGTCTCGATCTTCTCCGCGTCGAGTGCGGCGACGATCTCCTCGTCGCCCATGCACTCGTCGATGCTGCTGCAGGTGCCGCGTCCGATCACCTTGTCGTCTCGGATCGCCTCGACTCGGACGTCGGTGGTCGTGGTGGTCATGACGCGCTTCCTTCCTCCAGGTAGTCGCAGCCGGTCGCCTTCGTCGCGCGCACCTTGGCGCCGCAGACGGTGCAGCCCATCACGCGCGGAGTGTACGGCTTGCCTGACTTCTTGGTGCCGCGACCGGTCTCCGTCACCCACTCGACGAGCGAGGGATCCGTTCCGTCGCCGAGCTTGTAGCCGAACCTGAGAGTCTTGCCGCCCTCGACGACGCCGTCGACGACTCGAACGCCAGTCGTCTTGCAATTCTCCTCCATCGCGGCGACGCGATCGAACTGCTCCGGGAGGTCGTTCCGTAGCGTCTTGAAGTCGTTCGGGCTTCCGAAGGGGCAGAAGACGCACGCGCTCTTGCGCGGGACCGGGAAGCCGGCGTCGCGGACAAGCTCCACGCAGCGACAGCGGCAGAGCCCGGCTTCCATCAGGGGGAAGCGCGAGGTGCGCGTGTCCCCCTTCGCCCTCTTCGCGTGCGGGTCCTTCTTGGCGCGCTTCTCTTCGCCAGCCTCAAACCCGATCCACATCTCGACCGGGCGGCCGGGGAACTCGGCGGCTAGGAAGTCTGCGATCCGCTCGACCTTGGCGGCCGAGGTGCAGAGCCGGCTCGCGCGGGTCGGCATCGAGTGCCCGGTCTCGAAGTACTTGAGCAGCGAGCGCGCGCCGCCGGGGACGAGCTTGGTGGGGCGGATCGGGTAGAGGTCTGTCCCCAGCCAGACGAACCTGACGCCGAGCTTCGCGCAGAGCGGGATCACGACCTCTCGCACGTGTCGATACGTGCCAGGCCATTCTCCGGGGTCCTGGTTCTCTCGGTCGACGGCGCCGTCCGCCACGTCGGCGAAGATCACTACGTCGGGCAAGTCTCCGTCGCGGATCGCGAGGACGAGCATCGCCATCGAGTCGACGCCGCCCCCGTAGGAGAGGACGCGGACGACCGGGCCCGACGAGATCGCGGGGGTCTTCGGGGTCTTCTTCTTGCTGGTCTTGGTGGTCATACAAGGTAGACGGCCCGGGAGGGCCGGTATTCAACATTTCCGCGTAATTGTCTAAGTGTGCGTAACTATAGTCTAATTAGCCGCTTTTCACGAGCACAGTGACTCGAAACACGCCGCCGGCGGAGGTCGCGTATCTCAGCGTTCTCGACGCGCGCGCCTTGTTCGCGAGGCGGAGGATCTCGCGCTCCATCAGCACTCCCTCGTCGAGATCGACTCGGACGCGGATGACGACGCCATTGCCGTCGGTGAACTCGCGCTCGAAGCTACGGACGCTCACCGCGGGCTCCCGAGCGGACCTGGGTGCACCGGCTCGCGCAGCAGTCGGCGCAGCTTCGACACGAGATACGGCAGCGCCTCGGAGTGCCCTCCCCCCATCGGCATGAGGAACCTCCGGCCGTTCGGCAGGAGGAAGACGTGGTGGTCGCCGTCCTTGCGGTCGAGCACCGCGCCGCACGGCAGGAGATGGTCTCGCACGAACTCCCTGGACTTCCTTCATTGCTTCCTCGCCTTCTTCTGCGCGCGCTCGACGATCGGAAGCGGGTCGATCCCAGCCGCGAGAAGCGCCGCGGAGAGCTGCTCGACGTGCTTCCGACTCTCAGCGTCCGCGCCGTAGTAGATCTGATTCTGCGCGACGTGGCTCAGCTCGTTCCTCGCCGCGACCTTGGTCGCGATATGGGACCTGCCGACGACGAGCGGCGAGCCGTCTGGCTCGGTGATCGCCTTCGCGGACTTCGCCGCGTCGCGCGCCGCCTTCTCCGCCGCGCGCTTCGCCTTCGCGTCGGCGTCGTGCCGGCCTGGACCTTGGAACGCCGGGTGCGCCGGCGCGCTCGGGAAACAGATCGTGCAGGCCTTCTCGCCGTACTCGACGATCATCGCGGATTCATCGCAGCCGGCGAGGTCGACCAGCCACGCGTAGGTCGTCGAGGGGAAGCACGTCGAGCAGCCCGTCCCGCGGTGGACGTGTCCGCTCGCGTTCGTCACGAGGTAGTAGCGACGCCAGGGACGGCGCGCGTACTCCTGCTCGAACGGATCCGCCTCCGCACGGACCTTCGCGAGATCGGCGACACACTTCGCGAGCCCCTTCTCCGTTTCCTCGCGGCGCCAGTAGAATGGCTGATCCTTCTTCGCGAGTTCGACCTTCCCGCGTCGAATGTCTTCTGCGACTCGATTCGCGCGCTCCCAGAGCGGCGCGAGGATGCGGTCGATCTCGACGGGTGTCATC
>Ga0315273_10014467_pt1 | contig 10166 bp, 8 predicted proteins | sample YL17G02_0_MG_FD_205753 | JGI IMG/M metagenome (GOLD analysis project Ga0315273, IMG submission 205753) | Sediment microbial communities from Yellowstone Lake, YNP, Wyoming, USA - YL17G02_0 | ecosystem: Environmental > Aquatic > Freshwater > Lake > Sediment | place: USA: Wyoming | collected... | reverse complement strand
CCTCGGGCGTGACGATGATCAGCAGCACGCGCCGGTCGGAAAGGCGCAGGAACTCGAGATGCCGGAACGACGGCTCGCGCCGTTTCGGCGTCACCACCACGCCGGCGAATTGCGTGAGCTGCGAGACAAGCTGGGCCGCGGCATTGACGAGCTGCTGCGGCCGGTCGGCCGTCAGCTCGCCTTCGAGCCGCTCGATTTCGAGGCGGTCGAGGGGCATCATCACCATCAGGGTGTCGACGAAGAACCGGTAGCCCTTCGGCGTCGGCACGCGCCCCGCCGACGTGTGCGGGCTCGCGATGTAGCCCAGCTCCTCGAGGTCGGCCATCACGTTGCGGATCGTCGCCGGCGACAGCTCCAGCCCCGTCTGCCGCGACAGCACGCGCGAGCCGACCGGCTGCCCTTCGGCGATGTAGCGCTCGATCAGCGATTTCAGCAGGTATTGGGCGCGGTGGTCCAGCATGCGTAGCATTCTACTGTGCTGGGCGTTGCACTGCGCAGCCCGGGTTGAGCGAACGCGAAACCCCGGGTTGGCGTTGAGCGAACGCGAAACCCGGGGTTGGCGTTGAGCGAACGCGAAACCCGGGGTTGGCGTCGCCACGAAGCGCCGGCCCCGGGTTTCGCCTTCGCTCAATGGCGGGCTACGTCGGAACGGGTTGCGCCTTCGGCCATTCGACGGCTTTGGCCGCGGAGCCGCCTGTGTTTTAATCCGCCCATGCCGCCCCCCACGCCCGCCACCGCGCCGTCCATTGCCTTCCACCGGGTGGCGCTGATCGGCCGCCATGGCAGCCCCGGCATCGCCGAGCCGCTGTCGGCGCTTGCCGCGTTCCTCACGTCCTCCGGGCACGAGGTGGTGCTGTGCGCCGAAACGGCCAAGTACATCCCGATCAACGGTTACCCGAAGGTCGCGCTCGCCGCCCTCGGCACGCGCGTGGACGTGGCGATCGTGATCGGCGGCGATGGCACGATGCTGTCGGTCGCCCGCGAGCTCGCCCGCTTCGATGTCCCGCTGATCGGCATCAACCAGGGGCGCCTGGGGTTCCTCACCGACGTTCCGCTGACGCACACGGAGGACGCCCTGGCCGCGATCTTCGCCGGGCACAACGTCGAGGAGCGGCGCACGATGCTCGAGGCGCGGGTAGATCACGCCGACGGCACCCGCAACGCGGCCCTCGCGCTCAACGATGTCGTGGTCAGCCGCGGCACCCTCGGCGGCATGGTCGACATCGCCGTCGAGATCGACGGCTGCTTCGTCTACGCGATGCGGGCTGATGGCCTGATCGTCGCGACGCCGACCGGGTCCACCGCGTACGCGCTGTCGGCGCAGGGTCCGATCATGCACCCGCAGGTGCCGGCCGTGGTGCTCGTGCCGGTCGCCCCGCACGCGCTGTCCAATCGCCCGATCGCGGTCAGCGATTCGGTGGCGATCACGGTCACGCTGCTGAAGGGCAAGGATGCGGTGGTTCACTGCGACGGCCAAAACAATTTCCCGCTGAGCGAGCGCGACCGCATCACGATCCGGCGCGCTCCCTATGCGGTGCGGCTCCTCCACCCCGCCGACCACGACCACTTCGCGATGCTGCGGCAAAAGCTGCACTGGGGCGAGACACCCGAAAAATTGGGGCCCACGGGTTGAGCGCGCCGCAGACGACCTGATGCTTCGGCTCCTGTCGATCCGCAATTTCGTCGTCGTCGAAGCGCTCGATCTCGAGCTCGACCGCGGCTTCACCGTCCTGACCGGCGAGACGGGCGCCGGCAAGTCGATCCTGCTCGACGCGCTCGCGCTCCTCGTCGGCGACCGCTTCGAGCAGCGGCAGCTGAAACCGGGCGCGGACCGCGCCGAGCTTGCCGCCTCCTTCGACATCGAGGACCTGCCGGGCGTTACCGCATGGCTGGTCGAAGAGGGATTGGCGGCAGCCGACCGCGCGGATGCGGGCACGCTGCTGCTGCGGCGCACCCTCGACGCGCAGGGCAAGAGCCGCGCGTGGATCAACGGCCGGCCGGCCACGCTCGCGCAACTCGCCGAGATCGGCGCGGCACTGGTCGACCTGCACGGGCAGCAGGCGCACCAGTCGCTCGTGCTCGCGGACGCGCAGCGGGCCCTGGTCGACGGCTTCGGCGGCTTCACGGCGCTCTCCCGCGCGGTGGGCGCGGCGTGGCGGGCATGGCGCGACGCGGTTGCACTGCGCGATGCCGCCACTGGGGCAGCACAGGCGTTTGCCGCCGAACGCGAGCTCCTCGAAACGCGACGGCGCGAGCTCGAAGCGCTCAACGTCACCGCCGACGAGTGGTCTTCGCTGGGCCAGGCCCAATCGCGGCTCGCGCATGCGGCGGCGCTGCTGGAAGCGGCCGCGGCCGGGGAAGACGAGCTGGCCGACAGCGATGCCGCCATCGTGCGGCGCGTCGGCACCGTGATCTCCCGGCTGCAGGCGGGATCGGCGCACGACCCTGCGCTGGGCGCGATCGTCGCCCTGCTCGAACCCGCGCGCATCCAGCTCGACGAGGCGGCGCGCGCCCTGCGCAACTATCGGCAGCGGCTCGATCTCGACCCCGGCGAGCTCGCGCGCGTCGAGGGACGGCTGACCGCCATTCACGACACCGCGCGCCGGTACCGCGTGCGTCCCGATGACCTGCCGCAATTGCTCGCGGAAACACAGGCACGGCTCGCGGCGATCGCGGAATCGGCGGATGTCGCCGCGCTGGAGAAGCGCGCGGTCGAGACCGGGACCGCGCTGCGCGCCATTGCCGATGAACTGACGAAGAAGCGCCAGTTCGCGGCGAGCGAGCTCAGGCATCGGGTCACCGCGACGATGCAGGAACTGGCGATGGCGGGTGGCCGCTTCGAGGTGGCGCTCGAACGGCTCGCGGTTCCGGCGAGTTACGGCCATGAACAGATCGAGTTCCGCGTCGCGAGCCATGCGAAACAGCCGCTCGGACCGCTCGCGCGGGTCGCCTCGGGCGGCGAGCTGTCGCGTCTCGCGCTCGCGATCGCGGTCGTGACCAGCGAAGTGATGACCGTGCCCACGCTGATCTTCGACGAGGTCGATGTCGGGATCGGCGGGACGGTGGCCGCGACCGTCGGCCGGCTACTGCAGGCACTCGCCACGCGGCGACAGGTGATGTGCGTCACCCACCTGCCGCAGGTCGCCGCGTTCGCCGACACCCATTTCCGCGTCACCAAGCGCGGCGATGACGACACCGTCCGCACCGACGTGGACGCACTTTCGGCTGCGGCGCGCGTCGAGGAGCTGGCGCGCATGCACGCCGGCAGCGAGGTCACGCCCAGGACGCGCGCGCATGCGAAGGAATTGCTGGCGCAGGCGCGGCGCGCCGGGTAAATCGGGGACAGACCACCAAACCGTGGTCTGTCCCCGATTTACGATTTACCCGATCACGCCGGCACGAACTTCAACGCCACCCCGTTGTTGCAATACCGCAGCCCGGTCGGCTTGGGTCCGTCGTCGAACACGTGGCCCTGATGCCCTTCGCAGCGGGCGCAATGGTACTCGGTGCGCTGCATGAAAAGCTTGGTGTCCACGCTCGTCCCGACCGCGCCCTTGATGGGGTCGTAGAAGCTCGGCCACCCGGTGCCGCTGTCAAACTTGGTGCGAGATTCGAAGAGCGGCAGGTCGCACCCCGCGCAGACGAACGTGCCCTTGCGCTTCTCGTCGTTCAACGGGCTCGAGAACGGCCGCTCGGTGCCCTCCTGCCGCAGCACCGAAAACTGCGCGGGCGTCAGCTGCTTCCGCCACTCCGCCTCGGTCTTGACCACTCTGACGATCGCTGGCGTTTGCGCATCCGCGGCGCGAGCGCCCGCGAACGCGGTCGTGCCGGCGAGGACGCCCGCCGCGCGGGTCAGGAAATGACGTCGATTCATCGCATGCTCCAGTGAGTGTGGCATGGCATTGGTCGGGCGGCCCCGCACGAACTTACGAACCTGTCCCGCCAATGACAACGGCCGCCGGGGAATCTCCGGGCGGCCGTGAAATCGGCATGCCGTCGATTCAGGCGCCGCGGGACTTGCCCTTGACCGGGACCCGGGTGTTCTGCGCGACCTTGGCCGGCCCGCTGCTCTTGGCGGTTGCCTTCTTCGATGTCGCTTTCGCGGCCTTGACGACCGGGGCCCTGCGTATCGGCATCGACTGCCCGGTCTCGAGCCAGTACTTGACCCGCATGGCGTCCCCGATCCGCGTGTAGCGCCCGAGCGAATCGAGCAGCACGATGACCACCGGCCGGCTCGAGATCGTCGCCATCATCACCAGGCATTTGCCGGCTTCGCGGATGAAGCCGGTCTTGCTGACCTGGATGTCCCATTCCGCGCTCTTCACCAGCGCGTTGGTGTTGTTGAAGCCGAGGAACTGGCCACTCGGCTGCACTTCGACATAATGACTCGGCGTCGTGCTGAATTCGCGGATCAGCGGATATTGCGCCGCGGCCGCGACCAGCGTGGCGAGATCGCTGGCGGTGGAAACATTGCGCGCCGAGAGCCCGGTCGGATCCGAGAAGCGCGTGCGGCCCATGCCGAGCGCCGCGGCCTTGGCGTTCATCGCCTCGACGAACGCGGGCATGCCGCCCGGATAGTGCCGCGCGAGACTCGACGCCGCACGGTTCTCCGAGGCCATCAGGGCGAGCCGGAGCATTTCGCGCCGCGACAGCTCCGCGCCCAGGCGCAGCCGCGAATGCGACCCCTTCAGGAAATCGAAGTCGTCCATGTCGATCGCGATCGGGTCGTCGAGCGATTGGGCACCGTCGATGGTCACGATCGCCGTCATCAGCTTGGTCAGCGACGCGATCGGCGTCACGTCATCGGCGGCCTTCGCGTAGATCGGCTGATGCGAGACAGCGTCGAGGACGAGCACGTTCGCGGACGCGAGCTTCAACTTGCTCGCATCCAGCGCGACGGATCCCTGCGCCGTCGCCGTCAGGGCGGCGAAAAGCAGGGATATCCCCGCAAAAACAATTGGTACGGTTCGCTTCATCAAGCCTTGCCTTAGGTTAGCCGGGGTTATACCACGACTCCCGGGCCGGTGCCAATCCCCGGAGAACAACGAGAACAACGGGGTCAGAGCTGTAATAAATGGCTAACAACGGGGTCAGAGCTGTAATAAATGGCTAACAACGGGGTCAGAGCTGTAATAAATGGCTGCCCCGCTGTTCGCCGAAACCGGGGCAGCCATTTATTACAGCTCTGACCCCGCTGTTCGCCGACCCCGCTGTTCGCCCCGAAACCGGGCGGGGCAGCCATTTATTACAGCTCTGACCCCGCTGTTCCCGTCTCGACCGGTTCGTCCTGCATCTGGTCCTGCTGCAGCCGCCACATCCGCGCATACACGCCGTCGGCGGCGAGCAGCGCGACGTGGGTGCCGCGCTCGACGATCACGCCGTGATCGAGCACCAGGATCTCGTCGGCATCGACGATCGTCGACAGCCGGTGCGCGATGGTGAGCGTGGTCCGGTTGCGCGCGATCTGCCGCAATTCGGCCTGGATCGCCTTCTCCGACTTCGAGTCGAGCGCGCTGGTGGCCTCGTCGAAGATCAGGATGCGGGGATTCTTGAGCACCGCGCGCGCGATCGCCACCCGCTGCTTCTCGCCGCCGGACAGTTTGAGCCCACGCTCGCCCACCGGCGTCTGGTAACCCGCGGGCAGCGACGTGATGAAATCGTGGATCTGCGCCAGCTGCGCCGCGGCGACGAGCTCGTCGTGGGTGGCGTCGGTGCGTCCATAGCGGATGTTGTATTCGATCGAGTCGTTGAACAGCACGGTGTCCTGCGGCACGATGCCGATCGCCGCCCGCAGGCTCGCCTGCGTGACCGTGCGGATGTCCTGCCCGCTGACCGTGATCCGCCCGCCGCTGACATTGACATCGTAGAAGCGGAACAGCAGCCGCGCCAGCGTCGACTTGCCGGACCCCGACGGGCCGACCACCGCGACGGTCTTCCCGGCGGGGATGACGAATCCGACGTCGAACAGGATCTGCCGGTTCGCCTCGTACGAGAACTCGACGTGCTCGAAGCGCACCTCGCCACCGCCCACCGCGAGCGCCGCTGCGCCCGGCGCATCGGAGACTTCGGTGTGCTCGGCGGCGAGCTCGAACATGCGCTCCATGTCGGCCAGTGCCTGCTTGATCTCGCGGTACAGCACGCCGAGAAAGTTGAGCGGGATGTAGAGCTGGATCATGAACGCGTTGACCAGCACGAGGTCGCCGATCGTCATCTCCTTGTTCACGACGCCGACCGTCGCCCGCCACATGATGAGCGTCACCGCGCAGGCGATGATCGTGCTCTGCGTCACGTTGAGCGCCGACAGCGACGTCTGGCTCTTCACCGCGGCGCTCTCCCAGCGCTGCATGCTTTCGTCGTAGCGCCGGGCCTCGAACTCCTCGTTGCCGAAGTACTTGACCGTCTCGTAGTTGAGCAGGCTGTCGATCGCGCGCGTGTTCGCCCTGGAGTCGAGCTCGTTCATCTGCCGGCGGAAACCGGTGCGCCACTCGGTGATCACCACCGTGCAGATGATGTACAGGGTGAGCGCGCCCGCCGTGATGGCGATGAACGTCCAGTCGTAGCGCGCGATGAGGATCGCCGACACCAAGGTGATTTCGACCAGCGTCGGCAGGATCGAGAACAGCGTGAAGCTGATCAGCGTCGAGATGCCGCGCGTGCCGCGCTCGACGTCGCGGGTGAGGCCGCCGGTCTGCCGGGCGAGGTGGAAGCGCAGCGACAGCGCGTGCAGGTGGCGAAACACCTCGAGCGCGATGGTGCGCACCGCGCGCTGCGTCACCTTGGCGAACAGGAACTCGCGCAGCTCGGTGAAGACCGTGGTGGACAGCCGCAGCGCCCCGTACGCGACCAGCAGCGCGAGCGGCACCACGAGGATCGCCATCGTCGGGTCGAGGCGGTCGACGATCTCCTTCAGCAGGATCGGCACGCCGACGTTGGCGACCTTCGCGGCGATCAGCGCCGCCACCGCCGCGATCACGCGGACCTTGTAGGCCCACAGGTAGGGCAGCAGCGTGCGGACTACCCGCCAGTCGGACTTGCGGTCCCGTTTCGCGGGGGCCGGCAGGGGCAGGGACGACGATGATCCGTGGCGCATGATTGAAGTGTAACCCGCGCAAAAATGGGGACAGACCCCAATTGCGCAATGAGCAGGGTCAGACCCGAAGGGCACTTGCTCAAGGGAAAACGGGGTCTGTCCCCAATTCTTACAGGCGCTTCGCCTTCGTGCGCTTCCGCCGCGGACCCCGCCCGCGAAACCACTCGTTGCCGCCGTAGCCCAGGATCCCCATCGCCACCCGCACGATCCCGTACGCGAACCAGATCACCACCTTGTACGCCCGCGGCCGTTCGGCCCAGTGCTGGGGACCGACGCGGCGCGCCCCCGAGCGGATCATCTGCGTCAACTCGTGCCGCAACTGGTCCGCGAACGCCGCGTCGCGCACGATAATGTTGGCCTCGCGCGCCATCAGCAGGCTGTAGGGGTCGATGTTCGACGAGCCCACCGTCGCCCACCGGCTGTCGACCACGGCGACCTTCGCGTGCAGCATCGAGCGATGGTATTCCTGGATGGTGATGCCCGCCGCAAGCAGCTGGCCGTAGAGCGCGCGGCTCGCGTAGTGCAGCAGCGCGTACTCGACGCGCGCCTGCAGCAGCAGCGTCACGGTCACGCCGCGTCCGGCCGCCGCGATCAGCGCGCGCCGGAAGCGGATGCCGGGAAAGAAGTATGAGTTCGCGATCACGATCTCGCGCTTCGCGACGCGGATGGCGGACAGGTACGCGCGCTCGATGTCGCGCCGGTGGCGCAGGTTGTCGCGGATGACGAAGCGCGCGATCTGGTTGCCGGCATGCTCCGCCTTGCCGAGCTCGGGAAACAGCGGCACCTCGGTGCTCTGGAACTGGACCAGCTCGTTGATCGCCCACACGCGCTGCATCGTCTGCACGATCGGCGCCAGCAGCGGCCCCTCGACGCGGACCGCGAAATCCATCCGCGGCGGCTTGTGCCGCGGCGTGTTCATGTCGTCGATGACATTGATGCCGCCGACGAAGGCCACGCCGGCGTCGACGTGGCACAGCTTGCGGTGCAGCCGGCGCAACCGGTGAAAGCGGAACTGCCACGGCGCGACCTCGGGCCGGTACTTGAGCAAGCTGACACCGGCGTCCACGAGCACCTTTTCCAGCGCCGGGGTGAGAAAGTGTTTCGCGCCCCAGCCGTCGACCAGCACGCGCGCCTTGACTCCGCGCTGCACTGCCCGGGCCAGCGCCGCGGCCACCGCGCGCCCGATCTTGTCGTCGGCGAAGAGATAGGTCTCCAGCCACACTTCCTGTCGCGCGCCGTCGATCGCCGCGAGCAGCGCCGGAAAGTATTCGTTCCCGCTGCGCAACAGCGTGAGGCGGTTGCCGGGCGAATAGTGGTTCATCGCTGCCGCTTCACCCGCTCGAACGTCGCGCCCAGCGCCGCGTGGTCGGACAGCCGGCCCCAGGGAAACGCGTAGTGGACGCTGGTGTCGACGACGCGCAGACCCCGCGCATAGATCCGGTCCAGCCGGAACATCGGCAGCACCGAAGGAAACGTGCGCGCGCTACGGCCGCGGAACGATTCGAACACTTCCTCCACGCCCAGCTGTTCGACCAGCGTCCGGTTCGCCTTGTGGCGCCAGTCGTTGAAATCGCCGGCCACGATGAGCGCGGCGTCCTTCGGCACCGTCTCGCGGATGCGCTCGCACAGCGCGCGGATCTGCCACTGCCGCCCGCGTTCGAAGAGACCCAGATGGACATTCATGCAGTGCAGCTCGAACCCGCGCGGCCCGCCCATCCTGATCGTGCAGTGGAGCAGACCGCGGCTCTCGAATTGGTGCGCCGAGATGTCCTGGTTCTCCGAGGAGAGAATCGGATAGCGCGACAGCACCGCGTTGCCGTGATGGCCGTGCTGGTACACCGCCGTCTTGCCGTAGGCCACGCCCTGCCAGACGCCGCCGGCGATGAATTCGTGCTGCGGCTTCACCGGCCAGTCGACGTAGCGGCCGGCGTGGTGCTCGTGCTCGCCCTGCACTTCCTGCAGGAACAGGATATCGGCGTCGAGCCCGTGCAGCTTGTCGCGCAGCTCGTGGATGACCATCCGCCGCTTGAGATGCGAAAAGCCCTTGTGGATGTTGTAGGTCGCGATGGTGAAGCGCATGGGGGATCACAGCAGGCAAACCATGGGATTTTACCCTGCGCCACGCCATCGATACCGAATCCGCGCCGCGTGGTCCCGGTTGCAATGACCGCGCGCGCCGGTATGATGACGCTCCCCAGCGCAGCGCCCATGGCCACCCCCGACCTCGCCGCCCAGTTCGACACCCATCGCAGCTATCTGCTGCGAGTCGCCCGGCTGCAGTTGCGCAACGAGGAACTGGCCGAGGACTGCGTGCAGGACACGCTCGTCGCCGCGCTGCAGGGTGCCGCCGGTTTCTCCGGCAAGTCCTCGGTCAAGACGTGGCTCACCGGCATCCTGCGCCACAAGATCGTCGACGCGATCCGCCGCAAGGTCAGCGCCCCGACCTTCGCGACGCTGGACGACGAATGCCAGATCGACGACTTCGATCCGCTGTTCGACGACACCGGCCATTGGGAGAATCCGCCGGCCGCCTGGGGGAACCCGGAGGCCGATCTCGAGCGCCAGGATTTCCTCAAGATGATGGATTTCTGCCTCGAGAAGCTGCCGCCGAACACGGCCCGCGTCTTCATGATGCGCGAGGTGCTGGATCTCGACTCCGACGAGATCTGTAAGGAGCTCTCGATCACGCCGACCAACCTCTGGGTAATCATGTATCGGGCCAGGATGTCGCTCCGGGAATGCCTGGAACAGAACTGGTTCGGATCGACAAAGCGCTGAGAGGCTGAGAGTCTTTCGATCATGCCCGCTCATCACGCCAGAAGACGCCCGCTCGTCGTTGCAAATGCTCGCCATAGCCCGAGCTATGGCTGCGCTTTGCGCCTCGATCGGCCGCCTTCTGGCGCGCTGCTCGGGCACGCTCGAAAAACTCTCAGCCTCTGAGCGTCGACAGCGCATGCGTCCGCCGGGAACCCTTCGCTTGGCCAAAATGCTGACCTGCAAGGAAGCGAGCCACCTGATCTCGAAGGAGCTCGACGGCCCGCTTCCCCTTCGCCGGCGGTGGCTGCTGCGCATCCAC
>Ga0315273_10014465_pt1 | contig 10167 bp, 8 predicted proteins | sample YL17G02_0_MG_FD_205753 | JGI IMG/M metagenome (GOLD analysis project Ga0315273, IMG submission 205753) | Sediment microbial communities from Yellowstone Lake, YNP, Wyoming, USA - YL17G02_0 | ecosystem: Environmental > Aquatic > Freshwater > Lake > Sediment | place: USA: Wyoming | collected... | reverse complement strand
GGCTACGGTGGCGGCGGCGGCGGACGCAGAGAGCGCTGGTAAGCTTCTACCGAAGACAGACATCGAGGGAGACCGAAAGGTCTCCCTTTTTTGTTCGCACCTTCCATCTACTCTCCGAAGAGCCAAAGCCTGCTGGGCGGGTGGCGGGAAGTACGATGGTGTAGGTCTAGACCTGCAACCTTGTACCACCCACCGCCCACCCAGTGAGGTGGTACCTTCGACGGCCACTATGCGCTTGACCGCCTCCCTGCCGATAATACACAATAGTATGATGAACAATCCTCCCTTCAACCTGACCGAATCCCAGGCGACGATGATCGCGGGCGGAATCGCGCTCCTGCTTTCCATCGTTCTGCTGTGGTACTATCGCCGGTCGAAGAAACTGCTCGACGAGATGTGGGCGGTCGATACCTACGACGCCCGGGAGCTTCGACGAATGTGCAGCGGCGGCTTCAGCGCCACAGTCGAGGTCCAGGGCGACGTCACTTGCGACAAACCGGCCACCGCACCGGCATCCAGTTTCCCCTGCTGCTGGTGCCGCACGATCGTTGAGCGCGAGGAATCGAGGATCGAGGTCACCAAGAGCGGTCCCCGGACGAAGCGCGTCTGGGTGAAGGACTACGACCGCACGATCATCGCCATCTTCAAAGTCAACGACTCGACCGGCTACACGCTCGTGAACCCGATGGGCGCGGACATCGAGACTGAGCCGCCGTACAATCTCGTGACGAACGAGCGCGAGCCCTGGTTCGAGGGAGTCGGCTTCTCAGACACCGGCCAGTACCGCATCACCGAGACGATCTTTGTCCCGACAGGCTACGCATATGTGCTGGGCCAGGCATCCGGCGCCGGCGAAGGAACTGACGCTGATGTGCTCATCGGCTATCCGAGCGAGGGTTATACCGATCCGGCCAACAGGGTGTTCGTCATCAGCCGCAAGACCGAGAAGCAGCTCGCGGAGTCGAACGACCTGTCCTTGAAGATATGCTTCTGGGGCGGGATGATCGGCCTGGTGTTCGCCGCGTACTGCATCCTCAGCCTGCTCGGAGTCGTGCCGTAGGAGTGTAGAGTTCAGAGTTTAGAGTTTAGAATGGGGAATGAGGACGGGCCGCTGGTGTCCCAGGGAACACAGAGACACAGAAGGGATCGGAAACACAGAAAAAGCCTGAATATGATTCTGTGCTTCCGTGTCCTTCCGTGCTTCTGTGTTCTCCGGGAGACACCAGCGGTCCGTCTTTGCGTCGGTCGGATCGATCAGAAGCCGATCATGGTATAGCTGATACCGAACCCCATATCGTTGCCGTCCATCAGAGCCGCATCCACCCGCAAATCGTTGGTGATCGCGAGGCGGACCCCCAGGTTGATCATGGACTCGTCAGACGCTATCCCGCCGATGTTCGCCGAGGAGATGAACTCGGCCATGGCACTCACCCTGGGAGTCAGCGTCCAGTCGAGGGCGGCGAAGAAGCCATTGTACATGCCGCCGCCGAAGCCGAGCATACCTCTAAGCGGAGCGGACGGCTCGCCGGCGATATCGGTGGCAACCGGTGTGAGGTTCTTACCGAAAACAACGAAGAACCCGGGATCGCCGTCGAGATCGATCTCACCGCTCAGATCGGTAGCACCGATGACCACAGAGGGCATCCGCTGGGTCTCCCTCAGTATGGCGTACTTGGCATTGACAAATGTACTCGAGGAGATGCCGGCCAGATCCGGGTTGAAGTTTCCGAGGCCCAACTCCAGATTCTCGGCTGCACCCACTGAGGCGGCCATAATCAGCGGTGTGTTCCTGTCATGATCGACTGAGTGCAGGTTTGCACTGAAGTCGCCCGGTGACAGCAGGACATCGTCCGGAGTCAGGATGTTACCCGTGATCCCGAAGTACGATGGCGCTGCGAGCGCCGCGCCGGAAATCATTGCCACGGCCATAGCAATCAGGAAGAGTCTTCTCATTCGGTCTGCTCCTTTCCAATCCCACAAAACCAGCGCCATGCCGGTGACCAGTAGTGCATGGCCTGCAGGTCTATTAGGCAAGTCGCATGCCAACTCCTTCCTTTGCAGTCAGAGAAGTTCCGATGCTTCGGTAGCAGAACGCAGTGGCGCTGCCGAAGCATCGGAAAGCGCGTCAGGCCAGGAGATGTCTGAGGATCAGAAGGGCAGCCTTCTTGTCGAGCGGGGTGTTGTTGCTCCCACACTTGGATGACTGTATGCAGGATGGGCAGCCCTCTTCGCAGGGGCACTCCTCGAGGGCCTTGAGCGTCGAGCCGAGCAGTTCATCCGAGCGCTCGAATGCTGCCTCACTGATTCCCACGCCGCCCGCATGTGCGTCGTAGATGAATATGGTGGCGCCGCCGGTGTCGGAATGGATCGGGCATGACGAGCCGCCGATATCCTGGCGGTCGCACATCGCATAGAGCGGCATCAGGCCGATCAACGCGTGCTCGAGTCCGTGGATCCCGCCCTCCGGGTCGAGGCCCTGACTCCTGACGGCCTCGATGACCGCATCATCGAGCACGAACCAGACCGCCTCCGTGTGGAACGACTGCGGCGGGAGGTCGAGGTCCCACACTTCGAGGACTTCGTCGGTGAGCAGGCGCTTCTTCCGGTAGCCGGTGACGTGATCCGTGACGACGATCTCGCCGTAGTCGAGCCGCGATGCGCCCTGCCGGCGCTCCGCGTGGGACTTCTTCACGGCCGTGTCGGTCGCGCTTCGAGGCGCGGTATAGTAGTCCACACTGCGAGGGGTGACGAGCGCCGAGCGCTCGCCGAGATCGAGTTTGGAGACCACATACGATTCGCCCTGGTGCAGGTAGACCGCGCCCTCGTGGAGCACCTGAAACGCGCTCGCCTCCTCGACGCTCCCGAGCGGATGGGTTTTCTCCGCGGAATCATAGATGAGATACGCCTGACCGCCGGCGGACCGGATGTTGACGTTCGCGGCCGGATATCCGTCGCCGATCCAGTACCACTTGTCGCGATGAGTGACGCATCGGGCCTCCTCCAGCACATCGAGCGTCTGATCGAGGTTGTCGCCGAAGAGATTGCGGTCGAGGTCGGAGATCGGAAGCTCGTACGCGGCGCACTGGAGGTGCTCGACCGCCACGTATGGATTGAACGGATCGACCACCGCCCGCTCGCTCGTCTTGCCGAAGAAATACTCGGGATGGCGCATGAGGAACTGGTCGAGCGTATTGTCGAGCCCGATCATCACCGCGAGGGACGGCCGCTGTCCCCTGCCCGCCCGTCCGGCCTGCTGCCAGGTGCTCGCGACCGTGCCCGGATAGCCGGTGATCACGCAGCCCTCGAGATCGCCGACGTCCACGCCGAGTTCGAGCGCATTGGTGGCGGTCACGCCTATCAATGTGCCATCGAACAGTCCACGCTCGATCTCCCGGCGCTGGGCGGGGGTGTACCCTCCTCGGTAGGACATGATCTTGTCCGCCAGCGAAGCCTGCTCCAGTTGCGCCTTCGCGTACCGGTAGATCAACTCCGCGACGACACGGGCCTTCGCGAAGGTGATGTTCCTGATCCCGTGCCTCACCATCTCAGCGAACAACCAGGCCGCCTCGAAGTTCGCGCTCTTCCGCTCGCCCTGACCGATATACGGCGGGTTCCAGAATGCGAACCACTTCTCACCCGAAGGCGAGCCGTCATCGTCGATGATCTCGGACCTCACGCCCGTGAGCAGGTTCATCAGCTCGGCGGGATTCGCTATGGTCGCCGAGCAGGAGATGAACTGAGGCGCGCACCCGTAGTGCCGGCAGATGCGCCTGAGCCGCCGCATGACGTTCGCCACGTGAGCGCCGAAGACCCCGCGGTAGGTATGCATCTCGTCAATGACGACGTAGGCCAGGCTATGGAAGAAATCCGCCCAGTTGGTGTGGTACGGCATGATGCCGAGGTGGAGCATGTCCGGGTTCGTCAGCACGATGTGGCTGTTCCGCCTGATCGCTCGGCGCTCGCCCTGCGGGGTGTCGCCGTCATAGATGCCGAAGCGTATCCCGTCGAGCCCGAAGTCGCGCAGTTTCCGCATCTGGTCCTGAGCCAGCGCCTTCGTGGGGAAGAGATACAACGCGCGCTTCGAGCGATCATTGAGAAGCGCGTGCAGGACGGGCAGGTTGTAGCAGAGGGTCTTCCCGCTGGCGGTCGAGGTCACGATGGTGGTATGCGCTCCATCGAAGCTCTTGTTGACGGCCTGAGCCTGATGGAGGTAGAGGCGGTCGATCCCGATCCCGGCGAGCGATTCCCTGAGCCTGGAGTGCAGGTCGGCGGTCAGGTCGCCGAAGCGGGCGTGGCGCGCGGGTATCCGCTCCAGGTGGGCAATCTGGCCGCGGTATTCGCGGGATTGTCGAAGCTGCTCGAAGAAATCGTGAGGAGACATTGACGTCCTTGGAGTGCGGTGGCTTGACACCGCTTTCCGCCGCAAAGCGACGTCGAGCCGTCGCACTCCAAAGCGGTGTCAAGCCGCCGCACTCCGAGACTACCGTTCGACCATGCGCACGAGTCCGATGCTCAGAATGTAGAGCACGATCATCGGCGCGCACATCATCATCATCGTCATCGCATCGCCCGACGGGGTCGCGGCAGCCGCCACGATGGCGATGACGACCACGGCCTGACGCCAATTCCGCACCAGGAAGCCGGAACTGACAATCCCGACCTTACCGAGGAACATCAGGACCACAGGCATCTGGAAGATCACGCCGAATGCCAGGTACATCTTCACCAGGAAGAGCAGGCTCTGCTGCACGTTCGGCATGAATTTCGCCATCGGCGGGTTCTGGGCGATGAGCCACTTGATGCCGACAGGCATCACATAGTACGAGGTGACGAGGCCCAGGAGGAACAGCGCGACCGAGAGCGGGGCGACGAGTTTGACCGACCGGCGTTCCTTGCGCGTCATCCCCGGGGCAACGAAGCGCCAACCTTCCATTGTAATCAATGGCAAGGCCAGGATGATGCCGATCAAGATCGAGATCTGCATCTTGATCGTGAAAGCTTCGGTGATGCCGGTGAGCAGAAAGGTGCTTCCATTCTTGAGGAGCGGGAGTATCGGGGCCGTCAGGAAGGTGAAGAAGCGCCCATAGAAGACCCATCCGGCGATCATGCCTATGCTCACATAGACCGCGCACCGGATCAGGCGTGTTCGGAGTTCGGCCAGATGCTCCATCAACTCGAGCTGTCTGCCCGGCGCCTCGTCTTCCGTCTCTGCAATCGCCGTGTCCGTCATGCTTGTTGCCTAGTCCACACGCCCGGAAACCTCCCCCAACCCCTCCTTCGTAAGGAGGGGAGCACAGAAACGCCCCTCCTTACGAAGGAGGGGTTGGGGGAGGTTTCCGGCCCTGCAAGCAACGAGAGGCGGGAGACCTACTTCCCGCCCTCGTTCCTAATCCCTATTGTAGCAGAGATGAGTGCTCAGTGCACCAACTCCACCTTCTGTTTGATTTCGAAGGTCACCTTGACCGTGTCGCTCGTGGAACCCGTGCCCCCGAAGGAATCCGAAGGTGAGTTGAACATGCCGCCCGGAGGGGCCTCATTCGGCATGTTGAAACCCGAGCCGCCGGGAGGACCGCCTGTCGCGCCCGCTGAGGACAACGATGGAAACTTGGTGGTGTAGGTGCTCATGATCTTTTCGCTGAGCGAACCGATCGTGCTCCTCGGCACTTGGCCGGTGATGATCGCGGTCGTCTCAGTCGAGATCACCTTGCCGACCTGGAATGCGAAATACGTAATCCTCTCGCCCCTGATAGGAACCGCATCCGTGAGAATCGTAGAGCTCGGGAGCTTCTTCGTGCCCGAGTAGACGCTCCTGATCTTGGCACACGGATAGCCGCCTTGCCACTCCACCCCTTCCAGCGTGCTCGTGACACTCATGGCCATGTTGCTCCCCGACGACCAGTCCTGAAAGACGTTGTCAACTTCGGTCCAGGAGTCGCCGATCCGCACGCGCTGAACCGGGAGGTTCGGCAGCTCGACGACCACCTTCTCACCGGACGCTATCGACTCGATGTTGCCGGTGGTCCGGCCGCATCCATCCTCTATTCGGTAGGCCGCCTTGACCTTCAGATTCGGAATCGATATCATCCGGCCGCCGCTGCCGATCTTGATGTCGCCATCAGGCTTCTGTCGGACTAGAGCGGTGCCATCGGGACGAAGGTCTTCGGTGCTCTGATCGACCACGTACTCCGCCGCCTCGATGGCCTGACCGATGGTATCGGCAAGCTCTTTGGCGCCGGCTATGTCCGAAAGGTTCGACACCGTGCTGAACTTGTACTTGCTGACGGGGCCGACCTTGCGGTTGTAGCGAAGGAGCATCCCGGAGGCAGGCATCAGTTCGGACGCCTTGTTCTTCACGACCACCGATATCTGCTTCGGTTCGCCGAATTTCTTGCCGGCCGCATCGAATGCCTGCACGGTTATGGTATGAGGCCCTTCCTTAGGCTGGCGCTGAGCCGGCGGGAGGTTGGCATCCGGATCGAGCCCCTTGGTATCCCACAGGTACACGTAAGCGCCTGATTCCTCGTCAGGCGCGAGGGCGCTCCTGCGCCGTCCATCGATCGAAACGGCGACATAGCCCTCGCTCGGAACCGATGAGGCCGGAACGATGACTCTCACCGTCTCGCGGACGGTCGCTCCGTCCAGCGGCCGGGCTATCTCGATCGCCGACTGTGCATATAGTGTGCCGGGCGCGCAGACGACCATCGCCACCAACAACGCCAAAACCATGATCCACCAACCTCTGGACATGCCAAAGTCCTCCAAAAAAAACCGTATTGTTGAGGCGTCTCTGAGAACGCCGCGTAGGCCCGCTTACAGGTGTAATGGTAGCATACGCCTCAGCCAAAGTCAATGAAGCGAGCGGCCGCGGATTCGACGCAGATGCCCCACTCTATGACTGCGCTCGGCGGCATACTGTTCCGACGATCAGGGCGACTCGGCCACGACCGGATTCCTCAGCACTCCGATGCCCTCGATCTCGACCTCCATGATGTCGCCGACCTGGACCGGCTTCATGCCCTCGGGAGTGCCTGTCGAGATCACGTCGCCGGGGAAAAGCGTGTGGAAGCTCGATATGTATGAGATCAGCTTCGGAATCTTGAACATCAGACTGCTCGTGTTGTCCTTCTGCCGTACCTCGCCGTTCACGCGGGTCTCGAGGTCGAGTTCGATCGGCTCGTGGATCTCGTCCGGCAGCACGACGCACGGGCCCATCGGCCCGAAGGTGTCGATCCCCTTGGAACGCATCCACGGGCTCGACAGCTTGAGGTCCTGGATCTGCATGTCTCGCGCGGTCACATCGTTCATGATCGTGTATCCAGCGACATATGACTGCGCTTCCTCCTCGGGGATGTTCGCGCCCTTCTTGCCGATGATGACCGCCAACTCGCCCTCAGGATCGACCCGCGTGAGGAACTTCTTGTACACGACCGGCTCGTCCGGGCCGATCACCGACGAGTTCGCCTTGCTGAAGAACACCGGCTCGGTCGGGACATGGTAGCCGCTCTCCAGCGCGTGGGCCATGTAGTTTCGTCCGAGCGCCATGATCTTCGACGGCCGCTCGACCGGCGCGAGAAGCTTGTACTCGCTGACGGTATACTGCTCTGTCAGGCCGTGCTTTCGGGCGAAATCGAGCCCGCTCCGGAACGTCTCGGCCGCGAACAGACCTTTCTCCAGCAGCTCCAGCGTCGAGTGAATCGGGCACTCGCACTCCCCGCATTCGACCATGCGGAAAGTCTGATACGCAGCCGTGAAGTTGAATACCTTGTCACCCTGCAGTATGCCTATGTTCTCCCCTGAATCCGTGGTGGAATAGCGGACGACTTTCATGAGCGCCTCCCTTGGACGAGTCCGGAACAACTCGTCGATTCTAACCCCGATGCCTCGCAGTGTCAAGTTTCCGATGCTCCGTTTGCCAAACGAGTAGCCGTATGCTATCATCTCGATGCTGGGAGGATACCGCTTTGAGTTTCAGAGAGATAGAGGGCACAGTCACCGCTCCGGCGGGGTTTCTGGCGTCCGGAGTGCGAGCCGGGATCAAGGAACAGGGCGAGGACCTCGCGCTGATCGTCTCGGAGCACCCGGCATCGGCGGCCGGAGTCTTCACGAGAAACGTTGTCAAGGCCGCGCCGGTGCTCGTGGATGAGGTGCGCCTTCCGAGAGCGACCGCTCGGGCGATCGTGGTCAACAGCGGGAATGCCAACGCCTGCACCGGAGAAGCCGGCTACCAGGACGCCCTCCGGATGGCGAGCGAGGCGGCCGGTCTCCTCAAGGTGTCCGAGGAAGATGTGCTCGTCGCATCGACCGGCATTATCGGCAAGCGGCTTCCGATGGACAAGATTATCTCAGGCATCAAAGAGGCGCGCGAGAAGCTGAGCGACGGGGGCGGGCCGCTCGCCGCACGCGCGATCATGACTACGGATACAAGGCCGAAAACCGCCTGCGTCGAGTTCGAGCTGAGGAACAAGGTCATCCGCATCGGTGGGATCGCGAAGGGCGCCGGCATGATCTGCCCGAACATGGCGACGATGCTCTCGTTCATCACGACGGACGCCGCACTTGCGCCCGATCTGCTCCAGGAATGCCTGTCGAAGTCGGTCGAGACGTCGTTCAACTGCCTGACCGTCGATGGTGACGGCAGCACGAACGACAGCGTGATCATCCTGGCGAACGGAGCAGCCGGTTACCCGCAGTTTGGAGCGGGGAGCGCTGAACTCGAGGCCTTCCAGGAGGCGCTCGATTTCGTGACCACGTCGCTGGCAAAGCAGATCGCGGCGGACGGTGAAGGTGCGACGAAGTTCGTCGAGATCAAGGTGGAGGGAGCTGATTCCTTCGACGACGCGCGTCAGGTGGCGAAGACGATCGCCAACTCGCCGCTGGTCAAAACCGCCATGTTCGGCAAGGACCCGAATTGGGGCAGAGTGCTCGCCGCCGCCGGACGCGCAGGCGTCGACTTCGATCCGGCCGATGTGAAGCTGAGCTTCGGGCCGATCGCGCTGATCGATCGCGGAGAGCCGACGGACTTCTCGGAACAGCAGGCGCACGATTATCTGACCAACCGGGAGATCGCCGTCCTGCTCCGAGTCGGCAGCGGTCCGGGATCAGCGACCGTCTGGACCTGCGATTTCTCATACGACTACATCCGCGTCAACGCGGAGTACCATACGTAAGGAACACGGAAACACAGAAGGAGAGCGGAAGGCACGGAAAGAGACTTAATAAGAATTCCGTGATTCTGCGTCCTTCCGTGCTTCTGTGTTCTTCGGGAGGTTGTGATGGAAAAGGCGATCGAGCAGGCTAAGATACTCGTTCAGGCGCTGCCGTACATTCGGCGGTACTCGGGCAAGACCATCGTCATCAAGTACGGTGGGAATGCGATGATCAACCCCGAGCTGAAGGAAGCCGTCATGCGCGACATCGTGCTCATGCGCTACGTCGGCATGCAGCCGGTCCTGGTGCACGGCGGCGGCCCGGATATCAGCGAGATGATGAAGAAGCTGGGGAAGGAGCCCTCCTTCGTCGACGGCCTGCGCGTCACCGATGAGGAAACGATGGAAATCGTCGAGATGGTCCTCGCGGGCAAGACGAACAAGGGCATCGTCGCGCTGATCAACCGGCAGGGCGGCAAGGCGGTCGGGCTGAGCGGCAAGGACGGCGATCTCTTCGTAGCCGAGAAGATGGTTTCGGAGGCCGGCGACCTCGGATTCGTCGGCGACGTGGTGGAGATCAACACCGATCTGATTCAGACTCTGATCCGGGAGGGATACATCCCCGTCATCTCGTCCGTGGCGGTGGGCCGAGATGGTCAGTCGTATAATGTCAACGCCGATCACGCTGCGGGCAAGCTCGCGGCGGCTCTCGTGGCGTCGAAGCTGATCGTGCTCACCGACGTGCTCGGCATCTACAAGGATTTCAAGGACAAGAACAGCCTGATCTCGCAGCTCACCGTCAAGCAGGCGCACGGCCTGATCCGGTCGGGTTCGGTCGACGCGGGCATGATCCCGAAGGTCGAGGCCTGCGTGATGGCGCGAGACGGCGGCGTCGAGCGGGCGCACATCATCGACGGCACGATCCCGCACGCGCTGCTCATCGAGGTGTTCACCGACAAGGGCATCGGCACGATGATCGCGTGATCCCCCGTCGTTCGTGCAGGAGTTGAACTCCTGCCTG
>Ga0315273_10014463_pt1 | contig 10167 bp, 8 predicted proteins | sample YL17G02_0_MG_FD_205753 | JGI IMG/M metagenome (GOLD analysis project Ga0315273, IMG submission 205753) | Sediment microbial communities from Yellowstone Lake, YNP, Wyoming, USA - YL17G02_0 | ecosystem: Environmental > Aquatic > Freshwater > Lake > Sediment | place: USA: Wyoming | collected... | reverse complement strand
AATTGCTGCCTGGATTTACTACAATGTGTTAAGAGGAACCGCCCGGTTGTTCATTCACCACCACGAATACTATGAGCCCCAGGATTACCACCGGCCCGGCATGCGTTTGCCTCGGCTCGGCAGCCGATTGGAGCGCGGCGACCTGTTTCACCGGGCGCAATGGATTTCACAGACCAACGAGGACAGGCTGCGCCTGGCCAAGGACGACCATCCCGACGTTCCCGCGGGAACGTGGCGAATGCTGCCAAATTACCCGCCCGAAGCATGGACCCCGCCGCCGGCGGGCACCCGCAAGGTAGCGAGCCACTCACCACTGCGGCTGATCTACGTGGGCTCAGCCTCATTCGCAGATACGTACATCGAAGAAATCGCGCGCTGGGTGGCCGCACATCCCGGTTCGCTCGAACTCCATGTCTGTGGTTACAATGTGGCCCGCGACGTTTGGGACTGGCTGGACAAGGAAAAGTTTGCCAACGTAAGCCATGATTCTGCTGGTTATGCACACGATGAACTGCCCGGCATACTGAAACAGTTCGACATAGGGCTGGTGTTGTACAAGGGGAATACCACGAACTTTATTTATAACGTACCAAACAAGGTGTTTGAGTACCTGCGCTGTGGCCTGGAGGTTTGGTATCCAGTAGAAATGGCGGGCATGCGGAATTTCCGGTTGCGACACTCCGCGCCCTTGCGTGAGCTGAATTTCGCAGCGTTGAATGAAGTGCAGCACTTGCTAGATCAACCTTCAGATCAAGTTTCATTTGACACGTCTGAGTTCACCGCCGAGCGGGCATTCCTGCCGGTGTTTGAGATGTTGGGAATAAGCAACCGGGCAGACTGCAGATGAATCAACCTTATCCTGGCCATGCGCTGCGCTCGCAAGGAATCCATGCGCCAAGTGCTTTGCTGCCTTTCTCGTTCGCCTTCGCTGCAGGTCTGGTCAGCCTGATCTTGGGTGTTTATTGGCTATCAGCGTTAGGTGTGAGCGCGTCCGTTTACTACTTTGTGCGCCTGCTGCAGGAGACCGGGATCGATCTGCCGATTGAAAGTTTTATCCTGGTAATTGCATCCATCCAGTGGATCATCGGGCCGGTGTTGGCCTATGCGGGCTTGTCTCACCATTACAAATACCACATGTATGTTCCGGAAACGGAATACATGGCGCTTGCGGTTCCCAGTGTGATTTTATGGTCGCTCGGTCTATACAGTTTTCGTTCCAATAAAAGAATTGCACTCGTCAGACATTACGCAGGCATTACCCGGCAAATAGTAAACCGGGCGGAGTTTCTGCCGTTCTATCTGATCGGCATTGGCTTTGTTTTTTCGTTCCTGGTGGACAGCTTTCCGCCTGAGTTGGCCTTTCCCGCGTATATTCTTTCCAACATTAAATATATTGGCCTGATTTACCTGATTTTCTCAGATAGACAGGAGCACAAAGTCGCAATTCTGATGGCTGCGTTCCTGTTAACTTTTCTCAGTTCATTGCAGGGGGCCATGTTTCATGACCTTATCCTGTGGTCCGCTTTCATTGGCATGTACGCGGCGTATGTTTTGCAACCGACGCTTGCAAAGAAAATAGTCATGGTCTGTTTGGGCTTGATGTTCATGTTTGTACTTCAGTCCGCTAAAGAAGATTACCGGGCCAAGTTAAAACAACAGGGCCAGGGCGGGAATGTGGAGAAGTTTCTTGTTTCGGTTGATGAACGATTTGAGGCTGAAGCGAATTTGCGGGCCAGTAATCTTGAAAAGACCGTAAATCGCATCAACCAGGGCTGGATCATCAGCCGGATCATGACGGGCACGCCGCGTTACCTTCCGTATGCCGGGGGTGAAACCATTATAGTTGCGCTCAAGGCCAGTCTGTTACCCAGGCTTTTATATCCCGACAAACCCATAGCGGGCGGTAAGGAGAATTATGAAAAATACGTAGGCTTTGAACTGCAAAGCAGCACCTCGATGGGCATCAGTCTGTTAGGCGAAGCGTACATAAACTTTGGCGTACAGGGGGCCTGGATCTTCATGTTCATTTTCGGACTGATTTCTTCTTTTGTGATTCAGCGATTCTTTCTCCTGGCAGCCCAATACCCTACGATCTGGCTGTGGTTTCCCTTGATATTGCTGCATTTTGTGAAAGCGGAAACAGAACTGTTGGTGCAGCTTAATTTCCTGGTCAAGAGCATTTTGATGGTCTATGTGTTTGTCTGGGCTAATAAGCATTTCCTCAGGTTGAAGCTCTGAATCACTTGCACGTTGTCCACTTTGTGCGTGACCTGGATGTTGCCAGTGGTGGCCCGTCTCGCTCCGTCCCCGCATTGGCAGAAAGCCAGTCACGACTTCCAGGAATCAAGGTCTCTGTTTTCTACCAGGACACAGGGAACTCAGTGGTGAGTCTGCCTGCGAGTGAGGTCGACTTCAGGCCACTGGCAGGAAGCATTCCATGGTTTGGAAACATGATGAATTCTCAATTCGATTCTAACGGGGTGGTCGCGAAAGATTGTATTTTCCACTTGCACGGATTGTGGACTCCCTTATTGCATAAGGCAGCCGCATATGCGCGCATGCGGCATTTACCTTATGTCATATCAACCAGGGGAATGCTGGCACAATGGGCATTGGAGCATAAGGCTTTTAAAAAAAGATTGGCCTGGTGGCTCTACCAGGAGAAGGATTTGAGTTGCGCTGATTACATACTTACAAGTGGTGAATTCGAACGCAGAGACGTCTCGGCAGTGCTCCCGGGGAGCAAAATAGTTGTGATTCCCAATGGTTGCGGAGAGCGACCGAATGAAGTTACGTGCTTCAATCCACTGCCTGGTGACACTGACACGCGCTGGGTGCTTGCCATGGGGCGACTGCATCCCGTCAAGGGCTTTGCGGAACTGATCGAGGCTTGGTCGGGCCTGGGCCTGTCTGGCTGGAGGTTGGCTATTGCTGGACCGGATGAAGGCGGTTATCGAGCCCGGCTCGAAGAACTTATTCGCAAACATGGTCTCATGGATCGGGTGCTTTTATTGGGGGAGGTCAGCGATGCAGAGAAATGGACATTACTTGAGCAGTGTGAGCTGTTTGTTGCCCCGTCCAAAACCGAGAATTTCGGTATGGCAATCGCCGAGGCTTTGCAGTCCGGAACGCCGGTAATTACTACCACCGGTACACCCTGGCGCGAACTTAATGAGTACGATTGTGGCTGGTGGATCGGGCCGGGTACCGAGGAACTCAGGCGGGTGCTCAAAGTGGCGACAGAGCAAGATGCTCAGGTTCTGGGCAGAAAAGGGGCTAAGGGGCAAAAATTGATCAGGGAAAAATATTCATGGAACCAGGCAGCGGCACGTACGATCGCGTTGTATCAGTCAATTCTTTGCAGGGACAGCTTGCAATGAACACGTTAACCATCCGCCGTTTTATCGTTTCCAGCGATGTGCTTTTCCAGGAAGTGAGTGGCGAAGTTGTCCTGCTGGATCTGGCCAGTGAACGGTATTTTGGGCTGGACGCGATTGGAACACGTGTGTGGCAGCATATTGACAAGGGAACGCAGTGGGACGATGCACTGGAGCAGATAATGGAAGAATACGACGTAAGCCGCGAGCAGTTGGAGATGGATGTTGAAGCGTTGTTGGCTCAGTTGCTCCAGGCTGGCCTGTTAACCCTGGAATCACCCACCGGGTAGCGCATGAACTCCTTGGTCAGGAAAATTCGCTCCTTATCCTGGCTGGAATGGCGGATCGTCCTGTCCTCGCTGGTGATGTTGCCATATTGTGCCGCGTGTTTACGCTTACAGGGGTTTCGCCGCACACAAAGCCATTTTCTTGGCGCACATGTATCTGCTTCCACGCTGACTGAGCAGGAGCAATTGGATCTCGCTCGCCGAGCTGCCCGAGCGACTAGTATCGCTGCGCGCTTTGGGCTATTCCGCGCGAACTGCCTATGCCGCTCACTGGTGCTGGGTCGTTGGCTGCACCGCCGGGGGATTGAAAGCCAGTTGAAGCTCGGGGTAGATCTGGCTGAGGGTGATTTATCGGCGCACGCCTGGGTTGAGCATTGCGGAGTGGTAGTGAATGACCATCGTCACATCGGCAAGCGGTTCACTGCCTTTGTGCCTACGTCTGATGACTGTGAAGATCAAACCGTTTGAAGCTGGAGTCAGGATGGTATACAGAGTACGCTCGCACCTTGGCCCGTACACTTACTGTTACCATCGTTTCCAGTAAAGCCCTTCTGGGCCAGTGTCAGCTTTGCGACACTGCCATAGTCGGTTAATTTGGGCGGGGAGTATTCCTGCTTTTGTCGCTCTGAGGGTTTGTCGAATTGCTCAATATCATTAGTCATGATTGCACATCCACTAGCCGGTTTCGGCGTTCAAATCTCCGAAGAAAGTAGCACAAATACAAGCCGTAGGGAACTGTAAACTGCGAATCATGATCCGCGCGCATGGGGTTTTCCGAACGATAAATTGTTTTTTGTTCAAGCGCTTGTAATACCTTCTCAAAATCTACCATACCCCGCAATTTTCCTGATCCAGAAAACCCCCTTGATGTGCTGACAGCTTCCGCTTTATCTCTCGCGTAGCGCAGATGATAGTCCGGGGAAAATGGCGCCTTGCTGGTACGTGCCAGCACCCCGTTGGGTATCAGCCCGTCCATGCCCATTCGAAGCAATCGCCGGCCACTTCCATCCTGGTACTGATATCGCCCATCGACAGCCAAGCTAAATTCAAACACCCGCTTATCCAGGTAGGGATAGGAAAACCTTGCGTTCTGGTAGTCTACAAAACCCGCGTGGGACCGTTGCCGGATATCGCGTTGCTCGAGTAGCAGGTCCCGGACCATGTTCTTGCGGTGATTTGGGTACTCCAGCAGAAATCGAAATATTTGATCCCGGATTCGGCCAATATCCTGCCCCAGGACATCTTGCACAAAACCGGCACGAATGGGGTACTCGACTAAATTCTTGAACTTGCTGTGGCGGTTAAGGAATCTCAGAACAGGGTAAGGCACCAGTGGGCGCAGAACCTGTCTTTTGATGGCTGATAAATGGATTCGTTTATCCGCGCTGCTGTGTCTTAGCTCTGTTACGAGAGTCTGCCATTTTCCGGCCAGCAGAAGCTCAGCCAGGTATCCTTGCAAGTAGCTGCTCGCTGAGAACTCGCCACCATCCCCATCCAGAATAACCCGCGCCTTGTTCTCCTTGGCAGTCCGCACGAACGCCGTGTACAAAAAATGCTGATAGGAGTAAGAGCACAACGAAGCCGTTTTGACCAGCTCGTCCAGTTGATCAAACGGCCCACGTCCCGGGGCGCAGACGTAGTGCATTTCCAGGTTGGCTTTGCCTTTGAACAGGTCAATGTATTCCCGCTCATCGGTCACCTGACCCTGGGCCATGGGCTCCGGCACCGAGGACAGGGTAATCAGGCTCTTATTCTCTTTTGCCAGCAGATGGCTGGCAGCGCCGACGATCCCGGAGGAATCCAGGCCTCCGCTTAACATGGATGCGACCGGGAAGGCGCTTCGCAGGCGCGCTCCGACGGCTTTGAAAAAAACTTCCTGGAAAGCCTCCCGGCACTCTGCATCGGAGCTGAACTGCAAGCGCTTGCTGCAGTCAGGCCGCCAATATTCAGTGCTTGTTTTCCCGCGGCTACTTATGGACAGGACAGATGCGGCCGGCACCCGGTAAATGTTTTCGAAACACGTCGCTTCGGGCTCAAGGTAGACCGAGAGCGCAGACACTCCGAGCATGGCCAGCCGGCGCTCGTTGAGTGGGGCTGGCGTTTTATTGATGGCCAGCAGCGCCACGACCTCCGAGGCAAACGCAAAATAGTGCCCCGGCACTTCCGTATAAAACAAAGGGCGCACACCCATCGGATCGGTAAAGCAGTGCAGGCAGCGATCGCGCGCATCCCAGATGGCAAAGGCAAACTCCCCAACCAGGCGGTCGACACACGCTTTTCCCCAAGCCTGGTAGGCTTTTAAAATGAGGCTGCTGTCGGGCAGGTCGGTCGTGGGGGCCATGCCGAGCAAGCGCAACACGTCTTCGCGATTATCGAGCCTGGCATCGGCCGTTAACGATATCTGGCTCTCCCCATGATGCAGCGGCAGATGTTCATCCAGCGATTGCGGAGTGGTGTGCATCATCTGATGGCCCAGCCCGATCCATTCATCCTGCCAGGTGGCGCTGCCGTCAGGGCCATGCTGCTCCAGGGCCTGCATCATCCTTCCCAGCACATCGAGCGGCAGGGGTTGTTCACCCAGGCGGAATATTCCGCAAATGGCGCTCATGACATGTGCTGTTCGATCAACCGCTGGGTTTCAGCCAGGGCGGCATGGTTCCGGGGGCGGGTTAAATAGTGCACGTGGGTGCTTTTGGCCAGCCTGACGCAATCCAGAAAATGGCTGCGGGTCAAGCCCAGGCCGCTGATGTATTGATAGCGGTAGGTGTTGTCACGCAGCAAATGCACTGCATGGGCTGGCTTGATGTTGTCCATGCGGGGCGCTGATGGGTCGTCCGAAAACTGCAGGATGTTGATATGCCCAAGTGGCACCGGATCGATGCAAAAGTTGCCTGCGGCGGGCAGGTGATATTTGTCGGCGCGAAAGTAATCTCTCTGCAGTTCGCTGGAGTCAATTGCAAAAGCGTGCAGCGCATCATCCCAGAGTTTGAGACGCGGAAACGCCGAGTAGGCCATGGGGATGTCATTGACTCCAAAACGAATGACACAGACATCATCACACAGCAGTGGGTAACCCTGCGCATTCATCCAGGCCGCCATGGTTGATTTACCCACACCCGAATCACCGCTGAAGGCGACCGCGCTTCCATTTATGACCACGACGCTGGCATGCAGGGGAAAATAGCCACGCTGGAAATAGAGTGCACCGAGTGCCGAGCCCAGCAGAAACAGTCGCAAATCCTTGTCCTGGACTCCGGGCGCCGGTTCGACCAGGATTTGGCGCCCGTCTTTAACGTGATATCGAGCCACGTCGGGGATCTTCAACAATACCTCATGCTGTGAGATTTCGGCCTCGAAGCTTGAGTGAGTGGCCTGGGGCAGGCTCTCCGCCACGGCGGCAAGGCAAACCTCGACGTCCGGCTCAGCGTATTCCGGCCTGCCGGTGACCAGTTCTGGCAATTCGATGTCGGAGCGGACGGTCAAACCCGCCACGGTATAGTTGTATGTTGACGCACGGCTCACAAACAGGTTCCAGTTTTATCCCTTTGATCAAACCATGGGGTTTATTGAATTGTAACGTGGCTGGCGGGTATTCAGCGTTTGAGAATTAATCACGCAGTGCGCAATGCGCTCTATGTGGCGTGTACCTTCATGGAAGCGGGCGTGATCACTCTGGCCAATCGCGTCAGGAGAAAATGGGGGAGAAAATGGGGTGGCAGGCCGCAAATCAGTTCCACGGACGTTTACCTGAGACTTTTTCTGCTGCATGCACTGGGGCGCCAGCCCAAACTTCGCATTACCTGTGGCGAACGAACGGACGGTGCTGGCGCTCAAGCGCATACCATGATGTCCGCGATCAACTTTGCCCGGGCCTTTGGCCACACGTACGTGCATACGCCCTTCGCTGAGATTGATCATGGCGACCGGCCCATGCCGCTGTGGGTTGAAGCCTGGGAAAATCTGTTCAACCTGGGTGACGGGGAAGAACCCATTGAGGCTGAGCACCCAAGGGCGATCAATTATTCGACTTTTCACCCGCGGCTGTTCTACGCAATCACCCGTGCATTCCAGAAAACCGGCAGTCAAAAAGCGCGGACGCACGATAACAGCAACGCTGCGGAATATCTCTTTCACCCCTTTCTGTATTACTCTGACGGCAATCCGGACTCCTATATGGCGGTGATACCGGAGCTTCGTAAGAAGTACTATCGCAACAAATCTCCCGTTAAAAATGACCTTTTTACCGTGGCTGTGCACATGCGGCGAGGTGATGTGGGCCCGGATCATGGCAAACGCTTTACCCCAACAGATGCCGTCGCTGCAACCATCCGCCAGGTGAAATCGATTCTGGACGGTCACCAGGCACACTACCGCATTGCCCTGTATTCGCAGGGAGAACCCAGTGATTTTTCCGCGCTACAGCAATCAGGCGCGGAACTGTTTCTCGATGCCGATGCCATCTGGAGCATGCAGCAGCTGATAGAAGCCGACATTCTCATCATGTCCAAGAGCTCTTTCAGTTATGTGGCGGCGCTTATCTCTGATGGCATTAAGCTGTATGAACCGTTTTGGCATTCGCCCTTGAGCCCATGGATAACACGCACTACAGCCGGTAAATTCAATTCCAGCGTTTTTGCGCAGCAGTTGCAGCAGCTATTCAAAAGCGAATGATTCGATCTGCCAATTCAAGACTGGCCGGCCGGTGAGTGATCAGGATCACGGTGCGTTGCTGCAACAGTTCGTGGCATTCTTCAAGAAAGTTTTTTTCACCTTCCGGATCAAACATGGCGGTGGCCTCATCCAGGATGAGGATGGGCGGATCCTTCAACAAGGTTCGTGCCAGCGAAAGCCGCTGGCGCTGCCCACCGGACAGTTTGACGCCCTGGTCACCAATCACGGTGTCGTAGCCATCAGGTAATTTATTGATAAATGTATCAGCCCGGGCCGCTTGTGCGGCCTTTTTCATTTCTGCGTTGGTGGCCTGTGGATTGCCGTAGGTAATGTTGTCGGCCGCCGTTCCGTTCAGCAGCAAGGTGTTTTGGGCCACCAGCCCGATCTGTTCCCTAAGGCTGGCAATGTCGACTGCGCGGTTATCGATACCATCGATCAGGATCTGGCCATGTAAAGGCTCTATAAACCGCATCAGCAGGTGAACCAGAGTCGTCTTGCCGGCGCCATTGGGTCCAATGAAGGCAACCGTTTCGCCAGCAGATATCACCAGGTTGAAGTGCTCGAACACGGGCTCCCGGCCGGGATAGGCAAAAGCGATATCACGGAATTCGATAGCCCCTTTCACCTTGCCGAGCGGGGGCATACCGCTGCTGAAGGGTTCCGGGCGAACGGCAAAAAACTCTAGCAAGCGCTCGGCGGCACCGCGGGCGCGCATCACCTGGCTGTAGACATTGGCCAGGCCGGAAACGGGTTGAGTCAGCAGCACCGCGTAGAGCAGCAAACTGACCAGCTGCGCGGGTTGGAGTTGGCCGCTATGCACATGGCTGATGCCCAACCACAGCAATAGCAGCAGCCCGGTTCCAGCGAGAAAACCCATGGCAGGTATCAAGCTGGCATTGATCAGGATCTGGCGCCGGGACAATTGCAGCAGTTCGTCATTGCGGGACGTAAAGCGCTGCCTCTCTATAGGCTCGCGAAGGAACGCCTTGATCGCCGGCATTAGCCCAAGATTTTCTTGCACCAAGGCCACCAGGTTGGTCCAGGCCTTGATCCATTCTGCGGTCAACGGGCGAATTTTTCTGCCAATCAGTTTCATGGCCACGTAGTAAACTGGCATCAGCATAAGGCCCAGCAACGCCACGGTCGGGTCCAGCCAGGTCATGATGAGCAAGGCGCCGGCAAACGTGAGCAGCAACGGCAACAGTTGGACTAAGGTGTTGGTGACAAAATCGCTGATGATTTGTGCGTCATTACTGAGCAAAGTCAGCATCTCCCCCTGACGATGGTCCTGGTAGTATGCCAAGGGTAGAATCTGCAGGTGTTCATACACCCGCATGCGCAATTGGGCCCCCGTCAGTGCGGTCGTGTTCCCAATCTGGTATGTGCTTACGAACCCCAATGACCCTTTGATTGCAATGAGCACGAACCAAACCATAAGGATAAATTGAAACGCGGGCTGGCCGCTTTCTGGGACGCCGATTATGGACTGCGTCAACTTGCCGGCAATCCACGGGTTCGCCAGCGACAACAGGCTGCTTGCCAGCAGCAACAATACCATCAGCACCAGTGTGTTGCGGTGCGGCGTGATGTAGTTGAGAAGTGTTGTGTACTTCACGAGTTGGGCGCTTGCTACCGGGTTGAACAAGGGGTCTGGCGGGGCAGTTTAACTGTTTGATTGGAAATACGCCTCCATGGGATTCGACCCCATGCGATTCGAAACCATGGGATTCGAGTGTACGCGGCTATAATCAACTTTCCCTTTTTGCCAGGTGCTGCTGACGTGTACGTTTATCTTTCCAAAATACTGCCACAACTGGTAATGCCCCTCGGGC
>Ga0315273_10014462_pt1 | contig 10167 bp, 11 predicted proteins | sample YL17G02_0_MG_FD_205753 | JGI IMG/M metagenome (GOLD analysis project Ga0315273, IMG submission 205753) | Sediment microbial communities from Yellowstone Lake, YNP, Wyoming, USA - YL17G02_0 | ecosystem: Environmental > Aquatic > Freshwater > Lake > Sediment | place: USA: Wyoming | collected... | reverse complement strand
GAACCGATCGCCTGGCTGCGCGATCGATCGATGGAGCGAACCCATGGCTCGCACGGTTTGCTCGAAGCACGCGGAGGTTTTGGTGGAAGGCGAGCGTCGACGAGAGAAACCCCGCACGCCGTTCGATGGGTGGGTGGAGATCAGCGCGGACGGTCAGCGGCGACTCGCCACCGCGCGCGATCTCTCGCCCGCTGGGATCGGCATCGAAGTTCCGGGCGCACCGCTCGTGCCCGCCGCGCCGCTCGTCTGCGAGTTCGCGTTGCCCGGGATTTCTTTGCCCCTCGCGCTCGACGGACACGTCGCGTGGGTGTCCGGCTCGCGTCTCGGAATCCGCTTCGACGAAGTCGACCCGGGACTCGCCGAGCTGCTCGAGAATCACGTCGCCGGAAGGTTCTGAGCCACAAGCTCGGGCGCAGCCGCGCAGCGCACTCGACGCATCGAACGGCTCCCCTACGTTGGGCCCCCCATGCGCGTCGTCGACCTCGACAGGGACATGAGCGACGTCATCCCGACCGGGACGACGCGCGATAGTCAGCTGCTCTTCGAGCGCATGACCGAGGTGACGCTCGAGATGGCTGAGCCGGCGCCGGGTCGCCGCATTCTCGACGTCGAGAGCGGCTTCGGGCAGGACTCGATCGCGCTCGCGGCGCGCGGCGCCGAGGTGGTGGGCGCGGAACCATCGGCCCGTATGACGGCCTGGGCGAAGCTCGTGTCCGCGAAGGCGAGCGGGCGGATTCCCGGCTGGGTGCGCGGCTGGTCCGACGCGCTGCCGTTCGCATCAGAGAGCTTCGACGCGGCGATCTGCAAGGGCGCCATCGACCATTTCGACCGGCCCGAACTCGCGATCGCCGAGATGGCGCGGGTGACCCGGCAGGGCGGCCGCGTGGTGCTGGCGATCGCGAATTTCGATTCGCTCGCGTGTCGTCTGGCGCGCGCGCAGGACACGCTCGCGGAACTCTGGAGCGGCGCCGCGCCGCGCCGTGGACGGCGTCACTACGACGTGCCGGCCGATCACATCACGCGCTACGACCTCGACCTGATGCGCGGGCAGGCCGCGCGCTCGCTCGATCTGGTGCGCGTGGTCGGCGTGTCGCTCGGCTGGGGCTTCGGTCCCTGGACGCGTCTCGTCGAGCGCTTGCCGCGCGCGCTGGCGTTCGGCGCGCTTCAGACGCTCGACGCGCTGGCGCTGCGATCGCCGTCGCTCGCCGACGTCGTGGTGCTGGTCGGTCGCCCGCGGGCGCTGCGCACGCGTCGGTAGAGCGCGGCCGTGAGAGAAGCGATGCGCGGCCACGAGTAGGCCGCGACGATGCGCGGCCGTGCCTCGGCGCCGAGGCGCGCGCGCGCCTCGGGCTGTTCGAGCAGCGTCGCGATGCCCTTCGCGAGCGCATCGGGATCGCCCGGGGCTACCAGCAGTCCCCCGCCACCGGTGTGCATCACTTCGGGTAACGCGCCCGCGGCGCTCGCCACCACCGGCGCGCCGCACGCCATCGCTTCGGTCGCGGGCAGGCCGAAGCCCTCGTAGAGCGACGGCACCACCACCAGCGACGCGCGTTGATAGAGCCGCACGAGTTCGTCGGTCTCGACGCGACCAGTGATGCGCAGCCGCTCGGGCGCGATCCCCAACTTCGCCGCCAGTTTTTTCGCGTCGTGCAGCGGATGATCTTCGTCCACCAGCACCAGGCGTACGTCCGGCGGTAGCTTTGCGAGCGCGCGGATCAGCAACGAGACGCCCTTGTTCGGGTCCGAGGTGCGACCGACGCACAGGATCTCGCCGGGCACGCGCGCCACCTGCGGGTCGGGCTGGAATAGATCCGTGTCGAGTCCGTTGCCGAGCATGTGCAGCCGCTCGGGGGCGATCGCGAAGTCGCGCTGGATCTCGCCTGCGCTTGCGTTCGACGACGTGATGATGGCGTCCAGTCGTCGCGCGACGAAGCGCTGCATGCCGACCGGATGGAACTCGACGGTGCCGACGGCTTCCGAGAGCTTCGTGTCGCGACGGAACGAGGCGCGCCGATCGATCGTCAGCGGGTGGTGGATCGTCGAGACCACCGGCAGGCCGAGCGCGCGGATGCCGAGCAGTCCCCAACCGAGACACTGGACGTCGTGCACCAGGTCGTAGCGGCGACCTTTGCTCAGCCGCGCCGCCGTTTCGCGGAACGCGCGCACACTGAACGCTGCCGGCTCCGGGAAGAAGCCGATACGACTCGCGCCGAGTCCCCAGAGGCGCAGCGGCGAGAGCACCGCGGCGGGGTTTTCGCGCGGTAGGAAACTGGCGTAGTCCTTCATGAACCACTTGCCCCAGAAGCGGTCGTCGTGGAGTTCGCGGACGTCGCCCGCGAATGGCATCGGGTCGGGGTAGGGCGGCCCGACCAGCACTTCGATGTGGTGCCCGAGTCGCGAAAGCTCGCGCGCAAGGAACCACAGGTAGATTCCCTGACCGCCGCAGCGCATGTTGCCGCGGTACGCGGTGAAGAGAATCCGCAGCGGACGGCTCACGCGGCGCGCTTCCTTGCGTACAGCACGAGGCTCTTCGGGCAGATGCGATTCATCAGCCATTTTTCGATGCGATCGAGCCACGGCGACGTCGTCGCCTTGATCAGGAAGAGCCGGTAGAGCTGCACGAGCCGCGAGTCGTCCGAGCGCGGCAGGCCGACCACCGAACGCAACGCCCAGTACGGCGTATGGAAGCCGTGCGCGAAGCCGATGCCTGTGGGTGCGAGACCAGCGTCGCGCAGCGCGGCGGCCAGATCGTTCGGACGGAAGATGCGGATGTGACCACCGGGCGACTCGAAGTAGTCGTCGCCGAGACGCAGGTAGAGATACTCGCTGGTCGCCGTCGGCACGGTGACGGCCGCGGTGCCGCCTGGTCGCACCACGCGCGAAAGTTCGCGCGCCGCGGCGCGGTAGTCGTGGACGTGCTCCATCACTTCGGAGCAGATCGCGCGGTCGAAGCTGGCGTCTTCGAAGGGCAACCGAAACGCGTCACCGCGCAGCATCACGCCGGAACGGCCGAGTTCCTTCGAGCGCGCGCGCAAAGGGCCGTGACCCTTGCGCAGCGACGCGAGGTCGAGGTCGAGACCGACCACGCGCGCGCCGCGCTCGAGCGCGCCGAAGCAGTGCCGTCCCTCGCCGCAGCCGACGTCGAGGAGGCGGTCGCCGGGGCTAACCCCGAGCTGCTCGAGATCGACCGTGAGCAGCACGCCGCGTCTCCTCGAATACGTCCACCAGTTGCGCGGCCGCGTCCGACCAGCGGAACACGCTCTGTACGCGCGCCCGCGCGTTGCGACCCATCTGCGCGCAGCGCGCCGGATCCGAGAGCACTTCGTCGATCACCGCTGCAAGCGCCTGCGGATTGCGCGACGCAAACAGGCGTCCCGCATGGCCGTCGGGCCCGATCACCTCGGGTAGCGCGCCCGCGTCGCTCGCAATCACCGGGATGCCGCACGACATCGCTTCGCTCGCCGGGAAGCCGAAGCCTTCAAAGTGCGACGGCACCACCGCGGCGCGCGCGGTCGAATACTGTGCGATCAGATCCGGCAGCTCGAGCCAGCGCCGTTCGAGTACGACGCGGTGCTCGATCCCGTATCGCTTGACCAATCGCGGCACGATGCCGTGGTCCGGAATGCGCCCATCGATGATCTTCAGCGTCACGTGCTCGGGCAGCAGCGCCATCGCCTGGAGCAGCGTGCCGATGCCCTTCTTGCGGTCTTCGGTGCGGCCGACGAAGAGCAGTTCGGTCTCGATGCGCTGTCCCGGCGTCGGCGCGAACAGATCCGCGTCGGTGCCGTTGTAGACCACGCGCACTTCCTTCTCCGGGATCCCGAAGCAGCGCTCGATCTCGCGCCGCGAAGCCTCCGAGACCGTGACGATCTTCGCCAGCCGCTTCGCCACCTGCTGCTGCATGAGCAGCGGGAAGTAGAGCGTGCGCTTCACGCGCTTCACGAAGCTCGGGTCGATCGCGAAGTCCGCCTCGCGGTCGAGGTGCAGCGGGTGGTGGATCACCGAGACCACCGGCACGCCGGTCGCCTGCAACCCGAGCAGGCCCCACGCCAGACACTGGTTGTCGAAGACCACGTCGAAGCGGTGCTTGCGCATCAGCTCGGGCCAGCGCAGGAACAGCCGCGCGCCGAAGGTCTGCATCTCCGCGAACACGCCGAAGCGCGACACGCCGAGTTCCCAGAACGTGAGCGGCTCGAAGAGTCGCCGCACGGGGGTCTTGCGCACGACTTCGGGCATCGGGAAGCCGAAGACGTTGGCGTTCGGAATCTCGTGCAACGCGATGCCGGGATCGAGCGTGGGCAGCGGCGGCCCCGCGATCACGTGGACCTCGTGGCCCGCGCGCTGCCACTCGCGCGCGAGGTACGCCGCGTAGATTCCCTGACCGCCGCAATACATGTTGCCGCGATAGGTGAGCAGCGCGATTCGCACGGAGCCGCTCGGCTATCGCGAAGTGTTGGAGGTCTGGGGCGGTGCGGTCTGGGCGGCGGGAGGTGCAACTTCCGCCTCCGGCTCGACCTGCACGGTCAGAATCGTCCAGCCAACCCAGAAGGTGAGTCCGAGCACGAAGAAGACGAAGATCGCAACCGGGATCGCGAGCGCCCAGTAGCTGCCTTTCAGGATGCCGAGCAGGAAGAGCAGCGCAGCGAGTCCGGCGCCGGCGCAGATCAGCGCGCCCTGGTTGCGGGTGTTGGGGGTCATCGGGGGGGCTCCTTCGGTCGGACGTCGAGTCTGGGGGTCGCTCTCTCGGGTGTCAATCTGAGGTCCGTGCCGCTCCCGCCCTGTATGTTGCCGCCATGCGCGTAATCGGATTGATGTCGGGGACCTCGGCGGACGGCGTCGATGCGGCGCTCGTCGAATGGCCCGACGACGCTGCGACGCGCCCGTTCCGTCTCGTTGCCTTCCACTCCGAGCGCTTCGACCGCGAGCTGCAGGACCGCATCCACCAACTCGCCGCGGGGCGACTCGACGGCGCCATGGTGCTGCGCGAGCTGGCCGCGCTCGACGTGTTGCTCGGCGAGCGATTCGCGGCGGCGGCGGTGGCGGTGGCGCGCGAGGCCGGCGTGCCGCTCGTTGCCATCGATGCGATCGCCTCGCACGGGCAGACCGTCGCGCATCATCCGGAGCTGCGCGCGACGCTGCAGATCGGCGACCCCTCGGTGATCGCCGAGCGCACCGGCATCACGACGATCGCCGACTTCCGACCGCGCGATCTCGCGGTGGGCGGCGAGGGCGCGCCGCTGGCGCCGTTCTTCCATTTCGCAGCGTTCGCGGATCCGGGCGAGTCGCGCGCGGTGCTGAATCTCGGCGGCATTGCGAATCTGACGGGGCTGCCGCGTGGCGGCGACCCCGACGCCGTGCTCGCCTTCGACGTCGGCCCGGCCAACGCGCTGCTCGACACCGTCGTGCGCAGCAGCAGCGACGGCCGCGAGAGCATGGACCGCGATGGCGCGCGCGCCCGGCGTGGTCGCGTCGATCCGGCGCTGCTCGCCCGGTTGCTCGATGACGAGTACCTGCGGCGCGCGCCGCCGAAGTCCACCGGTCGCGAACGCTACGGCTGGGCCGAAGGTGAGGCGCTCACTGCTGCGTGGACGCGCGCCGGCCGGGCCACCGACGATCTGGTTGCGACACTGGTGGCGTTCACCGCGGAGGCCGTGGCGCGGGCGTGTCACGACTTTCTGGGCGGCGCACCCGCGCGCCTGCTCGTGTGCGGCGGCGGAGCCCGCAATCCGGCGTTGATGGACGCGCTGGCGGCGGCGCTGCCCGGGAGCTGCGTCGAGTCGACCGATCGTCAGGGCGTTCCCGGCGACGCCGTCGAAGCGATGGCGTTCTCGCTGATGGGGCGCAACGCGCTGCTCGGCATTCCCAATCACTTGCCGCGCTGTACCGGCGCGTCACGTGCCGCAGTGCTCGGCGAATTCGTTCCGGGTCGCGCTGGATTCAGACCTCGAGTCTGAGCCCGTCGTCCGCCGTTTCGAGTTCGAGGAGGCCGCGTCGTTCGCTCATCGATGCGCCGAGATGCGTCAGCACGAGGCGCTCGCACTCAAAACGCGGCGCACGCGCGACCAACTCGCTGTAGGCCATGTGCTCGGGGATGGCCGGATCGTGGAAGGTGCATTCGCAGAGGAACAGGTCGGCGCCGCGCGTGTGCTGCGGGAGATCGTCGAACCAGCCGGTGTCGCCGCTGAAGACGACGCGTCGTCCATCGACTTCGAGATCGAGTCCGTGCGGGCAGGTCTGGGGCTGATGGTGCACAGGGAAGGAGCGGGCGCGCGCCGGGCCGAGATCGACGAGCCGTCCTGCCGGCAACTCGGCGAAACGCAGCGCGAACGGTAGCTCGCGACCGGCGAGGCCGTAGCCCATCGCGTCGGCTGCTCCGCGCACGCGCATTTCGACGCCGGGCGGACCCGCGATCAGCAGCGCGTGTCGGCGCTGGTCTTCATAGATCGCGGCCAGCAGGAAAGCCGGAATGCCGGCGAAATGGTCGCCGTGGTAGTGCGAGACCGCGATGGCATCGATTGCGCCACGCGGGATGCCCTGCGCGGCGAGACCGGTGTTGGTGGTCGGCGCGCAGTCGAGTAGCAGGCCGCCGCTCCGGGTCTCGACGAAGATCGCGGATTGGCGCCGTCCGCCGGCGCCGAACGCGTCGCTGGTGCCGACGAACGTCACGCGACTCACGAGGCGTCGCGGCCCGCGCTGATGGCGTGGAACGTTCCGTCCGCATAGATGCCACTGCGACCTCGGAAGCCGTCGGGAACCCGTTCGCCGTCCCACACCACGGCGCGTTCGAGTACGACGCCGCGGCCCAGCGTGGCGCCGGCGCCAATCACGAGATCGCCTTCGAGGCGCGCGCCGACCGCGCGGGCGCGCGCGTCTGCATCGAAGTACGAGAGTCGCTGTGGGTGCAGGTTCGCTTCCAGATACTCCACCGGGGTTCCTACCGGTTCCCATCGACATTCGCTCGGCGCGAGCACTTCACCGTAGATGTCGGCGGCGCCCGCAGCGAGGCGCGGTGCGAGCCAATCATCGAGATGCGAGAACACATCGCGATTGGGTAGCGAATCGAAGGCGCGTGCGGCGAACAGATTCACGCTCACGTAGATGCCCGCCCGCTCTTCGCCGCCCAGGTCGAAGCGGTTCGCGATGCGCCGGATACGCCCGGCCGCATCGACGCCGATCGTACCAAAGTGCGCGGCGCGCGGGTCGTCGCGCAGCACCAGCGTCGCGGCATCGCCGCGCGTGCGATGGCGCTGCTGCAGCTCACCGAGATCGAGGTCGAGGATCATGTCGCCCGAGATCACCAGGCTCGGGTCGCTCTCGCGCAGGAATGCGGCAGCTCGGCGGATGCCGCCGCCGGTGTCGAGCAGCAGCGGCTCTTCTGAGAAGTGCACGCGCAGGCCCGGCGGAGCCCACTGCTCCGCGACCGCGCGCGTGGCAAAGGGGAAATGGTGCAGGTTCACGATCACTTCGCGCACGCCTTGATGCGCCAGCCAGGCGAGCGGATAGGCAAGCAACGGGACGCCGCGCACCGGCAGGATCGGCTTCGGGCGTAGCGTCGAGAACGGCCGCATCCGCGTCCCGAGCCCGGCCGCGAGGATCATCGCGCGCATGCTTCGCCTCCGAGCAGGCCGGCGAGTCGCGCGAGGCTCGCGTTTGCGGGCCCGACGCGCGCTAGCGCACGCCGTACATAGCCGAGCGTGGCCGGTGCGTAGCGCAACCAAGCCGCATCGCCGCGCGCCGCAACTTCGTGGAACAGCGCGAAGTCCTTTGCCTTGCGCGTGATCGTCAGCAGGTCGAAGCGTTGCGCGAACTCATCCGCGGCGGGCGCATCGGGAAGCGCAGTGCGCACCTGCTCCGCGAGTGCGGCACACTCGTCGTCCGCGAGCACGACGTACGAGTCGCGGAGGAGGCAGACGAGGTCATACTCGGGCGGCGCCAGCAGGGCCCCCTGCAGGTCGATCATCGCGAGAACCCGGGGATGCCGGCGCTGGATCAGGTTCTTGCTCTGGAAGTCGCGGTGCGCCAGTCGCTGCGGCGCGCTGCCCGCCACGGCGGCGACCGTCTCGAAGGCCGCGAACACGACGCCCTGCTCCGCGCTGGTCGCCGCGCGACCGAGCACGACCGGCAAGCCGCTCGTTGCAAAGCGCAACGCCTTGACGCGCACCAGCGCCCTATCGAGTCGGCGACCAAAGGCGGGCACGCGACCGCTCGGGTCGACGAGTCGCTGCAGGCGCGGCACCAGCGCGCAGGCTTCCTGGTAGAGCGCGCGTCGTTGCGCCGCATCCGCGGACTCGACCAGCTGCGCGAGCGAGGCATCGCCGAGGTCTTCGAGCAGATCGATGCCGCGCTTTGTTTCGCCGCCGAGGCGTCGCGGCACCGGCAGCTGGTGCTCTTCCAGAAAGGTGCGCAGCGGTTCGAGCGGAGGCTCCGGAAGCACGCCGGGCGCCGGCTCGCCGCGATCGACGCGCGCGATCAGTGTCGCCGGCTCGCCGCTGCGCAGCGTCACGCGATAGAAGTGACGATGCGCGAGGCCGGCGCCGCTGAGTCGCTCGATGTGGGCGAGGTCGCTGCCGGTGCAGGCGCGCACCAGGACGCGCAACTCGTCGTCGATGCCGAGAAACGGATCGCGCGCGCTCACTGCCAGCTCAGCCGAAGAGCCAGTGACACGACGCGGTGGCCACGACGAAGCCGGCGATGTCGCCGCCCAGGCACGCGAGCAGCGCGTGACGGCCGTCGCGCACGCGCGCGGCGCCGAGATAGAGGGTCAGCACGTAGAACGTGGTCTCGGTCGAGCCGTTGAGTGCGCCGGCGAGGATCCCGATGAACGAGTCCGGTCCGTGCACCTTCATGATCTCGACCATCACGCCGTAGGAGCCCGAGCCCGAGAGGGGTCGCAGCAGCGCCATCGGCAGCGCTTCGGCAGGGAAGCCGAGCCGTCCGGTCACCGGATCGATCGCCGCGACCATCGCTTCGAGCGCGCCAGATGCGCGCAGCATCGCGATCGCGACCAGGATCAGCACCAGGAACGGGACGATGCGCACCGCCACGTCGAGCGCTTCGCGCGCACCCTCGATCGCGACCTCGTAGACCCGCACGCGGCCCGCAAGGCCCACCAACAGCAATCCAATCATGAAGATCGGCAGGAACCAGGCGGCAAAGGTCTCGCGGGCGAGTTGCAGAGGTGCCAGCGTTGCGGAGTCGGTCCACAGCTGGCGGATCAGCGCGATTGCCAGCAGCGCGATCGTCGAGGCGATGACGAGCTTCGCAGTCTTCGTCACCGGCTCGCGCGCGACGTACAAGGCCGGATCGTCGGCCGCGCTGTCGGCCGTCTCGGGGGCTTCGACCTGCGCGGCGAGCGACGGGGCCGACTCCGTGCGCGCACGGAACATCGGCAAGCGGCGCAACGCAAAGCAGAGCAGTATCGCGGTACCGGTCGATGCGGTGGTCGCGAGCAGCGTGGGGATCCAGATCGCTTCGGGAGACGCCGAGTTCATGCTGGCGCGCACGCCGATCACTCCGAGTGGGAACAGCGAAACGCTCGTCGCGTTGATCGCGAGGAACAGCACCATCGAGTTGCTGGCGCTCGCCGGCGTGCGGTTGAGTGTCTGTAGTTCGGTCATCGCCTTCAGGCCGAAGGGTGTCGCGGCGTTGCCGAGGCCCAGCACGTTCGACGCGAGATTCATGATCATTGCGCCCATCGCCGGATGCTCGGTGGGAACATCGGGGAAGAGCCGGCGCAGAATCGGCGCGAGCGCGCGCTGCACGGCGCGCAGCAGACCGCCTTCTTGCGCGACGCGCATCAGGCCGAGGAACAGCGCCATCACGCCGACCAGACCGATGACGAGGTCGATCGCGTCCTTCGCGCCACTGATCGCTGCCATCTTCACGGCGTCCATGCGGCCGGTGAAGGCCGCGTAGACGACGGACGTGAGCATCAGGCCAAGCCAGATGCCGTTGAGCAACGCATCCCCCTTACGTGGCCCTGGTACCGGCGCGGAACCTCGGAGATGCCGTGCGAAGCGTCAAGGCTCTCGGCCGTGTTGGCGGGACTCGATCGGGGTGCGGCGGGGCGCCGCGCTGCGAACGAAACCGCGCCGGAGCAACGTGGCTGCTCCGGCGCGGTGTGGACGCAACGAGACCAATGTTCAGCGCGCGCCTTCCGGATCCGCG
>Ga0315273_10014461_pt1 | contig 10167 bp, 9 predicted proteins | sample YL17G02_0_MG_FD_205753 | JGI IMG/M metagenome (GOLD analysis project Ga0315273, IMG submission 205753) | Sediment microbial communities from Yellowstone Lake, YNP, Wyoming, USA - YL17G02_0 | ecosystem: Environmental > Aquatic > Freshwater > Lake > Sediment | place: USA: Wyoming | collected... | reverse complement strand
AGAAGAAGAAAAAGTAAAAACACGTTTTTGTCCTCAGGGATTTTTGCTTTGCTATCCAGCCGGTTTTTCCTGTTGCCTGTCAGGAGAAAATGTTCACACCAAATTTTTTTGCAACAACACTGATGGCTCGGGTGATGGGATCCGTGATCTGTGCAAAAATGTTCATGAGGGAAGCTGAATCCGGAGAAGGGGTGGTGACGGTAACCACGGGTTGAACAGCGGGTGCCGGAGTATCCTTCACGGAAGTAACTGGTACCGTCGTTGGAACCGTGGTAACCAGCTCGATCGGTACACGGTCACCAGGGTAGGTATTGTCAAGGTAATAGCCGACATGCCCCTGCGTTGCAAACCATACCCTGTTTTTTGCATCAACATTGATGGTCCTGACAACTTCTGATGTCCCCATCCCTTCAAACCGGTTCAGGTGACGGTAAAGCGCCCCGTCACACCAGATATACATACCATCATCCGTAGCAATGTAGAGGGAGCCATCAGATCCTGCAGTAATATCATTGATGGAAATCTGTTCCATCGTAAGATCACTGGTTGCAAGAACCTCATGAAAACCTGATACATTGTCAAAATGAACAATGGCTGATGGATTGTAGAAATACACCCCGCCTAAAGGATCGCGTCTGACATGCTGCATCTGTCCGAATGCATCATCTTTACCGGCTATGGGATCAAAATGAACAGGGTCATCCGGAGATCTCACGATCCATAACCCTTCATTTACCGTAGCAATCACCAGCGAGTTGCTGGCAGAATCTAAGGCCATGCTATCAACCTCATAAAAACCCGGCCCGTCTTTTGTCATCGGCTGGAACCATGTCCATTTACCATCACGGTAGCGATGAATTCCCGCATGGCCGGTCGCCACCCACATGTCGTTGTTCCAGCGCTGGAGATCCAGGATCCGGGTCTCTTTGAGCAGTTGCTGGTCACGGATTGACTGGTAATAAACACCATTAAAAATCTGGATGCCGCCGGAATAACCTATCCACAGGTTCCCCGCATGATCGTATTCAACAGCAGTTATGAAATCATCCATCAGTCCCTGTGATATGTTATTCCGGTTTATATGGCGCGTGCTCCATGTACCGTTGAACGTGGATAACCCAAAAGAGGTTGCGAGAAGGACATCCCCGTTCCGGGCGTTGACCTGATCCGTGATCTGGTCTGAATGGATCTCCTTAGATCTGGGGCTGAAAAGAGTAATCGTATACGGGACGGTTTGCTGCCCCGCTGCACCGGTATCGTCAGCAGGGCCTGATGCATTCAGGGAGACTGACGTGACAGGAGATAAAATGAGAATGAAAATTAAAAAAAACGCGATTTCAGATCTCGCCCGAGGTACCATCGGCTCTCCTGATCGAGACTTTGCCGCCATTCGCCGGGAGGAACGTAACCGAACGCCCGACCTTGCCACCTATATCCTCGGCAGCCAGCTGGATATGGTGCTCTTTTAAAAGAATCCTGGTTTTTTCGGCATTCCTTTCACCAATATTGAGATTGGTGCCAAAGTACTCAAACATGCATGCCCCACCTGCTATCTTTGCAACGATGGACCGGTTCTTACAACCAAGAGCAACAAGCTCATTTACAAGGAGTGGAACGGCTGTATCCGCGTATTTCCCCGGCCGATCCGTTCTGCCGGCACTTTCGGGCAGCATGATATGCACCATCGCGCCCAGATTGAGATTTGGATCATACATCGTAAGCCCGATACAGGAACCCAGGCCAATGGTCATCATCGGGAAAGAACCGACGCGGTATTCTCCAATACCAATCATCGCTATTTGTTCGTTCTGGGGCAGGTGGTCGGGCATTTTGAGGTACTATTTTAGTTAACTGGTCTTCATCATGTTTTCGAGCAGTTCAATAATTCTTGTAAGAGTGCTTCTTTCGGGCATCATGATGATATCGCTGTCTACTTTATACTCTTTGCAGACAAGTTCAGTAGAGAACAGTAATACTTCATTTGTCTCTTCCTGCATCTGGGCAATGAGAGACTGCATGGCCGCATGTGCCATGTCGATAGTGAGTGACGGAGGGGAAGGAAGCATCACAAAGCCGAGCAGTTCCGCGGTGGCATCAAGAAAGGCGGAGACCATGATATTACCTACTTCGAGCAGTGCGCTCTGGTCCATCTCACTGAGCGGACGGTTGATCTCCGTCTGTCCGAGCATCGTGTTTGTCATGCGGACGGCTGACTCCCGCGTGATGTAAAACAGGATATATCCTCCATGGGGAATATCCCCCTGGAGCTCAAAAGCTACCATTGCCGCCGATTCTTCACCCATATACTCTCCGAGCTGGGCAATATCCACCACTTTGATGGCGGGGACGCTCATCTCAATAGTGCTTCCCAGCATCTGGGAAAGGGTAGTCGCTGCATGCGCAGCCCCGATATTTCCAAGTTCCTGAATTGCATCTGCCTGAACTGCCGATAATATCATGATCTTCTCCTATACTATGGTGTTTACATCAATAACCGGAACGACACCACCATCAGCCAGGATGGTAACACCGCTCACGCCCCGGGTATTCCCGATAAAACCGCTCATGGGTTTTACGACTACTTCCTGCTTGCCTTCAACAACATCCACCGGAATACAGCACTTCCGCTTCTGGTACTGCACAACAATGAGGATCTCACAGACATTGGATACCCCAACCATCTCATTCAGCCAGAGGATCTGAAGCACCTCGTCGCGCAGCAGGATCGCTTCACCTTTTCCTATCTGGTGCGTTTCATCCCGCCTGAAATTTGCAACCTCGACAATACTGCTGATGGGGATGCCGAGCCGTTTTCCATTGATCCTGACGATCATCACATCGACAATAGCCATAGTTGGCGGGAGTAACAGTTCAAACCGGCTTCCTTTACCCGGTGTTGTTTCCACCCGTATGGTGCCTTTCAGCGCTTCGATAGATCTCTTGACCACATCAAGCCCGACTCCCCTGCCGCTGATGTCGGATATTTTATCGGCCGTGGAGAACCCGGGCTGGAATAACAGGTCAATTGCCTGTTCCGCGGTGAATGTTTCGGCATCTTCCGTGGTAATCAATCCCTTTTCTATCGCCTTTGCCTTGACCTTGTCGACGTTGATGCCCGCACCGTCATCGATTAGTTCTATGATTACATTATCCCGGTCACGGTGCGCAGAGAGCTTGACATTCCCTTTCCGTGGCTTTCCGGCCTTTTCCCGGGCATCGGGTGATTCAACTCCATGATTTACTGCATTCCTGATCAGGTGAAGAAGCGGATCATTGAGCCCGTCCATCACACTCCGGTCAAGTTCGGTTTCTCCCCCTTCAATGACGAAATCGACTTCTTTACCATCATACTGGGCGACATCGCGGACAACCCGTGGCAGGCGGTTGAAGATATGGTTTAGGGGGATCATCCTGATGAGCATCATCAGGTTCTGGAGTTCGGAGACTGACCGGTCAACCATGGCGATAGCTTCATCCATCTCCTTTATTTTGTGCTGTTCGGCAATCTGTTTAAGTCTGCCCCGGTTGATAACGAGATCCTCGATCAGGTTCATGATGTGGTCGAGCTGCTGGATATTGACCCGGAGGTTTTTGATCTCCCGGGTTTTATCAGGTGACTGGGACTGTTTTTTATCAGCCTCCGCCTTTTTTGAGCCCTCGGGGATCTCATCCGGCGTCACGACTTTTGGTTTCTTTGCAGGACGGATCACAACTTCAGTGATCTCGGTTCCTGAAGCAGCAGTTTTTAACGCCTCCTCCCCGGCATCACTTGCGATGACGAGCTCAAGCCTGCCATCAAATTTCCCTTCATCAATCGCCTCCATGGTCGGGTTAACGGAAAGGATAGTTCCCAGGGATTTTAAATTTCCCAGGGCAAGCATTGCACGCACATCCTTCATCGTGCATTCGCCTGCGACAATGATGTGCATCTCGTATTCCTGACGATTCTCCCCTTCCACAATCTGTGGAGGTTTGGGAGGCTGTTCTGCCTGTGTCGGGATTTCCGTAATCTCTCTCTTATCTTTGGGCGTGACGTCGCGCTGTTCAATCCATTGCTTTAGGGCATTGACCTCGGTATCCGGGTTTTTGGACGAAGAATCTCCTCCCGATTCTATATCATCCAGCATCTGCTCAATGAGATCGGAACATGCAAGGAGCAGGTTGACCAGTTCCGGTGAAATATCCGCAGCCCCGCTGCGGATGAGCGAGAAGACATCCTCCATTGAATGACAGAGATGCTCCATATTGGTAAAACCCATGGATGCAGATGCCCCTTTCAGGGTATGGATGGAGCGGAAGATTTCATCTATGGCATCCTGGTATGAGCCCAGTTCAAGGAGCAGGAGGTTCTTGACCAGATTCTCATGGTTTTCCCGGGATTCTGCAACAAACAGCCCGCGATATGCCTCAAATTCAGACACAGGTTCCCTCCATCATGAGCACTACCCGCTCTATCTCTTTTGCCAGTTTATGCAAACGAACAATTTGATCGACCGCGTTATTCCTGATTGCAGATCGTGCCATCCCGTATACAAGGCAATCCTTCTCATCACAGATAATGCTCACTCCGCCAGCTTCTTTTATTGCATGTGCTCCCTCACCTGCATCATTTCCCATGCCACTTAAAATGACCGCGAGTGCGTTTTTTCCATATACCTGAGCAGCGGATTCAAATGTCTTATCAACGGCTGGTCTGACACCGTGAATGGGGGGTGAAGTGGTATGGACGATACGCCCGGTCGTTTTGCCGTTTTCTCCCATCACTCCCGAAATGATCGTGTGGACCCCTGCCTTCGAGAGCAGAATTTTTCCTGTTTCAAGCATGTCCCCGTTCTGGGTCTCTTTGACTGGCATGGTGGCAATCCTGTTGAACCGTTCGGCAAGAGGTGCAGTGAAACCGACAGGCATATGCTGGGTGATGATAACACCCGCAGGAAGATCGGGAGACAACATGGAAAGCAGCGTATCGACCTGCTGGGGTCCCCCGGCTGATGATCCGATAAGCACAACCCGGTCAGCGGAGGAGGCAGGTGAGGCGGGGAGTTTGTGGGGAATACCCGATGAAGAAAGTGTGGCAAGATGTTTGACCTTGGCAATTAACTCTTCACCAATCTCCCGAACGTGTGGGAGATCTTTGGGTTTTAGCATGAAATCATCTGCGCCGAGCCGAATCGCATCATGGGTCATCTCTGCTCCTTTGGAGGTAAGGGTGCTCAGCATCAGGATTTTGGGATGCTTCTTTATCTTTTGGAGTTCTTTTAAGACCTCAAGGCCGTTCATTTTTGGCATCTCGATATCAAGCGTGACGAGGTCCGGACTGAGCGCCTGGATCTTTTCGAGTGCATCAAGACCGTTCGATGCAGTTCCCACTATTTCAATGAAGGCATCTTTGGCCAGCATATCCCGGATGACCGTGCGCATGAACACGGAATCATCAACAATGAGAACTTTCACCATATCGATCAGGAAGCCAGGACGTTTTTGACTTCTTCTAAAACTTTCGGAGCCTGGAACGGTTTGATAATATAGCCTTTCGCACCGCTCTTGATGGCGAGTTTCACCATCTGTTCCTGACCGACTGCGGTACACATGACAATCTTTGCCGCCGGATCAAACTCTTTTATTGCTTTTAATGCTTCGATCCCGTTCAGCTTGGGCATCACGATGTCCATGGTAACGAGATCCGGTTTCAGCTCCTTGTATTTTGCAATACCTTCCACGCCGTCACCTGCTTCACCTGCAATTGTATGTCCTCCGGAAAACAGGATATTTTTTAACAGGGTCCTCATAAAGAGAGTATCATCCACAATCAGAATTTTTCCCATTGACGATCAATAAAATAATTAGTAGATTATTCCTTAAAGAAGTATTGAAATTATAATGAGGAGAAATGCTAGTTTGTCTGGGATTTTGTGGCATCAGAAATATATCGTACTCCTTTTGTGGTGAGCTGGATCTCTCTTCGTATCGTGACCACCTCGCCAAGGCCGAGTTTCAGGATCTTATCGTAAATCGCACCCAGTTGTTTATTGGGAATATTGAGCATATTTTCGATTGCATGCGAGTCCATGCCTGAATAGACGAGCATGGCAACCTGCTGGTCGATACTGTCCAGCTCGGTGCCTTTCATATCCATACCCTTTGTCGTGTCTCTGAGGTAATTGAAGAGTACCTGGAGGGTAGAAAGCGGGCAGAGCACAAGGGTTGAGGATACTTCTCCCGATTCAAGGTGATCGATTTTTATGACATCGGTGGGTTTACCCTGGACGTCCCGTTTGGTGAGTTCGATGGCTGCCACATCATTGACCGGGACGCAGATTTGTTTTATTGCAGAAACAAACCAGATCCCAGAACTGACGACAACAACACTCCCTTTATCCCACTGGGCATCCTTGATCATCACACCGCCACGGATGGCCGGTGACATGAAGTAGGCCATAAGGCGGTAGGCATTGCAGGACGCAAGGATGAGTTTTTTTAATACCTGCAGGACCTTTTCAACGGAAAGAATTTTGTAGACGGATTCTGTATCGGTTTTTACCGTAATTATGAGGACATTTTTCTTTTCGGCAATATCGGCAACAGTTTTAAAAAGGATCTCCTTGTTTACAGGAGCGGGAAGTACCATCCGGTCCTCACCAATCGCGATCTTGGTGACGATCCATTCCTTATTGAATTCGACTTTTGCAGGAACTTCCTTCATAATGACCTCGTTAATCGTTTGGTGCAGGCGGATTATCCTTAATGCAGGTGTGTCGTACTATGGTTTATTTTATTCCCCTGGCAGGAGGTTTTGCCCTTTTACCCGTATCAGGAACCTCTTTCAACCTCGCATACATTTCACTCAGTTCGTTTTCAATGTCTGAAGAAGGGGCTTTGAAATCTTTTAAATCTCTCAGCAGGCTGATATTTTTCTCTTTTGTTACGTGCTTGATATCCGATGCGAGTGAACTTAACAGGTCTGAATCGCTGCCTGAGGCTCCTCCTGCAAATGATGCCATGTCATTCTGGGTGGAGATCTGGTCCGGGTCCTGCTCCGCAGCTCCTTTGGGTGCATCGGACTTAACCCAGTCCGTCTTCACCTCGGCGGTTTTACGGAGCGGTGAAGCAGCCTTACCGGCTGGCGCTGCTGCAGGAGATGTGGATGTGGCAGGGGTGGCTTTTTTCTCATCGTCATCACCAAAATCCACATCATCAAGGTTTATTCCGTCAAGATCCCCCAAGTCCTGATCGATCACTTCCCCGCCATCAAGACTGCTGAACTCTTCGAGTCCCTGCGCATTGTCTTTGAGGATATTCCCGACCTCCCCGTCAATATCCAGGGACGGCAGGGGAATTTCGGGTTCGTTGATATCGATGGAGGGGGCGCCTGAAAGTTCAGGAGGGGCGATTATGGTATCTGCCTGTACCGTGGGCATGGCATCCTGGTCGTCAAGGGAATCGAGAATACTGGTATCAAATTCATCATCGGCAAGGGACAGGAAGGGATCCTGCTCTTTTGCCTGATCCCGCGTGGCGGATCCTGCACCGCCAGCCGGGGTGGGCATTTTAATATCTGCAACATTTCCGGCACTGGCGAGTGCAGAGCTTTTAACCTTCTCACTGACCGCTTTATCGAGCAGTTTATTGATATCCTCTACTTTTTTCTCATGTTTACTGCGCTGTTTTAACAGAGTTCCAAGGGAACGGATTGAGGATACAAATGAATTCAGGTGACCGCTGATACCGCTCTTCTTCTCCGGACCTTTTACCGTTTGCTTTGTTTGTGTTTTCTGAGACGGTTTTTTGTCGGGTTTTGCTGCAGAGGATTTCTCAAAAAATTTCATCTCGTCCAGTCGTTTCAATATACCGGTTTTTTTAAGATTCCCCGACTTTAAACCCCCCAGGGCCGATTTAATTTCATCAACTGTTATCGCACCAAGAAGCAGGAGAATAACAAATCCTACTGCCAGAATCAGGGGGATCATAAGGATCAGGGGTACATCAAACAGGATCATGGCTGAGCCGGTGATTACAATCACCGTAAAGAGGATAACCCTGCGAAGACTTTCTTTCATATAAGATACATTCCTAATGCTCCGGCACCTGCCTTTCCCATGTTCGTAAGTCCTTCTGGATTGAAGACCAGATTTACGGCAGAGGGTGCGAGTAACAGGACAAGTCCGGTCAATGTACAGAATAAAGCTGCATAAAAATAAAACATATAGCGGTCCCCGCCACCGACAAACCGTGATGCGGTGATATTGGATATCGTAAGAATAGTAAGAATGTTTACGACAAAGATCCCCATCTCCTTTTCGGGGAAATTGGTGAACATGGTCAGCCCGCCAAGTGCCTGGCCCGGGGAAACACCGGCTGACGCAGAGGCTCCACCTGACTGTGCCTGTGAATAATTCTGGAACTGCGACATCATGGTTGTTACCGATCCGGTGAGCACAACCATGACCCGGTAGAGGACAACAAAGATCCCAACCATCGCCACATGCATCGGCACGAGAAGTATGATGAAACTGCGGGCGTGCATATCTTTCTTCTCACGCAGGAGTGTCTGTTCAAGCACTGAAGATCCCACCACCGTACCGATGGATTCGGGCGGGCCACCCGCCATAACGGTATCAAGATAGATATTCAGGTATTTATAGATGAGGTTACTCCCTGATTCCCCAATAAATTTACCCCATACCTGTTTGTCATCCAGGCCAAGGTTCATCTTGGAATATACAGAATTTACCAGTGGCTCAAGAGCGGGAAGCGACTTCCGGTCAATGGTTCCGATTGCATGTACTGCTGTGGCGCCCTGCCCCCCCATCACGGATCCCAGGCTCCGGATAAATGTTGAGAAATCATTGTCACGAAGCGTAATATTGGTATCATCAATAAAACCAATAATGCCAAGCGGCGCCATAAGGATTCCTACGAGAAGATAAATCAGGCCAGCGTAGACACCCAGCAGCGCAAGGACTATTACCGCAATAATTACCAGAGGAACAATCACCCTCTCCATCGCGTGAATGGTCTCCTGTTCTTTTGATGTCCTTTGGGTGAGACCATGGGTTTTCGGGTCGTCCGGCACAGACGTGTACATGAGCACGTTGCCAAAGAAGCAGATTACAAAGATAATCCCGTATGCCGCGCTCAGGGTGTTCTCCATACCTGCCGGGGAATAGATCGCTATGGAGATCATGATGGTGACAGCTATCACGGTTCCTGACAGGAGCATCGCGACATAGGCATCTCCCCATTTTTTGAGCATCTCCAGTCCCTGCTCAACCTGGCTCCGGTAGATACTTCGCACGGTTGAGAGCTCGTTTTTTAAGAAATCATCATCGGGAACCCCGGAATCAATGGCATTTGAGAACCGGTTCAGCATGCTTTTGAGGTTGATGTTATTGGTCCGTTCAGCAACAATGCTTAACGCTTCTGCATAACTGAAACCCCATTTCTTTGCAAGCGTGTCAACCCTTTCTATGTATTTTGCCGAGATGTACTCCTTCCGGTTTGCTGCAGAAGAAAAGATCTCCGGGCGCGAGACATTGGATATGGCGAGGGATGCCATGTACGTATTCATGAAGAGGAGGTCGGCACCCATTTTTTTATTCTCGGAGAGTTGTGCGACTTTCTTCCTGATGTCTTCAACAGTTGAGGCAAAAGGGAGTGCTTTGCTCTCCTTTTCTTCCGGAAAAATCTCCTTTAGATCTTTTTTTGTATCGGCCATATCAGGAACCAATCTTTAAGAGCCCCTGCTTCTTGATCTTGGTCATCATGTGGAACATGTCCCAGAACTTGACATATCCTGCCTTGTGAAGTCGTTCAAGGATTTTTGCACGTTTCTCAACTTCAAGGTATATTTCTGCCTTTTTACTATCCGGCATACCCAGCATGGTAGCGATTTTGTTTTCGAGCAAAAAGGAACTACCTTTTCCCGACCATATGAAGGTATCAGATATAGGTTCCCAGGTGAACATTTCAACAAAGGTGAATCCCTGTGTCTCCGGGTTGAACCCCACCAGCTCATTACAGCTGATCATCCTGCGCACTATCTGGCCATCCGGGCGCTTGACTGCGCTCTGGATGACAACGAGGTTTAAGTTATCCACATATGTCCGGGGAATGTTGATCGGGTCACCACAGAGACGCTGGATCAGTTTTTCCACCGATGCTGCGTGG
>Ga0315273_10014460_pt1 | contig 10168 bp, 12 predicted proteins | sample YL17G02_0_MG_FD_205753 | JGI IMG/M metagenome (GOLD analysis project Ga0315273, IMG submission 205753) | Sediment microbial communities from Yellowstone Lake, YNP, Wyoming, USA - YL17G02_0 | ecosystem: Environmental > Aquatic > Freshwater > Lake > Sediment | place: USA: Wyoming | collected... | reverse complement strand
AAGCCTTCGGAGTGGATCGACAAAAACCGTCCGATATGCACTGTGTGGGCCTGCAGTAGCACCATTTTGCGGGCGAAGCGCCTGGTCGAGGAGCGAATTTGCAAAGTTCTGGCAGATTTTCAGAGCCTGAGCAGGGGGGACGAAGGTGAACAGAAGAGAAGAAATCGCCGCGGCGCGCCAAAGGGAATGGCCGAGCGTCAACTCCAAGGCGGAACCGGTCGTCAAAGCTCTCATCGATGATGCCGATGCCTTGCGTGTCGATGTCACGCAAGGCTCGCTCGGCGAATGCCTCATCGATTGCGGCGTGCGCGCTTTGGGCGGACTAGAGGCCGGGCGCCGCATCGCCGAGATCTGTCTGGGCGGGCTTGGCCGGGTGTCGCTCGAGACGACCGATCCCGATAGCTCATGGCCGTTCATGGTGACCGTGCACACGGCCCAGCCGGTGCTCGCCTGCCTCGGTTCGCAATATGCGGGCTGGAGCCTTTCGGGCGAGGACAACGGCAAGAAATACAACGTGCTCGGCTCAGGTCCCGCGCGCGCCATCGGCTCCTCGGAGAAGCTGTTCGACGAGCTTAACTACCGCGACAAGGCGGACAGCGCGGTTCTCGTGCTCGAAGCCGATCGCCCGCCGCCGAAGGCGCTGGTCGAGCAGGTGGCCAAGGCCTGCAAGCTCAAGGCCGACCGCCTCACCTTCATCTATGCGCCGACCTCAAGCCTGGCCGGCACGGTGCAGATCGCCGCGCGCTGCCTTGAGGTCGCGCTGCACAAGGCGCACGAGCTGCACTTCCCGCTCGACCACATCGTCGACGGCATCGCCACCGCGCCGTTGCCGCCGCCGGCGCCTGACTTCATCGCCGCTATGGGCCGCACCAACGACGCCATCATCTATGGCGGCCGCGCTCAGCTCTTCGTGTCGAGCGGTTCGAAAGAATCGAAGGCGCTGGCGGAGAACCTGCCGAGCCTGAAGTCGAAGGACTACGGCAAACCCTTCGCCGACATCTTCGCCGCGGTGAAGGGCGATTTCTATGCGATCGACCGCATGCTGTTCAGCCCGGCCATGGTGACGGTGACGTCGCTCAAGACGGGCGAGAGCTTCCAGGGTGGACGCATCGACACGGCCGTGCTGTCGCGCTCCTTCACCTAAAAGTCCATGCGCGCACCAACCGCCTCGGACGCCGCCATCGTGATGTTCGGCGATGGCCGGGACTGGCATGGGCGCAGCCTCACGCGCGCCTTCAAGCGGCGGGGGATCACCCCCCTGCTCGTGCCGCTCAACGCATGCGGCTTCTCGACCGAGACGGCGACCGGGCTCGCCATACCCGGGCTTGGCGACCGCCTTCCAGAAGGCGCGTTCGTCCGCTTCGTTCCGGGCGGCAGCTTCGAGGAGGTCACGCTCTATCTCGGCGTGCTGCATGCGCTGAGCGAACTCGGCGTGACGGTCTGGAACAACGCTCGCGCCATCGAGCGTTGCGTCGACAAATCGACCACCACCTTTTTTCTGCAAGCCGCGGGGATACCCACGCCGCGCACCTTTGCCCGCGTCAACCGGGCCGAGGCCGAAGCGATCGTATCGACCGTGCTGGCCAAGGGGCGGAAGCTCGTGCAGAAGCCGCTATTCGGGGCGCAAGGCAAGGGATTGCGCCTGATCGCCACCCTTGAGGATCTCTCCTCGCCCGAGGAGGTGAACGGGGTCTATTATCTCCAGGAATTCATCCCGCCGGCGCAAGAGCACCATCAGGATTGGCGGCTCTTCGTCTGCCAAGGCCGCGTCATCGCCTCCATGATCAGACATGGCTCGAGCTGGATCACCAATATCAAGCAAGGCGCCCGCGCCAAGGCCGCGATTGCGAGCCAGGAGCTGGTCGATCTGGCCGAGCGCGCCGCTGCTTGCGTCGGCGCCGATTATGCCGGGGTCGATATCATCCAGGCGCCGGATGGAAAATTCTTCGTGCTCGAAGTCAATTCGATGCCGGCCTGGAACGGGCTGCAGCGTGTGAGCCACATCCGCATCTCCGACCATCTGGTCGACGCGTTTCTCGACGCGGCGCTCCCCGAAGCGCGCCTCGAAGGCCAAGAGGGCACTTGAGAAGGCCGCTCAAGCCCGAAGCGATCGCTGCGAGCTTCCTTGAGTCCTGCCTTGCCGAACTCGATGCGCTGAAGCCCGGCAACGTGCATCGCCATAGCGAAGGCCACCGCATGAGCGTCGCCGATTTCGTGGCGAGCGCCGAGGCCGCCGCGCCGCTGATCGGGCGGAAGGGGCTTCCCGTGGGCAAGCGCGTCAGGCTCGCGGTGGAGGCGACGCGGGCTCAAGTCGGGCAAAACACCAATCTCGGCATCGTGCTGCTCGCGGCGCCGCTTGCCGGTGCGGCGCTCGATCCACGAAGCGGCGATCTCGAGAGCCGGCTTCACCGCGTCCTGCAAGAGCTCAGCGTCGATGACGCGAGCGAGACCTACCGGGCGATCCGCGAGACGATGCCCGGCGGGCTTGGCGAGGCGCCGGAGCACGATGTGGCCTCGGAGCCCGCGGTGAGCCTGCTCGAGGCCATGCGCGCGGCGGAAGCGCGCGACCGCATCGCCTGGAACTATGCCCATTACTTCGCCGACATCTTCACGCTTGGGCTGAAATGGCTGGCGCAGGCGCATGAGCGCTGGAACGAGCCGTCCTGGGCGGTTGCCCGCGTCTATCTCGGGTTCCTCGCCCATCTTCCCGACACTCTGATCGAGCGGAAATTCGGGACGCGCACCGCTACCCTGGTGCGCGAAGAGGCGGCCCCGATCGAGGCAAGCCTGACCGCGTGCGAGACGCCGGCAGCCATGACGGCGCCGCTCGCCGCCTTCGACCGCGCCTTGAAAGAGCGTGGGCTGAACCCCGGCACCTCAGCGGATTTGACCGTGGCGACCCTGTTCGCGGCCGCGCTGATCGCCCTCGAAGGGCCGGAATAAGGCGGAAAAACGCCCCTCCTTCCGGTCAACAATCGACTTGCCGATCTCTCAGCCCCCGGCTTATGTTCTCCCCGCGGAGCTCTAACCAGGAGTTGCGGACGGAGACGCTTTACCCAAAGCGCTTCCATGGCTTGCCGTCGGCGGTGTCACCGCCCGCGGCACGTGTTTTGTAACGTTACAATCAGCCCATTAGGGAGGGGGTTTCATGCCCAAGATCAGTGGTACATGTGTTGGCGAGTCGCTCGTCGGCGACGGCAACGAGGTCGCTCACATCGACCTGTTGATAGGTCCCCGCGGCGGTGCCGTGGAGCAGGCGTTCTGCAATGCTTTGACCAATAACAAGGACGGCTTCACCACCCTGCTCGCGGTGATCGCCCCGAACCTTCTCTGTAAGCCCCCAACGATCCTCTACAACAAGGTCACCATCAAGGATGCACGCCAAGCCGTGCAGATGTTCGGACCGGCGCAATATGCCGTGGCTAAGGCCGTGGCCGATTCCGTCGCCGAAGGTGTGATCCCCGCCAACGAGGCCGACGATCTGTTCGTCTGCGTCGGCGTGTTCATCCATTGGGAAGCCAAGGACGACAAGAAGATCCAGGACTTCAACTATCGCGCCGTGAAGGAATCCATCGCCCGCGCCGTCAAAGGCGAGCCGAAGGCCTCCGAGGTCACGTCGAAGAAGGACTCCGCCCACCACCCGTTCGCAGCCGGTTGAAAGGGAGAACCCCCAGGTCGGGGGCAACCCGGTAAACACGGCGGTCCGGGCCCGATTCGGCGGTGGCTCCAAAAACTGGGTTTCTGACGAATGGGCGCGTAGGCGCTCTGATTAAGATCGCCGCTCTCGCAAGAGGGCGGCGATCTCATTTTGCGTGACGGCATTGCGATGCAGAGCCGTGGCCAACACCGCGCCGTGCGCGTCGAGATCGGCGATGGCCGCAAGATCGCGCGCGTCCCTGATGCCACCCGCCGCGAAGATGGCGCGGCCATCGGCCATGCCGAGCAGGGATTTGAGCCCGTCGACATCGGGGCCGGCATCAGTGCCGACTCGGCCAAGGTTCATGGCGATGACGCGGCTGGGCCAGAGCGCGGGATCGTCGAACAGCGCATCGGGGCCCTTCTGTCCGCCGGAATCGAAATCGAGCGAGAGCACGACACTCTCGCCGAAGGCCGCGTGAATCTCCCGCCAGTCGTCCACGGCGGCGAGGCTCTCGCTGCCGATCACCAGCGTCGCCCCGAGCGGCAGCCAGAAGGCGCAATCGGCAACATCGGAGAAGCCCGCATCGATCCACAGCGTGGTGCCGGGCAGAGCATAGCTAAGCCCACGCACGAGCTCGAAATGATTGCCGATGCCGGCGATGGCGTCGAGATCGGCGATATAAAGCGACGGCGAGCCGGTGATGGCGAGGAGGCCGCGGGCAATCGCTGCCGGATCGCCAGCCGCGCCGAACGGGCTCGCGATCGGGCGATAGTCGGCGCGGTTGCCGGCTATGGCATGGACGACGGCATCGTCCTTGAGATCCAGCGCCGGGATAACAGCGAATTCGCCCATGGGTCGTCTCTCCAATGCAGTCTAGGGTCTTACAGGATTGGGGCTTGCCATACCCTTTCCCTCCAGTAAATGCACAGCGGGCATGGCCGGAACAAGTCCGGCCGTCGCGTGAAAAGAGGACAAAATGGCCTGCGTGATCGGTTGGGATTTGGGGGGCGCCAATCTGAAGCTGGCCCGGATCGAGGACGGGCGCGCGGTCGATGTGGCGCAAATCCCCTGCCCGATCCGGCAAGACCGCGGCAAATTCGATGCGGCGCTCGAGGAAGCGCTTGCGCTGTGCCCGATAAGCGCCGCGCACGCCGTCACCATGACGGGCGAGCTCTCCGATGTGTTTTCGGATCGCGCCGAGGGCGTCGCCTATCTGGTCGACATGATGCGGGCGGCCAGCGATGGAGAGGCGCTGTTCTATGGCGGACGATCGGGCTTTCTCGATTGCATCCGCGCCGTGGAGCACTCCTTCGACGTGGCCTCGGCCAATTGGCATGCGAGCGCTATGCTGATCGCGCAAGTCATCCCCGACGGGTTGTTCGTCGATGCCGGCACCACCACCACCGATCTTGTTCCGCTCAAGGCAGGCGCGGTGGCGGCGCGGGGCTATTCCGACGGCGAGCGGCTGGCCGAGAGCGAGCTCGTCTATACGGGCGTCGTGCGCACGCCGGTGGTGGCGGTGGCGCGAACCGCGCCGTTCAAGGGGCGCATGCAACGCATCGCCGCCGAGCGCTTTGCCACCATGGCCGATGTCTGGCGGCTGTTGGGCGAGCTTCCCGCCGATGCCGACCCCTACCCCACACCCGATCTTGCCGGGAAGAGCGTGCAGGAGAGCGCCGCGCGGCTTGCCCGCATGCTCGGCCGTGACGCCGACGAGGCTGGCCTGCTTGCCTTTGCCGACTTGGCCTCGCATTTCGCCGAATGTCAGCTCGCCGAGATCGAGGAAGCCGCGCGCACGCTGATCGCACGCGAAGCGATTAAGCCGGACGCGCCCGTGATCGGCGCCGGCTGCGGGCGCTTTATCGCGAAGCAGCTCGCGTCGCGCCTTGTGCGGCCCTATTGCGATTTTGCCGAGCTGATCGACTGCGCGCCGGATGTCCGCGAGATGGCCGCGTCTTGCGCGCCTGCGGTTGCCGTCGGGCTTCTTGCCCAAGGCGAATTCTTTCTTCCCCCGGCGTGAGGCGGATGGAGGTGAGCGCTAAGCGCGCCCACCTCCTCGTGCGAATTATCCGCGGCCGGCGATCATGTGATAGAGCCACAGCACGACGACGGCGCCGATGATGGCGACGATCATGCTGTAGATGTTGAAGCCGGTGATGCCCGTGGCGCCGACGGCTGTGAACAGATAGCCGCCGACCACCGCGCCGACGATGCCAAGCACGATGTCGAGCAACATCCCTTGGCCCGAGCCTACAAAAATCTTGCTGGCGATGAAGCCGGCGATCAGACCCAAGACAATCCAGGCAATGATCCCCATGGAGGACCCCCTCTTGGCTGAACCTCAATTGACTGGCTACCGCACTGTCAGGACATTAGCCGCATTATCTCTTGGCGTGTCGGCAGTCGTCCGTCCGGCGTAAGCTTATCCACGACATTTGGCAGCATACGTGCCAATTCCGCCACGACCTGATCTTTGGAGAGGCCGGTGCGGCGCGAAAGCTCGTCGACCACGTCACCGCCGAGCGCCCCGGAAACCTGGTCCGGAGCGACGGATTTGTTCTTACCGAGATTGACCCAGGAATCGATCGCGTCGCCGAGGCCCTTCTGCTGAAACTGCTTCACGAGGCCGCCAAGGCCATCGAGAATGCTGCCGGGGGGCGCATCTTGCGCGGAGCCAGGCAGGGAGTCCGGGAGTTTCGGCGCCTCGGGCGCGGGCGCAGATTGCTTCTGCCCACCGCTCATATAGCGCGAGGCGAGCAGCGCTAGCAGCGCGATGACGAGAGGCTTGGTGAGGTTACCGCCCGGGACCGCCGGACTGGAATCGGAGTCGAAGATGTTCTGGGGCATTTTGACCTCCTGTTTAGTAAGATACGCAACGTCTCACCCCCCAGATCGTTTCAGCATTGCCGCAGCGGCAAAATTGTAACACTAGGACTGGGACCGACCAATGGGACTTTGACGCCGGCTTGTGGCCGACTTTAAGGTGCCCGGCCACGGTTCGGCCAGATTTCACGCGTGAAGACGAGCGAAGCAAAGAGGGAGAGTTGGATGCGTCAAATTTTCACTTTTGTGGCGGTTCTCATCGGCTGCGGCATTGGCCTCGGCGTGTCGTCGCATGACGCAGAGGCTGGACCGCTGCCCGTGCTCTCAGCCCCGCGCGTCGCATCCGCTCTTATCGAGAAGGCCGGTTATCGGAACCGATACTGCCGCCATAACGAGTGCGCCGGTCCCAACATCGTCCTTCCGGATGTCGATGTGGATGTCATGGTGCCTGCTCTGAACCCGCCCATAATCGCCATCGTGCCCGTTCGTCCGGTGAGCTGCGGCCAATATCGCTACTGGGACGGCGATCGTTGCGTCGATGCGCGCTACAACACTCCTTACGTCGGCCCGAGATAGCATTCGCGGCTTTCGACAGGACGGCGCTTAAGGCGGGGTCTCTCCAGGAATATTGGCGGGCGCCCGCTTGGCAGGGTCGACGCCGGTGATGCTGCCGAGATAGTTCAGAATCGCGGCGACCTGGTCGGGCGAGAATTGAATCTGCGGCATGTCCCGGTGCCTCGAGCCCATGCCCTCGGCGAACCCTTCCTCCAACTGATCGATGGGATATTTGAGATAGACCTCCCGCAGCGGCGGCGCTTGCGGAAGCGGGCTAGCGCCGGTCGCCTCAAGCGAATGACAGCGGCCGCAATTCTTCCCGAGGATGGCCTTTCCATCCATTGCGTCGGTATTCGCGGCCAGCGCGTCAGAGGCGCCAAGCGCCAGTAGTGCAAGACACAAAAGCGCGTCGCGAAGGCGGAAATGTTTCGTCATGCTCGCAGCCTCCTCCAACACGGCGGCGCGGGAGTGGCAACACGCGTGCCTAGGATAATCGGTAGCGGACCTTGAAGGAAAATGCCTTGAGGTGCGTCAAGGCTCCAGCGTGCACACGCTGTAATGCTCGTAGATGATCGAGTCCAAGACCCGCCCCGGCCAAAATTCTCGAAGCAGCTCACCGATGGTCGCGGTGCCGGCGACGGTCAAGCCGGTCGCAGCAACGACAGCTTCGAGATCGTCGATGCCGTAATGCCAGGGCGCGCCCATGGCGGCGAAGCGTTCTACGAAGGTCGTGGTCCCCCGCTCGCCGGTCGTCCGCGCCACCACCGCCTTGTCCATGTAATCGAACGAGATGCTGAACTGGCGCAGGCGCGCCTTGAGGTCCCTCAACACCTTCATGGCATCGGCCTCGGTCAAATACATCGTATTGCCCTCCCAAATGAAAAAGGACGGCAGCTCGCAGTTGAAGCCATTGGCCTCAAGCAGCGGAAACACGCCCGACGCGACATAGTCGCCGGCGATGAAAGTGATCGGGGCATCGATCCGCTCCTCCGCAAACCGCGTCTGCTTGAGGCTTACGGTGTTGGGGTCGTCGATCTCGAAATAGGCGACGCCCGGCGACTGCTTGCGCACGGCCCGCGTATCGAGGCCGGCGCCAAGGATGACGACCTGCCGGCAGCCATTGGCGAACTGCTCGTCGAGCCTGTCGTCGAAGTAACGGGTCCTAAGCCTGACGTTCTTTTCCGCCGCCGGGAAGCCGGCCGCGATGGCGTCCGCCGCCTGCTTCGTCCTCGCATCGAGAAAGATGGGAACGATCCGATCGACATAGAGCGGATGAGGTTCGGCGTTCTCGCGGGCGCGGAACTCGGCAACGACAAAGGCTGTCCCCGTCACGTCCTTGATTTCGCTCATCGCCGTCGCTCCTAAGCAGTCCTGCTGGCCGGATTGTCGCTGAACGGGGCCTTCAGCCGGAGGGCGGCTTGGCGTGCTTGTAATGCTCCTCGATCTTCTCGACCAGGAGCCGCCAGGCTTCATGCTCGCGCGGGCCCGCCGTCTTCTCCACGGCGATCTGCAAATAGCCCAGCTCGCGCTCGATCTTCTCGCGCGGCAGCATATGCACGCGGCTGGCAAGGATGGCCGCCTCGATCACCGCGGCTTGGGCGCGGTTGAAGCCCTTGAACGCCGCGTGGCTCGCCTCATGCACCACGCGGCAATGGAAGCGCGGCCTCTGCTCGTCCTCCTCCACATGGTCGACGGCAAGCTCGGCATGGCTCAGCGCGCCTTCAAGCACGACGCCGGGCACATGCGTCGAGGGCCGCGTCGGCCAGTCGCGCCGGCCGGTCAGGCAGCCGGCGAAGACGAGAACGTCGTCGGTGAAATTGGCGACCGCGTAGGGGTGGCTGCGGAGATTGTCGAGCGTCGCCGAGGGACGGAACGGCGCGATGATGAAGCCCCCCTCATCCGCAATGAGGCCGAGCGGGGCGATATGCACGCTGCCCTCCTCGTTGAGCGTGGTGACGATGCATTCGCGGATCATGGGCATGGCGGCTTCGGCTTGCTCCCTCCCCCTGCAAGGGGGAGGGCCGGGGTGGGGTCAGTCAGAGATTTCTACTTTAGCAGTAACACACGGGATTGACCCCCACCCGGCTTGGCTCGAAGCCAAGCCGACCTCCCCCCTTTTAGGGGGAGGAGACTTCCCGTTTCCGCTTGGCGATCAGCGTATGGCCGGCCTCTTTCAGCCTCGTCCTGTCGTCGGCCGGCGCGTCCGCCGCCACGCCCCAATCGAGCGGCTCGTCCTGGGCGTAGCGCTTGGCCAGCCTGAAGGCGATCTCGGCTCGCGCCAACTCGGCGCCGAGATAGAAGGCATGCGGGCCGTCCTTCTCCACGCCAAGCTTGTCGAACAGCGCGAAGGCGTCTTGCGCCAAATGATGCCCGTCGCGGTTGAAGATGTGGATGCCGTCCTCGGCGATCTCGATGCGGAAGTTCTTGTCGCGCACCTCGGCCGCGGCTTGCGCGATCTCCTCTTGCGTCAGCGGAAAAGGGCGGCGCGCATGCAAGGCGAGCAGCCCGTCCGAATAGCCCTTGGGCAGCTCGTTATCGGCGCGCGAGGCAAACATCATGCGCCTGGCAATGTCGTGCTCTTCATAAGTGCGTCGCGTATGCGGACTGACCTGCACCACGAGCACGTTCTTGATCCTGAGCTCAGAGGCGATGCCGAGCAGCATGGCGGTGGTTCCCGTGGTGTCGGCGTCGGTGAGCTCGGTGAGATTGCCGGTCCCCATCAGCATCTCGGTGTCGGGGCGCTCGCGCCTCACTCGCGCGTAACGTTCGAGCGATTGCATAAAGCCGAAATTGATGGGATCGAGCACGGGGTCGGCGAGATAGGCACGGCCCTTGGCGTCGAGCGCGTCCATGGCGCGGTAGAGGGATGCCATGTCGCCGTGGTCCTTGGGGATGAGAACCGGGGTGGAGGCGACTTGATCGGCGATGTGAAGCGTCTCCTCGTTGAGGCTCAGCAGAAAATCGGCGCCCGCTCTGCCGCCGCGCAACAGCTCGTCAGGATCGGCGGAGTCGACGCTGGTCTTGTAGCCCTTCTCTTGCAGCCCGCGGATCGCTTTCTCGAGATGCGGGAAAGGCGTGTCGGGCATGCAGCCCAGGTCGATCACATCGGCGCCTTTGCGCGCATAGTCCTCGGCACGCTTCACGATGGCG
>Ga0315273_10014459_pt1 | contig 10169 bp, 6 predicted proteins | sample YL17G02_0_MG_FD_205753 | JGI IMG/M metagenome (GOLD analysis project Ga0315273, IMG submission 205753) | Sediment microbial communities from Yellowstone Lake, YNP, Wyoming, USA - YL17G02_0 | ecosystem: Environmental > Aquatic > Freshwater > Lake > Sediment | place: USA: Wyoming | collected... | reverse complement strand
TCCTCGACGGTTATTGGGACGACACGTGCTACTACCACACGCCTATGGCCTCAATCGCGAACATGGACGAGCCCTGGAAGGAGAAGCTCCGTCAGGTGGAATGGGTCGTCGCGACGGGTGAGAACGACTCGCTCGTGAAGCAGAACCGCGTGTTCGCGGCACTTCTCGAGCGCCAGGGGCAGCGGGTTCAGGCCGAGTTCTGGCCGGGTGTCTTCGGCCACGACTGGCCGTTCTGGAAGGAGCACATCCGCCACTTCATTTGACGGGCGTCCCTTTTTGGAGGCCGCGCAGCCGGCGATCGGCGTTCGTCGCCTTTCGGCGGGCCTCGACCGCCTCTTCCTTCGTCCCGAGGATGCCCCGGATCGCCGCGAGCGCGCGCCAGCCGTCCGGGCGAAAAGGCGCCAGGCGCGCGGCGTCCAGTGCCGCGGAGAGGGCTTCCTCGAAGGCTCCGCGCCGTTCGAGATGCCGCGCCTCCTCCACCGCGATCTCCCACGATTCTGGAAACGCCTTTCGTCCTTCCGCGAGCAGAGTGGCTCCTTCGCTCGCCCGGCCCGTCCATTCCCGATAGCGCGCGAGCGTCACGAAGTCCACCGGCTCCCGGCGGGCGGGGTCGGCGACGACCCTCTCGAAGAAGCTCATCGCCGCTTCGTCGGCCACGCGCCGCCCGTCCGTCTCGACCCCGAGCACGAACCCTTCGGCGAAAGCGAGCGCGCGGTTGCGGGCAAGCGAGACGCTGCCCTGGAACACGGCGAGCGACCGGTTGCACTGCGCGAGACAGGCGGCGTACTCGCGGAGCGTCAGAAGAACCCGCGCGAGAAGCTCGGCGGCCGCCTGCGCCCGGCGCGCGTCGCGGGCATCCACGGTACCCTCCAGAACGACGCGCGCCTCGGGCCAGCGTTCGAGCGCCGCCAGCGCGAGCGCGAGCGGGAGCCGCCACGCGGGATCTTGCGGCGCCTTTTCGCGGGCCTCCGACAGAAGCGCCTCCGCTTCGTGGAGCAACGCGAACTGCTCGGGCAGCCGCGCCTCGGAGACGCGAGAAGCCTGCTCGACGAGCTGCTCGCCGGCCGCGACGAGAGCAGGCGCGTCGCGGGAGATCGCAAGTCTCTGCCGCGCCGTCGCCACCGCGTCCGAGTAGAGCCCCTGGGCCCGCTGGGCGTCGAGGAGGCGCTCGAGGAGCGCCGTCGCGCCCGGGTGGACCGAGAGGCCCGCGCGGGCCACCCGCTCGGCGAGGGCCGCGTGACCGAGGCCCAGGTGCGCTTCCGCGAGGGCGATGAAGAGTTCGACGGGCTTCTCCGTCGCGCCCGAAAGCGCGTCGAGCGCCGTCACGGCCTCGGCCGGGCGGCCGAGTTTGAGGAGACCCCGCGCGAACGTGAGAACCGCCCGCTGCTGCAGCGGGTCGTCCGGAAGCTCGCGCACGACGGAGGGCAGGACGATGCGCGACAGGAGGTCGACCGCGGCTTTCCAGTCGCCCGTGCCCGCCAGACGGCGCGCCTCCTCGACGTCGCGCGCGGCCCCGCGCACATCCACCGACGCGCGCCCTTCGCCCCCGCGGCCCGTGACGACCGCTCCTCCCGCGACGCGCGCCCGGACGACGTCCGCCCCGCGGGCGGACGCCTGGTAGCGCATCTTCGGCACGAACGGGGCCACCGTGATGCCGCGCTGGGCCGCGGCCATCGTGAGGACGTTGACGAACCCCTTCCAGTCGGGATAGCGGTCGTGGCGCTCTCGCTGGAGGCAGCGCATGATCACGCCCTCGGCTCCGAACGATGTCTTCCGGAAGAGTCCGCTCGCGATCCTCGGCGGCTCATCTCGAATCTTCGCCTCCCGGATTGCGTTCCACGAACCCAGGAACGGCGTTTGGCCGGTCTCCCACTCGTACATGAGGCAGCCGAGGCTGTAGATGTCGGACCGAAGGTCGAGCGGGACGCCGCCCAGGAGCTGCTCGGGCGAGGCGTACGCCGCCGTGCCGAAGACGAGGTGTCCGCCGCCCGGCGTCGGCGTCGACTCCATTTCGCTCTCACCAAGCGGCGACGAGATGCCCCAGTCGCTCACCGCGGCGCGGCCGACTTCGTCGAGGAGAATGTTCTCCGGTTTGAGGTCGCGGTGCACGATGTGGTGCTCGACGTTGGCCCATTCGAGAGCGCCGGCGATGCGCACGAGTGTCTTGTAAAAAAGCTCGGGGTCGCGCGAGGCCATCTGCGACCGCAGGCTTCCGCCCGCCATCCACCGCGAACAGATCACGGGGAGCTTCTCGAGAGGGAACACGCAAAGCGCCTCGACGATTCCGTCACAGACGGAAAGCGTCAACCACACCTGAAGCTCCTGCAGAAAACGCTCGAAGTCCTCCTTGCTGCCGCTGCCGCGCGGGAGCGCCTTCACCGCGAAGCTGGGGCCGGACGGCGTCTGCCGGACCCGGGCGCAGACACCCATCCCGCCGCGGATGACGTCCACGACCGTGAACGCGTCCGAGTCGAATCCCTGCGTCCGCGCGAGCGCGGGCAGGGAAAGCTCTTCTCCAGGGCGGAAGGGGACCACCTGTCCGCGATTCTCTCACTCCCGGCCCGGGAGGAAACGATCGAAACTCGCGCACTCGTTTCGACGTAAACTGATCCTTTGAATTCTCGACAGAGGTGTCTATGAAACGCATCTCCCTCGCGCGGGCCGCGGTTCCCGCGCTCCTCGCGGTTCTCACGGTCTCCCCCGCACGCTCCCAGGAACTCCGGGTCGAGGAGCACGTGCTCTCGAACGGAATGAAGCTCCTGCTCGTGCCCCGTCGCGATGAGCCCGTCGTCTCCGCCGGCTGGGTAGCCAAGGTCGGGAGCGCGAACGAACGGCCCGGCATCACGGGGATCAGCCACCTCTTCGAACACATGATGTTCAAGGGCACGGAGGCGATCGGCTCGAAGGACGCGGCCCAGGACGGAAGGCTGATCGCCGAGCAGGAGCGGCTCCGCGGCCTCATGCGAGACGAAGAGTCGAAGATGCGCGCGGCCCTCCGGCGCGGCGAGATCGACGACGTCACGAAGCCCGAGAGCAAGACTCCCAGGTACAAGGAGCTCGAGAAGGAATTCGACGCCCTCGTGAAAGAGCAGCGCGACCTTCTCGTGAAGAACGAGTTCGACCGAATTTACACGAAGCAGGGTGCCTCGGGGATGAACGCCATGACGAACGAGGACCTCACCCTGTACTTCATCACCGTCCCGAAGAACAAGCTCGAGCTGTGGTTCTGGATGGAGTCCGACCGCCTGAAAGCGCCGGTTTTCCGCGAGTTCTACTCCGAGCGCGACGTCGTCTTCGAGGAGCGCCGCCTCAGGACGGAGTCGACGCCCACGGGCCGGCTCGACGAGGCGTTCGAGGAGATGTTCTGGCACGGCCACCCGTACACCTGGCCCGTCGTCGGGTACGCCTCGGACATTCCCGCGATCACGAAGGCCGATGCCGACGCGTACTACGCCCTCTTCTACGCCCCTAACAACATCACGGCCGTCCTCGTGGGCGACTTCGACCCGAAGGAAGCCGCCGCGACGGCCGAACGGTATTTCGGACGGATTCCGCGCGGCAAGAACCCGCCGCCCGAGATGACGATCCTCCCCCCGAGGTGGGAAGCGGAAATGCGCCTCAACGGCGAGGCGGACACGAACCCGCAGGTCGGGGCCAACTGGCACGCTGTGCCCTTCCAGAACAAGGACGCGTACCCCCTCCAGGTCCTCACGCAGCTCCTCAACGGCCGCACGGGCCGGCTCCACAAGGCGATGGTCGTCGGGGACGGCGCCGTGGCGACGAAGGTGACGGCGCGCGCCTCCTCGCGCAAGTACGCCGGCGAGTTCGGCGTCGAGGCGGAGGTCAAGGCCGGCAAGACACCCGAGGACGCCGAGAAGGCGATCTACGTCGAGCTCGAGAAGCTCAAGAAGGACCTCGTTCCGGCCGAAGAGCTGCAGAAGGTGAAGAATAACTTCGCCGCGCAGGTGTTCCGCTCGCTGCAGTCGAACATGGGCATCCTCTACCAGCTCATGGGCAACGAGGGGCGCGGCGACTGGAAAGAGTTCAACGAGGGCTCGAAGAAGGTCCAGGCCGTGACTTCCGAGGACGTTCGCCGCGTCGCGCAGACGTACCTCACGAAAGAAAACCGCGGCGTCGCGACGTACACGCGCAAGGCCGCAGTGGCCGGCGCCGCCGCGCCCGAAGATCCCGCCCTCCTCGCCGTGCCCGAGCAGATGCGCCCGATGGTCAAGCAGACGCTCGCACGGCTGGCCGCCTCGGCGGACGCCGACAAGCTCAAGCAGATGATCGCGCAGATGGAGAGTCAGTCGGCGCAAATGCCGGCGCAGATGAAGCCGGCCACGGATCTCATCCTGCAGAAGGCCCGGGAGCGCCTGACCGAGCTGGAGAAGACCCCGAAGACGACGGAGAAAGAGTAGCCATGAAGAAGAACATCCTCCTGACGGCGGTTTTTGTCGCTTTTCCGGCCGCCCTTCTCGCCGCGCCTCTCGCCTCCCCACCGGCTCTCGCCGCAGGCGCCAGCGTCGACACCATCCCTTCGAAGCCGGATCAGCTCGCGTTCAAGCCGTACTCCTACACGCCGCCCGCCGCGAAAGACCATCGCGCGGTCCTGAAGTCAGGCGTCGTGGCGTACCTCGCGGAGAACCACGAGCTTCCGCTCGTCAACATCCAGATCCTCTTGAGGGGCGGCACATACCTCGATCCGGCCGGCAGGGAAGGCCTCGCGTCTCTCACCGGCTACCTCCTCGCGCGCGGCGGCACGAAGGACCGCACCGCCGAACAGCTCGAGGAGCGCCTCGCCTTCCTCGCGGCGCAGCTCAACCCCGAGCGGCCCGACGGCCGCCCGACCGACGTGCGTGCCTCGGGCTACATGGACGATCGCGCGGTCGTCTCGCTGAACCTCCTCGCGAAGGATCTCGACGAGGGTCTCGCGATCCTGCGCGAGGTCCTGACCGAACCGAGGTTCCAGGACGACAAGCTCAAGCTCCGCAAGGATCAGCTCCTCGCCGACATGAAGCAGCGAAACGACAGCTCCGCGGACATCGAGCGGCGCGAGCGCTCGTTCCTTCTCTACGGCGACGGCTACTACCTGAATCGCTTCGAGACCAAAGCCTCCATCGAAGGGATCACGCGCGAGGACCTCGTGGCGTTCCACCGCAGGTGGATCGATCCGAAGAACATGCTCATCGCGGCCGCGGGCGACTTCAAGAGAGCCGAGATGGCCGCGAAGCTCGACAAGCTCCTCGCGAACTGGCCGTTCAAGGGCGAGGCCGCCCCGCCGGTGCCGAAGCCGCCTTCCACGATGACCCCCGGGACCTTCCTCGTCGACAAGGACGTCAACCAGGGCCGCGTTTCGATCATGCTGCCGGGCCTCCTGCGCGCCGACCCCGACTTCCTCGCGGCCGCCGTCATGAACGACATCCTCGGCGGCGGCGGATTCACGAGCCGCATCATGAACCGGGTCCGCTCGGACGAAGGCCTCGCGTACTCGGCGGGCTCGACACTCCAGGCGGGCGTCTGGTACCCCGGCCGCTTCGGCGCCGCATTCCAGTCGAAGGTGCGAACCGCCGCCTACGCCTCCGAGATCGTGATCGAGGAAATGACGAAGCTTCGGGACGGAGACGCCACGGACGAGGAGATGGAAACGGCGAAGCGCTCGTTCATCGACACTCTTCCCCGCCGCTTCTCGACGCCCGTGCAGGTCGTGAACCTTCTCGCCGACGAGGAATACACGGGTCGTTACGCCTCGGATCCTCTCTACTACGCGAAGTACCAGGCGAACGTCGGAAAGGTCACGAAGGCCGACGTGAAACGCGCCGCGCAGCGGCTCCTCAAGCCCGACGCCGTGACGCTTCTCGTCGTCGGGAAGAAGACCGACCTCCTGAACCCCGAACCGAAGCACCCCGTGAAGTTCGCGGACCTCACGGGCGGAAAGTTGACGGAGGTTCCGTTGCGCGATCCCTTCACGATGAAGCCCATGGCAGCGATGCCAGAGGGCAGCGCGAAATGATCCTCCTCGCGGCGGTTCTCGCCGCACAGGCGCTCACGCTCGAGAAGATTTCCGAGCCCGCGTCAGGCGGCCCCTCGGGCTGGGCCTGGCGCGACGCCACGCACGCCACGTGGGTCGTTTCCGACGGCCAGGGTCCCGAGGCGCCCGCCACTCTCTGGGAGCTCGACACCGCTACCGGGAAGAAGGCGAAGCTCTTCGAGCCCGCGTCCGTCAAGGATCGCGCCGGAAAGGACAGGAAGCTCTCTCCCCGCGGGGGGAAATGGAGCCCGCGGGGCGACGTTCTCCTCGTGTCCTTCGACCACGACCTCTGGCTCCTCGCCCCCGGCGGCGAGCCGCGGCGCCTCACGAACGACGCCGACGAGGAGGAATCTCCGGCGTTCTCTCCGGACGGCGCGCGCGTCGCGTACGTCAGGAAGTCCGACCTCTGGGCCGTCGAGCGCGCGTCGGGCCGGGAGACGCGCCTCACGACGACCGGCGCCGACCACGTCTTCAACGGGAAGCTCGACTGGGTCTACGAAGAGGAGCTCGCGAACCGGCGAGGAGGCCGCTCGTACCAGTGGGCGCCGGACTCTTCCGCGATCGCCTACCTCCGCCTGGACGAGAACCGCGTGCCTACGTTCCCGATCGTCGACTTCATGCCCGTGAACGGGAAGCTCGACGCGCAGCGCTACCCGAAGGCGGGCGACGCAAATTCCGTCCCGTCCGTTCACATCGTGGACCTCTCCGGGAACGAGACGGCCGCGTACGCGCCTTCGCCCGACGATGTCTACGTCGCCCCCGAGATGTCCTGGACGCAGGACGGGAAGAGCGTCTGCTTTCTCCTCCTCGACCGGCCGCAGACGCACCTCGACGTCTTCCTCCTCGCCCGCACGGGCGGCGCGCCGAGAAAGCTCCTCTCCGAGAGCGACCCCGCGTGGATCAACGCGCTCGAGCCGCCGCATTTCCTGCCCGACGGCTCGTTTCTCTTCCGGTCCGAGCGCAGCGGCTTCCAGCATGTGTACCGCTACGCTAAAGACGCCACGCTCCGAAACGCCGTGACGGACGGTAGCTGGATGATCGACGGGCCCTGGTCGCTAGACGAGAAGGCCGGCGTCGTCTTCTTCACCGCCACCGAAAAGGACCCGCGCGAGCGCCACGTGTACCGCGCGAAGCTGGACGGAACGGGGTTCCAACGCCTCACCGAAGAACGCGGCGTCCATTCTTTTTCGCTGTCCCCGAACGGAGTTTTCTTCGTCAGCACCCACTCGAACATCACCTCCCCCCCGAGGACCGTCCTCCGGAAGGCCTCGGGCGATGTCGCCGCGGTGCTCGACGACGCGCCCGGCCCGTTTGCCGACTACGTTCTCGGTTCCATCGAGATGGGCTCTTTCAGGGGCGCGGACGGCACGCTCTTCTACACGCGGCTCGTGAAGCCCCCGGAATTCGATCCGGGCAGGAAATACCCCGCGATCGTGTCCGTTTATGGCGGCCCGCACACGCAGCTCGTGCAGGACCGCTGGGGCGCCGTCTCCGGCCTCGACCACCTCCTCGCGTCGAAGGGATTCCTGGTCTGGACGATGGACAACCGCGGCTCAGGGGGGCGCGGCCACGCTTTCGAGACGCCGATCCTGAAGAACATGGGGGCGCAGGAGCTGAAGGACCAGCTCGAGGGCGTCGCCGAGCTGAAGAAGCGGCCGTACGTCGACGGCGCGCGGATCGGGATCACGGGCTGGTCCTACGGCGGGTACATGACGCTCTATGCGGCGACGCACGCCGGCGCGACGTTCAAGTGCGCGCTTGCGGGGGCGCCGGTCGCCGACTGGAAGCTCTACGACTCGATCTACACCGAGCGCTACATGAAGCGCCCGAAGGACAATCCCGAGGGATACCGGACGTCATCGCCGCTTCTCGCCGCGAAGGACATGGCTACGAAGCTCCTCATCATGCACGGCACGTCAGACGACAACGTCCACATGCAGAATTCGATCAGCTTCATCGACGAGCTCGTGAAGGCGCGGAAGGACTTCTTCTTCGTGCCCCTGCCGCGCCAGAAGCACGGGCCCCGCCGGGAGGCGCTTCTCTACCGCAACCAGCGCCTCGTCGAGTGGTTCGAGAGGAACCTCTGAGCCAGTTGACGCCCGTTCGTCATGACCATAAACTCATGACCATGAGTGAAGCGACGCGCCGGATACCCGCCGGCGAATTCAAGGCCAAGTGCCTTGCCCTCCTGGACGAGGTCGCTGAAACAGGCCGGAGCGTCGTCGTCACGAAACGTGGACGGCCGGTGGCTTGCGTTTCGCCGGTCAGGGCCTCGGCACCCCGCCCCCTCCTGGGCAGTGTTCTCAAGGAGCGCGATCTCATGACTCCGATTCGGGAACGCTGGGACGAGGACCGGTGATCGTCCTCGACACGCACGCCTGGATCTGGTTGGTCAGCGCGCCCCGGAAACTCTCCGTGCGCGCCCGCCGTGTCATCGACGAGGCAAAGGAGATTGCTGTCAGCGCCATCTCTCTGTGGGAAGTCGCGATGCTCGTCGCGAAGTCGCGCCTCGAGCTCGACCGTGACGTCGGCCTCTGGATGAGGCAGGCTCTCGCGGCGCCTCGGATCCGACTCGCACCCCTTTCCGTGGAGATCGCCGTTCGTTCGACCACGCTTGGGCGTGACTTCCATGGTGACCCTGCCGACCGGCTCGTCGTCGCGACGGCGCTGGAGCTCAACGCGGCTCTCGTGACGCAGGATGACCGGCTGCGTTCCTGGGAGAAGGTCGTGACGGTCTGGTGACGATGAGATTCTTCGTCCGGACGGGTGAGGCTCAGTCGGCCGGGAAGGTCGCGATCGCCGACCCCGACGCGCCCGTCTTCAGCTCCTCGACGAAGACCGAGTAGCGCGTGGCGGCGGCGGGCCACTCGATCGGCGCCGTGTAGATCCACACGTCGCCGTGAAGCGCCGGGCTTTCGAGCAGCTTCTGGTCGTGATGGACGAACGGAATCGTCTTCGGCTCCCACACGGCGACCGTCACGCGCATCTCGCCCGAGCCGAGCTTCTCGAGGACGCGCGGCAGGTCCCCGAGCTTCACGCGTACCTCCAGGCGTCCCGCGCGCGTCTTCCTGCTCTTCTTCGCGTCGGTCCGCGTCTCGATCTTGAGGGCGATCGCGAGGTCTCCCCCGGAACCGCGCTCGAGGATCGCGTCGAGCGCCCGCGTGCCGGCGACCTCGGCCGGCGTCCCCGCCGACACGATGCGCGCCGTCCGGACGACGACGTCCTTCGACCGCGACCGGATCTTCAGCCGGTGCGCCTTGCCGTCGGCCGGCCGGTCGACCTGGTACGTGAACAGCCACATGTCCGACAGACGGTCGAGCGCGCTTTCGATCCTGCCCACCGACGAGATGACTTCGCCCCCTGTCGCGTCCGCATAAGTCTCGAGAGGGTCCATCGGGTGGGCGAGGGCGACGCTCGCGACAAGGCCCTGACTGGGCCTCGAAGAGCGCCCCGAGTAGCCGCCCAGCATGTCGGCACCGCCCAGGTTTCGGGTGGCGGCGGAGGTGTAGCCCCGCAGGGAGAACGGCATCGCGATCCAGCCCCGCGACGCGAGGAGCGCCGAGATCGAGTCGACCATCGGCGACGTGGACGTGGGCAGGAGCTGGCCGAGAAACGCCGAGGGGGTCATTTCCGCGAACATCGAGCCGCCCTCCCTCGACGGACTGCCGCTTTCGCGCGTGAAATCCTCCCGCTGGCTTTCGCCGTAAAAATCCGACGACACGTCGAAGCCGTCGCTCACGAGATAGAGGACGCCCGGCGCGCCCTGGCGCGTGTTAGCCCAGCCGGCGAGCCGGCCGAGCACCGTCCGGAGCAGGTGCTTCTCCTCTTCCATCAGGAGCGCATTCACCGGGCTCGGGGTCATCGAGGATCTGTTGCCCGCGGCCGCCTGTGAAGCCTGCATCCGGAGGCGGACGACGAGGTCCCGGCCGACGACATTGAGCGCGAGGCGCTCGAGCGCTTCCTGGATGGTGGGCGCGTCCTCGGACAAGGCGAGGAAGACCTTGGGCTGGGGGTCGGCGACGACGATCTCCACGGGCCCGAGCCTCAGGAAGCGGTCGACGCGGCCCTTCAGGCCGCGCACCGTGACGAGCACCGAGTCGCGGGCGAGAAAAGCCGTGTCGATATAGAAGACCTGCGGCAG
>Ga0315273_10014458_pt1 | contig 10169 bp, 10 predicted proteins | sample YL17G02_0_MG_FD_205753 | JGI IMG/M metagenome (GOLD analysis project Ga0315273, IMG submission 205753) | Sediment microbial communities from Yellowstone Lake, YNP, Wyoming, USA - YL17G02_0 | ecosystem: Environmental > Aquatic > Freshwater > Lake > Sediment | place: USA: Wyoming | collected... | reverse complement strand
AGGGAACGAAGCGCTCGGCGCTGCCAAACGAGAAGGACGATCAACCCGATGACGATCCGGTGGCCCTGCCCAACCAGAAAGTCGACCAGTCGCCCGGGATCGGCGAGCCAATCGGCCGATGCGATGAACGGCGTCAACACGCGGTACCATCCCCACGCGGGCACTCCGGCCGAGTTTTGAATCAGTTGACCGTGATAGCCAAAGACGTTGGCGAGGACGATTCGGGGATCTGAGGCCAGGGCGGGCAGATAGCTCGAAACGGCTGTTGCCCCCGCGACGGAAAGAAACCGCAGTTTGCCGCGCCACCCATCCACCAACAGCAGCAAGGCCGGAACGGCCAGGACGACCGGGAGCTTGATCCACAGACCCACTCCGATCGCCATCGCCCCTGCAATTGTCTTCTCTTCCGACAACAGCCAGCCGGAAAGCAGAACGAAGAACGCGACGGCCGAATCGGTGTTCCCGTGATACGAGGAAAACAGTATGGCGAGCGGATGAAGCCAGTAGGCGGATGCCAGAAGAAGCCGTCGCGGATGGCCCGCGAGTACCAAGAGCAGCAACGCGCAGGTGCCCGCGTCGATCAGAACGAAGGGCATCCTGAGCAGGACTCGAAACGGAATGCCCGTGTGTTTGCACGCAATCAGCACCCAGGAAAACAGTTCGCTGACGAAGGGCGGATGGTTCGCGAGCGGGGTCTCGTGGTAGTACCGGATCAGTCCGAGTTCGTCGATCCGCTCGGCGTGGCCGCGCCAGATCTCGACGTCGTACGTGCCGTCCGTGAAGAGGCAGAAATAGAGGCGTAGAGCGAATCCGAGCACCATCGCACCGCGAAACCAGAGCGGTGTCTGCGAGATCCATCGGATGCACGATTTGAAGGTCGCGGTCATGTCCCCGGAATCCGTCTGATCATGTGGAACCAGTTGTACGCGCTCTGGAAGGCGACCCCCGACAGGTAGATCTCGGAGAGGGTCATCCACGCGACCGGAACGATCAACACCGCGAAGCGCACCGGGGCCGGGAGGCGTAACGGGAGGAGCGCGTCCAGACCGCAGAGGTACAGCGCCGCAAACGGGATCAGCGCGCCGAGAGCGAGCCGTCCCGAGGTCATGTAGGGCTTCGCGCTCGACGGGTAGAAACAACTGCCAAAGTCGAACATCACGGAGATCGAGGCCAGGAAGGCGAGCGAGAGCAGGAAGAACGCCAGACTCGGCCAGAGGACCGAGCGCGGACCTTTGACCGGCTGCTTCCTCCAAGTCCGGGAGGCGATCATCGCGACGACGAGGAACGCGAGCGAGGAGACGCCGTAGACTCGGTCCCAGCCCGCCGACGCCAATACCTGCAGACTCCAGACGAACTCGCCCCGCCAGAAGCGCACGAGCGTTTCCTGCCAGAAGACCGCCATCCCGGAGAGCGAGAAGATAGGATGATCGAACATCGCCGCCACGGGTTTGAGCGTCCAGCCCAAGAAGCGTGTCTTGCTCATCGATCCGGTGATGTCTCCGAGGAGCAACTCGTTGCGAAGGCACCAGACGCCGACGGGGATGGCGGCGACGAGGAACAAGACCGCGCCCCTGATGATGGCCGCCTTTCTCTCCTTTGCGATTCGCTGCGAGGAGATGTCGAGCGCGATCAACGCGGCGGCGACGGGCACGATGGCGACGCTCGAGAACTTGACGAGGATCGCCGCCGCCACCAGGAGGCCGGCGCCGGCGTGAAAGAGAAGGCTCCGCCGCTCGCCCCGGTAGATCCGCAGAAGGCAAAAGAACGCGGCGCCGTTGACGAGCGGCAGGAAGACGTCGTTGTTCACGGAATAGAAGACGTCCTGGGGAAAGAACGCAACCAAGAGCGGCACGCCAAGCCGCAGGAACGACCTGTCCGGAAAAAACGTCCTCGCGAACGCGTAGGCCAACCAAGTCAGAGCCGCGCAGACGAAGACGTTCAGTAATCTCGTCCAGTAGAGGGCGTGCCCACCGCGTACACCGATCCACTCCCCGATCCGGTACCAGCCTCCCGCGACCACGTAGTAGAACGGCGGCTGAGTCGACTCGTAATTCACCCTCTGCGTCGACTCGGCGACTCGCTGTTCGTACACGCTTCGTGCTCCGACCGGAACCGGCCATCGAGGAGGAGGGATGACTCCCCCCGGGAGATCCTCGGGCCTGCGGAGGTACTCCGGCGACCAGTACAGCGCGATCAACCGACTGGCGTCCTCGCCCCGGTGGTCCAGACCGGCGGGGACATGACCGCGCGAGTACTTGCAGACCAGGTCGAAGTGGCTCTGCTCGTCCACGTTGTTGAAGAAGGGAAAGGCCGCGCTGAAGACGAACACCCGGACAGCGCACAGGACGCAGAGGAGGACGGCGATGCGGGATTCGCGCTTTTCCGGAGCGCTAGGTCCGACGAGCTTCCGGGCCTGCGCCCCCGCATCTGAACTGTTCACCCGCAACCCCTCATCCCGGGCCCTATTCGGCGGCTACCCGCGGCGACGCCACGCTGTTGCACCGACGAGAATAACAGGGAGCGCGGCGGACGGGATCGCCCCGCGCCTCATTGTGTGGCGGGGACGATCTCCGCCATCCGGGACATGTCGATCGCCGCCGGCTCTATCGCGTCTGGAATAAACGACCGGTCCAGCAGCTCGCTCAGAGGCGTCCGCTGCTTCAAGAAGTTCAGGCTGATCCCCATGTCCATGATCTTCTGGATCTCGACATCGGTCGGATTCAAGTTGATGAAGGTCACTCGATCCGCCGGCTGCGTGAGCACGTAGTTCATCAGTTTCTCGTTCTGGCCGAAGTACGGCGTCACAAGTCGCGCGGCGTCGCCCCTGTTTTTCTGCGCCCATTCACCCGACGCGGTGATGCCCCGGACCAGATCCCGGACGACCTCGGGCTTGTCGTGGATCAGGTCTTCATGAACGACCAGGCAGCACGAGATGTAGTTGGGCCAGACATCTTTCGCGTAGTAGAGCACGCGACCGTAACCGTCCATCTCGGCCTTGCCGCAATACGGCTCGGCGACGATGAATCCGTCGATGGCCTTCGCGGAGAGAGCCGCGGGCATGTCCGGCGGCGGGAGGACGACGAACTCGATCTCGCCGGGCTCGATCCCCTGGTCCCGCATCATCTTATTGATGAGGAAATTCTCGTTGCTGAACGGAGAGGGGATCGCGATGGTCTTGCCGCGCATGTCCCTTAGGGACTTGGCCGGGTCCTCCTTGCGGATCGTCAGCTGGGATCCGTCGCGATGCCCCAGGCAGCAGATCTTGATCGGCGCCCCCTGCTCGCGCATCTTCATGGCGAGCGGCACGGTGATGAACCCGGCCAGCAGCTTTTTCGTCTTCAGCGCCTCGACGATCGACGGAAACTCACCGAATCGCATGGCGTCGAACTCGGTTCCCGTCGTGCTGGTCTTGGACGCGTAGTCCGTCACCGGACAGGTGAGATGGCAGGTCACCGGGATGAAGGCGACCGTGAGCTTTTGCCGGCCTTGCGTCGGCGCCTGGTGGAAGACCTCTTCGGTGTGAGGGCGCGGCTTGTGGAGCGCCCGATAGCGGAAAAAGGCCAGGAGCGCGACGCAGCCGACGACGGCCACCGCCTGGAATGCTCTTCGGTGTGACATCAGAAGCCCTCGCCTGTGTCCGGAGCGGTATCCGGGCGGAACGGCGCTTCTCCGCGTCCCTCGAGTCCAAGTTCCACCAGCACACCGTGAATCGCCTCGACGACCTCCGGATGGGTAAGCTCGCGCGGACGCGGAAGCAGCAACGGCCGCTCGCTGCGGATCCGCCCCGGGCGGCCGGAAAGGACGATCACGCGATCCGCCAGTTGCGCGGCCTCTTCGATATCGTGCGTCACCAGGACCACGGTGCGGGGACGCTCGTGCAGCAAGCGCGCGAGCTCGTGCCGCATGCGCAGACGCGTGATGTAGTCCAGTGCGGAGAAGGGCTCGTCCATCAGCAGGATGTCGCTCTTCCCCGCCAACGCGCGCGCCAGCTCGACCCGCTGGCGCATGCCGCCGGACAGCTGGTGCGGATAGTGGCCGGCGAAACCCTCGAGGCCGATCAGCGTCAGCATCTCGTCCCGTTCACGCGCGCGTTCCGCGGAACCGGCCATGTGACGGAGCCCCATCTCGATGTTCTGCGCCGCGGAACGCCAGGGGAACAGACCATCCTGTTGATAGACCATGCGCACGGCGCCGGATCGCTCGATATGGCCCGAGGTCGGCTGATCGAAACCGGAGAGGATATTCAAGAGAGTCGTCTTGCCGCAGCCGGAAGGGCCGACCACGGCGACGAACTCACCCTCTCGAATCGTCAGAGAGACGTTTCGAAGCGCTTCGACGGCGCCGAAGGCGCGGGATACGGCGTCTAGCCGGAACCGTTCACCGGTCATAGCCCCACCTCACGCTGGGGAGGCGCGTCACGTGCATCAGGAGGCGGTCGATGACGACCCCGATGACGCCGATGATCACCATGCCGACGACCACGAGATCCGGGCGGAGTTGGTTGCGCGCGTCCCAGATGAGAAATCCCAGGCCGTCGCGACCGGCGATCATCTCGGCGGCGACGACGACCACCCACGACAGCCCCGCCGTGACGCGCAGCGCCGTGATGACCTGCGGCACGATGGCGGGAAGCGTCACCTGGGTGAGGAATTCCACGCCGCGAAAATCGTAGTTCCGCGCGACTCGAAAGTAGACGGCCGGGATCCCGGCCACCGCGGCACTGGTCGCCAGGACCATCGGAAAGAACGCCGTCATGAAAATCAGGAAGATCGAGGGCAGGTCGCCGATGCCGAACCAGAGAATCGCGAACGGAATCCAGGCCAGAGGAGACAGGCTGCGAAAGAAATTCACGGTGGGGAGCAGCGCGACGCGAGCCCGGAGGCTGAGCCCCAGCCAGAGGCCGAGCGGGATACCGAGCATCACGGCAAGGCCGAAGCCCATCGTCACGCGAAACAACGAAGCCACGACATCGTCGAAGAGCGAACCGTACCGGACCTTTTCCACGAACCCGCGCCACACGTCGATCGGGGAAGGAAATGCCGTCGACGGAAAGACCTCGAAACGAGACAGAGCCGCCCAGAGCAGGATCGCGAAAAGCGCCACGGCCAACGGAAGGGCTCGGGGCGCCGGCGGAACGGATTTAGCCACGGCCCCTCGCCACGCCACGATCATGGTCACGACCGTGTGGCTCAGGTAGTGGGCGCCGTTGAGCGTCTGGCAAATCCCCACGATCCACCCGGCCGCAAGCCCGCACGACAACCCCGACCAGCGTGCCGATCGTCGCGATCGCGGATTGGGACGCACGCGGAAGGTGCACGAACGCCGTCTTGAAGATGACGGTGAAGACGGAGCCCATGCCCACGTACTCCATCTTCAGTTTTCGGCCGGTCCTCTCCATCCAGTCCGGCGCGTAATCGGCCGGCAACACGACCACCGCGTCCGCTCCGTCCTCGCTCTGCATGGCGAAACCTCCCGAGTCACGATTCGGCGCCAGGAACAGCCGCGCATTGTACTTGGTGCAGCTTCCACCGCCTGTCGTCGTGGACTCGCGCGCCATCGACACCCTGACCCGCGGCTGTTTCTTGGGTCTCGCCTCGTTCGCCGGCCTCGGCGCGCACGCCTTCTGGGAATTTCGCTTGACCCCCGCCGGTGCGCTCCGGCATAACCGTGCGGCGGAAGAGCCCTGACGCGTTGTCAGGCCGTTCATAGGGGGGCAAGATGATGAGAAGCCGGAGTCTGGCCGCGCTCGCGCTGGGAGCGAGTTTCTTGGCGGGGATTTCACTCACCGCCGCGTCTACGTTTCTGAAGGTGGATATCTCCACACTCAAGAAGATGTCCGAGTCGGTGGTTCAGGCGAACGTGGTCGACGTTCGAAGCGCATGGAACGATGAAGGCTCGGCGATCTTCACGTTCGTCACCCTCGAGGTGACGGGACGCCTCCACGGGGTGGCCCAGGGGCAGATCGTGGTCCGGGTTCCCGGCGGAACCGTCGGAGAGTTCACTTCCGAGATGGAGGGGGCGCCGAGGTTCCAGCAGGGCGACGAAGTGGTCGCGTTCATCTCGCGTTGGCGCGACGGCGTCGCGATGGTGGCGGGCTACGCGGAGGGTCTGTCGCGGGTCAACCACGACCAGCGCGGAAACCTGATGCTCAAGGGCGGCTTGGCTGACGGGATGCCGATGTCCGAGCTGGGCCGGCAGCTCGCCCAGTCCGGGAAGTAGGGGAGCGACCATGAAGAACAAACTCCAGCTCGCAATCGCGGCGGTTTCGGTCTGTGGCGTCGTCTCCACCGCGGCCTTCGGTTACGCGCTCCTGTCTCCGGCGCGCCGCTGGTTCAACGCGGACACGCCTCGCCAGGTGAATATCGACAATCGCGGCGTGTCCAGCGTGACGGGCGGCGATCCCGATCACGGCGTGACGGCGTCCGTCAACGCTGCCAAGTCGTGGAATTCCGGCGGGGTCACGGTGACCGCCAGTTCGTCGGGCTCGGTGGCCTACCGGCAGGGCGACGGGATCAGCGACGTCGTCTTCGGCGACCCGCTCAATATCTGTTCGGGAACCTGCCTCGCGGCGACGCTCACCGGCTACTACAGCACGAGCATCACCGGCACGTGCGGCAGCCTCACGGTCGACAAGATCACCGACGCCGACGTCTCGTTCAATCTCGCCTACAACTACACGACGCCTGCGCAGGGCAGTTGCAGCAACGAGATTTACCTCGATTCCGTTCTGGCGCACGAGGTCGGGCACGTGATCGGACTCGCGCACTCCAACACCAGCTCCTCGCTCATGTACGCCTCGGTCAGCTACTGCTCCGACAAGCTGGTGGCGACAGACGACGTCAATGGCCGCAACGCCCTTTACAACTGCACTCTCGTCGAGGGCGGTGGCGGCGGATGCGGCGCGGCTGGGGCCACCTGCACGGTCAACGGCAACTGCTGCTCGAACAACTGCAAGGGGAAGAACGGCGCGAAGACCTGCCGCTGACCCGAAGCGTCATCGCGGTTGGCTCCGTTTCAAAAAGTCGGGGCGGCCTTCGGGGGAAACCCTCTTTGCGCCGATCACGGCTTCGTTTCTGGGTGCTTGCCGCTTGCACCGTGATCGCCGACCCGCTGTCGCTCGTCGCGAAATAGACAGAAGGCCTCCTGCGTCGCGATGGGTTGCTACCGCTGTACCTCGATCCCCAGCACGGACGCCCCTGGCTGGAACTGCCGGCGAAAAGCGCCGGAGACGGCGTGATCGACCGCTACCTCTACGTGGAAGGGATCAGGACTGGCATGGGCTCGAATCCGGTCGGCCTCGACCGCGGGCAGATCGGCGTTACCCATAGCGTCGCGCTTCGCCGGGTGGGAGGGCGGCTTGTGATCGAGGCGGCCAACGAGCGCTTCCGCACGCTGAGCGACAACGCCGCCGAGGCCGGCGCCGTCCGCCAGTCGTTCGCGAGCTCTGTCCTTTGGGGTGGCGAGATCGTAGCGCTCGACGGCGACGGCCGTGGTCCGGTCGACCTCACGTCGTTCCTGGTGCGCGACGCGCACGGCATCAGCCAGGCGCTGCGCACCGCCGGCCAAGGGAACTATGCGTTGGACGAAGCCCGAAGCGCGCTCGATTCGTCTCAGTGTTTCTCTTTCCCCGAGAATCTCGAATTCGAGGCCCTCTTGACTTACGCCGGGAGCGAGCCCGGCCCCGAGATGCGGGCCACGCCGCCGGCTCCCGGCGCGCTCTCGCTGGTGCAGCACCACTCGCTGATCCGTCTCCCCGATGACGGTTATCGCCCGCGGCCGTTCGATCCGCGCTCGAGCTCGTTTACGGTGTCGTTCCCGACTACGGCGCCCCGATCGCCGGCGAGCTGGCCACGAAGTGGATCGTGCGGCGCGGTCTCCGGTCAAGAAGCCGATCGTCTACTACGTCGACCCCGCAACACCCGAACCGATCCGTTCCGCGCTGATCGAAGGGGCCTCGTGGTGGGCGAAGGCCTTCGACGCCGCCGGCTTCATCGACGCCTTTTGGGGTCGAGCTGCTTCCACCCGGAGCGCACCCGCTCGACATGCGCTACAACGTCATCCAATGGGTGCAACGCGCAAGGCGCGGCTGGTCGTACGGCGGCGGCGTGATCGATCCCCGCACCGGCGAAATGCTCAAAGGACACGTCACCCTCGACTCCTTGCGGATTCGCCAGGACCGGCTGCTCATCGAAGGACTCGTGGGAACCGACAAGACGGGACGGGGGGAGCGTCAGGCGAAACTGAAGCGCGTCATCCAGCAGGCGGTGGTCGACGGCATGATTCGCTTGGCCGAGGATGGAGAGGCGCTCGCGCGCGTGCGCTTTAGAGTCGACGCCACGCTGCAGACGCTCGGCCGGCGCTTGCAGACCGCGCCGGCTCCCCCGGCGGCCCTCGAGCCACCCCCCCGGCGGCCCCATCGGCGGCTTGTCGACGCTGCGAGACTGCGGCCTCGGCGCAGGAGACATTCGCTAAAACGGCGGTGCTTCCTGGGCGGCGAGGTCGCGCAGGCCCTTGATCGCCATCGCCGCGATCGCGAGCAGCAGGACGACCCAGATCGCGGAACGGAGCTGGACGACCGGGTTCACCGTTTCGCCGACCCACCCGCCCCCCTGAACGATCCAGAGGAGGAGGGACCAAACGAGCGGGACCAGTGGGATCGACGTGTCCTTCCTTCGTCCGTACACGAAGGCGAGGTAGAGGAAACAGCTGGCGGCGAGCGGATACCAGATGAAGAGCGCCTTGCCGAACAGGAGGAGAAACACCTGGCCGAGCACGAGAGCCCAAGCTCCCCCGCAGGCCAGGAAGCTGTTCCCGCGTCGGCGTGCCATCGCGAGCCCGAGACCCGCGGATAGCGCCAGGATGAGGACGTTCGCGGACTTGGCCCAAGCCGCAGGGTCGGGCAGCAACTTCCAGACAACGTAGCCGCCCACGGGGCGCAGTTTTTCGAAACCGACGAGCGCGTACGCCACCTGTTCGCGACGCCACAGCAGATATGGCAACAACGGCCCGGCGAAAACCACGGCGGACGCCGCGACCGCAATCGCCATCGCGCGACGTCTTCCCCGCCCGAGTCCCCAGCCGAAATAGACGAGCGCGGGAACGACCGCCGTCGTCTTGATCCCAAAAGCGAGCCCCCAAAGCACGCCGGAGAGCCCGGGCCTCCCCCGCTCGCCCGCGGCGATGGCCAAGAGAACCAGCAGCACCATGGCCGATTCGTTGTGCCCGAAGCGGATGCTGGAGAGCCACAAGAGTGGCGACAGCAGCAGACAGACAAAGAGGGTCCACCGGCCGGGCTCGGTGAGGCTCGTGCGGATTTCCGCGAGCCGCACCACCGTGCGACAGAGGAGGATATCCAGCGGCAGCGTCGCCACCAGCATGAAGGCCTGGCCGTAGCTCAACCCCGTTTGCGCGCTGAAGTCGGCGATCCCTAACGCTTTCCCCAGCGCGTACCACGGCGCAAGGCAGAAAAACCAGATCGGAGGGTTGGTGACCGGAAGCACGAGCTCGCTGTGAGGCGGGCGAAAGACGAACGCGTACAGATCGAGCGGCGTCCCCGCGAGGATCTTCTCGATCGCCATCGAGTAGAACGCGCCGAAGTCGACATAGGCGAAAAACGGCTTGATCGCCAGCGCCGCCGCACACCAGACGAGGGAGACGACCACGTACCGGTTGGCGATTCCTTGCGTTTCCCTCACCGCACCCATCCCCCTGGTCGAGAAGCGCTCATGCTACTCCGCGACGGGTCCTTATCGCGTTTCCGGAATCGATTGCGCTCGCGGGAGCATCGTCATGGTTTTCCGGGACCCAGCCACAAAAGGGAGATCGAGCTCATGAGCAGCCGGGCCGCCCGATGGGCGACAACACTGCTACCGATCGTCGTCACGTTTTTGTCGGGCACCGACGCCGCGGGTCAGGGCGTCTGCGGCAACGGGCACGACACGAGGGCCCTTCTGGGGAAGTTGCCGCGGATCGATCCGACGGGGACCGTGGGAACGGCCCCTGATTGCGGGCTCGACGTCGGTGACCGAGCGCTAGCCCGGCTTGCGTCCCGTGTACTCCGAGAAGATGCCGACCTCGACGAACCGCTTGACCTCCGTGAACCCCGCCTGACGGAGCGCCGCCATGACGCTCTCTGGGGGCACGCACGCCTCGATCGTGTCCCAGTAGTA
>Ga0315273_10014455_pt1 | contig 10170 bp, 12 predicted proteins | sample YL17G02_0_MG_FD_205753 | JGI IMG/M metagenome (GOLD analysis project Ga0315273, IMG submission 205753) | Sediment microbial communities from Yellowstone Lake, YNP, Wyoming, USA - YL17G02_0 | ecosystem: Environmental > Aquatic > Freshwater > Lake > Sediment | place: USA: Wyoming | collected... | reverse complement strand
CGACGAGGCCGACGCGATCCGCATCGCGAACGACACGCCGTACGGCCTCTCCGGCTCGATCTGGACCCGCGACGGCGCCCGCGCGCTCCGCGTGACGCGCGCGCTTGACGCGGGAGTGCTGTCCGTGAACTCGAACAGCTCGGTCCGGGTACAGACCCCGTTCGGTGGCTTCAAGCAGTCGGGCTTCGGCCGCGAGCTGGGCATGCAGGCACTCGACGGATATTCGGAGACGAAGAGCGTCTTCATCTCGACGGAGGGCTGACATGGGACGGCTGGACGGCAAGGTGTGCGTGATCACGGGTGCGGCCGGCGGCATCGGCCGCGAGGCGGCGCTGCTCTTCTCCGAGGAGGGGGCCATCGTCTGCGTCGCCGACGTCTCGGCCGAAACCGGCGAACAGGCGGCGTCGGACTGCCGCGACGCGTTCTTCCACGAGGTGGACGTGAGTGACTCCGACAGCGTCCGGACGCTCTACGAGGACGTCGCCGCCCGCTGCGGTGGCGTCGATGTCCTCTACAACAACGCGGGGATCATGCCGGCCGACGACGACTCGATCCTCACCACCGAGCCCGACGCCTGGGACCGCGTCCAGGCCGTCAACACCCGCGGCGTCTACCTCTGCTGCAAGTACGGCATCCCGCATCTGCTCGAGCGCGGCCAGGGCTCTGTGATCAACGTCGCGTCGTTCGTTGCGCTCGTCGGTGCGGCCACGTCGCAGATCTCGTACACCGCGTCGAAGGGAGCGGTGCTCTCGATGAGCCGCGAGCTCGCGGTGCAGTTCGCCCGCCAGGGCGTGCGCGTGAACGCCCTCTGCCCGGGTCCGGTCGAGACGCCGCTCCTCATGCGTCTCTTCGACGAGACCCCGGGCGCGTACGAGCGCAGGCGCGTTCACCTGCCGATGGGCCGGCTGGCGCAGGCGAGGGAGATTGCCTACGGCGCCCTCTTCCTCGCGAGCGACGAGTCGTCGTACGTCAACGGCTCGACGTTCCTCGTCGACGGCGGGCTGACCGCCGCCTACGTCACGCCCGAGTAACCTGCTCGCCGCTACTTCGCCATCTGGACCGGGATCTCAACGAGGTGGATCCTCGACCCGTCCTTCGCCGAGATCTCGAACACGACGAGGGCGCCCAGACCTGGCCGCGAGATCTCGTACGGCAACGTCCGGAAGTCGAACGTCCCACGAAAGCCGCTGCCCGAGGTGGCCATGGCGAAGTTCTTCTCGACGATACGGCCTTCCGGCTCGATGACTTCGTACTGGAACGTCGCCTCGAACGTGTTGGCCGTCCCGGTTGCACGCAGCGGGTTTTCGACCGTCTCGAAGGGGAGTGGCGACTCCACGAGAATCCGCGGCGTGTACTCCTCGAAGTCGGCGCGCGTGTAGCGAACCTCTTCCGGTGGGAGCCGGACAGCTTTCACCGTCGGGAATTGGGTCAGCGTGTAGACGAGCTGCGCAAGACCTGCCCGCGTGTACGTGCCATCGAGCGCGACCGACGCCAGGCCGTTGTTGATGTCGATCGCGACGAGGCGCGCGCCCGTGTCGAAGCCGGTCGTCAGTCCGAGCTCCCGCTCGGTGGTGTTGGGCCCGGCCAGGAGTTGCTCGAGCGCGGCGCGCGCAACGGCCCGCGTCTTCGGCACCTCGCGCGCGACCGGCTGCACTTTCCCGTTGAGCAGGAAGTAGACGCGGAGGCTTGTCGTCCCGGCCGGCGTCGTCTCCGTGGTCTGCGTGGTGGCGGTCGTCTCCGTCGAGGGCGTCGGTTCGGCGTTGCCCCCGCAGGCTGCGAGCGCCAGCAGCAGGGCGATCAGACACAATCCAGAAACGATGCGTCCGCTCATCGGGATCACAGCGTACGCCGAAGAGGCAAGTTGGGGTGTCTGGACGGTGGCGGCCGCCCTCGCGCCGCTCGTGCCGCCTTCCGAAGACGGCGTCGAGGAACCTCTCGATGCCCTCGATGGTCTCGTGTTCACCGGCGGCCCGGATCTCGATCCGGCGCTGTCCGACGCAGAACGTCACCACGAAACGAACAACGTCCGGCCCGAGCGGGACCGGGCCGAGATCGCGCTGCTGACCGCCGCGCTCGAGCGCGGCATGCCTGTGCTCGCCATCTGCCGCGGCTCGCAGGTGTTGAACGTCGCTCTCGGCGGTGATCTCGAGCAGCACGTCCCCGATCTCGTGGGCCACGAAGGGCACAAGGAGGCGCCGGGCGTCTTCTCCGAGCATCCGGTCGAGGTGGCCGCAGGCTCCCACCTGGAGGGCATCCTCGGGCCTCGCATCGAGGTGACGTCCCACCATCATCAGGGGTACGGCCGGCTCGACAAGGGGCTCGAGGTCGCCGCGCAAGCCGAGGACGGGACGCTCGAGGCTCTCGAAGTCCGTGATCGCACCTTTGCCCTCGGCGTCCTGTGGCACCCAGAGGAGGACGGCGACGACGGACGGCTCTTCGAAGAGCTCGTGGCGGCCGCCCGCGAGCATCACGCCCGTAGCTAGAGTCGGACCGATGGCCTACGGCATCGAGGTGGAGGGGCTGGTCCGCGTCTTCAAGGACATCCGCGCGGTGGACGGGATCGACCTCGTCGTCGCAGAAGGGGAGATCTACGGCTTCCTGGGCCCCAACGGCGCGGGGAAGTCGACGACCGTGCACGTGCTCACGACGCTGCTGCCACCCACTGACGGCACGGCCCGCGTCGCGGGCTTCGACGTCGTCTCAGACGGGCCGAAGGTCCGCGCGGCGATCGGCGCAGCCCTCCAGGAGGCTGCCCTGGACCCGCTGCTCTCCGGTCGTGAGCACCTCCGCCTCCAGACCGCGCTCCACGGCATCACGAAGCATGAGCGCAAGCAGCGATCCGACGACCTGCTCGAGCGCGTCGGGCTAACAGCTGCCGCCGATCGCAAGGTGCGGACATATTCCGGGGGGATGAAGCGGCGGCTCGACCTCGCGCTCGCCCTCGTCCACGGCCCGCGTATCCTCTTCCTCGACGAGCCGACCACCGGCCTCGACCCGCAGTCGCGCTCCGCGTTATGGGCGGAGGTCGGGCGACTGGCGCAGGAGGACGGTGTCACCGTGTTCCTGACCACGCAGTACCTCGAGGAGGCCGACGTGCTTGCCGACCGGGTCGGCATCATCGACCACGGCCGGATCGTCGCCGAGGGCACGCCGGCTGCGCTCAAGGCCGAGATTGCTCACCCGACGGTGGAGGCGATCCCGGCGGATCCCGAGCAGAGACCGAAGCTGGCGCGGATCCTCGAGCAGTTCGGCGAGCTCACGCAGGTGTCTCCGAAATCACTCGCCGTCCGCCTCTCCGGCGACGACTTCGGCCTCGCCGACGTCGTCCGCGCACTCGACGCTGCCGAGGTACACGTCGAGCACCTCCAGCTGCACGCGCCGAGCCTCGACGACGTCTTTCTCGCCAAGACCGGCCGCACGCTCGAGGGCGCCGGATCCGAGCAGCCCGAAATCGCCGACGTCACGTGACGCGGCTGCAAGTCGCGAGCCTCGCGCGTCGCAGCATCCTCCGCACGCTTCGCCAGCCCGCGTACGTGCTGCCACCGCTGCTCTTCCCGACCCTACTCGTGGCCGTCAACGCAGCCGGATTGCGGCCGTCCACCATGCTCCAGGGCTTCCCGACCGACTCCTTTCTCGCCTTCGCCGTCGCCGTGCCCTTCATCCAAGGCGCGCTGTTCGCGACCATGAACGCGGGCACGGATCTCGCCCGCGACATCCAGAACGGCTTCCTGAACCGGCTGGCTCTAACACCGATGCGCGGCAGCGCGCTCCTGGCGGGGCATCTCGCCGGGGTGATCGTGATGGGCTTCGTGCAGTCGGTCTTCTACCTCGCGTTTGCGCTCGCATTCGGTGTGGACATCGCCTCGGGACCGGCGGGGGCCGTGATGATCCTCGTGCTCGCCACGCTCATCTCCGCAGGATTCGGGATGCTCGGCGCCTTCATGGCGCTGAGGACCGGTTCCGGCGAGTCGATCCAGGCGTTCTTCCCGGTGCTGTTCATCTTCCTCTTCATGTCCTCGATGAACGCGCCGCGCAACCTCATGACGGTCGACTGGTTCCGGACGGTCGCCACCATCAACCCCGTCTCGTACCTCATCGAGGCCGTTCGCAGCCTCGTCATCACGGGTTGGAACGCCGAGGCCTTGCTGCTCGGTTTCGCGGTCGCGTTGGGCCTGATCATCGTCTCGACCGTCGTTGCGTCGCACGCGCTCCACGTGAGGATGACGCGGACGTGAGCGGCTCACCCTGGCGCGCGTATCGCTCGGTCGCGCTCGGCGTGGCCTGGCGGACGACGCACAACGCATTCACGACCCCGAACATCCTCATTCCGTCGCTCGCCTTTCCGTTCTTCTTCTTCGCGGCGTTCGTGGGCGGCCTCTCACAGCTCAGCAGCCTGCCGGGATTCGACTTCCCGGCCGGCTACACCGCGTTCCAGTTCGTCTTCGTGCTGCTCCAGTCGGCTGCCTTCGGCGGGGTATTCACCGGCTTCGGCATCGCCCGCGACTTCGAGCACGGGTTCGCGCGGCGGCTGATGCTGGCGGCGCCGTACCGGAGCGCCATCATCGTCGGCTACGGACTCGCGGCGCTCGCGCGCTGGGCATTGACGGCGACCCTACTCACGATCGTCGCCCTCATTCTTCGTATGGACGTGAGCGGAAGCGGCGTGGACGTCGTCGGGCTCTTCTTTCTTGCGCTGCTCGTGAACATCTGCGCGCTCGGCTGGTCGGCCGGTGTGGCGACGCGGCTGCGGACGATGCAGGCGGGGCCGGCCATGCAGATGCCGGTGTTCCTCATCCTGTTCTTTGCGCCCGTCTACGTCCCGCTGACGCTGCTCTCTGGGTGGATCCACACCGTGGCCACCTTCAACCCGGTGACGTACTTCCTCGAAGCGGGGCGAGGGTTCATCTCCGGCGAACCGGAGTACGTCGCGGGCGCGTTCGCGACGGCGCTGTGTCTCGGCATTCTGGCCGCCTTCTGGGCGGTGCGCGGCATGCGTCGGGCCGAGGCAGCTGGGGGCTAGCCCACCTCTTCGAGAAGCCCCGCGTCGATCGCGGCGACGAGTCCGGCGACCACTCCGCAGCGCGGCGCGAAACTCGCCGTCTCGACGTACTCCCACGGCGTGTGGTCCTCGCCGCCGACCGGCCCCAGACCGTCGAGTGTCGGGATGCCCTTCGCCGCCGTCCACGAGCCATCGGAGACCCCGCCGGCCGCCGTCTCGCCGAAGACGTGGCCCAGCTCGCCGCCGAGCTCGATCGCTGCCTCGGCCAGCGCTGCCACTCCAGGCGTTCGCTCGAACGGCGGCGGGCCGCCGAGGTCCTCGTACGAGAGCTCGACGCCGTCGTGCTCACCGAAGCGCAACGCTTGCTCGAGCGCCCACTCGAGATCCGCCTCGCTCCAGGTGCGAAGATCGGCGGCCAGCGAGCCCGAGCTGGGAACGGTGTTGAGACTTTCGCCCGCCGCGAGACCGGTCACCTGGAGCGTGAGATCAGGACGCGCGCCGTGCAGCTCCCCGATGCGCAGCGCTTCGCGGGCGAGCGCGAGCGCGGCGTTGCGGCCGTCGTCGGGGGCCTCGCCGGCATGCGCAGCACGCCCTTTGGCATGGATGCGGAACCAGCGCGCTCCCTTGCGACGCGACACGACCTCGCCGTTCGGCCGCCCGCACTCGAGGCAGAAGACCGCGTCCATGTCGAGCAGACGTCCGCCTGACGGTGGACCGCCGTCTCTCGACTCCTCGTCCGGCACGGAGACGACCTCGAGCACGGCGAAGGGCCGCGGGCCCTCGGCGAGCAGCCGCGCGGTGTGGAGTGCAACCGCGACCCCACCCTTCATGTCCGCTACTCCGGGTCCGTAGCACCGCTCGGCGTCCCGTCTGAATGGGCGTTCCGCCGCGGTGCCGAGCGGGAAGACGGTGTCATGGTGGCCGAGCAGGGCGACCCGCGCCCGCCCCGCCCCGCGCAGCGTCGCGTGCAGCGCCAGGCCGCCAGGCGTCTCGATCAGCTCGGGCTCTAGTCCATAGCGTTTGGAAACGAGCGCGAGTACGCGGGCCAGAGCGTCAAGAGCCTCGTGTTCGCCGCCGGGAGTGTCGACGTCGACCCATGTAGCGACATCCGCGAGTAGGAGGTCGAGATCCGCCGCGGCGCAATCCCGCACCCGCACGGCCTCGGCCCTCGCGATCGCGGAGAGCACGAGCTAGCTCGAGGTGTTGAAGCCGGCGCGGCGCTCGATGTCGGCCGCGTCGACCATCTGGCCGTCGCGCCCCACGTACCCGCCCTTCGCCCCGACGATGAGGAGCACGAGGTCGTCCTCGCCGCCATTCGACACCTTGCGCGGCGTCGTCGACTGTACGTGGAACAGACCTCCCGGGCCGAGCTCGCGAACCTCGTCACCGACCTCAACTCGCGCGGTGCCGCTATGGACGAAGTAGAGCTCGTCCTGCTCGTCGTGGTAGTGGTGGAAGCCCTCGTAGCCCGCGGGCATCACAACGCCGTTGACCCCAAAGGCCTCGATGCCCAGGGCCTGTCGCACCTTGCGGAAGCCGTAGCCCTCGCCGAGCTCGTCAAATGACCCGAATGCGTAGTCGTCGGCCACGGGCGCGACGCTACATGGACGCTTAACAGTCGTCAAACCACTCGTTAAGTCTCACGGGGTAGAACACCGGGCATGAACCCAATTCGTCGTGCCACACCGTTCGTCGCCGTGACCTTCGCCGGCCTCGTCGGTGCCGGTCTCGCACTGGCCGGAGCGTTTGCGCTCGGCACCCTCGACGGACAGAACACCGTCACCGTGCGCGAGGTGACCGTCGAGAGCGGGACACAGGTGCCGACGACCTTCCGCCCGGGCAAGGCACTCACCATCGCCGAGATCTACGAACGCTCGGCACCCGGAGTCGTCCAGATCACCGCCACGAGCGTTGCCACGACTCAGACTGATTCGTTGAATCCGTTCGAAAGCCCAGGCTCCCAGCAGTCGAATGCGCTGGGGTCGGGCTTCGTGATCGACAAGGCCGGCTACATCGTGACCAACTACCACGTGGTCGAAGGTGCGAAGTCGATCCAGGTCACGTTCTCCAACAACTCGAGCATCGACGCGCACCTCGTCGGCTCCGATCCCTCCACGGACATCGCCGTGTTGAAGGTCGACGCGACCTCTAGCGCCCTGACGCCGCTCCCGCTGGGCAACTCCGACGCCGTTCAGGTGGGCGACTCCGTCGTCGCCATCGGTAACCCCTTCGGGCTTAGCCGCACGGTCACCGCTGGCATCGTCAGCGCGATCCAGCGTCAGATCACCGCCCCCAACGAATACGAGATCGACCACGTCATCCAGACCGACGCGCCGATCAATCATGGCAACTCCGGCGGGCCGCTGATCTCGGCGCGTGGCGAGGTGATCGGCGTCACCGCGCAGATCGAGACCGGCGGCGTCGCCCAGGGCAACGTGGGCGTCGGCTTCGCCGTCCCTTCGAACACTGTCAAGACCGTGGCCGCTCAGTTGATCAAGAGCGGCAAGATCGAGCACGCCGCCATCGGCGTCCTCGCCCAGGACGTGACTCCGGATGTCGCCAAAGCCTTCCGCCTTCCCGTCACGAGCGGAGTCATCGTCGAGCAGGTACAGGCCGGCAGCGGAGCAGCAGAAGCCGGCATCAAGGCCGGCAAGACGGACGTCACGGTCGCGGGCGAGAGCTACAAGCTCGGCGGCGACATTATCGTAGAGGCGAACGGTGTCCCGGTTCGCGACCTGGCCGGTCTGCGCGACGTCATCTCCGGGATGGAGCCGGGCGACACGATCACGCTCAAGGTCTACCGGGGTGACGCGCAGAGGACGATCAAGGTCAAGCTTGGACGGCGACCTTCAACTCCCTCCGGGTAGCCGTCCAGATCGACCCCGCCCAGTGTGGGGTCGCACCGCCGTAAGCCGAGTCGCCACGGCACGGCGGACGTAAGGCCAAGGGCCCCCATCCTGCCGGGGCCCTTGGTGTTTCTCTAGCCTTTTCACCCATGGCAGAACACGAACCCGAGCAGGACCGGCTCGTTGTCGAGATCGACCTCCCACTTTCCGAGGAGGACGAAGAGCTCTGGCAAGACGACGACGCCGGTGATCACGCCGGCTGGTCGTGTGTCAGCACCGATCCGTTCCCGTGCCCCGCCGAGGGGTGCGGCTTCGTGGCCGAGTTCATGACCGCTGCGCACCTGATTCTCGTCTGGGAGCAGCGTGACGACCCGAACCTCCTCCGGCATGCTGAGCGCGCCAAGCGGGTCGGGCGCAACCCACGGGTGGTCGAGTACGACCCCTCCTTCGGGCCCAGTGCCTCGTACTACGCCTGGGAGGCCGCGGGTAGGCCTGTTCACGCTGTAAGGGGCAAGTGACCTTCGGTAGCGCGCCGCCGTTCTCGCTCGGAGTCGAGGAGGAGCTGTTCCTCGTCGACCGCGACACGCTGGACGTTGCGCCGATCTTCGACCAGCTGGTGCCCGAGCCGGACCCGCGGCTCAAGCCGGAGCTCTTTGTCTGTCTCGTCGAAACCACGACCCCGGTGTGTCGCGGCGCCATGGAGATCCTGGAGGAGCTCGTGAGTCTGCGGGCCGAGGTCGACCGGCGCGCCTCGAGGCTCGGGGCGGGGATACTCGCCGCCGGGACGCATCCTCGCGCGCGGGGAGCAGATCAGCCGATCCTCGCGCTGCCTCGGTACGAGCGCATGCTCGACGAGCTCGGGGACGGTGTGTGCACGCAGCTCGTCTGCGGTCTCCACGTCCACGTCGCGGTAGCCGACGGTGACTCGGCTTTGCGCGCCTTCGAAGGCGTCGTCCCGTGGCTGCCGGTGCTGCTGGCGCTGTCCGCGAATTCGCCGTTCGCCGAGGGCGAGGAGACGGGTCTGCGTTCGACCCGTGCGGAGCGGCTGCTGTTCATGCCGACGGGCGGACCGCCGCCGCTCCTGCCGGATTGGACGGCGTGGGAGGAGGCGACGCAAGGTGACGAAGCACGACGGCACTGGGACGCCTGGCCTCGTCCCGAGCACGGGACGCTCGAGGTGCGCGTCATGGACCAGCAGACAGACGTCCGGCGCTCCGCCGGACTGGCGGCGATCGTGCAGGCGCTCGTCGCGACCGTCGCCGACCGTTACTCGGAGCCGTACGAGCGGACTCTGTACCGGAGACGGCGCGACGATGCTGCGCGCCGCCCGCTCGATCCTCGAGAGGTGACCGCCCTGGGCGAGCTGATCGAGCCAGCCGCGCGTGCGCTCGGCTGCTGGGAGCTAGCGGCGAACGTGCTTGCCGCGCCACCAGAGGCCGAGCGGCAGCTCGAGCTCGGCCCGGTCGCAGCGCTGAGCGACGCCGTCGCACGCTCCATAGACTTCGGCGGGCTGTGACGACCGAGACGATTCACGTGAGCGGCGTCCGCTGCGAGCGGTGCGTGACCCGTCTGGGCGCCGCGCTCACCGGTCACGACGGGCTCGATTCGGCAAACGCGAACCTCATGGGCGAGGTCACCTTGACCTGGGACGAAGAGCGCACGTCACGCCACGAGCTGCTGACAGCAATGGCCAAGTCCGGCTTTCGCGAGGTACCTCGAGTCGTCTGACGGGAATGGCCCCTGCGCCGCTGTCGTTCCGAAGTTCGTAACATTGCCGCTGTTAGGGTGGCCCGGATGAGTGAGGCGCACGAATCCGAGCCGCGCGAGCTCGCGGCGGAGGCACGTAACCGCGTCCGGTTCGAGGAGGAAGCGCTTGAGCTCGCAGACCAGGTCTACCGCGTGGCCCGGCGCCTCGTCTCCAACCGTGAGGAGGCCGAGGACCTCGTCCAGGAGATGTATGCACGAGCCTTCCGCAGTTGGCAGTCCTACACACCTGGCACGAACATGCGTGCCTGGCTGCTCCGCATCCTCACGAACCTCAACATCGACCGCGGCCGGCGCCAGCAGCGTGCTCCTGACCTGCAGCCGCTCGAGGAAGGTGACTACTTCCTCTACAACCGCATGGAGCAAGCAGCCGGCGGCGGGCGCTCCGATGAGGAGCGGATCGACGAGCGGCTCTCACAAGACGACATCGTCGGCGCGCTCTCGGCCGTTCCCCACGACTTCCGCGACGTGATCGTCCTGGTCGACATCGGTGACTTCACGTATGCCGACGCGGCGCAGATCCTCGACATCCCCGTGGGCACCGTCATGTCCCGTCTGCAT
>Ga0315273_10014454_pt1 | contig 10171 bp, 9 predicted proteins | sample YL17G02_0_MG_FD_205753 | JGI IMG/M metagenome (GOLD analysis project Ga0315273, IMG submission 205753) | Sediment microbial communities from Yellowstone Lake, YNP, Wyoming, USA - YL17G02_0 | ecosystem: Environmental > Aquatic > Freshwater > Lake > Sediment | place: USA: Wyoming | collected... | reverse complement strand
TGAAAAGAAATGGCTGCTGGAAAAACTAGATAATATTCAAGCAGGCTAGCATATCCTTGGAAGTTGTTCGCCTGATAACATGTCAAGAATTCTTACAGTTCCGATACTGCTTTTCAGCTTAACAATGCCTGATTTATCTGTTCCGGTTACCCTGCCTATAATACCTGAATCCTTTCCGTATTCGTTTTTCTTCATTATACCCAAACATTTTTCTGCATCTTTAGCGGGAACTATTGCAATAAACTTTCCTTCGTTGGCAACATAGAACGGGTCGAAACCAAGCATTTCACACGCACCCTGAACATCTTCGCGCACAGGAACCGAATCTTCAATTATTAAAATTTCGGATTTCGACTGTTCCGCCAGCTCATTCATTGCGCTGGTCAATCCGCCGCGTGTTAAATCACGCATGCAGTGTACATCAATTCCTGCATTTATTATTTCCTCAACAATCAAGTTCAGCGGCGCGCAATCACTTTGTATCTTTGTTCCAAACTCAAGACCTTCCCTTTCTGACATAATTGCCATTCCGTGGCTGCCAACATCGCCGTTTATCAGTATTACATCACCCTTGCGAATTGAATTTGGCGAAATGTTAAGTTGGTGTTCAATTATTCCAATTCCCGAAGTATTAATAAAAATACCGTCGCCTTTTCCCTTATCTACAACTTTTGTATCACCTGTAACAATCTTCACATCAGCCTCATCCGTAGCTTCTTTAATTGAAGTTACAACCTTCCATAACAATTCCATTTCAAAGCCTTCTTCAATAATCAGGCCAAGGCTTATATAAAGCGGCTTTGCTCCGCTCATGCTTAAATCGTTAACTGTGCCGTAAATGGCAAGTTTGCCAATATCGCTTCCGGGGAAGAAGAGCGGCTTAACAACATATGAATCGGTAGTGTATGCAATTTTACCAGTTGGCAGGTTTAATGTGGTTGAATCATGTCCCTGGGCAAGATACTCATTGCCAAATGCAGTTTTGAACATTTTTTCGATTAGCTGGTGCATCAACTTTCCGCCCCCGCCATGCGCCAAAAGCACTTTGGGATAATCATTTATCGGTATCGGACACTGTAATGTAAATTCTTTCATATTATTAAACCCTGAGCGGAGCCGAAGGGTATTTTATTAATTTTATTTGTCATTTGGATTTTAAAATTTGTTATTGTTTACGGTATCTGTAATAAGCCGCACAGGCCCCTTCGCTTGAAACCATTGTCGCTCCCAGCGGGTGTTCCGGTGTGCAGATTTTACCGAATGCAGGGCATTCATTGGGTTTTTTTATTCCCTGGAGTATCAATCCGCTGATACATTCTTTCGGCTCTTCAACAACCATATCTGCTAAACCGAATTTCAATGATGCATCATACTCTATATATTCATCCTGTAAAACAAGACCGGAGTCAGGAATTTCTCCAATCCCGCGCCACTTTCTTGTTCCAACTTTAAAAACTTTACCAATTATTTCCTGCGCCTTAATATTGCCTTCCTGCTGAACTGCACGGGAGTACTGGTTTTCAACTTCAGCCCTGCCTTCTTCAAGCTGTTTAACAACCATGTAAATTCCCTGAAGAATATCAAGCGGCTCAAATCCTGTTACAACAATTGGCACCTTATATTTTTCGGCTATAGGGAAGTATTCATTGTATCCCATCACCGTGCAAACATGTCCCGCTGCAAGAAATCCCTGCACACGGTTATTTTCGGATGATAAAATCGCCTCCATTGCAGGCGGCACAAGAACATGTGAAACAAGAATTGAAAAATTTTTAAATCCCCGTTCTTTTGCCACGTACACCGACATTGCATTTGCAGGAGCAGTGGTTTCAAAGCCAACCGCAAAAAATATTACTTCTTTTGCTGGATTTTCCTGTGCAATTTTAACTGCATCAAGTGGTGAGTACAGCATCCGCACGTCGCCGCCTTCTGCCTTAACAGAAAGCAGGTCTTTCTTTGAACCGGGAACGCGCATCATATCGCCGAATGAACAGAATATCACATTCTTCTGCGATGCAATTTCAATTGATTTATCGATTAACTCAAGTGATGTAACACAAACAGGACAGCCGGGACCGTGTATTAAATTTATGCCTTTTGGTAATAATTCATCAATGCCATACTTTACAATAGTATGTGTCTGCCCGCCGCATACTTCCATAATATTCCACTGTTTTGTGGTTATGTTATGAATGAGCTGGGAGTATCGCTCTGCTGATTCTTTATCCCTGTATTCGTTTATGTATTTCATAACATTAGTGAATTCCCGCGTATGCGGTCTTTAGGATTACTTTGGAAGAATCTAATCATTATTTTCATTTGGGGTTTAAGCCCGTTATTAATCTTAATAACCCACGACCTAAAGGTCGTGGCAACTCAATATTTTATTCATTACACATCCTGCGGTTTTGTGTCGTCGGATGAATTATTCTCTTCCAATTTTCCAAGCTCATCCATTTCTTTCAAGTATTCAAATACCTTCATTGCTTCGGCTTCATCAATCGTGTTTAAGGCAAAGCCAACGTGTACAATAACATAATCATCTGCCTTTGCTTCGGGAGTGAAGGCAAGATTAACATCTTTTATTATTCCGCCAAAGCTTACCTTTCCTGTTTTAACAAGCTCACTCTGTGAATCATCAATGCTTAATATTTTTCCGGGAATTGCTAAACACATTTTTTATCCTGTTTTCTATCAGGGCTAAAGCCCTTATTTTTGGAACCACCTTTCCCCGCCTTAAAATGCGGGGCTAATAATCATTATTCCATCCACCTTATAAGCTTATAGCTTTTTTCCCCTCCCTATGCGGGGAGGGGTTAGAGGAGAGGCTTGCATATTTAATTTGCCCCAGCGATATACCGCCGTCATTTGTTGGTACGCGCTGGTGCCAATAAACTTTATAACCATTTTTCTGTAATTTACTAATTGATTTTTCTATCAAAAACTTATTTTGAAAGCACCCACCCGTTAATATAACTCTTTCAAATTTTAATTTTTTTGCAATAGATAGAATTATTTCTGTTAATGTATTATGAAATTTTGCAGAAATGATATTTTTTGATATTCCGATATTTAAATCAGTAACAATTTCTTGTAATATTAAATGCCAATTGATAATCATGATTTCACTATTATATTCAATTTCAAAATTATAAGTTGACATTTCACTTTCGGTCAATTCAGCGGCAAATTCAAGTTCCATTGCTCCCTGGGCTTCAAAATTTACTTTCTGGCGGATATTTAGAATTGAAGCAACTCCGTCAAACAATCTTCCCATTGATGATGTTACCGGCGAATTAATCCCTTTATTTAACATTTGGTCAATAATAACCAGTTCTTTTTTATCATGATTGATATATTTTGCCGCCTCAATTCTAAATACATCATATAACAAGGCGTAACCGATTCGCCATATTTCGTGTATCGCTTTTTCACCGCCCGGCAGCCTGAAAGTTTTCAGATGAGCTGCACGTTTGAAATTGTTCCCATTAGGAACCAGGAATTCTCCTCCCCAGATTGTTCCATCTGTTCCATAGCCTGTTCCGTCCCACGATACACCAAGAACTTTGCCTTCAATATTATTTTCTGCCATGCATGATAGAATGTGCGCCCAGTGATGCTGAACCTGAAGCGTGTTACCACCAAGCTCTTTAATATATTTAGTTGAAATGTAATCGGGATGCAGGTCACAAACATTGAGGACAGGTGTTATTTCATAAAACTTTTCAAAATCATTAATTACATTTTTGAATGCTGATATTGATTCAACATTTTCCAGGTCACCAATGTGCTGGCTGATAAAAACATTGCTATCTTTATTTAATGCTACTGTATTTTTTAAATGCGCACCTGCTGCCATAACCGGTTTGGATAAACCTTCGATTTGTACTGGAAGAGGAGCGTAGCCTCTTGCGCGGCGGATTATCATCTCGCGGCCGGATATTATCCGGGCAATTGAATCATCAACATGTCTCATTATTTTCCGGTTATTAACAAGGAAATAATCAGCTATGCAGCCAAGCTTTTCAAGCGATGATGTTTCATCTATGCATATAGGCTCTTCTGATATATTCCCACTTGTTGCAATGACTGGAATATTAAGTTTTCTCATTAATATATGATGCAGCGGTGAATAGGGGAGCATAACCCCTAAATACGGATTTCCTGTTGCACATTCAATTGATAATATTGAAGTTACCCCTTTTTTCTTTTTTACAAGTACTATCGGTGATTCAACCGAAGTTAACAATTTTTCTTCCGCTTCGCTAAGTTCACATTCCTGTTTAACAGCATCAAGGTTTGGGAACATCAGGGCAAATGGTTTTTCATTCCTCCGCTTCCTGGTACGCAGCATCTTCACGGCATCCGAATTACGCGCATCAGCAATAAGCTGGTAGCCGCCGATACCTTTCAGTGCAATCACCATTCCTTTAAGTAACAGTTCTGCCGCAATTGAGATTGCTTCATTTTTTGAAGTTAAAATTTCGCCTTTCCGGTTCCACAGTTCAACCTGCGGCCCGCATTTGGGGCATGCAATTGGCTCGGCGTGAAACCTCCTGTTCATTGGGTCGGTGTATTCGGCATTACACTCGGGGCACATTTCAAACTCAGACATTGTTGTGTTTGCGCGGTCGTAAGGTAGCGATTTAATAATAGAAAACCTTGGTCCGCAGTTAGTGCAATTAGTGAACGGGTATAAATACCTGCGGTCATTCGGATCGAAAATTTCCTTAATGCAGTCATCACATGTGGAAATATCAGGTAATACGAGAGCGGTTTTTGCTCCTGATTCCTTGCTTTCTTTTATTTCAAACTTTTCAAATCCGGCAGGGTCTAAATAGGAATATTCAAAGCTTTGAATGAATGAATTTTTTGGTTTATCGGTTTTTAAACGGGTAAGAAAATCGTTAACGGTTTTATTGTTACCTTCAGCATCTATAAATACTCCCTGTGAAGAGTTGATAATCCATCCTTTAATTCCTAGCTCACCGGCCAGCCTGTAAACAAAAGGTCGGAAACCGACCCCCTGTACTGCACCATGTATTATTATTTTTACTCTGCTCATCATTCCTCACCCCCAACCCCTCTCCACATGGAGAGGGGAGGGTAATTCAATATTAGTTAAACCTTTTCGCTATGCTCAGAATTAATATTATTTAATATATATTCGCACCACTTATCAATGCCTTCGCCTGTTGTACATGATGTTTCGAAAACAAGGAGGTTTGGGTTTATTTTTAATGCATTGTTCTTTAATTCATTTATGTTGCAATTAACATAAGGTAGTAGGTCGATCTTATTAATCACCAGAACTTTTGAGTTCATGAACATTTTGGGATATTTAAGCGGTTTATCATCGCCTTCAGCAACACTGATTACAACAATTTTATAGTCTTCGCCTAAGTCGTAGCCTGCCGGGCAAACAAGGTTACCTACGTTTTCAATAATCAGCAGGTCCTTTCCTTCTATATCAAGATTCTGCATGGCATCTTTTACGAGGTTTGCTTCAAGGTGACAGCCGCCATTGGTTATAATCTGGACAACGGGCACATGATAATTAGAAACCCGCCTTGCATCAAGATCTGTCTGCACGTCGCCTTCTATTACTGCAATTTTTATTTTTTCCTTAAGCTTCTCAATTGTCCTCTCAACAAGACTTGTTTTGCCTGAACCCGGCGAGCTTACTATATTAACAGTAAACAGGTTATTCTTTTTGAACTGCTCCCTGTTCTTAGCAGCAATTTCATCGTTCTTCTGAAGTACTTTTCGTTCTATGGTTACAACGTTCATGCTGTTTCCTCCACGGCAATATTTAATTTTACTTCCTGCACTTGCAATTCATCACCCGAAAGAATCTCGGTGTTTGAAGAACCGCATTCATCGCAGATCATCATTCCGAATTCATTCGAAGTGGTCATATTGCAGTTATGACATTTCAGCTTAAACGGTATTTCAATAATTTCCAGCTCAGAGCCTTCAAGATCTGTTTGAGAGGTTATTGCCTGGTAAGAAAACTTAAGCGACTCGGAAACAACTCCTGAGAATTGCCCGACTTTGATAACTACAAATTTTACCCCTTTGATTTCATGCGCAGGGACATTCTGGTAAACCATTTCAACTATGTCTTTAGCTAATGATAGTTCATGCATAACTCATCCTAATACAAATATACTTTATTTTGGAATGTCAAAATATGACTTGTGTCATAATCATCGGATAACCGGTAAACTCAATTTAAGTAATTGATATTTAGCCGGTTACCCGATTTCGATTCTCAGGGAGAATCAATTTCTGATTGCCATTCTAAATAAATTTCCTGACCCAGCCATTGTTTGATTATCCTGGAAGCTTTTTCAACCAGGATGGGTATCTTATCTTTTATTTCACCGCTCAGGCCTTCCCTAATAATACCGATATCATGAATCCCGATAACAAGCGCTTTGATTTCATCGGGGAAATTGATGCTGAGCCTTTTTGCAAGTTCCATTAGCTCCGGAATGCCGACATAGTGGGGTGATAAACAGAATTGGTGCGACAGGTCCTCTTTGCTTAGCTCTTTTATTGAGCACTCAGAGGAGCTGCTTGAGGGAATTGAATCAAGGATCAGTACTTTTCTGTATCCTTCAAGGACATCCATCAGAGAAAATCCGGCGCTAGAAACCTCAAATATATCAACATCAGCGCCGAACCCCTTCTTCAATTCCCTTGCAGCTATCAAACCTGCAGCGTCATCGCCCATTATATCATTCCCAAGTGCAAGTACCAATATTCTGTTTGGATTTTCATACATGGGATTATAATTCAATTTCTTAACAATAATTAATTTTGGTAAAATATTTACTTACAAATATACCCAATAAAAAAGGGTTTTTCATGTACTTTATTTTACCTAAATGATGTCAGAAACTCTTTTGTAAACCAATAAATTACAATCTTTATCATATGCAATAAACACTAACTGCAATTGCCCGTTCGGTTGAGTAAATCAGCTCAATTCGTCTTGTGATTCCCAAAAATATTCTTCACCAATCCAGTTTTTAATAACTCTTGATGCTTTTTGAATAAATTGCGGGATCTTTTTCTTTATTTCTTCGCTTAAGCCTTCCCTGATCACACCTTTTTCCTTTATTTCAATTGCCAGGATTTTAATTTCGTGGGGGAATTGTATTTTGAGCTTCTTTGCAAGTTCCATCAGTCCCTGAATATCTACATAATGCGGAGAAAACAAATTTTGTTCCGAGAGATTTTCTTTCTTTAATTCTATTATCAAGCCGTTGGAATCATTGCCAGATGGTATTGAATCAAGAATCAAAACCTTCCTGTACCCTTCAAGAATATCGATAAGAGAAAACCCGGCGGATGAGACCTCGAATATATCAACTGCCCTGCCCAACTCTTTTTTCAATTCCCTTGCAGCTATCAATCCTGCAGCATCATCACCCATAATATCATTACCCAGGGCGAGAATTAATATTCGGTTTGAGTTATCGTTCATTAGGCTTATTTCATTAAACAATTGGTTTATTTTGCATTGAAAAGTTGCTCTGAACTGTAAGGATTATAGTGAGCAAATCTAATTATTAATTTATTCCGGTATTAGTAAAATGAATGCCTTACCTTCATGTCTGCTCTCATGGAGATAAGGCATTAATAATACACGGTTCACAGACGTATGTTTTGATAGATACATAAAATTAATAATACCTGACATGATAACAAATAGATAAAAGAGGTCTTTCTTTTATTTTTCCGGCTGCTAATAATTTTTTTTCGAACTTAACAATGTACCGTCTTTATCGTAAACATTAAGCTGGATCGGCCTTTGACCGGGCAGGGTATGTGTTGCACACCCAAAGCACGGGTCATATGCCCTGAACGCCATTTCGATCATATTTAATACGCCATCTGTAACTTCCGTACCTCTTTTAATTAATCCCATTGCCGCTTTTTTTATAGACATAGACATCGGAGCATAATTATTGGTTGTACCTACAATCAAATTAACCTTTGTTACAATACCTTTTTCATCAGTTGTATAATGATGCGTTAAAGTTCCCCTTGGAGCTTCAACTATTCCAAATCCTTCCGTAGGTGTTTCTGTCGGAATGGTCCTGATATCTTTTGAAGTTATTTGGGGGTCATTAATTAATTCATTAGCCCTTTCAGCTGCATACATAAGCTCGATAATTCTTGCCCAGTGCGTGGCAAGAGTATGATGAACAGGTATTTTGCCCGAACTTTCACCGGTAAATGTCTGGTAAAATTTTTCATATTCCTCCTGGGCTAACGGTGTTGCCATGCCGTCAGATACATTTACCCTTGATAAAGGAGTAGCCTGGTAAACGCCGCTTGAAATACCCTCAGCAAATCCCTTCCAGCCAACATTTTTAAGGAACGGATATTTTAAATATGTCCAGCTTTCAACATGTTCTGAAATGTGCTTGTAATAATCTTTTGGTTCGTATTTACAAAATTCTTTACCCTCGGGATCTATAACCCTGACTTTCCCGTCATAAAAATTGGTTTGATTGTTTTCATCAACCATGCCCATGTAATATGTTTTTTGTGTGAATGTATCAGATAAAATAAGGTCAACATATTCCGGATTCTTAAGCACAATATTATTGAAAACGTCAAAAGTAAATTTACCAAACTCAATAAAATACTCAAGGTCCTTTGCAAAAGCTTCGCGTTCCTGTTCCGAAAGCCCTCTTGAAACACCTCCGGGCATCGATGTTACCTGGTGTATCTTCTTACCCCCCAGGGTTTGAATTATATTTTGAGCAAGTGACCTTAACTTTATTACTTTCTTTCCTGCTTCAAGTCCGACCTTATTTATTAAACCTAAAATATTTCTTTCGGCTTTAGGCGCAGTTGGCCCGACTACAAAATCAGGTCCTCCAAGAGCATAAAAATGTACAGTGTGGTCTGCGGTAAAAAAAACAGAATACAATAATTCCCTTAGCTTTTTAGCAGCCGGGGGAATATCAACATGGTAAACGGAATCGCATGCTTTTGCCGAAGCCATGTGGTGCGCTTCAGGGCATACTCCGCAAATTCTGGTTGTAATTCTTGGCAGTTCCTCAACGGGCCTTCCCTGGCAGAATTTTTCAAAACCTCTTAATTCCGGAATAATGAAATAGCAATTTTCTACATCCCCGTCATCGTTTAAGAAAATATCGATCTTTCCGTGTCCTTCAAGACGGGTAATTGGGTCAATTTTTATTTTTTTCATAACTCAAAGTTTATATTTTATTAACTCATTTTAATATTCCCGCCTGCCTGGGAATGGTTAGTTTTATAATTTATTAACCTGTTTTTACCAATTCGCTTTGTACTCTTCTGAAAGTGGAGCCTGCCAGGGAAAATCTGTATAAACTCCCCAGCGGGTCGGCAATTTTATTCATAATTATTTGTATTTCTTCAGGTGAGGTTGCATCAATAACCGAGCTGAGTGCAGATATCATTTTTGCTCCCTGGTCTCTTACATTAGCAGGTGCACCGTAACACCCGCGGCATGGAACATTTGCTATAACGCACAATGCACCGCATCCGCTTCTTGTTGCAGGTCCCATACATAAGATACCCTGATCAAGAAGGCACTCATTCTCCTTCGGTATTATCTCATGCGGCCTGAAAAATTCCTTAATTTTTTTCTCTTTTCTTTCCCTCGGGCATTCGTCGCAGCAGCTCTTATTATCCGCTCCAAGCACTGTTCCTTTTGGGGGCAGCTCTTTTCCGTTCTTAAGAATATCTATGACAGCTAATATTGTTGCCGTAACCTGGAATGACTGGGGCGGGCAGCCGGGAATATAATAATCAACATCAACAACCTGGTCTAAAGTATTAACCGTGTTCCAGAGCTCAGGGATCGATATTTCACCCTCCGGCATCATTGTCCTGGTTACCGGCATTGTTCCTTTTGAGCTTTCTTCAAGAGTTATGGATTCTTTATATACATAATTAAGAATACTCTCTTTATCAAACAGATTAGCTAAGCCGGGAATGCATCCTTCCTGGGAACAGGAACCGAAAGCTATTAACAGCTTTGATTTTCTTCTCAGAAGCTTTGCCATATATTCATTTTCACTATTCCTGATTGCGCCATTAAAGAGAGTAATATCAATCGAACCGTCATCCATAGCTTCAACATCTTCGTACTTAAAATCCA
>Ga0315273_10014453_pt1 | contig 10171 bp, 13 predicted proteins | sample YL17G02_0_MG_FD_205753 | JGI IMG/M metagenome (GOLD analysis project Ga0315273, IMG submission 205753) | Sediment microbial communities from Yellowstone Lake, YNP, Wyoming, USA - YL17G02_0 | ecosystem: Environmental > Aquatic > Freshwater > Lake > Sediment | place: USA: Wyoming | collected... | reverse complement strand
GTTCGGCTTGGCAGCGTAGGACTGGCCGATGGGCGAGTCGGCGGTGAAGCGGGCGCGGTACTGAGTTCCGTCGTTGACGGCGTTGCCGCCGAAGGTCTTGGGCGTCAGTATCGCGGTCATCTAGGCTGCCCTCTTGACAATTGTGTTATCATCTAGTTCCCGCTCGAAGGACGGAAAACATGCTCGGTTACATCGCACTCGTGATACTCGGGGGCCTCGTCGGTGGGGCCATTGGTCGCCGACTAAAGCGCCACATCGCCAAGGGGAAAGACGACCGAGGCCAGTCATCGTAGCTGCCGCTCCAGTTCGGCCAAGAAGTCGCTGCCCCCGCCCTGGACGTGGACGTCGATCCTCCCATAATTGTTCATCCCCTGGTGCCCGATCGTGGATTGATTCACGGGGGTCGACCTGCTACCAACCCCACCGCCATAAGCGCCCGATGTGACCATGGCCCGGTTGAGGCCCGACATGGGGCTGGAGAGAGCCGATAGGCTGTCCGCGATTCCCTTGCCGATGCCAAGGATGAGACCGCTGCCGATCTTGACCCCTGCCTTTGAGGGCGAGAAGGGCCAGAGGTCGGCGAGACCGTCCTTGATGGCGTTGTATATCGACAAGCCAAAGCTTTCCGCCTGCCCGACGATCCAGTCCTTGAGCGACTGAATTCCCTCCCACAGGCCGTTGACTATCCTCTGCCCCCAATCGAAGGACCAGCCGAAAGCGGCTGTCAGGCCGTCCCAGAAAGCCCCGACGGCATTGCTGCCGAGCGTCCACATGGTGGTAGTGAAGCCGCCCAGCGCATTTGTTAGGTCCGCGAGGCTTCCCCCAGTCATGTCATTGACCGCGCTCCAGCCTGCGGCGAAGCCCGCCGCGAGCTGCCCCATAATGTAGCCAGCTGCATCGCCGAGCGGCGTGGTCAAGACCGCCTGGAAGATGCTCGCCATCGCCCCTGCGACGAGTTCTACCGCGCCGCCAGCACCGCTCAGGAAGCCCATAATGATCCCCGGGATAGCGGCGAAGGCAGCGCTGATCCAACCGGGCAGATTAGTCGCGAAGTCAAGGAAAGCCGTGGAGATATCGACCACAAGTCCGGGTATCGACACGAAGGCTTCAGCGATCCAGCCGGGGACACTCGCAGCAAAGTCCTGAATGCCCCGACCGATCTCCGCCAACAGGCCAGGGATAGACTTCAGCGCATCGGACAAGAGACCGGGGATCGCGCTGAAGGCCGCGCCTACGGCCGCTAGTCCGCCGGTGATCCAACCGGCGATTCGCCCGCCCAGACCTGCAAAGGTCTCGCCGATCTTGTCCCACGATATGCCTTTGAAAAGGCCGCCGATGGCCTCAGTGAGCGCCGGCGCAACGCGAGTGATGAGCAGCGCCGGAATGCCGAACAGGGCAAAGATGATTGCGCCAGCCACGGCACCGGCGAGGAAGCCGGCCCAGCCTGGCAAGGACTTTGCAAACTGCGGGATTCCCTCAGTGAACAAACGCGGTAGGGTTTGGCCGAAAAACACCTTGATTGCTCCGCCAAAATGCCGAATGAGGGCGACCATCAAGATCACGGGAAGTTCCGCGATGATCGCCAGGTAGGTCGCGAACGCGACGCCGATTGGAAGGGCAATGGCAGCCACCAGAACCGTACCGACGCCAGCAGCGGTAATGCCGCCGCTGATTGCGACAACTATGCCTCCACCGATAGCCGCTCCGAGGAGACCTATGAACTTATTGATGCCTCGAAGGACCTCCGGCGAGCCGCCGAGGCCGCCTAGAATGTTCCCTATCAGGTTCGCGAACCAACCCTTCGTCCCCTCGCCCGCCCCCGCCGGCGGCGTCACGACGACGTTCTGCGTGACCGTGCCGGTCACGGGATTGAGTACGTCGATGATCTTCGCGCCCGTCCTGATGACGTTCTGGAAGACGGTGCCCGTGACGTCGGCCAGGAACTGAATGACGTCGACGCCGGTCCTAATCACGTTCTGAGTGATGGTGATCGCCTTGCTGACCATCTGGGCAGCGGTCGATACCAGGTCCGCCACGGCGCCGACCACGTCCTTGAGGAGCTCGATGGGGAACGTGATGATTCCGACTGCAAGGTCAGCGATTGCCCCGACGAAGGTCGCCACTGTACCTACCACCATCGCGGCAACGAGCACGGCTATAGCGTCGGCAACCAGGGGGACGATATCGTTGAGGGCGCCGAAGTTGTCCGTCATGGATCGGCCATCGTCCAGCATATCGGCGATGTTTTTGCCCCATTTCAACACCGCATCGGCAGCCGTCAAGAGCCATTCCCCAATGTCCTTCAGGCTGAGGACGGTTTTGCCCAACAGTAGGAAGAACGTAGAGAGCGGGGTACGCGCTCCCGTGAGGTATTCGTTCAGAGAATCCCCCGTCGTCACCGCATACTTGATATAGGCCGCCAGGGCGCCGAAGACCGTAGTCAACCACTGAATCGCGCCGCCGAGTTTGTCACGAATGATCGGCTGTAGGGAGATCAGCAGGTCCATGAATCGCGTCAGGATGGGCAGGACCGCCAGGCCAATGACGAGTTTCACTCCCCCCAGCGCCTCGCCGAACTTCCGTTGCGCCAGCGTATACTCGCGAATCTTCGCTACATTGCCGGCCGAGAGTTCTAAGCCGAGTTTTCGGGCCTCAACGCTCATTTCCTCTAGCCCCTTGCTTCCGAGGGTGAGAAACGGGAGCATATCTATCCCGCTCCTGCCGAACAGTTCATTCGCCCGGCCCGCCCTCTGCACGGGATCGGTCATGCCCACGAAGGCATCCGCTATCTCCGGGATGAGGTCTGCCATTGGGCGGATATTGCCAGCGGCGTCGAGGACGTTAATACCCATATCAGCGAGGATGGGAGCGATGGGGCCGGCGCTGGCCGCCAGACCCTCGGTGCCGTCGAGGACACCGGTAAGTCTCTTTTCCAGAACGCCGAAGTTGCGCCCCAGATCGTCGGCGCTAAGGCCCATCATCTTGGCGGCATAGATGTAATCCGAGGATTTCTCTGCGGAAAGTCCCGTCAGCCGGGTCATCTCTGAGATGGAGGCGCCGAGCTGCTGTGTGCTGCTGACGGCGTCCATTATCGTCCGGAAGCTGACGTAGCCCGCCGCCGCCGTTGCTAGGGCAGCGCCGAGAGCGAGCACCTTCGAGGACAGACCGCCAGTAGCGTCGCCAGCGTTCTTGAGACCCTGCGACGCTTCGTCCTTGAGCTTGAGAAGAATGCTAAGGTCGGCGGTGTTCCCCATCCTCTTCCTCGCGCCGCCAGTCGTCGACCTGCGTCAGCAAGTCGGTCTGTTCCTTTGTCAGTTTGCCCTCGTCGTAGGCAACCGACGCCCGGCGGTAGGTGCGGCAGAACCCTATCGCTTGAACCGTCGCCCAGTCCTCCCGTTCGATCTGGCTCGGCAGGCACCGATATTCCTCGCAGAGATGGCTTATGAGGTCGGCATACGGCTGCGCTCCCTCGCCCTCGATGAACGTATCGAGGGCAACGAGGAGACTTTTGGGTTCAGGACCGCCGTCATTCGCTCATTGAATCTCTGCATGATCGTGGCTGCGAGTTCCGCCCTAAGACCGGCTATGTTTTCCGGCGTCACGGGCGCCGCGTCACTCCAAGCGACGATGACGGCAACCAACAGGCCCAACGCCTGATCTGTCAGGCCCTTGTCAGCGAGTTCCTGAATCTCGCAAGCCTCTTTCACCGGCAGGTCAACCAGAATGTCTACCCAGTCGCCATCGCCGAGGTCGATGCGCTCAGTTCGCTTCTCTGTCAGAAGCCCCACAAGTCACCTCTTCCTTCACCCCTACGGGTGAATGCGCGTGACCACGCTGCTGGCGGTGATCTCGTATGTCTCGTCGAGCATGGCGCCGATGGCACCGCCCTGATCGGAGAGCGCGACGTAGCCTTCCCAGGCCCAGTAGTCGCCCGACGCCGCGAAGTCCGCGTAGGAATAGAACTTCAACAGGGTGCGGTTACGCGCCGCATCCTCCAGGACATACGCTGCGTCGTCGTACCACTTGTTGAGCGTCACCTTGAAGTCCGACAGGCCGGGCCTGTAGGTCTTGAAGGTCGCGCCGAACTCGGTGTCCTCCAGCATGTCCGGCGGCATACTGAGCTTGAAGCCGTGCCCTCTTGAGATGGGGACGGCGACGGTCGCGCCGGCGTAGAGCCTCTGGTTCCTCGCTGTCTTCGTGGCCATGCTGCCACCTCCTTTATGCGGCTATGAGTTCCAGTGCTTGCTTGATGCGATTCTCGAAGGTCTGCTCGCGGACGGCCTCGTGCTGGGCCGCAGCGAGCTCCTTGCGTTCGCCGTCGTGCTTCAGGTAGTAGCGGATGAGCCGCTCCATCTCCTCCGGCGTCTTGAACACCGGCACGGTGTCGCCGAATATCTCCGTCAGCTCCGGGCGCCAGTCCGATATCTGGAAGGTCCCGCAGCCAGCGAGTTCGAACGACCGCGGACCTAGACTCTCCGCCTTGTCCGTGCTGGCTTGCCGGCAGCGGTACCACTTGTCGGCGCGGTGGAGCTGTAGGCCGATCCGCGTCCTCTGATAGATGGCCGCTGTCTGCTCGTTGTCGACGATGCACGGCGTCAGATATGGCTTCAACGGAGATTGCCGAAGACCTTTCCAATGTCCGAAGACGTGCAGGTCGATGCCCGACCAGTCGACGGCCTCGAAGAAGCGACGGCGGCGCGGAAAGCCGCTGCCGATGAACGTCACGTCGCAGTCCTGCTCGCCGTCCGCCGGCTTATGCCTCTCCGGGTTGTAGGCATGGCCCAGGTAGTACGATTGCGGGTTCAGTGCCCGGAACCGCTCGACGCTGAAACGGTCGTTGACAAAGCAGTAGCGGAAGATGGGCGCCAACTTCGTCCAGTTCTCGTCCTCGTAGGGGCACTCCGTCATATAGCCAGCCGTCGGGATACCGTCCCTACGCAGGAGCGCCAAGATCACCGGATGGATATGCACCGGTGCCACGGTCCAGACCAGGTCGACCTCGTGCGCGTGCGCCGACACGTAGATGCTCTCGCTCGCCTTGAGCTGGATCTTCTGCAGCATCTCCGCCGAAGCGCCTCGTCGACGTTTTGCCCAGCGTGCAAACTCCTCGAACCAGTTGACCCACTTGCCGTAGTCGAACGCGAACGTCTCGCAGCCGTTGGCGATGAAGCCGGCGACATGACCCTCGTAGACGTCGAACGTCGAATAGCGGGGTGCTGGCGCGACGACGAGTACCTTCATGCCAGCCCCCGAACGGCGCGGAGGCCGTTGCACGCCAAGGCGAGATGGGAGATAATAAGTGCGGCCGCGACGCGTGGGGCGTCCGACCGCATGGCACCGAAAGGAACCTTCCGATGCAACCTCAGTCTATCACAGCCCCCATTGAAAACTGGAGACCCATCCCCGATTACGAAGGCTGGTACGAGGCGTCCGACCTCGGCCGGATTCGACGCATAAGGCCGCCTACAGCCGGAGGTGTCCGGCCGCGTGACAGCGGCGGCATACTCCAGCCCGTGACTCACAATTGTGGCTATCTCCAGGTGTCTCTCTCTCGTGGAGGTCAAGGTAACGTCAGACAATTCAGCATTCACCGCCTGGTGATTGCAGCGTTTCTGGGTCCCTTCAGATCGGGCGAAGTGGGCAATCACCGCAATGGCGTGAAGCACGACAATCGCCTGAGCAACTTGGAAAAGGTGAGCGACTCGGTGAATTGTCGCCATGCCCTTGGCCACGGTTTGCATAGGCCCCCACGGGGCGGCGGCCACTGGAATGCTAAACTCAACGAAGATGCCGTCCGCGCAATTCGTCGCTCGGCTGATCGGGAGAGGCACATAGACCTGGCTCGCAGGTTCGGCGTCTCTCAATCGACTATCACCGAAATCGTCAAGCGGCGGAGTTGGCAGCATGTCTAGCTCGAACCTCACGGCTTTCTAGCAACAGCGAAGACCCCTACTGGGCCAACGCCAGGCACATCGCCCTCAGCAGCAATTCGGACCTCGGCGAACCCTACCCGGTCCAGCAGGTAGCGCAGGCCACTAGGCGTAAACCGCCAATAATCCGACGGATAACTGTGCATTTTGAAGGCGAAGTGAGTCGTCAGAATCAGCACGCCGCCGGGCTTGAGCGCCGCGTACATCCGCTCTATCGCCGTCCACGGCTCGATGATGTGCTCCAGCGTCTCGCAGCAGACGACGGTGGCGTACTCCTCGTGGGACTCCGACTTACAGATGTCGGTCACAACGTCCACGCCGGGCCCCCTCTGCAGGTCGATGCCGATGTAGCCTTTCTCCGGGAAGAGATCGCGGATCGTGCCGTTGACGAAATATGATCCCACCTCCAGCACCGGCGCTTTCGGCTGGTATACGGTGACGATGCCTTGCACCCAATCCTTCACTTCAGGTCGCGTGGTACACCTCCTCATTGCTTTGCAGGCGACATACTTGTACAATAGAAGGCAGCCGCGACGGTGTTGACCGTCCGGCTGCATGGCAGCGAAAGGAGCGACCCTTCCGATGCAACCCCAGTCTACTACATCCCTCGAAGAGTGGCGTCCCGTCTGTGAGTTTGAGGGTTGGTATGAAGTCTCCGACCTTGGCCGCGTGCGCCGCATTGCCCCGAATCCTCATGGCGGTATGAGTTTCCCCGAGCGGATTCTGAGGCCATGCCAGAGCCAGAATGGCTATCTCGCCGTCTCTCTCTCTTGTGGGAGGGATGGTCGGACGCAGAGACTCTTGATTCATAGAATGGTACTCGCCGCCTTCACCGGACCCTTCGCCCCTGATGAACAGTCCAATCACATCAACGGCGTCAAGGCTGATAACCGGCGGTGCAACCTGGAGAAAGTCAGTCGGCGTGAGAACATTCGTCATTCGTGGGTCAATGGTTTGCAACCGCCCGGTTACGGACGCAGATACCCCAACGCCAAACTCACCGAGGACATCGTCCGAGAGATACGTCGTCTGGCACCTCAGTTCTCCCAGGTTGACCTTGCCAAGCGGTTCAAGGTTTCCCAGCCCCTCGTTAGCCGGGTCATCAGTCGCCACCTGTGGGCTCACGTCTAAGCCGGGTCGCATGATTGTCTCCTTACTCCGCCGCCGCTGAGCAGCGGAAAGTGACGTCGGCCTGAAACGCCCCAGGTTTGTCAGTGACGGCGCCGTGGCTGCCGACCAGAACGAACTGCGTGTCGTCAACCGCGTCGCCGAGCGTCGGGTCGAGGTACACCGCAGCCACAACACTCTTCTCCCCGGCGGGCCACAGGTAAGCGTCGAGCGCGTCCTGGGCGTCCGTGCCGCGACCTCTGAAACAGCGCACGACCACTCGCACGTTCACGCTCACCAGGCCGTCTTCTGACAGCGGCTCGAAGAGCGGTTCGCCGGGCAGCACGACCGCCACGTCCTTGTCCGGCAGCGAGTCGGGCATGACGTCGTGCGCCGTCAGGCCGTCGATAGTAGCCAGCCGCGCCTTGAAGCCGTCCCGGATGGTAGCCCAGGTCATCGTTCCAGCCTCCCTAGCTCAGGGTGTAGGCGATATCAAGGCTCGCCCCGGTGCCGGCTATCGACTCGACCAGCAGTGCGACAGCGTTGTTGCCCTTGACCTGCACGCTGATGCGCTGTCGCAGCGCCCCGTAGGTGGCGGCAGTGCCGCCGAACGTCAGGGGAATCGGAGTGCCGGCGTGATAGGTGCTGGTGAGCGAGTTGTAGAAGAACGGCACGACGACGAGCGCAGGACTTTGGGCGTCGCCTGTGATCGTGAGGGAGAGGTCAAAGTCGCAGTATCCGTGGACCTCCTCATAGCCTGTCGTGACCTCGGGGGAACAGTCGACAGTCTCTGTAGGGATGGCGTAGGCGACGTTCACCGCCGCGGTGGTAGCCGCTTGGAGGCCCGTGCCGACGAGGGTTATGTAGACCGAACCCGCTGCGCCGCCGGCGGTGACGTGGCCGACAGAATCAATCAGTATCCCGCTCGCTCGTTGTGCCTCCGTGATCCGCCCGACCCACTTGGGATCGGCGTCGACCGAGCAGTAGATGTCGTAATGCGTAGCCCCGACCACCGCTGCGAACGCCGCCTTGATCTGGTGATTCAGCGTGATCGAGATCGACGCGGCTGCGCTTGGCGTTGTCCGGCCATAGGCATTGACCGCCACAGCCTTCACGTAATGAGTAGTTGCAGCAAACACCCCTACGGCATTGATATCCGAGACGGTGATCGTGCCGGGAGCAGCCAAGACATCGGGCCCAATGATGCCCGCTCGGTAAGCAGTCGGTGTCTTCATGGAGCTATCCCCTTTCTCGCGCTATTTGCGCCACTCGCTTTCCATGCTCGCTACCGCCCGTGATACCAGCCTGGGCAGGGCATTGCGCCCAGCATCCGTCGCCTTCTTCATGAAGAAGCGCCCCTTGATACCGCGGCGGGCTATTGATCGAGCCAGGACGAACAGAGCCCCGGCCGACGTGCCGAAGCCGTGTCGCCGGGCCCAGCCCGCGAGTGCCTGCGGCGGGGGCATCCGTCCACCTGGATGCCGGCCGTACTCCATGACCGGCGCGTACTGCAGGCCGGTGAAGACACGAGCCATCAGCGGCTGAACCTCCCGCATGATGCTTCGCCCCAGCGCGCCAGTGTCCCGGGGGGTGCCCGATCGCGCCTCGCGCTGAACGAGAAGAGCGAGGTCAGAGATCATCTTGGCGACAGGGCGAAGGATGATCTCCTTGTTGCCGAGCTTACGCGTCAGCGCCTCCATGCCCTCTAGCTGAATGGTCAGCGGACCAGACGTCATATCGCTATCTTCCCGTAGTGCCTGATGAGCTCGTCGATGATGGCGTTTGCCTGCTTGGAGGTGCCGAGGACCTCGCCTATCTCAGACATAGAGTTCTTCGCCCGCGGCGTCTCAAGGCGCAGGATGGCCGTCAGATGGATGCAGCCGCGCTGTATGGCTCCGGGGACGGACGGCCAGCCCCACTTTGCGGTGATGTCAACGAGGCGCGCCGGCGGCCAGTTCAGGGACTTTGTAGTCCAGTCCGGGATGAACAGAGCGGTGTAGGGCTTGGGCTCCGGGCCTTTGAGGGCGTTCATCGGCCAGACGACGCAGTCGGTCCCGATGGCGTAGGTCTTTTCGCAGACGCCGTCTGCGTTCTCGTCGACCTTCACGGTCGTCGGAGCGGCGGACATATCGTCGACCTGGAGGAAGCGCTCGCCCCGGCAGAGCTTCCAGGGGTTCTCGGCCTCGGGGAACAGGGCACCGGTGTGGGAGGTGTAGAACTGCCGCGCTACGTCGGCGGCGTCCTTCGTGAAGAAGCGCCCCAGCCTCTTCTCCATGTAGCGGGCGACGGCGGTGAGGTCCACGACGATGTCGTCGTCTGACCCCGTGGAGTCGATGGTGGTGGCAGTGCGGTATTGCTCTGCCGTGGCGTATGCGTCAGTGACGGCAGCAGCCATCTTCGCCCCCCTCTCTGCACAGGCAACGAGTACAGAGGCGTCAGCTATTCAGTTGGAGCCAGTGAGCAGACCGGGTGCCCCGGACGCGGCTTGCCGTCGGGCCCGAAGCAACACCCGCAGCTGTTGCAGTGAGCACAGCCCGCCTTCGGCCCGTCGGGGTCGTGCGGGAACAGCTCGGCTTTGCAGTGCGGGCACTTCTTGGCCCTCGGGGGCTTCGATGGAGGCTCCGGCTCAGCTGCTGTTTCCTCGGGTTCGGACTGCTCCGCAGCGGTCTCCGGATCGGCCTCTGGCGCAGTCTCCTCTTCGGACTCGGCTGCTGGTGCTTGCTCCGATTCCTCCGCAGGCGGTTCGGTCTCCTCAGCGGCGGGCGGCTTGTCCTCCGGGTCTTCCACTGGCTTCACCCCTTTGTCTTCAGGCGGGCCGTGAACCGCCTTGCTCACGGCCCGCCTCTTGTTTCGTTTGGCCATCGCTAGTTCGCCAGCACCTTGATCAGCTCGGTGAGCGTCTGCGTCGGCGGCGTCCGCCCGGTGCGCCGGTATCGGATGGCGGTGGCGCCGGCTATGACAGCGGCCGTGGCCTGTGTCAGGACGAGACGGGCGAACTGCTCGCCCGGTCGCCAGACGTCGATGCCGTAGGTCTTGCCGCCCCCGGTCGCAGCCAGGATTTGCGTCAGGGCTGCGCCGGTGACGTCCGCCACGCCCGCGCCAAAGCTCGCGTCCTCGTGGGTCTGCACCTTCGC
>Ga0315273_10014452_pt1 | contig 10171 bp, 16 predicted proteins | sample YL17G02_0_MG_FD_205753 | JGI IMG/M metagenome (GOLD analysis project Ga0315273, IMG submission 205753) | Sediment microbial communities from Yellowstone Lake, YNP, Wyoming, USA - YL17G02_0 | ecosystem: Environmental > Aquatic > Freshwater > Lake > Sediment | place: USA: Wyoming | collected... | reverse complement strand
CGGCTTTGCCGTCTACATTGGGAGGAGAAAGCTCTATCCCATCATGGTGACGGAGAAGCAACTCTGCACCATGAAGGTGGTGGTACGTGGAGCGGGCGGTCACGGATCGATGCCGGTTCGTGGCGGCGCAATGGCCAAGTTGGCCGGAGTACTTCAGAAGCTAGATCAGCACCGTCTGCCGGTGCATGTCACACCGGCCGCGCGCCAGACTGTCGAAGCCATGGCACAGGCGCTGTCATTCCCTTCAAACTGGGTTCTCCGGCAGACCCTGAACCCAATGATGACCGACCCCATACTGGCTCTGTTTGGTACCAGAAGACTGGCCATTGATCCGCTCTTCCGCAACTCGGTGGCGGCGACCGTCGTTGACTCCAGTAATAGGTTCAACGTGATCCCCAGCGAAATCAGCGTTGAGTTGGATGGAAGGCTTCTACCTGGATGCAGCCCCGATCAGTTCGTGGTTGAGCTGCGCCGTCTCATTGGCCAGGAAGCGACACTCGAAGTGACTCGGTACGATCCCGGCACGGCGGAGCCAGACATGGGGTGGTTCGGTACCCTGGCAGAAATCCTGCGCCAGGCTGACCCCGAGGGCGCTCCGATTCCTCTTCTGTCCAGCGGTGTCTCAGACGCTCGCTTCTTTCGCCGACTGGGAATCCAGACCTACGGATTCACGCCGATGCAGCTGCCGCCTCATCTGAAACCGTGGGAACTAATGCACAGTCCCGATGAACGGGTGCCAGTGAGCGCCATGCAGTTTGGCACGGATGCTGTCTACGAGGCCCTGAGGCGCTACAAGGCCCAGTGACACTTCCGGGTCACAATCCGACGTAATGTTCAAGATGGGTACAAGGGTTGGTACCAGACCACCCATTTTCAACAACAAATAGGGTGTCTTACGTACCGGGTCTCCCTCACAGCCCGCAGTTTCTCCGTACTCAGCGTGAGCTTGCCGAGAATAGCAGTGGTCGTACAGCATCCAGGGGATGATAAAAGTGGCCATCTGGAGCCAAGAGGGTGGGGTTGGAAAGAGCATATGAGGCGGCAACTGCGCTTCGCTTGGATGAGACATTGAAATGCCCGAGGTGTGGCCAGACGTCCGTCGTCTGGGTCAAATCCTTCATATGCTACCAATGTGCGGATTGCAGGAAAGCCTTCACCAAGGATGAGCTAAGGCTATTCTTGGCCACGGGCATAGAGAAGACAGCAGAGCCAGAACCCCCACAAGAAGAGCATCCAAAGGAGCAGGTCGAAGAATCAGCAAAGGAGGTAGTACCGTCTCATATGGCTTCTGATGCTCCAGAACAGTCAAAGCCCGCCACTCCTTTGCTGGTCTGCCTAAACCCACAGTGCAAGAAACAAGCAATGGCGCTTAATCGAGCCGGTGACACATACGAATGCCTAGCTTGCAGACACACCTTTCCCAAGCCACTTGTCGATAGGTACAATCAACAGACTGAAGCAGCGAAGAGAGAACTGGAAGTATTGAAGGAAAAGGAAACCAAGGGATGGATGGGCCATCAGTACTTTGATGACGAGAAGAAGAAATGGCGAGATGGCCAGCGGCCCAGGCGGATAGGCACCAACTGGCTATTCATTATCATTCTACTCATAGTAATCATCGCTGTGACAGCCCTGATTCTGAGCCACTTCTTTCCAGACTCTAGGTTTACCATATTCGTCTGGTAGGCTCACATGAAAGGCAGCCTCCTTTCATGCCTTGAGAGGCCGTCCTCCCATGTTCCTTCAGACCCAGATGGTCGCAGGGCGCGTCTACAGGGGTCTGCACAAGAAAGGAACGATATTTGCTCTCCTCAAGAGCAAAGCGTACCGGGAGTCACCCACCATCTCTCCGTGGCCCTTCAGCCTATCTCCCTTTGTATCCAAGCTCAGGTTGACAGCCTCCAATTTCTGATGCTATTGTCACAGACCAGAGCGTATAGGGATGCCTTATCGAGATGCCCGCTATGGCGCACCGGAGGTCTGCGAGTACAATGACTGTCGCAGCGGCGGGATCTCTTATAGGGAAACTGATTTAACGCTCCATACTTGGCTGTGGTACTGCGCTAAATGTCATAGGAGTTTTACCACATACTGTTGGTGTACCGACTGTCTGCACGGTGGGAAGGAGTACTGCTCTGACATAGGGTCTCTTGCAGCGACAACCTGCCAACAATTCGTCTACAGACGGGACCGGCCATTCAAGCGACGCTTCGAGCAATGGCCAGTTAAGCCGGATCAGGGCGCTACTCGAAGACGACTTGTGCCCAGATGGGCGTCTACGGGCTGCCTTTTGATAATCATCGGAACCATCATGGCTGGGTTAGGACTGCTGACCTACATCATGATATAGCCAGCGGGTTACTTGCCCCTTCAGCCCCAGATGGTCACAGGACATCCCCCTCCGTATCCGGGCTGAGGTTGGGGTGTACAATGTTCGCAGAGCATTCCGGCTCTATCTCTCAGAAACACTCCACACTGGTCTGAGAAGACAGGATGAGCGGCAGGCGAAGACGCAGAAGGGCATCTGAGCGTAGGCTAGCGAACCCAGCTAGGCGAACGCCTATTGCGATTGCTGCCATAGTCATCATCGTACTGATTGCTTTGGCTGTTGGGTTGGCCCGAATCGTTGGACGGTGACCCTGCCGGCCCCCTGTCGAACTCCACCCTTCCCCCCTCTATATCCAGGCAAGGTTGGGCTGGCATAATGCCCGATAAGCCTTCCTAAAACGGAGCCGCAAAAGGCCATTTCAAGGGGTGATAACTGGACAACTTTCGCTCCCCTACCTCTATAGACTGCCACACCGTCAACGCTTGGCTGCTGCACAAGAAGCATTTCCATTGCTGTCAACACTTATCGGAACAAGCGTTATCATGGTTAACTGGAGTATCACGGAGACCAACAAGGAGGGTAGGGAGTTCAGGTATAACGGTGGCAGTGTCTTTCGCATGAAGAAAGGCAAGGCTGTTTATGTAGCGGACTACATCTCCATGGTAGGACTGCCTCGACTCTCAACTCTGACAAAGCCATCTGGCAAGGCACTGGTGGAAGGAGGTGTTGAGTCTATGGCTACAAAAGCGAAAGCAGCAAAGCCGAAGGTTGCTGCTAAGACAATTAAGGCAAAGGCGAAGAAGTCCAAGAAGTAGATAAGGCCATTGATCTGAGAGAAAGCCCATCCCAAATGCAGATGGGCTTTCTTCGTTTCTGGCAAAACTGCTACCCTCCCACCATCCCCTTTTGGAGCCTCAGACTGTCCTCCCCCTACCCCTTCAGCACCAGATGGTCACAGGGGGCGTATGAGAGGTTCTCCTGGACTCCTACCCTCGGATTTGTTACCATGTTTTCCGGGCCTCGATCTGTCAGAACGCCCACATGCTCTGAGCATGAAGTCTGCAAACGGATTTGCAGACAACTATGTTGGGATACAGTGTGACGGTTTTGGACACCTGAGAACAAACTGGGGGTTTTGGCCAAAATGGATGGTGAACCATTTCCCCTATAGTGAAGTCAGTTCTGCCATGGTAAGATAGTGGACAAATGACTGAGTCAGGGAAGGGAGTGCCTATTGACCGCGCAGCGAAGGCCTTGGGCAAGAGCCCGAAGACTATCGTTGACTGGATCCATAGAGGCAAACTCCCAGCCCACAAGGAAGACGTTGCCGGCCATGAGGAATGGCGCGTGGACGTTGACAAGGCCGATATTCTAGTGTGCGAATACCTTCTGGTAAAGAAGGACGAAGATATCTCCCGACTGGCGGAAGAGGTGGCCTTGCTGAGGTCGCAAATCGAGGCAAAGGACAAACAGATATCGGAGATGCACGCCCTATTGACCCGGACTCAGCGGAAGGCCTTGTCGGAGCCAGGGAAGGCGCCCTGGTGGCAGTTCTGGCGCTAGAGAGCGCCACAGAGCCGCACCAGGATGTGCAGAAGGGCCGTTACACCATCCGGGTGTACATCCCCACAGAAAGGGGGATCATGGACAGCAAGCAATCGAAAGCAGAGAAGGCAAACTCCACGGTCTTGAGATTCCGCAACCATCCTCCAGTCCGCATTCACGGCGGATCTGAGAGACTTTTCCTCCTAAGACGCACCTGCAACAGAATGGGGTATCTCCGAGCACACCGCAATCAGAATGGAGACTGGCTACTTTGGTACGAAATCAGTCCTTGGTCTTGGTCCAAGAATTCAGACCCAGAAAATGAGTTCATTGGCATCTTCCAACCAGGAATGGATATCTTCAATAGCGAGGCTTGGAAGATGTGGAACGAAAGTCCCTTCTTTATGGAAACAGCAGAGGGCGGCGGATCAGGCGTGGAGATACAACTCGATAGCAAGGGACTGGCACAAGCACAGATATGGTTAGAGACGCTGGGACTCTCCACAGTCCAAGAGTTCTGAAGATGACCAGCAAGACCAACAAGGAAGGTGCCGGGGTGGGCAGAGATGTCCACCCTTCTTCGTTGTTGCCCTACCCATTCAGCCCAGCAGACACCGGACGCTCCTCCCTATCCAAGCTGAAGTTAGGGCGAAGGATTCCTCCAGTTGCCTCAGGAGCCGAAGGTATCGATTGCTGACCCTGTCGGAAAACTCGTTTGCCCAACCGAAGACTGTGTGCTATACCAGAGACAGGACCAGTTGGAGGTCATTAGGTGAAAAGGAGAGCCTCCGTCCAGAGAGAAGGTGATTTGTAGCATGATGTGGCAACACTGGCATGACGGGAATGTGCAAGGTATTGGCGGATGTGGTGGGTGCCATCCGGGAGCAATCGTTGGACTTGTTCTTCTGGCAGTCCTTGTTGGACTGGCAGTCTGGGGCATAGTGGCGCTACTGAGACATGGTAGATCAGGATCAGCCGACAAAGGAAACGGTGCCATGGCTACAGCCAGGGAACGCTATGCCCGAGGCGAGATCAACAAAGAGGAGTTTGACCAGATCAAGAAAGACTTGCGTTAGCTGCCTCACTCATACCCTTCATACAGAGGGAAGTCGCGCCGGCGGCCTTGTTCAACTATCCCACCTCAAATGCGAGAAGTGTGGCGGCGAGTTCGATTACGCGTGGGTTTCCTTCGGGTCGTTCACAGCGGTACGTCTCGGCCCCTAGCGGTACTTCGCGTGTCCTATCTGCAACAAGAGGTCCGTATTCGACATCTGGGATACCAGGGTTGATCCCAAGACGCATCACTGCGACATCCAGATCGGCCCCAGCTAGGCAATAGGTGTCCTCCCCTACCCCTTTCAGCCCCAGACGGTCACTGGGCGCGTCCACGAGGCATGGCGGCCACTGGTGATAGACCCCATTATCGGTAGTGATGTAGGTGGAACTTATGCCTTGCCCCCTCGTATCGAAGCTGAGGTGTGTGTGTCATCCTCTACTCTCTGGACTATGCTGGCCGCAATCCACCTACACACGTCCTCAAGGAACCACAGCCACCGCTCACGGCAAGACTACTCATGGGGGAGGGGAGGCAAAGGATGGGCCACATTGTCAACGCCGACCGCGAGTACCAGCTGCTGCAACGAAGACTTGATCAAAATGTCACTGGAGCTCCGGAATCACCTGTCTTTATGAAAATCCTGAAGCTTATGTGGTCTCCGGAGGAAGCCGAAATTGCAAGGCGCCTTCCCCTTACACCTAAACCATTGGATGTTCTATCACGGAGGCTCCGTATGCCCGAGGACCAACTCTGCGACAAACTGACTGAGATGGCGCTACGTGGGGTTGTCAACGACATGGAAATTGAGGGTAAACGCTACTTCTCACTGCCGCCAGTTGCGATCGGCTTCTTCGAGTGGACCTTCATGCGTGCCCGAGACGACATGCCAATGGCGGAGCTAGCCCGTCTCTTTGATGAATACTGGAGGAGCGACGACCGTTTCGCCCGTGCGGTGTTCCCGGGCAAGACACAACTTGGCCGCTCGTTGGTCTATGAGGAAGCGCTACCCCAAGGAGATCACATTGAAGTCCTTGATTGGGAGAGGGCCAGCCACATCGTTCAATCTGCGTCAGCCGTGAGCGTTGGAATGTGTCAATGCCGCCACATGGCAAGTCACTTGGGGAGAGTCTGTGAGAAACCCATGCAGACCTGCCTGACATTCAACCACGCAGCTGAGATGATGGCAAAATCCGGTCATGCTCAACTCATTACAACCAGCGAAGCGATGAGAATACTAGAGAAATGCAAGGAGGCCGGGCTGGCGCAGGTCGCTGACAACGTACAGCGCACTGTGACCTATATCTGCAATTGCTGCGGATGCTGCTGTGAGATGGTGCAAGCCATCAAGACATTTGACATACGCAAAGCGATCGTTTCGTCCAATTGGATCAGAGAGGTTGACCTATCCAAGTGCAGGGGATGCGGCAAGTGTGCCAAGGTCTGCCCAGTGGACGCAATCGAGATCGCCGAAGAGGGGGAAGGTAAGCAGAAGAGAAGGTGGGCAGTCTGCGACGATTCGCTGTGTCTGGGCTGCGGAGTCTGCTACCCAGCCTGCAAGTTCGGTGGGATCGTGATGAAACCCCGTGCAAAGAGGGTCTTCACACCGGAGACCATTTTTGATCGAATGATGTCCATGGCCATTGAGCGAGGAAAACTGGGCAATATCGCCTTCGACGACCCTGAAAGGCTGAGCTACCGCGCGCTTGGACGGGTTATGAACATTCTAGTGAAATCTCCGCCTTTCAAAGCCGCGATGGCTATCGAACCGCTGCGATCGAACTTCCTCAAAACCGTCGTGAAGACTGCGAAGAGGGGTACGCCAGAGGCTGTCGTCAAGCAAATTTGTTGACGTCCAAATTCTTGGGTCATAGTCACCAAGGGTGGGCAGAGATGTCCACCCCTTCTGTTTCCCCCACCACCCCTTCAGCCCCAGATGGTCACGGGGGCTGATGATACTCCCATCCTATCCCCCTCTATATCCAAGCTGAGATAGAAGTCACATACAACGGGTGACGCTTTGCGGATAATTCTATTGGCCTTAAAGCAGGGGCAATGATGGTACAGGCCAAGGAGGGTAGCCAGTGAAAGAGCGAGAGGTCAGGAGATACCTAGAGTATATGGGGTTAGAGCTTCCCCACCCATCGGAGAGGACAGTTGTTAGACCACCTTCAGGCAAGGAGAAGCCCGCAAAGACGAAGAAGAGGCGAAGCAAGAGGTAAGCCTGTACGATCGTCCGCTATCTTTTGTAAGTCCACCATGCCCTCGTAGGAACTCAGGCCGTCCCCTCATCCCTTCAGCCCCAGATGGTCACAGGGGGCGATGATACTCCCATCATTGGCAACCACTCTCTATCCAAGGCGTGAAGACTTTGTGACCCAGCCACGTCAGCCTGAGACTCGCCGGTGAACTGCTTGCGTTACCTTGAAGAGTGAGGCTGGCCGCAGCGGCGGGGAATTCTGGCAGGGTGCCAGGAGAATCACCATTACCCCAGCCCCATGATAAGGAGAGAGATGGCCCTGAAATCGCTGCTAGAGATGCTGGATCCCACAGCTTGTAAGGGACCCCCAGTTCTTGGGGAAGCGATACCTTGGAAGCAGGTTGAGGGTCACTTCCTTCGAGTAAGATGGTGCAACTTCTTCGCATCGATTGAGGACGGCACAATCAAAGCAGATCCAATAGGCGCTTACGCAGCACTTGAGGTTGAGTGTCCGAGCCTCACCGGTGACGCTGTTATTGTCGTGTCAAGCAAGGCCGACTTCAGACATCTCTGGGAGTTGTACAAAGAGAGACAGGTGGCAGATGATGAAGAGGTTCTATTGAGTTACGCTCCTGCTGATCAGAAGAGATCATGGGAACCGATCAGGATGCTACTGCCATGCCTTGACATCATGGTATATCCCAAAGGCCACTTGAAGCAGGCGTACGATCCGAAATTCAAACCTCAGAGTTGGGCAGCCTGGAACCAGGAAAGAGCGAGATGGAGACCGTTCGACTTGTGGAATTGAAACCTTCTGCGTGTCCCTCCAGCCCCATGTACAACTTCAGGCCGTCCTCTCCTACCCCTTCAGCCCCAGATGGTCACATGGGGGTCTGCACAATTCCGCCTCTGAATTCAGCCGGTTAGATATCCAAGTCAAGGTTGGGCTGGTATAATGCCGGATAAGCATTCCTAAAACGGAGCCGTAAAAGGCCATTTCAAGGGATGATAAGTGGACGGCTTTCGCTCCCCTGCCGTGTTCTCACGCCACACCGTATTGGCTTGGCTGCTGCACAAGCAGCACCTCACCGATGAATCCAAGACTGAAGACATCGTGCAGATCGCCAGAGACATCTACGGCCTGCACGCCACTGGCCCCACGACGCCTTACGTGTCCCTCTTCGCCAGAGCCAGGAACTTCACCAGGGACAAGCTGGATGAAGAGCTTTATGGCAAGAGGACTCTCGGCAATATCCGGTGCGTCAGAACAACGGTTCACATCCTGCCGAGAGAAACGATTCCCATCGCCTTTGCAGCGACCAAGGGCATAGTCGAACCCAATTCAGAAGACTTCTGCCGGCACCTGGGCATCACGAAAGAACAGTACGAAGATGCGTCGAGAGAGATACTGAGAATCCTCAAAGGCACGGGCATGTCCACCTTACAGATCAAGAAGCAACTGGGAGCCAAGCTCAACGCCTCCCCTATCGTCAACCTGATGTGCGACCAGGGGCTGCTGATGCGCGGCCAGTCGGGCAGAGGATGGAAGAGCAATACCCACACATATTACTTGTTCAGCGACTACTTCCCTGAGATGAATCTGAACGCAGTAGACCAGGCCCAGGCCAGAGAACTGACCGTCGGGCAGTACCTGGCCGGCTACGGGCCAGCGACTGTGAGGGATATTTCCTGGTGGACGGGCTTCACGCTGACGGAGGTTCGCCGGATGCTCCAGAGCCGGGCACACGAGACGACAGAAGTGGCTATCCCGGAATTGGAGGAGACATACCTGATGCTGGCTGCGGACGAAGCCGCCATGAGATCACTGGAGTTCTCTGATAAGCCCGTGGTGAACCTGCTGCCGGCTTCCGATCCCTACCTAATGGGCTACAAAGAGCGGGAGCGATACCTGGACTACAAGTACTACGAAATGGTGTTTGACCGCTCCGGCAACGGCACGTCAACCATCCTGGTTGATGGCAGAGTCGTCGGAGTCTGGGACTTCAGCGAAGGGCCCAAGCCCACGGTTAAGGTCTTCCTGTTTCACGAACTTGAGAAAAGCATACTCCGCATCGTGCAGTCGCGCGCCCGAGCCATAGGCAGGTTCATCGGTGACAAGGCCGTGGCGATCGAGATGTGCGATCAGATGGTGCCACTGACACAGAGAACGGCTGGCGGATTCATGTCGCCGCTCAGACCTTCGACCGGCAGGAGAACCAGCACTCCATGACGTCTTCTATTTGTTCGCCCTCAGAGAAGAGTGCCTACGTACCCGGGCAATCGCCTGAGGCGATTCGCCCATGCCACCCGTCGGGGGGCGTGCAGAGGGGCGAAGCCCCTCTGCGTTTCTTCATTAGGGGGTGGGGAGGCACAGGGTTGAAGACGAGTCTCGAGATAGCGCTGGCAATTCAAGGCCAGTGCTCAAACTGACGACGAGGAGGTGATCAGATGGCTGAGACCAAGGAACTGATAGCGTATTGCGGTCTGTACTGCGGGGATTGTCCCAACCACAAGGGCGAAATCGCCGACCTGGCCCGAGACCTGAGGAAGAAGCTGCGGGAGGCGAAGTTCGATCGCACCGCTCAGGGCCTATCCAAATACTTCAAGGAGTTCCGGAACTACGAGCAGTGCTATGAAGTGCTGGGAGGAATGGTCAGGCTGCGCTGTAAAAGGACATGTCGCAGCGGCGGCGGGCCTCCTGCATGCAAGGTGAGAAGTTGCTGCACCAAGCGGGGCATCGGGGGTTGCTGGGAGTGCCAGGAGTTCGAGACCTGTCAGAAGCTCGACTTCCTGAAGCCGATCCACGCCAACCTCAAGAATATCAGGAAGCTGAAGAAACAGGGGACTGAAGCCTTCATTGCGGCAACTCGGTACTGGTAGAGCGCTCGTCCAGAGCCTGCGGCACCAACATGCCGCCGGAATCGTGTCAGGCATCCCAGATCAACCGGACCGCCCTCTAATCTACTCCTTCTCTTTTTCCTTCTCCGTCGCCCGTGCGTCTATGATCTTCTGGGCCTGGAAAGCCGGAACCTCTTCGTAGTGG
>Ga0315273_10014450_pt1 | contig 10172 bp, 12 predicted proteins | sample YL17G02_0_MG_FD_205753 | JGI IMG/M metagenome (GOLD analysis project Ga0315273, IMG submission 205753) | Sediment microbial communities from Yellowstone Lake, YNP, Wyoming, USA - YL17G02_0 | ecosystem: Environmental > Aquatic > Freshwater > Lake > Sediment | place: USA: Wyoming | collected... | reverse complement strand
CCGTTCCCGTTCCCGTTCCCGTTCCCGTTCCCGTTCCCGTACCCGTTCCCGTTCCCGTACCCGTTCCCGTTCCCGTACCCGTTCCCGTTCCCGTACCCGTTCCCGTTCCCGACAGGGATCATTTTACTCCCCAGTCAGCCTCGACGGGCTGCGAGAAAACTAGCGACTCACGGGGCACGTCGACCGGCTCTGAACACGGTCGAATGTCTACCTTCGGCGACTTCCAGTCCTTGATCGCGTTGACGTATCCGATCGACTCCCATCGAAACAGCCACACCGCATTGTTGAGCCGGATTCCGGGGGCGCTCGGATGGTCGGAGGGCAGCGGCGAGGCATCGCCTGCGAAGATCCAGCCACGGTCGATGATGCAGACCATGCGCGGTCCCGTCGGCGCGGGCTTCACACTGCGCAACTTCTCAATCTCTTCCGCCATCTCTGCAAACGTCATGTCACTCGTCGATTTCATTTTCTCTCCTTGGTTGATTGTTCACTGAGCAACGCCTCTGCCGACGCGAGGCGGGCGCGGAGGTCGGCAAGCTCGTTGCGGGCCTGAGATAGTTCTCGGAAGGGCCATGGCTGATCGTCGGTTTCGCTCACGGTTTCACTTCTCCTTATTGCGTTTGCACCATGTATCTAGACTCTGTGGGGGCACGCCCAAAATGGCTGCGGCTTTCCTTCGAGAGCCTCCCCGTGATCGGGCTTCCTTGTACTGTGCCACAGTAAACCCGTAGTCTGCGCGGGGGGCACCGCGAGGGCGGTTGGATTGTTTAACCATGAGCCAGAGTCGTCGTTCCGCGATACGCAATTCCGCGCGTAGTTTCTCGATCCTGTGAACTAGATCGACAACCGCCTTTACTCGTAGAGGGCGTTGTTTGCTCATAGCTTCCCCTTCCCGCCGTCGAGGAGGGCGAGCACATCGCGCAACGGGTCACAGTAGGTGCAGCGGCCTTTGGCGTAGCACCACGCCTCGTGCGCGGCCAGGTTGTCGAGATGTGCGCTGACGCATTGCCGCACGCTCTCCACCCGTTCACCGAGGTCTACGTCAGCCGCAGACCTGACGGCGGGGCCTTGGAATACTGGGCCGGGAACGCGGGGCAGGCAACCGTGAGTGATGCGTCCGAGGTGATCGGGGAACAACTCCTCGTTGCACGTAACGCACTTGTAGATTGTCGTGCTCATGGCGTTCCTTTCTTCGTCGCTGCGTCGTAGGCGGCGAGGGCCGCGCGCACGTCAATGCGCCGAGGGACTGATAACTGCTGGTATTGAACGAGTCCAGCTTGGTCGAACGTTGCATCTAGCAGCCTCGCCGCCTCCACCACGCGCTCGGCGGACTCCAGGCGGTCGAGTGCGCCGATGTTGGCTGCCTCGAACTTGTTGGCGCGCACCGTCTGCTCCTTGAGATAGCCGCTCATCTGTTTCTCGGACGCGAGAGCGTGTACCAACTGCTCATTTGCATTGGCGAGTGAAGCGTATGCGTTCTTCAAAGCCGCCCTGGCATCGTCGCGCTCGGCGCGTAGCCGGTCGATGCCGTCACGTAGGGTAGTGCTAGACCCGCATCGCGACATGCCGTCGCGCAGTTCGGCGCGTAGCATCTCGGCCTCGTCGGGGACGTTTCGACCGGCCGAACAGCAGACCCGACCGTGTGCGTAATGCCTCCCGCAGTCCGGGCACAGTTTGACCGTGCTGTCGCTCATGGCGTCGGCTCCTTCTTTCGACGCTCCCGTAGCCACTTCCCGTTAGATGTTTCCCATTGCGTCCCGCAGTCGAGGCACTCCACAATTTCTCCCTCGTTCCAGTAATAGGCGTCGCACTTCGGGCAGACGGTAACGCCAGGGTCCGCAAACATCGCGGCCATCCAGTTGACGTTGCCCTTGTCGTCAACGGCAGCCTTGGAATACTTCTCGGCGTCTTTCCAGTCGAAGGCAGCGCCTTTGATGATCTTTGGGGTTCTCACGGAGTCGGCCTCCCGTCGAGGATGGCAAGCACCTGATTGAGCGCGTGGCGGCGAGCGCCTGCGAGAAGTACCTGCATTGGATCAAGCCCTACGCGGGTCAGCACCTCAACCCCGCTCGTTCCAATGTCGTTCTTGAGCTTCTCCTTCTGCTCGGCAATCCACTCCCGCAGCCGCTCAACGCGGGCGTGCATGGGGTCGACGACGCCCGCCGGGCACCCGTGCGTTACGCGACCGTTCTCGTCGGGGAACAGCTCGGCGTTACATCCGGTGCAATAGTACGTTGTCATGGCTTCACCTTCTGCGTCGGCTCCTTGAACAAGGCGAGCTGATTCGGATTGGGAAGCTGCGGCTTTGCTGCGGCGGGTTTCTCGATCAGCGCAAGCGCGGTGTGCAGACACGCAGCGCAGATGAAGTGCCCAATGACTTTGACGACCGCAGGTACATGGCAGGAACAGCAAGAACAGAATGGCTCCAGGTCGAGCGCTTTCGTAAGCACGCGCATTTCAAACACAGGCAATCCAGGTTCACGCATCTTCCACCCACACAGTCTTGTCGCCGTGCTTCTCGGCGCGGGACGGAACGAGGTTGCCCGCCGCATCGCGGACGGGTTTCGCGCCCTTCATCCAGCGGCGCGTCAGCACGGACGTTGCCGTAACAGGAACATCCGGCAACCACTTCTGCATCTCGGCGCACATCACCTCGGACAACCGGCGCGCAGCCGCGCTCGCTCGCGCCACCGGCACCTCGAGGATCAACTCATCGTGCAAAAATACAACCACCCTGGAACCGTACAGCGGAGATCCCTGCACCGTGTAGCACTCCTTCGAGACCGCCCACAAGGCCGCTTTCGCTCCGTCCGCCGTCAGCCCTTGGAAGAAGGTGTTGCACCCGTCGCAGTAGCCGACCATGCCGCGCTTGCGCCCCGAGCGTACTTGGCGAATGGTCGCCGCGTCGCTGTCGCCGACGAGACTACTCACATACTCGAAAAACTTGATCGACTCCGGCCACGCCTCGCGCCACGAATCCCGCAGCCGGTTGGCGAAGTCCAGATCGACGGTGTAGCCCGCCTTCTCGAGCGCCGCGACCAGCGTCTTGTCCCCGAGCAGCGCCTCGAGTAGCCGCTTCGAGCCGATGCCACCAGGCGCCCCGAAATTGAGTACCTTCGCAAGCTGTCGCACAACGTCGAGCAATGTCTCGCCCGCGGCGTATCGCGCTTGTGCTTCCGCGAAGGGGATCTGTAGGATCGCCGCGGCGGCTTTGACGTGGAGATCCTCCCCGTTCCGCAGCGCATTCGCCATCGCGGACTGCCCCACCAGATCGAGGCACACTTGCGCCCATGAGCGCAGCTCAGCGGCATCGTAGTCACAGCTCGCGTAGAGGTAGCCGGCACGCGGGATGAAACAGCCGCGCACCTTGCCCTTGCGCGGCGGATTCATAATGTTGGGTTCGCGACACGCAACGCGCCCGGTTTCGACCGTCGTCACCCAGCCTGGATTCATCGGGTGGCGCGTACCCAGCTCCAGCATGGGAATGTACCGCGACAGGTTGGTGCGCACATCCGCGCTCGCAGCGAGGTCATCGAGGCGTGGATCGTGTGCTTCCTTCAGAACCGCTTTCGACGTGACGATCGCGCCCGCCGCGGTTGTCTTCACGGGGCGATCCGCTTTCGTGTACACCTCCGACACGGCGTTCTTGATCACCTCCATGTCGCGGGTGCCCTTGTCGGATCGGACAAAGCCGTAATTTTTCAGCTTGGCTGTAAGCGAAGCACTTTCTGTTTCCAGCTCGGCGCGGTACGCAGCGACCGCGGCAGCGTCCGTGCGCAGCCCCCAAATGCCGGCGAGTCGCAGCGCCCATGCCGCTTGGTTCTGTTCGACCTCGTTTGGGATGTCGAACGCCTCTGTCTGGTAGATCTTCTCCCACAGCCGCAGCGTCCACATTGCGTCGTCTTTGGCGTACTGCACCGCGGGCGCCGGCCACGCGCTGATAGGGGTGCCGTCCAGCGATCCGAACCGCAGCCGCCAGTAGCCCGGGTCCGCAGGCGTGTCGCCCGTCTTCGCCAGATCAACATCAAGCCAGCCCTTTACGAGCACGTCGAGCCCGTACTCGGTCTTCACACCGTCGCGAAATTTGTGCTCACCCTTGGCGATGTCGATCAGCGCTTGCCGAACGATCGTGTCGCGGACGCGGCCCGCTTCGTAGGCCGCAAAGATGCGCGGCAGAAACCACGCTGGATCTTCCTCGGCGACCACCGACAGATCGTAGGGGATGTTGTGGCCGATGAGGTAGAGATCAGGATCCTCGATGGCCTCACGCAGCCACGCGACTCCGGCAGGGCGATCTAGCAGCGTAACAGGTTCGCCTTCCTTCGCCCACGACAAACAGACCAGCCTCGGGCAGACCATGCCGGGCTTGATGCGATGGGTCTCCACGTCGAAGGCGACAAAGCGCATTGGACATCTTCGGTGCCGCCCCGATCACTCGAGGCGGCACCGTCAGCTAGGGTTGATGTGCGGTGTTATGCGGAGGCGGAAGCCCGCGTCCAAGTGACCTTGGTGAAGTCTTTGCCCGCCTTGGTCTTGATGTTCACCGCGCTCGCCTTGAGTACCTTGCCCGCGAGCGGGTTCGCTGCCGAGCAGACCAGATCGACACCGTCCTCATCGATCTGCTTTTCGGAGATGTTGTTGACGACCGCGAGGAAGCTCTTGATGTTGCCGAGCGCGGGCTCTTTGTCGAGCGTCACCATCCACGAGCAGATGGTTCCCGGTGGCAACTCCGGGTTGTTGCTCTCGAGGGCTTCCAGCTCCACCACGAAGAAGCCGACCCCGGCGCGCGTCGTGCCACTCTTGCACGCGACGACTTTCGTCTTGTACACCCCCGGCTTGAGGTAGACCCCGCCCTGCGAAACCTTTGCTTCTTTGATGCCGGAAAACTTACCCATGTGCTTGCTCCTTGTTTTGCTTTGCGTTGCTTTTGTATGGGCATGATTGCCCACTACGGAAGCGATCTTTACCAGCCTATTTTCTGCGCGTAAAGGATTTTCTGCTTTTGACCCTGAGTTTCTTCTATGTACGCGGCATCCTTGAGGGCGCTCACGAACGCCGCGATGTTCTCGTCGGTCTGCATGCAGAGGTCAACATAAACCTCGTCGGCCTCTTGTCCAGGTCGGTGCGTGCGACCGATTAGTTGCTCTATGCGAGCACCATTAGCGGGCGGTGTCAGCAATAGATTGTTTGCGTAGCGTTGCAGGTTTTTGCCTGTACCATGTGCGAAAGCGCTCGCGCACACGACAACCGCGGTCGATTGTGCCAGCTCGGCATCTTGACCCCCGCCGAATACCGGCAGCCCCGTCCGCCGCAGCTCGGCCTCCACCGCTTTGTGCTCGTACCAGATGATCCCCGGCAGCTCTTGCAGGGTCGACCACGTCGCGGCGTAGTCAATGATGTACCGCGACAGCCACACGGGCACGGTCTCGGGTTCGGGCCGGTCCTTCACCGCAACCCAGGCGGTGTGCGCCGCGAGCATCTCCGGCCCCATGCCCTTGTCGCCGCGGGCACAGGCGTTGAAGATGAGCAGGGGCGAATCGAGCCCGGCGCGCGAGCGCCGCACGAGGAAGTTGCGCACGCAGCGGTTCCAGTTGTTGCGTGCCTCCAGCCATTCCGTATCGACCACGCCATCCGGCCACAGCCACTCGTAGTAGAACCCGCACGCGAGCTGACGCGCCACCGCGGCCAAGCGCATCGGATCTTCGATCTCATCGTCCCCGATCGCCCACGTTTTGCGCAGCTTGTCGAGCGCCTCGTCGACGATGTCAGGCACCTCCGGCGAGCACCGCCGCAAGTAAAGGGACGTGCCGACCGCTCCTTCGGTGGTTGCCACAACTCCGGGGGTTTCGACAAGGCGGCGCCTGAACCCGGAGCGGATGCTCTCGTCGCCGTCGCACAAGAGCACAAGCGCGCCGGGCTTGCGCTTGGCCTCGAAGCCGTCGGGCACCACGTCGAGCGCATCCGCCCAGTCGGTCAACTCCCGATAGCCCCGCGGCAAGGGTGAGCCTTTTCGCAAGGCAAGCTCCACCAGATGCGCGTAGTCCTTGATGCTCCTCGAGGTCATGGTGCCGGACAGCGCGACGAAACGGGTGCCCGGGTTGGCCTTCATAAACCGGAGGAAGCGCTTTGTCCGCGCGCTCTCGCGGCGCCGCAGCCGATGTGCTTCGTCCGCGACGATGAGGTCGGGCTTGATCTGGTCGAGGATGTCGGCCTTGTGCGCGAGGGACAACTCCGAGTAGGCGACGATGTGCAGCCGGTCGAGCGGCAGACACCAGTCGCGATCGTAGTGCGGCAGGTCCGTGCGTTTGAGCTGGTCGCGCACTTCCGGCGGCACGAGCAGCACGACCGTCTCGGCGCGCAACACCGCCCCCGCCAGCAGGCTGATGAGCGTGTTGTGTGTGACAGTGAAATCCCCAAGAAGAAACCTCCCATCTCCATCGAGGGTGAAGCCATAGAAGGCCCCAACCGGAAGACGCTCTAGGGTGAATCCTGTGCGTAATGGATTTTTCTTCTGCAACCGCGGAGGGGCTTTTTTTCGAGGGAGGCGAAGCGGAAGAAAACGGCAATCTCCGCTGATATGAACACGCCAATACGTACCATAATGAGGTACTTGTTTCTCTTTCATTAAAGCACGCAGCCCGAGAGATCTCGCAAGAAAGCAGATGCTTTCCGCATAGTCTTTTCGTTTCTGCACAATGTCGTAACCCGCTCTTGATAGATAACCGTCCGTATCCAGAAAGCCGGCCAGAAAAGCGGCCCGATCTGCTCGGCTGGCAGTAAGATACTGTTTCGGGATAAGCAAACCCGGACCTACAAGAGCATTCACTAGATCGAGTAACGGATTACTGTTGCCTTTCTTCACTACCAGAAAAAAAGTTGGGCAGGATCGTTCTGGAACAATTTTGGTTTCGCGGACAACGAGATCAAAATGCGCCGCTGTGCTTTCAACCAGTGCGCGAATCTCTGGATCTGGTTTTGAGATCGAAATACCTGTCAGACGCGGCAAACCATCTACACGCTCTAGTTGTCCTTTGGTCCCGTCGCCGAACCAGACGCCTAGAAAATACGGGTCCAGCGGAAGAGGCTCTGCCGTAGGGAAATCAACAGAGACGGTGAATAGCTTGTTTTCGTCTTGTTTTTTCTTAGGCTCATTCAGAAAGGCATCAACCGATATGTCCCGCACGACATTGGTAACGCTGTCGACAAGCGTCAGCATGTGCCGGTCGTTGCATACCCAGGACTGCCCCCGTACAGGCTTTACCAGATAAAGCGGGCCTTCCCCCACACTTGTCGATAACACTTTTCGGGGCCGGCTATCTGGACCCATCAATAGATCTCCGGTCTTCACAGCCTCGACCGGAACAATGCTGCCGTCGTATAAAAGAACCGGCGTGCCTTTTCCTAGACATTTTCCTTCGCCGACCCCGAGCGCGCCGAACAAACCACCGCAGCGCGCCATCTCGTCGAGTGCGATGGCCTGGAACGGTCGCAGCTCCGCGGTGCTTCCGGGGCGGCGTAGTTGCGGAAAGGTAGCCGGGGCTGTGGGCTGAAGGATGCGTCGCGGCAACGCAACGATGCGCTCCAGCTCGGCGGTCTTGGATACGCCCGCTTCCGCGAGCGCTTTGGCGACGCGGCTCGAGGGATGTACCTCGGTGCCGTTTTCGATCAGCAGGACGGACAGATCCCGGGCCGGCGGCGCCTCGGGCTTGGGCGTGGCGGCGATCTGCGCACGTAGTAGATCGGCGAGACTCATTTATCCCCCGGCCACTTTTTGCACACGGCCCGCAGCGCCTTGTTCTCGACCGTGAGGCGCTCAACTTCGCGGCGGCAGTCAGGGCAGCTCGGTTCGCTCGCGCCGCGCGCCGTCGCGTTGTACGCGATGATGAACAAGAGGCCGAGCGCCAGCACGAGAAGCCCGGCGAAACGATCCTCGATCACTTGGCCCTCCGCGCGATCTCCCGCTCGATGTACCAGATCGCCTTCTGGAGATCTTCAATCGTTTTGCTTTTCAAGTCGGCTCGCCAAATGTACTTCACCGCATTGCCAAGGCAGAAGCTCATGTGCTCCGTCACCTGAATGCACTCGATCCCGCTTGGGTGCGCTGTGTAGTGCGGCGGGTGGTTCACCGGATCCACACCTATCGCAAAGATCGCGGGCTCGTACTTCTGGCAGTAGCACGTCACGCCGACGGGCTCCCGGCGTGTTCCGTCGTAGTCAGTGCCCGGCAAGGGCCACCGTCTGGATGATGGTGCGGGAGATGCGCGCACGCGCACGGTTTCATGTCAGTCCTCTTTGTTCATCATGTGGTCGCAGTAGCCGCACATCCCGTCGCGCTCGTCCTTGCAGCTCGGGCACATGATCACCGAGTCACCGCATCGGTCGCATGGTGTTGCGGCGGTTTCTTCTTCCGAGCCGCAGAATTCACACTCGACCAGGCTACGCCGCAACAATTCCTCTTTTGCGAAGCCCATCACACCCTCTGTGTGATCTTGCGGGCGTGCGGCGCAACCACCTCGAGGAAGATCTCGCTCGCGCGGTAGGACGACTTGACGAAGATGCACTCCGGCAAGGTGTCGAGGCTCATCTGGATCGCGGTCGCGAGCAGCGCCTTGGACGTGTACGACACGAGGCCGTAGTCCGCGACGTTGTTCGCCTCGGCCACCGCTTCCTGAATTGGGGCGAGCCAATCCTCGAATGGCACCGGGCGACTCTCACCCTTGATCGGATAGCAGTCCACGTAGATCGTCGGCGGCACCTTGGGCACCTTGCGGCCGGTGGGTACAGCCGCGGCGACAGGCTCCGTGGTGTCCGCCGCGGCGGGGGTCGGCGCCGCGACGACCGCCTTCGGCTTGCGCCCGCGCTTCTTGGGCTCCTCGGCCGGCGGATCATTCGGCTGGTCGGTGCGCGGCGGTGCGTCCGGCGGCACACTACCCACGGTGGCAGTCGGCTTGCCCGAGCCGTGGCACGTCGGGCAGATGTCTTTGACCCCCTCAACCGTAACCATTTTGGCGCCCGCGCAGTTTGCGCACACCTCGGCTGCGCCGTTCTTCCTCGCCAGTAATTGGGACAGGTTTTCCATGCACGTCTCCTTATCTTTCTTGCTTTGAATTTGGAACAGGCTTGGAAAGAGCCCGCAGTCCTGACGGAAGAAGCAACCTCCGTACATGCCGCAGCTCGCGGTGTTCGGCGAGATCGCCATCACGTCGCGGCCCGCCGCCGTGTGGATAGCATCCATTTCGCGGACGGTGGTCATATAGCCGGCCCACTTCTCGAGGACGTGCTCCTTGTCGACCACCTCGACCGGCCCCGCAATCACCTTCGGTTTGCCGCGGGTGCGGTAGTAGATGTGCCCCACCGCGACGACGCCGATGCCGCGGGTTTCCATTGCCCACTTGGCATAGGATAGCATCTGGAGATTGTCGCGGATCTCCTCGGGCGTCTTCATGTAGCGGAGATCCGAGATCGTCTTGTGATCAAGGATGCGCTCAGGCACCGCTTCGGGATCGTACAGATCGATGAAGCCGGTCCACCCCGGCCCGCCGTCGTATGTAGCGATGGTGAATTCCTGCTCGATGAGAAGGCCAGGATGCCGGTGGATGATCTCGGCCGCTTGCGTCACCAGCTCGAGGTGTGGGTCATCCGCGGCAGGCAGCTCGCCCGTGCGCTCCCAGTGCTCCAACCGGGCGTGGATGTCTTTGCCCACGGTCATCGCAGCGGATGGCGGGCGACGTTGATCGAGCACGCGCTCGTAGAACCACAGCCGCGGACAACGGACGAACAGATCTACTTGCGACGCGGATACATGATGAAGACTCACGCGCGATCCTTTCTCACCGACGAGTACGAAGTAATCTAAGGCTCGCGGTTGTGTACAGTCAAGAACAATCTTTTGTCTAGCCGCAACGTCGCGTAGACCAAGCCCGTTTTGCGCGGTCATGGTTGTCCGCGTACTGCCCGGCGTACAGCCCGCTCACCTTGGCAAGAGCAGCACGAGCGTCTTCAATCGAGAGCCCGATGCGGGTCGATGCCTGTTCGCGCTCGCGAAGTGCTTTGTCCGTGGAGCGTCGCCGCATGGAGGGGCGCCGCAGCGCCGGGTCGCAGGCGTAAGGGCACGTCCCGTCGATGCGCAGCTTGGCGGTGCAGTAGCAGCGGCCGGTGGCGCTCATGGGATC